>Ga0213872_10001378_pt1 | contig 16003 bp, 11 predicted proteins | sample VelepicomBERX_R2_FD_160071 | JGI IMG/M metagenome (GOLD analysis project Ga0213872, IMG submission 160071) | Rhizosphere microbial communities from Vellozia epidendroides in rupestrian grasslands, the National Park of Serra do Cipo, Brazil - RX_R2 | ecosystem: Host-associated > Plants > Roots >...
TCGCCGAAGCCCAGCAAATCTATACCCAAATCCTGCGCGCCGAGCCCGGCCACGCCGACAGCCTGCATCTGCTGGGCGTGATCACCCGCCAGAACGGCCGCGCCGATCTGGCGGTGGCGCTGATCGACAAGGCGATCGAGATCGACGGACGCGTCGCCGCCTATCACAGCAACCGCGGCAACGCCCTGCTGGATTGCGGCCGCCAGGACGAGGCCATCGCCGCCTTCGAGCGCGCGCTGGAGCTCGATCCCGCCTTCCTTCAGGCACGCCACAATCTCGGCACCGCCCTGCACGCCGCCGGGCACGCCGCCGCTGCCGAGACCGCGTTCGTGACCGTCCTGCGCCAGCGGCCCGACTACGCCGAGGCCCGCGCCAATCTGGCCCGGCTGCGCCTCGATGCCGGCCGCGTCGCCGAAGCATCGATGCTGGCACGGACGTCGATCGCTTGCGCGCCGTCCCTGGCGACGCCCTATGGGATCGCGGGCCAGGCTTTTTCGTCTTCAGGCGATCCGGACGGCGCCGTCGCGGTTCTGCGGCGCATGGTGAAACTGACCCCCGGCGACGCCGACGCCTGGCACAATTTGGCCGGCTGCCTGCGCGAGGGCGGCGATTTCGCCACCGCGGTCTCGGCCTGCCAAACGGCCATCCTCCTGTCCCCCGGCCTGGAGCCCGCCTATCGCGAGGCCGCCGCGGCGCTGACCACGCTGGGCCGCGCCGGATCCGCCGCGACGGCCCTGAACCACGCCCGAAGTGCTGCGCCCGACAGCGGTGAAGCCTGGCTTGCCGCGACGATGGCGTCGATCCCCCTGTTTCCCGACACCATCGAGGAGAGCGCCGCGGCGCCCGGCCATTTTCTCGACGCCCTGCCCGCCCTCGAACGCTGGGCCGACCGGCATCTCGAACGGCTGGGCGAGGCGATCGGCGCCACCACGCCCTTTTATCTCGCCTATCGCCCCGGCAATCCGCGGGAGGCGCTGTCGCGCTTCGGCGATCTGGCGAGCCGCGCCGCGGCGGCGCGCTGGGGAAGCTTCTCCGCGCCGGCCGCGCCGGCGAACCGCCGCGTCAAACTGGCCATCGTCACCGCCCATGCGCGGCGCCATCCGGTATGGGACATGGTGCTGAAAGGGGTCCTCGCCCAGCTCGACCGCGACCGCTTCGAGATCCTGCTGTGCCACACCCGCCCCGAGCGTGACGCCGAGACGGATTGGGCCGTGCAGCGCGGCGACGCCTTCCTGCAAGGGCCGATGAATACCGATGGCTGGCTCGAGCATTTGCGGGCCTTCGCCCCCGACATTCTGTTCTATCCCGAGATCGGCATGGACCCGGCCACGTTCCGCCTGGCCAGCCTGCGCCTGGCGCCGCTTCAAGCGGCGGGCTGGGGCCATCCGGTGACGTCGGGCCTGCCGACGATCGATCTCTATTTCTCCGGCGAGTTGCTGGAAGGGCCGAATGCGGCGGAGCATTACCGGGAAAAGCTGATCCTGCTGCCGGGCACCGGCACCGTGACCGACCCCAGCCTGGCTCTCGCCGAGACGGCGCCGCTGCCGGTCGAGTTGCCCGATGACGGCGCGGCACGCCTGGGCATTTGCCAAGTGGCCTTCAAACTGGATCCGGCCTTCGATCCGTTGATCGCCGATGTCGTGGAGCGGATCGGCCGGTGCCAATTGCTGGTCGCGGTGGATCGAAAATTCCCCTGGGCGACCGAGCGTTTCCTGACCCGCCTGCGCCGGCTTTTCGAAGAACGCGGCGTCGCCGGCCGCGTAAGGCTGATCCCGGTGCCGTGGATGTCGCCGGCCCGTTTCGCAGCCTTCCTCGACGCCATCGACGTCTATCTCGACTGCCCGTCCTTCTCGGGCTACACCACCGCCTGGCAGGCGCTGCATCGCGGCACCCCGGTGGTGACGCTGGAAGGCCGGTTCCTGCGTCAGCGCCTCGCCGCCGGCCTGCTGCGCCGGATCGGCCACGAGGAACTGGTGGCGACCGATCCCGCCGGCTATGGGGAGATTGCCGCCCGATTGGCACAAGAAAGCGGCGATCCCGCACGACGGCAGGCGCGACGCGCTGAAATCAAGTCGGCAGCATCATTGGCCGATGCCCAGGTGGATGCCGCGCAGGCTTTCGCTCAAGAACTGCTGGGCGCGTTTACCGCCGGGCCTACTGCGTACACAGATGTTTCCGCTGTTATGGCGCAGATTCAACCTGACGCATAAAGGTCCACTTTGGGCCATGAGCTGCCGGTCCGGTAAAACCGTCATTCCCGCGAAGGCGGGAATCCAGCGTTACGCGCTACAGCGCGGATAAGAAATCTTGTCGCCGCCGACGCGGCTCTTCGCTGGATTCCCGCCTTCGCGGGAATGACGGGAGCGGGCTGTTTTCGGGCATCAAACTAACTAGGATTTACACGCGACAAACACCATCTCAAGCGGCGGCGTCATCCCGAATTGCGGAGAGCCATTCATCCCAGTAGCTGTCGGTTCTGAAGTTCACAGGTATGTAGGCGGTGGCTGTTTCGTCCTGCCTCGGCTGAAGCGTTAAGCATGCGTCACCTCTCACGCGACGAAGGCGACGCCACGCAATCTCCTCCTTTTGCAGAGTTCTGGTCGTACCCCATCGCCGCCACTCAATTCGGTCCGGGTAGAGTTGGACCCATGAATTTGCTGCTAGAAACGTGCTTAACGCTGCCCACGCCAAGCAGAACGCGATCCGCAGGCCGGCCAAACTCCGGCCTCAGGGTCTCAGGACAAAATCCCCAGCCCCACCTTCAATCGATCCAGCGCCTCGGCCGGCGGGCGCCAGCGGCCGACCGACGTCTTGTACATCGGCCGCTTGACCTGCTGCGAGCTGGCGGTGCGCACGGCCCGGCGGGTCTGGTGGAAGGACAGGCAGCCCTCATGCCATTCCAGGCCGCAATACTCCAGCAGGCGGCGGGTCTGCCCCTCCTGGTCGGCGACCATGGTTTCGTAATCGATTTCCAGCATCGCGCCCGGCGGCAGGACCATCCGCCAATGCTCCATCAGCCCGGCATAGCCGCGCCAATAGCGGCCGATCTCGCCCAGATCGTAGGCGAAGCCCATTTCCGACGAGAACAGCTTGGAATAGATCGACAGGCAGGTGTCGATCGGGTCGCGCCGCGAATGGATGATCCGCGCATTGGGCAGCGCCCGGCGGATCACGCCGATCAGGCGGAAGTTCTCGGTCTGCTTGTCGACGATGCGGTCATGCCCCGGCGAGCGCCGGCGAACCTGCTCGACATAGCGCCGGCCGATGGCGCGATAATCATCCGAAGTCAGTTTCTCCATGTCGTCGCAGGCCTCGTTGACCAGCGTCGCCAGGGTCGGCAGTTCGCCCGCCCCGAACACGCGCGGATGCGAGGCCAATATCTGCTCGATCAGCGTGCTGCCCGAGCGCGGCATGCCGAGGATGAAAATCGGCGCCTCGGAGGGATAGCCCTCGCCGGGACGGCTCTCGACGGCGTCCGCCGGGAAGGCGGCGGCGATGCGCCCGAAACCGCCCAACACCCGCTCCTCGTCATAGGAGAGCGAGGCCCGGCGCAGGCGGTTGCCCTTCTCCTGATGCGCGAACGAACGGTCGAAATCGCCCAGATCCTCGTAGGCCTTGCCCAGCGAGAAATGCAGGTTGGTCAGCGCCCCGCCATCCGTTTCCGGCGTCGCCGCCAGCAATTTCTCCAGCCCGTCGAGGCGATGGTCGCCCGGCACGAAGCGCCCGACCATGGCCAGGCTGTATTGGAAATCGGCGTTGCCGGGAACCAGCGCCACCGCATGTTCGAACAGGCGGCGATTGCGCTCGTCGTCGCCCTGCTCCTTCAGCATCATGCCGAGATTGTTGTAAAGATGACCGTCGGCCGGCTCCAGCACCAGGGCGGTGGAGGTGGCGCGCAACGATTCCTCGACGCGCTCCAGCTCGCGATACATCACCGCCGAGTTGATATGCGCCTTCACATAGTCCGGTTGGCAGCGCAGGGTGCGGTGATAATGGTCCAGCGCCTCGCGGTGCCGCCCGCTCTCGAGATCGACGGTGCCTGACTGGAAATAGGCGTCCGGAACATGCGGAGCGGCGATCATCACGGCGCGCAGATGCGGCACCGCCTCGGCGCCGCGCTTGGCGTCGATCAATGCCAACGCCATCTCGAACAGCACGCCGACGGCGTTGGGATCGAGCGTCACCACCTCGCGGTAATGGCCGATCGCCTCGTCGTAGCGGCCCATCTTGTGCAGCAGGCTGGCCAGATTGTAGCGCATGCCGGGATTGGCGGGATCGCGAGTGACCGCCTGGCCGAGCAGGTCGACCGCCGCCGCCTGATCGCCGCGATGCAGCGCCACCGCCGCCCGCAGATCGAGCGCCTGGACCACGTCGACACCCGACTCGATGGCGCGAATGCACAGCGACTCGACATCGGCCAGCCGGCCCTCGCGCAGGGCGCGCGCGGCGCGGCCGATCAGATCGGCGGCGGGAGCGGCGCCGCTCATGGTTCCACCGCGATGTCGAAGGCCACGGTCATGCGCTGTCCCTGTCCGGTGGTCGGGATGGTGCCGTGCCACATATAGCTGGGAAACAGCACCACATGGCCGGGAACCGGGCGCACCGCCTTTTCCCAAGGCAGATGCGGGCCGGATGGCCATTGGCATTCGCCGAACTTGATCCAGCCGGGCTTGTCCGCCTCGTCGGCGACGCAGGGCGGAATCGCCACGTAATAGGAGCCGCTCAGCCAGCCCTCGGGATGAACGTGGTCGACATGGTGCCCGCTTTCGCGCAAGCGCACCGACCACGAACCGGCCCAGCGCTTGCGGCCGTGGCGGCGGGCCAGCAGAGGATGGGCGGCATCGTCGGGAAGCTGTTCGGCGAACCGGTCGACGACGGCCATCACCGACTCGCCCAGAATGCGGATCACCGGCGCGATATCCGGCCGGTTGAACAAATTCTCCAGCGTCTGTGTGCCGTTGCGCAGGCTCTGATAGGACGGTTCGCGCTCGGTCAGATGCATCGCCTCGAGGGCCGGGATCAGATCGGCATGGAACGCCTCGATATCGACATAGCCGGGCGGCGGCGTCAGCGGCACGTCATGGATGAAACGATCGTAGTCATAGAGACGCCGCGCCGCCGGCTCGTCGCCCAGCATCCGCAGGGCCGTGGCCTGATAGGCGGCGGCGAACTGGCTGAAGGGATCGAGCGCCGCCATGCGCCGAGCCAAATCGAGCGCCTTGTCGGGCTTGCCGAGAATGAACGCGGCGTCGCAGCTCTTGCGCAGCAATTCGATCTCGCCGGGGAATCGTCCGAGCCCGAGATCGAGGATCTCCATCGCCTCGTCGGGGCGCTTCTGCGCCAGGCGCAACGACGTCCAGAGATTGAACTGTGCGACGGTGCCGGGCCGGATCTTGGCCGCCGTCTGCAGATCGGCCTCGGCCTCCTCGAGCCGCTCGCGCGAGATGGCGATTTCGGCCGCCATTTCCAGAACGTCGGGATGATGCGGCACCGCCTGCTTGGCGAAGACGAAGGATTTGCCGACATCGTCGGGCCGACCCATCTCCCACAGGATGCGGTTGACGTTGGTGTGGGCGTCGAAATTGAGCGGATCCAGCTCGATCGCCTTGAGCATATGGTTCACCGCATCGTGGAACCGCCCCAGCCCGACCAGGCAATTGCCGGCGTTGAGAAGAACGGCGGAGCGGTTCGACGCCAGCCGCACCGTCTTTTCCAGATAGGGCCAGGCCTCCTCGTAGCGCAGCTCGTCGAGCAGCATGCGGCCGAGATTGTTGTTGAGATAGGCGTTGTCCGGGTCACCGGCCAGCGCCTCGCGCAGCAGCCGCTTGCCCTCTTCGCGCTCCCCGCGGTGCCACAGGACCGTCGCCAGGGACAGGCGCGCCGGCAGATAGCTGTCGCGCAGCCGGAAAGCCTTGCGCAGCGGTGGCTCGGCCTCGGCAATCCGGCCCAGCTCCATCAGGCAATCGCCCTGCGCCACCAGCGCCTCGACATAATCGGCGCGCAGGCGGGCGGCCTCGCCGTAATGCTTCGCCGCCTCGTCCAGGGCGCCGCGGCCGCGCAGAAGATTGCCGAGATTGTTGTGGACATGCGCCTGGTTGGGATCGCCCTTGAGGGATTCCCGCATCAGCATCTCGGCGCGCCCGTCATCGCCCTTGCCCTTCGCCAGAAGGGCAAGGAGCTGCAGCGCATCGGGATGTCCGGGAACCGCTTCGGTAGCCTGGATCAGCAGCTGCTCCGCCAGGGCGGTGTCGCCCGTCTTGTAGGCCGAGGCGGCGGCGGAAACCAGGGCTTGGGCATTCTGGCGGGGTGATTGCGGCGAGGTGGCCGGCTTGAAAAACGTGCTGTCTTGCGTCATGGGCGGCAGAGTAACAAATCAAACATCCCGCGTCATGCACACCGTGACAATCCGGCTTATCCTACCCTTCCTCCTGGGTCACCTCTCATCCGCCAACTTCCCTTCGTTCAGAAACGCCGCACCGGCCGCGACTGGCCGAACAGGAACCGGCTGCGCGCCGGAACGGCAGTCGGAGCGCTCGCCGGTGGGGCGGCGGCCTGCCGGTGAGCCAGGATGACTGCGCTGTCAATGCCTTGAATGGTCTGCGGAAAATGTTCCGCCAGAGCATCGAAAACCTTCAGCCACACACCGGCCTTCGCCCAGCGGTTATAGCGGTTGTAAGCGGTGGTATAAGGGCCGTAGCGCTCCGGCATGTCGCGCCAGGGCGTTCCGGTCCGCAATATGAAGAAAATGCCGTTCAGCACCCGCCGGTCGTCGGTGCGCGGCACACCGCGCGGCTTGTTGGGCAGCAGCGGAACGATCAGCTCCCACTCCTTATCCGTAAACTCCAATCCCATTGTGACCTCTCCTGATGCTTCGAGTATCCACTCGCTTCCCCCCCGGGAAGATGGATGTCCAGGTGGCCGGGGCCTGCGATGCGGCCCGCAGCCAAATGTCGCGAAGGTCGAGAGAATGATCCGCCGCGGCGCCGAGACGAATGGCGGCGCCGATGGAAGCTTGCCCCGAACCTTCCGAGCCAGGAACGAGACAAACCTGTCTGTTTTTTACGTCATTGTAAACAGTTTTATGTGACGATTTTTAATATTCTGCCGCTTACCGCTCCGGCCGCCCCAGGGTCGGCTCACGCCGGCCCCCGCCCGCATCCGGCTGGCGGCCAAAGGAGGGCTCGCGGCGGCCGGGCCGTTCGAGGCCCGGTTCGGACAGCCCACTGGCCCGGCGGGCGATCAGCCGATAGACCAGCCACGCGAGACCAAGGATCACCGCGACGCGGCCGCCATAGCCGATCATCACCCCGTCCTGATCGCCCATCATCGGCCCGCCATAAAGCACCGACCCGAGATCGGTGCCGACCAGGCCGGCGACGATGCCGCTGAGGAAGGGATGATCGGGCAGAAACCCAGTGGGCGGCGGCCCCATCGGCACCGAGGCCATCGGCGCGCCGCCGATTCCCGGCGCGCTGCCGCCGTCGGCGCTGCCGCCGTCGGGATGAACCTCGAAGCGCTCGGGCGCGGCGATCGGCGCCGGCGGCTCCGCCTCGACCTTGGGAACTTCGGGAGCGGCGACGGGCGCCGGCGCGTCGCGCGGCACCGGCGGACCGCCGGGCGCGGTGTGATGCTGTCCCAGCACGCCCACGGTACTGCTTTGCTCGGGCGGCGGATAGGTCGGCTTCTTCTTGGGCGGATCGGCGAAAGCGGCCGTTCCAGCCAGGGTCAGAGCCGCGAGAAGCAGCGAAAAGGTAAACTTGATCCGCACGTCACACACATCCTTGTTGCACCGCGGTGGAAGCTACCGCGTGTCGCCTCCCCGCTTCAACCCCCCAGCTCCGCCCACAGCGTCAGATCTCCTGCACCTCGACGATCCCGGGCAACATGCGCAGGCTGCCGATCATCGCCGGCGACAGGGCATAGCCGCCGGCCAGCCAGGCTTCGACCTCGCGCTCCTCGCTCTGCGCCACCAGGGCGATGCGGCCCTTGCCCCTCGCCTCCTTGGCCACCAGCTCCTTGAGCTGCGGCAGGGGCGACGGGTCCTTGATGATGATCTTCAGCCCCGCCGCCGCCTTGGCGGCCGCCTGGTCGAGGCTTTCGATCAGCTGCCCGGTCAGCTTCAGCTGCTCCTCCTCCAGCCGCGCCTCGACGGTGATCAAAAGCGGCGTGTTGACCTGCAGCAGGTCGCGCGCCTGGACCAGAACCTCCGAAAAAATCATCACCTCGAACAGGCCGGTGGCGTCCGAGATGGTCAGGAAGGCGTATTTCGAGCCGCGGCTGGAGACCCGCTCCTGCTTGGCGTTCAGCAGGCCGGCCAGCTTGACCCGGCTCTTGCCGCCGCCGGCCAGGTGCTTGGGCAGTTCGGCGATGGTCAGCACGCCGATGCGCTTCATGCTCTTGGCGAAGGCGTCGAGCGGGTGGGCCGAAAGGAAGAAGCCGATCGCCTCGAACTCGTTCTGCAGCTTCTCCATCGGCGGCCATTCGATACGGTTGGGAATGACCAAGGTCGGCGCGCCCGCCGCCATGCCGCCGAACAGACTCTCCTGCCCGGTTTCGCGCTCGGACGCCGACGAGGCCGCTTCGCGCAGGATGGTCTCGATGCCGTCGAACAATTTGGCGCGGTTGGAGTCCAGGCTGTCGAAGGCGCCGGCGCGGACCAGATTTTCCATCTGCCGCTTGTTGATCGCCTTGCCGTCGACCCTTTTCGCGAAATCGGCCAGCGACTTGAACGGACCGTTCTTCTTGCGCTCGGCGATCAGCCCTTCCATCGCCGCCGCGCCAACATTCTTCAAGGCCGCCAGAGCATATCGCACGGCCGGCCCATCGGGGGTCTGCTCGACCCAAAAATCCGCACCTGACTTATTAATATCGGGCGGCAACAATTTGATTTTCAAGCGATCGAGATCCTGGCGGAAAACGTTCAGCTTGTCGGTGTTGTGCATGTCGTAGGTCATCGAGGCGGCGAGGAATTCCACCGGATGATTGGCCTTGAGATAGGCCGTCTGATACGACACCAGCGCATAGGCGGCTGCGTGCGACTTGTTGAAGCCGTAGCCGGCGAACTTGTTGACCTGGTCGAAGATCTCGGACGCCTTCGATTCCGCCACCCCGCGCCCGACCGCGCCTTCGACGAAGATCTTGCGCTGGGCGTCCATCTCGGCCTGGATCTTCTTGCCCATGGCGCGGCGCAGCAGATCGGCGCCGCCAAGCGAATAGCCCGACAGCTCCTGGGCGATCTGCATGACCTGCTCCTGGTAGATCATGATCCCGTGGGTTTCCTTCAGGATCCATTCCAGTCGCGGATGCAGGTAGTCGGGCTCCTCCTCGCCATGCTTGACGGCGATGTAATGCGGGATGTTGTCCATCGGGCCCGGGCGGTAGAGCGCCACGATGGCGATGATGTCCTCGAAGCGGTCGGCGCGCATCTTGCGCACCGTGTCGCGCATGCCCGTGCTTTCCAGCTGGAACACGCCGACCGTCTCGCCGCGCGCCAGCATCTGGAAGGTCTTCTCGTCGTCGAGCGGGATCGCCGCCAGGTCGATCACCGTGCCCGAGGTGCGCCGCACATTGTCCACCGCGCGGTTGAGCACGGTCAGGGTCTTGAGGCCGAGGAAGTCGAACTTCACCAGCCCGGCCGCCTCCACCCATTTCATGTTGAACTGGGTGACCGGCATGTCCGAGCGCGGGTCTCGGTAGAGCGGCACCAGCTCGTCGAGCGGCCTATCGCCGATCACCACGCCGGCGGCGTGGGTCGAGGCGTGGCGGTAGAGCCCTTCCAGCTTCATGCCCATGTCCAGCAGATGGGCGACCTGCTCGTCGCTCTTCTGCAATTCCTTCAGCAGCGGCTCGCGCTCGATGGCGTCCTTCAGGCTGATCGGATCGGCGGGATTGTTGGGCACCATCTTGCACAGGCGGTCGACCTGGCCATAGGGCATCTGCAGCACGCGGCCGACGTCGCGCAGCACGGCGCGGGCCTGCAGCTTACCGAAGGTGATGATCTGCGCCACCTGGTCATAGCCATAGCGCCCCTGGACGTAGCGGATCACCTGTTCACGCTTGTCCTGGCAGAAATCGATGTCGAAGTCGGGCATCGAGACGCGTTCCGGGTTGAGGAAGCGTTCGAACAGCAATCCCCAGCGCAGCGGATCGAGATCGGTGATGGTCAGCGCCCACGCCACCGCCGACCCGGCGCCCGAGCCGCGGCCCGGCCCCACCGGCACGTCATGCGACTTACCCCATTGGATGAAGTCGGCGACGATAAGGAAATAGCCGGGGAATCCCATCTGGATGATGATGCCGAGTTCGTACTCGACGCGCTCGCGGTAGGGCTTGGCCGCCGCCTCGCGCTCTTCCGCCGTCATCTCCGGCCGGTACACATGCATTTCCAGGCGCTTTTCCAGCCCTTCGAGGGTCTGGGCGCGCAGCACGTCCTCCTCGGTCTTGCCCTCCATGCGGAAGGGCGGAAGGATCGGCTTGCGCTTCTTGACCATGTAGGCGCAGCGCTGCGCCACCACCAGCGTATTGTCGGCCGCCTCGGGCAGGTCGGCGAACAGCTCGCGCATTTCCGCGGCGGATTTGAAACGGTGCTCGGGGGTCAGGCGGCGCCGGTCGTCCTGCGAGACATAGGCGCCCTCGGCGATGCACAGCAGCGCGTCATGCGCCTCATACATGCCGGCGTCGGAGAAGAACGGCTCGTTGGTGGCGACCAGCGGCAGGTCGTGCTTGTAGGCGAGATCGACCAGCCCGGGCTCGATGCGGTCCTCGATCTCCAGCCCATGGCGCTGCAGCTCGACATAGAGCCTGCCGGGGAAAGTCTTGGCCAGGCGCAGCAGCATCGCCTCGGCGCGATCGGCGTGGCCATCGGCCAACAGCCGGCCGACGGCGCCCAGCCGCCCGCCGGTCAGGCAGATCAGGCCGGACGACCATTGCTCGACCGCCTCGATCGGCACCTGCGGAGTCTCGGGCGCCTCGGTCTCCATGAAGGCCTTCGAGACCAGCTTCAAGAGATTGAGATAGCCGGCCTCGTTCTGCGCCAGCAGCACCAGCTGATCGGGCTCCGGCTTGCGGTCGACGCCGCCGAAGCCGCGATTGCCCTCCTCCTGCTCGCGCCGGATCGCCAGCTGCACGCCGATGATCGGCTGAATGCCGGCCTCGGCGCAGGCCGAGGACAGCTCCAGCGCCCCAAACAGATTGCCGGTATCGGCGACGCCGACCGCCGGCATCCGCTCGGCCTGGCATAGCTTGACCAGCTGCTTGATCTTGATGGCGCCTTCCGACAGGGAATAGGTGGTATGGGTGCGGAGATGGACGAAATCGGCGTATGGCATGGGCCAAGTCTAGCCGAACGCTCGGTCGGGACAAGCGGTTTGCGGAACGCGGGCAACGACGATACCATGACACTTGGTAAAGCCTGGGAAATTCGACATGGGCATCGCACTGGACGCAGAAACCGAAAGCTTCGCCCGCCGGCTGGCGACATTGCGCGGAGAGACGGTCGAAGAAGCAGTCAAGACGGCAGTTCGGGCGGCATTGGCCCGGACTGAAACGGCGAGACCGACGGCTCTGTCTCCCCAGCAGAGGGGAAAAGTCGAAAAGATGCTGGCGATCGTCAAAGCTCTGCCCGAGTTGGACGTTCCCAGTGATCTTTACGACGAGTCTGGCCTGCCCCACTGATCATGGTGCTCGATACCTCGGCGGTGATCGCCATTTTGCGCGCCGAGCCGGAAGCCGAGGAATTCTTGGCACTGCTAGCCGGAGCCCCCATTTGCCGTCTTTCAGCAGCAAGCTTCGTTGAAGCCGGCTTGGTCATCCGACAAGACCAGACGGGTGCTTATCGGCAGGCACTGGAAGCCTTGCTGGACGAGTTCTCCATCCGTATCGAACCGGTTAGCGAGCATCAGGCGCGGCTCGCTCTCGATGCCCATGGCCGATTCGGCAAAGGAACGGGGCACCCTGCCGCTCTGAACTATGGCGACTGCTTCTCCTATGCCTTGGCGCGAGACGCTGACGAGCCGCTTCTGTTCAAGGGCGGTGATTTTTCACATACCGATGTCATACCGGCACGAAGGCCGTAGCACTCCAATCGGGCAAATCCGCGAGCGAATTCAGAACCTCATCCGCATTGAGATTATCCGCCTCAACCGTCCCATACCCGCTGCGCACCACGACCACGCTCATTCCGGCCGCGCGGGCGGCAGCGACGTCGGGCAGGCTGTCACCGACCATCAGGCAATCCGCCGGCGCCAGGCCGAACTGGCGCGCTGCTTCGATCAGCATTGCCGGATCCGGCTTGCGCGGCAGGCCGCAGGAACCGCCGATCACCGTGTCGAAATAGGCCAGCAGGCCCAATTGCTCCAGCACGAACCGCGCCGCGTCGTCCGGCTTGTTGGTGCAGACCGCCATCGGCACCCCGGCGGCCTTCAGGCCGTTCAGCGCCTCGAACGCGCCTTTCACCGGGACGGTGAGACGGGTGCTGCGCGGGGTGTAGATTTCCAGGAAGCGATCCGCCAGTTCAACGGTCCGGCCGGTTTCGCCGAAGGCTTTCTCGACCAGGCGATGCACCCCCTCGCCCACCATCCGCTTGATCTCGGCCTCCGTGTAAGGCCGGCGGCCGTGTTCGGACAGCAGATCGTTGAGGGATTCGGCGATGTCCCCGATCGAATCGACCAGGGTGCCGTCGAGATCGAACAGAACCGCTTTGACCATCACGCGGATTTTTCCTCGGCGAAGACGCGGCTGGACAGGATGTCGGGCGCGTCGATGGTCATGATATCCGACGCCGTCACCTTGCGGTCAAGATCCGCCACCAGCCGGTTGGCCTGGCGCAGCCGCGCGCGGTCCAGCGCGTTGCGGATCGAACGGGCGTTGGAGAAATGCGGCTGGGCCCGCCGTTTGGCGATATAACGGGCGAAAGCGTCGCGCGCCGCCGGGTTGAAACGGTAATTCTGCTGCTCCAGCATCAAATCGGCGATCTGCAGCAGCTCCGCCTCGCCATAATCGGGAAAATCGACATGGTGGGCGATACGCGAGCGGAAGCCGGGATTGCTGGTGAAGAATGTCTCCATGCGGTCGCCATAGCCGGCCAGGATCACCACCAGGTCGTCGCGCTGGTTCTCCATGATCTGCAGCAGGATCTCGATCGCCTCCTGGCCGTAATCGCGCTCGTTCTCCGGGCGGTACAGGTAATAGGCCTCGTCGATGAACAGCACCCCGCCCATCGCCCGCTTGATCACCTCCTTGGTCTTGGGCGCGGTGTGGCCGATATATTGGCCGACCAGATCGTCCCGCGTCACCGCCACCAGATGGCCGCGCCGCACGAATCCCAGCCGGTGCAGAATATCGGCCATCCGCAAGGCCACCGTGGTCTTGCCGGTGCCGGGATTGCCGGTGAACGACATGTGCAGGCTGGGCGGCTGGCCGGTCAGGGCCAGCCGCGAGCGCACCCGCTCGATCAGCAGAAGCGAGGCGATCTCGCGGATGCGGCTTTTCACCGGGGCCAGGCCGATCAGTTCGCGGTCGAGCTTCTCCAGCACCTCGCCGATGCCGGCACCCTCGAATTCCTGCCGGAGATCGATCGCCTCATCCATAGCGACTGCCTTCCGGCCGGTCCGCCGAATAGGCGCGGGTGGCGTAGCGGATGGTGCGGCCGTCGCTCTCGCGGCGTTCGAGGGCGAAGCCCGGTTCCTCGGCCGGGCGGTTGACGATGAAGGACAGCGTCACCGATTCCCAGCCATGGCTGCTGTCGAAGGCCGAGATGCGGATATAGCGGTCGCCATAGGCCTTGCGGCAGGCCGCCAGCTCGCTCATCACGCCCGCCGCGTCCTTGAGGTCGAACATCGGCAGGCCCCACAGGTCCCAATAGGTGTTGCGGGGATGCGGATCGTCGGTGAACTCGATGTTCACGCCGTAGCCGCGGTCGAGGCAGTACTGCACCTGGGTGCGGATCTGCTCGTCGGTGAGATCGGGCAGGAAGGAAAAACATCCTTGGGTGATGCGCATGATGAACCTCCATTATTGCCATCCCCGCGAAGGCGGGGATCCAGGGGGCCTGACTGGATGCCCGCCTGCGCGGGCATGACGGGTTAGAGCGCCGCCGTGACGGTGGGTACGAAATCGGGGGTATCGGTCGAGCTGTAGTTGAAGGTGACGTCCTTCCAGGTATCCAGCGCCTGCTGCAGCGGCAGGCAATGGCGCGCCGCCTCGGTCAGGATGTCGGGGCCCTCATGGACGATGTCGCGCCCGGAATTGCGGGCGAACACCATGGCTTCCAGCGCCACCCGGTTGGCGGTGGCGCCGGCCTGGATGCCCAAGGGATGGCCGATCGTGCCGCCGCCGAACTGCAGCACCACGTCGTCGCCCAGAAGATGCAGCAACTGGTGCATCTGGCCGGCATGGATGCCGCCCGAAGCGACCGGCATCATCTTGTTGAGCGAGGCCCAATGCTGGTCGAAGAACAGGCCATGTACCAGGCAGGCCGGGCTGTAATCCTCGCGGCAGACGTCGTAATAGCCGCGCGTGGTGTTGGGATCGCCCTCCAGCTTGCCGACCACGGTGCCGGCATGGATGTGATCGACACCGGCCAGGCGCATCCATTTGGCGATGACGCGGAACGACACGCCATGGGTCTTCTGCCGCGTATAGGTCGAATGGCCGGCCCGGTGCAGATGCAGGATCATGTCGTTGCGGCGCGCCCATTTGGCCATCGACTGGATCGCCGTATAGCCGATCACCAGATCGATCATGACGATCACCGAGCCCAGGGATCTGGCGAACTCGGCCCGCTCATACATGTCCTCCATGGTGGCGGCGGTGACGTTGAGATAGGTGCCCTTCACCTCGCCGGTCGCCGCCTGGGCCTTGTTGACCGCCTCCATGCAATAGAGGAAACGGTCGCGCCAATGCATGAAGGGCTGGGAATTGATGTTCTCGTCATCCTTGGTGAAGTCCAGCCCACCCTTCAGCGCCTCGTAGACGACGCGGCCATAGTTGCGCCCGGACAGGCCCAGTTTCGGCTTCACCGTTGCCCCCAACAGCGGCCGGCCGAACTTGTCCAGGCGCTCCCGCTCGACCACGATTCCCGTAGCCGGACCGGGGAAGGTTTTGACATAGGCCACCGGCAGCCGCATGTCCTCCAGCCGCAAGGCCTTCAAGGGCTTGAAGCCGAACACGTTGCCGATGATCGAGGCGGAGAGATTGGCGATCGAGCCCGGCTCGAACAGGTCGAGATCATAGGCGATATAGGCGAAATACTGCCCCGGCGCGTTCGGCACCGGATCGACCCGGTAGCATTTGGCGCGGTATTTCTCGCAGGCGGTCAGCCTGTCGGTCCACACCACCGTCCAGGTCGCGGTCGAGGATTCGCCCGCCACCGCCGCCGAGGCCTCGACCGGGTCGACGCCCTCCTGCGGCGAGACGCGGAATAGGGCGATGATGTCGGTATCCTTGGGCTCGTAGTCCGGCTGCCAATAGCCCATCTTGCGATATTCCATCACGCCGGCCTTGTAGCGGTCCTTCGGGTTGATCGGTTCCATCTTGGTCATTTGTCGGTCTCCTTCTATCTTCGGCGCGGGGTTCTACCTTCACGACTACTCTCCTCAAGCCCGCCGCTTGCGGTCGATGAGTTGCAGGATCATCGGCGTGAGGATCAACTGCATGGCCAGATCGAGCTTGCCGCCAGGGATGACGATGGAATTGGCCCGGGACATGAAGCTGTTTTCGAGCATGGTCCGCAGATACGCGAAGTCGATGCCGCGCGGATTGCGGAAGCGGATCACCACCATCGATTCGTCGGCGGTGGGGATCCAGCGGGCGATGAAGGGGTTCGAGGTGTCGACCGTCGGCACGCGCTGGAAATTGATGTCGGTCTGGGTGAATTGCGGGCAGATGTAATGCACGTAATCGGGCATGCGGCGCAGGATGGTGTCGGTCACCGCCTCGGTCGAATAGCCCCGCGCGCTGCGGTCGCGGTGCAGCTTCTGGATCCATTCGAGATTGATCACCGGCA
>Ga0213872_10001379_pt1 | contig 16002 bp, 14 predicted proteins | sample VelepicomBERX_R2_FD_160071 | JGI IMG/M metagenome (GOLD analysis project Ga0213872, IMG submission 160071) | Rhizosphere microbial communities from Vellozia epidendroides in rupestrian grasslands, the National Park of Serra do Cipo, Brazil - RX_R2 | ecosystem: Host-associated > Plants > Roots >...
GCGAACACAACCCTCGAAGCCGTTCTCAAGGACGGCTCCATCGTTCGCGGCGAAACGAATATCAGCAAGAGCCGTAGTCCCATTGAGACCGTCCGGCTGCTGCCGAGTTGCTGCGATCCGCTCCCCGAAACCGTAGAAGCCATCGCCAACGCAGATCTGATCACCATAGGGCCCGGGTCGCTTTACACCAGCGTCGTTCCTAACGTTCTGGTCAACGGCGTTGCCGAGGCTATCGAGGACTCCCCGGCCATGAAAGCTTACTTCGTCAATCTCATGTGGCAACCGGGCGAAACAGTCGACTATTCCGCTTCCCGGCACGTCGAAGTCATCCATGAGCACGCCGGCCGCAACCTGCTGGATACGATCGTTGTCAACACAGCACCTATTCCGGACCCGCTCAAGCGCCGGTATGCCCGCGCGCACGTGCGTCCCGTCGAGAACGATTTCGACAACCTGTCCCGCATGGGAGTGAAAGTCGTTACCGCCGATCTGGTCTGCGACACCAGCATGGACCGGAAAAAAATCCGGCATGATCCGGCGGCGCTGGCCGCCGTCGTCATCGATCTCGCAAGCCGGGCGCGCGCTTACCGAGTTCGGCAACAAGCGCTGCTTGCGCAGCGCACACGAATCCAATGAAACAACCCGTCACTGTCGTGATCCTGGCCGCGGGCCTCGGAACACGCATGAAATCGAACAAGGCCAAAGTCCTGCATCAGGCCGGCGGCGATACGCTGCTCAACCACATCATCCGTGCCGCCTTGCATGTCGCTCCTCCCGAGGGGATCGTCGCCGTTGTCGGCCATCAGGCAGCCCAGGTTCGCGAGAGCGTCAAGGTTCCCGGCATACGTTTCGCTGAGCAATCGGAGCAAAAAGGCACGGGTCACGCCGTTCTGTGCGCGCGTGAAGCCGTTGCGCAGAATGGCGGCCAATTGTTCATCCTCAACGGAGACGGCCCTCTGCTGCGGTCCGAAACGTTAGCCGCGCTCATTCGGCACGCCTCGGAAGACAACCTGGCCGGGGCGCTCATTACAACGGAGATGGACGATCCCAGTGGCTACGGGCGAATCGTCCGTGACGATCATGGCCACATCGCCGCCATCGTCGAACAAAAAGCTGCCTCGCCGGAACAACTCAAAATTCAGGAGGTCAATCCGGGTCTGTATTGCTTTAAGGCAGCCCCGTTCTGGGAACACATCGGCGAGATTCAACCGAACAACGCTGCGCGTGAATACTATCTCACCGACATGGTCGAAATTCTCCGCCGCCACGGCCATCGCGTCGCGCCGTTCCTGGTTCCCGATGCGACGGAACTTCTCGGCATCAACACCCGTGTAGAACTCGCGGTGGCGGATGGGATACTGCGCGCCCGCAAAGCTCGCGACCTCATGCTCTCCGGCGTCACGATTGAAAATCCGGACAGCGTCACCATTGACGTGAACGTTGACATTCAACCCGACACGGTGATCGAAGCTAACGTGCAACTGCGTGGCGAGACGCGCATCGGGACCGGCTGCCGCATCGGTACAGGCTCCGTGCTGCGTGATTGCGAAATCGCGGACAATGTCACGATTCTTCCCTACGTTGTGGCAGATGCTTCGCGCATCGGCGCCAACTCGGCTATCGGTCCTTTCTCCCGCCTGCGGCTGAATGCGGACGCGGGCGCCGACACCCACATCGGCAACTTCGTAGAGCTGAAGAAGACGCGCCTGGGCGCCGGGTCAAAAGCACAACATCTCGCGTATCTCGGCGATGCCGCCATCGGCGAGGGCGTCAACATCGGCGCCGGCACCATCACCTGCAACTACGACGGACAGAAGAAGCATCCGACAAGCATTGCCGATGGCGTCTTCGTCGGCAGCAACTCCACGCTTGTCGCTCCGCTCGAGATCTCCGAAGGAGCGTACATCGCGGCGGGATCAGTGATCACGAAACCCGTGGAAGCCGATGCTCTGGCGATCGGCCGCGCCTATCAGGTCGATAAGCCCGGCTGGGCGAAACGCCGCCGTGAATCTCAGAAGCAGGCAGAAAAGAAAGCGTAAGAGCCTCCTCGCAGACCGGCTAGGAAGGCTTCGTCGCATGCGCCGGCGGCCGCATCTGTATCTCCAGCGCCACGTCGCCTTCCGGCATGTGAAGATAACGAACCGTTACGCGCGACTTCACCTTCACGGCAGATCGATTCATTTTCGTGTCCGGCTTGATCAGGAAGCTGCGGTGCTCCGGTGCGCGCCCCACCACCGATCGGGAAACGGTTACATGGTCCTGATCGATCTCCGTGACTGTCCCGGCAAAGAAGGAAGGCTTCGGAGCCGGCTGGGCAGCCGGAGCCTGCTCCCCGGTGGTCTGCGTTTGCGGAAACAGGACACCGGCTGTCACGAAAGCAAGAAGCACAACCGTGAACTTATGCCACGCAAGTGAGCTGGGACTCATCGACGTACAAGGTGTAGCACAGAGCTTCAAATCCGTAACAGATGATACTTACAGAACGGTACTCGGGTGGTACAAATTAGGAATTTTTAACTGTCCGATGGCAATAAGCTCACCCGAATGGGATAACGCGCGCACCAGCGGAGCGCCGGGGCGCACCACAAACGGCGATGTGCGGAAATCGCGGCCTTGCCGGATCTGTGCTTCCACCGCGAGGTTGAAGTGCTCCGCGGGGATCTCGGCAAGCAGTTCCCCGGAGCCGATCACAGCTTCGTGCAGACGGCCTGCCTCGGTCAATTCCGCCAGTTGCTCCAGGGTCCGCGCCTGGTCGACCGTAAACTCGCCGCTTCTGGTCCGTCGCAGCTTCGTCAGCACTGCCCCGCAGCCAAGCCGCTCGCCCAGGTCATGTGCCAGGCCGCGCACATAGGTGCCCGCTGAACAGGTGACTTCCATCTCCACCCTGTCGGGCGCCAGCATCCGCGCCTCCAGCTTTGTCACTTCTACTTCCACGGGCTGCAACTCCACGGGCACATGCTTCCGTGCCAGCTTATACGCCGGAATACCTTTGATCTTCTTCGCCGAAATAGCCGGGGGTATTTGGCTGAAGCGCCCCAGAAAGCACTTCAATGCCGTTATGATCTCCGCCGGATCCGACGGCGGCGTAATCCCCGTCGCGCGGACTTCTCCATCGGCATCGTAGCTATCCGAAACCAGCCCGAGCGTGATCTCGGCCAGGTAGGTCTTCTCGCGAGCGCCGAAGAACTGCGCCAGCCGCGTGGCCGTTCCTGTTACCAGCACGAGCAGCCCCGTAGCCATGGGATCCAGCGTGCCAAGATGACCCACTCTTTTCGTATTGGCGAGCCTCCGCCAGCGGTTCACGACGTCGTGGCTGGTGAGAGCCTGGGGCTTATCAATGAGGACCGCGCCGTTCATGAGTTATTGTTCAAAAATGCGAGCTCAACTAAGACCGTTACGTTAGTCTGTAGATGGAAGAGATCCCGGCTGCCGCAAATTCAGCGCGGGACTTCGCCGGCGAGGGCAGGAAGCTTGGAAGAAGAAGTACTCGGTAAAGCATACGATTCGCGCCTGATGCGGCGCTTGCTGCGGTATATGAAACCCTACCGCATGGTAGTCGCTGCTTCTCTGCTGTTGTTGCTCGTCGACTCTCTTCTTCAGATTATCGGACCTCTGCTTACAAAGCTAGCTGTGGATCGTTATCTGGTTCCGGTGAAGCACCCTCAGGTGCTTCCGGTCCTTGATGCCTGGCTATCGCACGACCGGTGGAACGGCCTTTCGCAGGTCGCGCTGCTCTACCTCGTCGTCGTGGTGCTCGGCTTCTTCTTCGATTTCGGCCAGACGTACCTGATGCAGTGGACGGGGCAAAGGGCTATGTTCGATCTGCGCCGCGACCTCATGACGCACTTGCAAACGCTCGACATTGCTTACTTCGACAGGAACCCCGTCGGCCGGCTTGTAACCCGCGTCACAACAGATGTCGATGTCCTGAACGATCTGTTCGCCACGGGTCTCGTCACCATCGTCGGAGACATTCTCATGCTCTCCTTCGTCATTCTGGCGATGTTGCGTCTCAGCCCCGGCATGACGGGCCTGATGCTTGCCGTGATGCCTCTGGTGGTTTTAGTAACCATGCAGTTCCGGCGAACTGCGTCTCAAAGCTATCGCCGCATCCGCATCGCTATCGCGAAAATCAATGCGTACCTCCAGGAGCACATCGCCGGAATCGCCGTCTTGCAGCTATTCAATCGCGAAGAGCGCAGTAAAGCGGAATTCGAGAAAATCAACCGCGATCACATGGCCGCGTTCAAAGATTCCATCACGGCCTACGGCTGGTTCTACCCCACGGTCGAATTCCTGGGCATGCTCGCCCTGGCCCTGCTGCTCGCTTACGGCGGGTTTCGCATCCGCCAGGGCGCGCTCACGCTCGGCGTACTGGTCGCCTTCTTTCAATATGGTTTGAGGTTCTTCCGCCCGATTCAGGACCTCAGCGAAAAGTACAACATCCTGCAGGGTGCAATGGCCGCGGCGGAACGGGTGTTCAAGCTGCTCGATACGAAACCGTCCATCGTTTCGCCGACCGCACCGGTTCCCTTCCCGGAAGGTCCGGTCGGCATCGAATTCGACCATGTCTGGTTTGCTTATAACGGCGAAGAGTGGGTGCTCCGCGATGTCAGTTTTGAGGTTGCGCGCGCTGAAACCGTCGCCATAGTCGGACATACCGGCGCCGGCAAAACAACGCTCACTAATCTGTTGCTTCGTTTCTACGACATCCAGCGCGGCGCTATACGTATCAACGGGATCAACGTGCGCGACTTCGACCTGGTTGATCTCCGCAGCCGTTTTGGCGTCGTCCTGCAGGATGCCTACCTGTTCACCGGGACGATTGAAAGCAATATCCGGCTGGGTACACCCCGTATCACGGCTCAGGATGTCCGGAGCGCTGCCGGGCAGGTGAATATTCTCGATTTCATCGAAGGACTGCCCGATCGCTTCGAAACAACCGTTCGCGAACGCGGCAACGGCTTCTCCACCGGACAGAAGCAGCTCATCAGCTTCGCGCGCGCTTTGGCACACGATCCCCGCATACTGATCCTGGATGAAGCGACTTCGAGCGTCGACACGGAAACCGAGTTGCGAGTGCGGGAGGCCTTGACGCGGCTCGTATCCAACCGCACTTCGATCGTCATCGCGCACCGGCTGTCCACCATCCAGCGCGCAGATCGTATTATCGTAATGCACAAAGCGCAATTACGCGAGATCGGTACGCATCAGGAGCTTTTGGCGCACCGGGGAATCTATTGGAAGCTCTACCAGTTGCAATACAAGGAGCAGGAAATTGAGGGTAGAGAAGAGCTGGCGCCGCAGCAGCTATAATCCCTTACGCCCGCCCGGTTTTGCCGTCCGCACGTTCGGCAGCCTGAAGGTCAGGTTCAAGCTGGCCGTCCTGCACAACATTTTTTTCTTCGTTCTCGCCATCTCCGTCTATCTGTCTGTCATTCCGCCTTTCGCGCAGCACATCGACGAAGCTCGCGATCAGGAGCTCCACGTGATCTCCGAGATATTTGGTGCGCAATTGCCCATCGCACAGGGACAAGCTGCCCAGGACCTGAGTGTCTACGACTTCCGGGAAGGATCCGCCCGCAATCTGAGCCTTTCACCCGAAGGGCAGGCGTTCCTGCAGGAAAATCCTGGCGCTACCTGGAAAGGAGACAGGCATACGCTCTTTCGCCTCGGGAAATCGCAAGGCCAGTACCGGCGTGTGAGCTTGTCTTCTACTTTCTACGATTCAGCGCTCCGGCAGGCGAAGGTGAGCCTGTTTGTTGCCCTCGGCACCCTTTATGTGCTTTCCATCTTTGTGCTCGAGTTCATGATCATGCCGCAGTACGTGTATAAGCCGCTGCATCTTATGCTCAACGCCGACAGGGCTATCCGGCACAATGATCGTGAAAACGAATTGATCAATGAGCAGTTCATTCTGAATGACGAGATCGGCCAGATCATGCGGTCGCGTAACGCCACCGTCCTCCAGTTGCGCCATCAGGAAGACGATCTCGCTCTGGCGCTCCAAAAACTGGAGGAGCAGGATCGCCTCGTCAGCCTGGGCCTTCTCAGCACCAGCGTGGCGCACGAGCTGAACACGCCCCTTGCCGTCCTGCAGGGCTCGATCGAAAAATTGTTGGAAAGCACGCAGGATTCGCACACTCTGGAACGTCTCGGCCGCATGCTTCGAGTCACGCAGCGGCTGCGCAAGATCAGCGAGGGGCTGGTCGATTTCGCCCGGGTACGCCGGCAGTATACCGAGCCTGTCGCCTTGCGCGGCCTCATCGACGAGAGCTGGAACCTTGTCGCTATTGATGAAAAAGCCTCGGCGGTATGCTTTCAAAACAACGTGAAACCCAACCACACGGTCATCGGCAATCCCGACCGGCTCGTGCAGGTGTTCGTCAACCTGCTGCGCAACGCTTTGATTGCCGTCGCAAATGGCGGCGAGGTCCGGGTAGAATCGAAGTGTTTTCCACGCGGGGGCCAGAATTGGATCAGTTGCACCGTCATAGACAATGGACCTGGTATCCCCGCTCACGTTCTGCCGAACCTGTTTGAGGCCTTCGTCAGCACGCGCTTGGACGCGCGTGGCACAGGGCTGGGACTCACTGTTGCCGAGGGTATCGTCACGCAACATGGCGGCACCATCTCCGCATCGAATCGTCCGGAAGGCGGAGCGTCTCTCGAGGTAGTACTTCCAGCCGAGGTGTCCCCGGCGTCCGCACCGGAAACGGTCCGTAATACACAAACATGAGTGAAGAAACAACCATCGCCGCCGCGGGAACAGTAGACATTGCTGTCCTCGACGACGATCTGGATTTCCGTAATTACATCGAAGACCTGCTGGGCGACGAGGGAAGTTTCACGGTCAGAACTTTCGCGCAGCCTCAAGACTTGTTCGCATCGGCGGAGACGCAGGTGCCTGACATCGTTCTCCTGGACATGAAAATGGGCACTATCAGCGGAGAAGAAGTCATAGAGCATCTGCTCACCCGCTGGCCCGAGCTCTGCATCATCATCATCACAGGCTATCCGTCTCTCGAAAGCATGCGCGCGACGTTCAAGCTGCGCGTCTTCGACTATCTCGCCAAGCCGTTCTCTCTCGCCCAGCTCCGCCAGACTCTCGCGAACGCCATCGAGCAGTTCAGCCTGGGCAAGGCGCCGCAGGATCGGCTGCGCGAACGCCTCGGCCACAGAATCAAACTGCTGCGCGTCGAACGCAGCTGGTCGCTCAAGGATCTTGCAGCCGCGACCAAGCTCAGCGTTTCACAAATCAGCTCCATCGAGCGCGGGGCCAATCTTCCGAGCATCGAAAGCCTGCTTGCCATTTGCCACGCTTTCCATCGCAAGCCGTCGGAAATACTTTCGTCCATCGATTTCTGAAGCTGCCCGGCGAAGGCGCAGGAGTTTGCAACGTTGCTGTAACGAAGCGCGTCTGCGAAACTTGGATGAGTCCATGAGCCCCCTCTATGGGCGAGACAAATACTCAAATAACGTGCATATTGAATGAACCGCTCCGGCACCCTCCAGCGTTTTGCAGGCGTCGTCTCTTCTTTACTACTGCTTTCTTTCAGTTCGTTCGCTCCCGCCGGGCAACTCGCCAACGATCCCCAATTCCCCTACCCCGAGAGGTTGACCTATAGCGTGGAATGGCGGATGCTTGCCGCCGGCGAGGCCGTTGTCGAGCTCAAGCGAAGCAATCCCCAAGCCTGGAATATCAGTTTGAACCTGGCCAGCGCTGGCCTGGTCTCCCGCTTGTACAGAGTCGCCGACAGCTATAGAGCGTCGACCAGCGACCGGTTTTGTGGAGCGAACGCCTTCCTCGACGCTCAGGAAGGCAAAAAGCACCTCCAGACCAGCCTGACCTTCGACAACCCGCGCCACAAGGTGGACTACGACGAGCGTGATCTCGTCAGGAACACGACGGCAAAGAAGCAGCTCGATATCGCTCCTTGTACATATGAAATTACCGGTGCTTTTACCGCAATGCGGCTGGTGAGCATCGAACCCGGGCAGACTGTTACCTTGCCGATAACCGACGGCAAGAAGATGGCCTACGCGAAAGTGCAGGCGCAAGGAAAAGAAAACATTACAGTTAGCGGGAAAAGCTACGCCACCGTGCGGTACGAGGCATTTTTGTTCGACAATGTTCTGTATAAACGGAAAGGCCGCCTGTTCATCTGGTTGACGGATGATGCTGAGCGTTTGCCGGTACAGTTTCGGATGCAGATGGGTTTTCCGATCGGCACCATCACCGTAGAGTTGGAGAAGAAAGAAAGGCTCTAGCGCTGAAGCGGGCGCCTCCGCAACCTTGCCTTGTTGTCGAACGTCATGATGTTGAATATGAAGGGTCGTCTTTGCCTGCTCGTTTTGTGTCTCGGTGTGGCGTTGCAGGCTCAGATGCAGATGAATGTGGAGCAACTCGCTGATTTCGTTCGCTCTGAACTCGCCCTCCAGCAACACACCGACAAGCAAATCGCGGCTTATATCAAAAAGATCTCGCTGAGCGAGAAGCTGACCGACAAGACGATAACCGATCTGGAGGCGCAAGGCGCAGGCCCCAAGACTGTCCAGGCACTGCAGGAGCTGAGGGATCAAACGGCGAATATGAAGCCGTCCGGGCGCGACGCGACCTATTCGCCTGCTACCGCGCCGGACAACACGCTCTCTTCCGCCCCGCCTACCGCAACTCTAAGCGCGGCGCCCGCGCCTATTCCGCCGCCGAATTCAGTGAAGCAGCAGGAGATCCTCGATTCCATGCGGCAGTATGCGATGTCGTATGAACAGAGCCTCCCGAACTATATCTGCGTCCGGGTGGACCGCCGCTACATCGATCCGAATGCCGGGCAAAGCTACCGCAGTATTGGCACGGTATTGGCCAAGGTCAGCTACAACGAGGGCGAAGAAAAGTACAAGGTGTACTCCGTTAACGGCAAAATTGTCGATACCGATATGGGTGGTATCGGCGGAGGCGGCGCGAGGTCCACGGGCGAATTCGCGGGCATGATGCGCAGCATTTTTGAGCCGAAGAGCCAGGCCGAATTCGGCTGGGATCACTGGGGCACGCTGCGCGGCCGCCGGATGGCCGTCTTCAACTACTTCATCGACAGCGGCCATTCGAGTTACACGATCTCCTACGGCGGGGATGGCGAAGGTTACGAGCAACGCATCGTGACGGCTTACAAGGGACTCGTGTATGCGGATCCGAATACCGGCGAGATTGACCGCATCAAGTTTATGGCGGTCGACGTCCCGCGCAGTTTTCCGGTACAGGAGACAAGCGAGATACTCGATTACGACCTGGTGAATATCAGCGGCCAGCAATTTGTCTTGCCTCTGCGCGCCTTGCTGCTCATGACCGCCGGCCGCCAGAGATCGAAAAACGAGATCGAGTTCCGCGATTACCGCAAGTTCGGTACGGAATCCACCATCACATACGACATGGATCCCACCGCGCCTCCACCGGCCCCGCTCGATTCGAGCAAGACCGACGAGCAGCCGGCCACGGCGGCGCCGAGCCCAAACACTCCAAAACCGCAGCCGCAAGCCGCACCGGCAAAGCCGGCGGAGATCAAACCGAAGCCGTCCGACTCGAATCCCTGGTCGCTTCCTACTGCTCCGCCACCGCCGCCTCAATAGCCTGTAACGTTTGCGTGAGAGCCGTGGACCAGTCGCCATTGTTCACGGCCACAACGCGCGCGTTGGGCGCCGCCGGTCGCCAGCGCGCAAACATTCTCTCGCAAGCGTACCCTTTGAAGACTGACACCAGCGGCACGCCAGCCGCTGCCGCAACGTGCTGTCCCGCGGAATCGTAGCCCACGTAAAGCCTGCTCTGCAGTATGTGGCTCGCAAATGAAGCGTAGCTGCCGTCATGTACAAGCAGTTGGGCGGGAGCGCCGAGCCGTTCGACCAGTGCGTCCACTCGCGCGCCCTCTTCCCCCCCCGCGCCTCGATCCAGCAGAATCGGACGATTCTGGCGCAGCAGAGCCGAGACCACTTCATACTCGAACTCGTCATCAATCCGCTTGTTCGCGTTCTCGCCGACGCCCAGACTCACCGTGATATCGGCGATTTTCGCTTGCGGTTGGGGCGCAACGTACGGCTGCACGTTCTCAATGTCGAATACTTCTTTGAGCCATTCCGCGGTGAGGACCGGCAACGCCGTTTCCAGTTCACCGCCGAAAGCCCTGCTTTCGAAAAAGAAGTAACGGGCATCGTCGCAAATCGGAATCAGCCCTAATTGAGTCAGCCGCGAATCAGGATCAATCACAACCGAGCCGAGCTCTTCCACCGCAACCTGCAACTCCGCCGCGGCCAACAGCCGGTCGCGCAGCAGGCTCGACCGTCCATACATCACGCCAAGCGGCGTGATCCTCGGGTCGGCGGCAAACATCTCGGCGTTCTTCGCCGGCCCGACCAGGCAGATCTCCGCATCGGGAAATCGCTCTTTCGCAGCCGCCAGCGCGACGCTGGTGACGGCAACATCGGCGCCCAGCGTAACCCGGGACAGCACGAACACTCGCCGCACTTCTCCGCCCTGGAAAGGCCGCACCTGCCGGATGCGCCGATACCGCAGCAGCAGCTCATCGAAGTCATATTCGGGCAGGGCTCTGGCAATCACGTGCGAAAACAAGCGTGCGTAGACGTCGCAAAGCGCCGGTTCAAAAAGATCGGCAAGACGCTCCACCACGATTCCAAACAATGCGCGCGTGGCTGCCGTCGCAACGAACGGATCTTCCTCATCGAGTGCGCGCTCGATCAGATCGTCGAGAGCGCGCGCCGGCCAGGTGCCGTCTTTCAGGCAGGCATCGAGAATCTCTCGAGCCAGTTCACTCGCCGATATACTTGCCAATCAGCAATCCTAGTTTTTGCTTCGCTTCGGCGGGAATCTTTGCCCGGTCGGTGATGATCGCATGCTTCAATGCCGAGCCGCACTTGCAGGTTCTTGCGGGCGCAAGTGTCTGCACCATGTGCCGCACCAGCGCGCACGCATTTTCACCGTTCTGATTCAAATTCTGGATGATCTGCTCAACCGTCACTGCATCGTGTTCGTCGTGCCAGCAGTCATAGTCGGTCACCATGGCAACGGTTACGTAGCAGATCTCGGCTTCCCGAGCTAGCTTGGCCTCCGTGAGGTTCGTCATACCAATCACGTCCATGCCCCAACTGCGGTATACATTCGATTCCGCGCGCGTCGAAAAGGCCGGACCTTCCATGCACAGGTACGTGCCGCCCAGCTTGCTGTTGATGCCGACCTGCGCCGCAGCCGTATGCGCCGCCTTCGTCAGTTGCGGGCAGACCGGGTCGGCAAAACTGATGTGTGCCACCACGCCCTCGCCAAAGAAGGTGGACGCGCGCCCCTTGGTACGGTCGAAAAATTGATCGGGGATGACGAAATCGAGCGGGGCATGCTCCTGTTTGAGCGAACCCACCGCGCTGAGCGAAAGGATGCGCTCCACGCCCAGCATTTTCATGCCGTAGATGTTTGCCCGGAAATTCAGTTCCGATGGAGAAATCCGATGTCCGCGCCCATGCCGCGACAAGAACGCTACGTCTTTGCCCTCCAGTTTGCCCACGATGTAGGCATCCGAGGGATCGCCGAACGGAGTTTCCAGGTGCACCTCATCGTGCGCTTCAAACCCCGGCATGTGATACAGGCCGCTCCCGCCGATGATGCCGATTTCTGCTCTTCTTTGCAAAAAGGTTTTTCTCTCTTTCTATTTCTGTATAAGTTCCAAAAGCACGCCGCCCGTTGCCGACGGATGCACGAAAACATAAATATGTCCGCCCGCGCCCGGACGCGGCTCGTTCAAAAGCCGCGCGCCCTCACTCCTCAGCCGGTCCACTGCGGCACTGAGATCATCCACGCGCAAGGCGATGTGATGCAATCCCGGTCCACGCTTCTCGATGAACTTCGCGATGGTTGAGTTTTCATCTGTGGCTTCGAGCAGCTCAATGCGCGCGGCGTCCGCCCCGGCTCCAGCCGGCAGCATCGCTACCTTCACGCCCTCCACTTCGACCGTCTCGCGGCCGGTCACTTCCATACCGAGGATCCCCTCGTAGAAGCGCAGCGCCTCCTCCAGAGTGCGGACGGCAATTCCCAGGTGATCGATCTCCGCGGCCATAGCTTTACGTTTGCGCCAACAATTCCGCACGCAGCGCATGAACGGCGCCGTACGGATCTTCCATTTTCGCCGCAACGCATTTCGCGTGCCCGCTCACTGCTTCGTCGGAAAGACCTTCGAGCAGGTTGTCGCGCAGGATTTCCCGCAGACGAAACTCCCAGACGTCGGCTCGCGCATTCTGCCGCCCCCGCTTCTCGAACGCCGAACGGATCACGGCCAACAGCTCCCGAACGCCCTGTCCTTCGCTTGCGACCACCCGGCGCACAGGAGCTGCATTCTCGCGCCCCCCTTCGTCCGCCAGGCTCTGCATCGCCCGAATTTCCTGTTCCAGCCGGTCGGCGCCCGGAAGATCCGCCTTGTTGATGGCGAAGACGTCCGCGATTTCCATTACACCGGCCTTAATGGCCTGTACGTCATCTCCCATGCCCGGCATCAGAACCAGCACGGTCACGTCCGCCAGTCGCGCGATCTCTATTTCGTCCTGTCCGACGCCAACGGTCTCAATCAGCACGACATCACGGCCGGCGGCATCGAGCAGCAGAGCCATCTCGAGCGTCGCCTGTGCAATGCCTCCCAATTTGCCTCGTGTCGCCATCGATCGGATGAAAACTCCAGGGTCCGAGTGGTGATCCTGCATACGGATGCGGTCACCCAGAATGGCGCCGTGGGAAAAGGGGCTGCTCGGGTCTACTGCGATGACGCCGACCGTCTTACCTTCGCTCCGAAGTTCCTTAGTCAACTGATCGACCAGCGTGCTCTTACCCGCTCCAGGGGGTCCGGTGATGCCAATTATCAGCGTGCGCCCGGTCTGCGGAAACATCGCGGCGATCAGATCCCTGCCTGCCTGCGATTGGCTTTCGACCAGGCTGGCGGCGCGCGCCAGTGCCCGGGTATCGCCCGCTCCAATTCGCTGTTGAAGTGCCTCTAAGGAATCAGTCGCCAATCTACTCTTTTAGCAGTTGACGCGCGATCACCAGACGCTGGATCTCGCTCGTGCCTTCACCGATAGTGCACAGCTTCACATCCCGATAGAACTTTTCCACCGGGTAGTCCTTGATGAAGCCGTATCCGCCGTGGATCTGCAGCGCTGCATCCGCCACCTTTACAGCCATTTCAGATGCAAACAGCTTGGCCATGGCGGATTCGCGCGTGACACGATTACCGGCATCTTTGCGTGTCCCGGCCGCGTACACCAGCCAGCGCGCCGCCTCAATGTCGGTGGCCATATCGGCCAGCTTGTGTTGAATCGCCTGGAACTCGGAGATGAAGCGTCCAAACTGCTTGCGCTGCTTCGAATATTTCAGAGCCGCGTCATAGGCGCCCTGCGCGATGCCCACCGCGAGTGCAGCAATCGAGATGCGCCCGCCATCGAGAATCCGCAGGCTGTCGACAAATCCTTCCCCCCGCTTGCCGAGCAATTGCGATTCCGGCAGCGCGCATTCGGTGAAAAGGACTTCGCCGGTTGCGCTGGCCCGCATGCCCAGCTTGTTCTCTTTTTTGCCAACACTAAAGCCAGGCGTCCCCTTTTCCAGGATGAATGCCGAGATGCCATGCTGCGAGGCGGCCCGATCCGTGACAGCCATGGCGACGCAAACGTCCGCATAGTGTGCGTTGGTAGTAAAGGTCTTGCCGCCATTTAGTGTCCAGTGACCATCTTTCAATGCCGCCGTGGAGCGCGTGCCAGCGGCATCCGAACCTGCTTCCGGTTCGGTCAACGACCAGCAGCCGATCCACTCGGCACCCGCCAGCTTGGGAATGTACTTCTGGCGCTGTTCCTGATTGCCGGCGAGGTAAATATGATTCGTGCAGAGCGAGTTGTGCGCGGCCACGATCAGCGCGACGCTGGGGTCCACGCGCGCCAGTTCCTCGATGATGATGGCGTAATCCACATAACCGAGCCCCGCGCCGCCATACTCCTCAGGGAAAATCGCCCCCATGAGACCCAACTGACCGGCCTTCTTGATTACCTCGAGCGGGAAAATCTGGTTCTCATCCCACTCGAGAACATGCGGCGCGATCTCGCCCTCTGTAAACTCGCGAACCGCCTTGCGGAGTTCTATCTGCTCCGTTGAATATTCGAAGTCCATAGATGTTTTTCGCCCGGTTAGACGACACGTTCCCCCTCCGGCGCGTCTCGGTAAAACGGGCGCCAGAAGACCTTCGGAGTCTGTCGCCAGCTTACCATCCGGCGCATTTTTCTTCATCGTCGAGAATGGATACACATGGTTCCCGTCACGCCCGCGTCGGCGGAAGATATGGCTCGTGTTTTGCAGGAGGCAGATGAAGCCTCAAGAACGATTGCACTCATCGGCAACAACTCGAAACGGCTGATGGCGGGCCCGGTGCCGGCATCCGACATAACGATTTCCACCACGCGCCTCGATCGAGTGCTGCAATATGAACCGAACGATCTGACAATCAGCGTAGAGGCGGGCATGCGGTTTTCCGCGCTCCAGCAACTGCTCGCGTCCCATCGCCAGATGATCGCGCTCGACCCGCCCTTCTCGGAACAGGCAACTGTCGGCGGAGTAATTGCCGCCAACAGCAGTGGAGCGATGCGCCGGCTTTATGGGACGCCGCGCGACCTTGTCATCGGCATGAAGTTCGCCATGCTGAATGGAAAAATCATTTCGAGCGGCGGGATCGTGGTGAAAAACGTGGCCGGGCTCGATATGGGCAAGCTCCTGATCGGTAGCTTCGGCACGCTCGCCGTGATGACGAGCATCAATTTTCGCTTGCACGCGATGCCGGAACACACCTCCACCTTTCTGTTTTCGTTCAATGCGCTCGAACCTGCCATCGACAAGCGGAACTGGCTGCTGCGGAGCGTGCTTCGGCCTATCGCTGTCGACCTCCTTTCGCCGCCGGCTGCGGTGCACTTCGAGCAACGCGGATACATACTCGCGATACGAGCGGGCGGAAGCCGCCAGGTACTCGATAGGTACGCGAAAGAATTGCACGGCAGCAAGGAATTGAGAGATGCAGACGATCAGCATTTCTGGGCACTGATGCGTGAGTTCCCGGCCGAGTTCCTGAGACAGACGCCCGGCGGTATAGTCATTCGGGTTTCGACGACACTGAGCGAAGTGGCTTCCGTCTTTCGCAAGCTGCCCGGCACCGTTGTTTCGCGAGCCGGTTCCGGTGTGTCGTACGTCTATCTGCATTCCTGGGAGAGTGCCCACCTTGTGCGGCGCGCCGCCACTGAGGGGGGCTGGAGCGCGGTCGTGGAGTGGGCGCCCGACGAGATTCGGGCCAGCAAGAAGTTATGGTTCGCCGGCACGGGCTCGGCAGAGACAGAGAGCTTTGCCATGATGAGAAAGATCAAAAGCATGTTTGATCCAAAGAACCTCCTGAACCGTTATCGCCTGTATGGCCGTCTCTAGCAGCCTTCCGGTAGTGGGCGAGCACGCAGCCGGTCCGGCGCAAGCCGACCTGGACAAGTGCGTTCACTGCGGGCTCTGCCTCAACGCTTGTCCGACCTATCGCGAATTGGGCGTGGAGATGGATTCGCCGCGCGGCCGTATCTACCAGATGAACCAGGTGGCGAACGGCGCGCCGATGACGCCCGAGTACGTCGAGCACCTGGATTTGTGCCTGGCTTGCCGCGGTTGCGAATCCGCCTGCCCGTCCGGCGTACCTTACGGCCGGATGATCGAAGCAGCCCGCGCGCAGATTCGGGGGCAGGAGAAGCCCGGGTGGTCGGGACGCCTGGGCCGACGGTTGATTTTCGACAAACTTCTTCCTTCCCGGATTGCCCTCCAAATCGCAGGCGCCGGCCTCTTTGCCTACCAGGCGACGGGCTTACAGCGGCTGGTGCGCGCGTCAGGCGCCCTGCACCTGCTCGGGAAACTGGGCGACATTGAGGCTCTTTCCCCGAGTGCGGAGATCCCCT
>Ga0213872_10001380_pt1 | contig 16001 bp, 13 predicted proteins | sample VelepicomBERX_R2_FD_160071 | JGI IMG/M metagenome (GOLD analysis project Ga0213872, IMG submission 160071) | Rhizosphere microbial communities from Vellozia epidendroides in rupestrian grasslands, the National Park of Serra do Cipo, Brazil - RX_R2 | ecosystem: Host-associated > Plants > Roots >...
CAGGAAGGACAGAATGACTTCGGATTTGATGAAGTCGACCACGAGCTGCGAAAGTTGAACCAGAATCAGGTGCGATACATTTGGCAGGATATGGCCGAACATCATACGAAAGTCCGACGCACCGATGGCGTTGGCTGCCTGGATATAGTCACGACCGCGCTGCTTGATGTATTCCGAACGGATCAAACGATAGACGCCTGTCCAACCGGTAAAGCCCAGCACGATGATGACGGTGCTCACACCCTTGCCTAGCACGGTCGCAAACGCGATCACGAGCAGAATGTAGGGCATGGCAGTGAAGACGTTGTAGACCCACTCCAAAAGATCGCCGATGCGGCCGCCGAAGTAACCACCGAATGCACCCAGCACGGTACCGACGAAAACCGCCAGCAGAGCGGCCGCCAAGCCCACACTCATGGAGACTTCGCCACCCTTGATGACCTTGGTCAGGATGCTACGGCCCCACTTATCGCCACCCAGAGGCAGCACCCACTTCAGCTCGGTCGCTTTTTGCTCATACTGAGCGGCGCGCTGGTTGATTTCATCGTACTTGTACGCCAGCGGATCGACGGCGCGGGTCTTTTCGTCGATCTCGATCTTTTCGTCCGACACCAGGCTGTTCTTGCCTTGCGGGTTATCGATATTCGGCGCAAAGCTCGGGTTGGCGAACGACACGCCGACTTCGGTGTTCCAGTCACTTGCCAAAAGACCCGTGGCGCAGGCGGCAGCCAACAGGAAGTAAATGCTCAGGATCACCATGCAGATCTGGGCCAGACGGCTCGCCATGAGGCGCTTCAGCGCCGCACGCCAGAAGCTGATCGACTGTGCGCTCTCGTTCGATGCAATCGGCATCGTTTGGATATCAGTCATCGCGGACTCCTTACTTCAACTCGACACGTGGATCGAGCCACTTGTACAGCAGGTCGACCAGCAGATTGACCATCATGGTCAATGCGGCGGTATAAATGGTGATGGCCTTCATCACCGGGAAATCGGAGCGTTGTGCGGCCTGGATGATTTCCTGGCCCACACCTGGGATCGAGAACACTTGCTCGATCAGGAAGGAACCCACGAACAGGGTTGGCAGCTCCAGCGCCATATTGGTGACGATCGGCACCGCAGCATTGCGAAGCACGTGAACCAGCATGACACGGTTTTCGGAAGCGCCCTTGGCACGTGCAGTGCGCACGTAGTCTTGCGAAGCTTCTTCAACGATGAACGAACGATAGAGACGCAATGCAGGCGTCACCGACACCAGGAGCGACAGGAACACAGGCAATGGTGCGTACTTGACGATATTGACCCAAAAGCTGTCATCCCAACCCAATACCGGGAACCAACCCAGCTTGTAACCCAATACGTATTGGCCGACCACGATATAGAGCAGGAAGCTGATCGACATCGCTGCGGTACAGATGGTCATGATGGCCCGGTCGGTCAGCGTGCCGCGCCGGTAGGCCACCGCCAGCGCCAGCAGCACTGCGATCAAGGCTTCAAAGAGCCACACCTGCGACATGATCGTCATCGAGACGGGCGCTTCGCGCATCAGAATCGCGGAAACCGGCTCGTTGGTACTCCAGCTGCGTCCGAAGTCAAAGGTCACGACCTGCTTCACGAAGATACCCAGCTGAACAGCGGGACTCTTGTTCAGACCCAATTGCTCGCGGATTTCGGCAATCTTGTGCGGTGTTGCACCCTTGCCGGCCAGAATCGCACCCGGGTCACCCCCGAACTGGTTGAACAGTACAAAAACAAGCAGTATCACCCCCGCCATGGTGGGGATCATCTGCCAAAGCCTGCGAACGATATAGGCAAACATCACTTGGCCCCTGCCCCGGCCGCCTGGCCGGTAATTTCACGGAAGAATGCGTCGGAATTCGGCTCACGACCCAGGAATTCGCGCACGAGCTGCATCGGCGGCACCTGGCCACCGTTTTCCAGCACGGTCTTGCGGAAACGCATACCGATCTCTGGGTTCAGCAACTTGTCGCCATATGGCGTGCGCATATCAAGTGCCAACACCTCGGACCACATATAGCTGTAGTAGCCCGCACCATAGTTCAGCAGATGGTCAAAGCTGGCCGGCAGCATGGAATCCGGAACATGGCCCAGCGGCGTTGCGCCTTCCATCTTGACCCACAAAGCCAGCGGGTCCTTCGGAATCGCACTGAACAGATTCATGTCGTAGCTGGCATACAGCCACTGACGCGCGTAGAAGATGCCTTGATCGAACTGCTTGGCGGCCTTCATGCGCTTGATCAGCTCAAGATCAATCGGCTTGCAGCTTGGGCAGGTCTCATTCCAGAGTGCCGCAGCGGACGGATCGGTCGGCCAAGCCTCGTACATTTGTGATGGCGCCTCGACGAAGTCGAGCTTCACACCTGTACCGGCGACGCTCGTATAGCGCGTACGCGACAGCGTGCCATGCATGACGTGGCCAAACTCGTGGAACAGCGTGACCAGTTCTTCCTGATCCAGACCATTGCGCGCAAGATTGGTTTCGAGCGCCGCAACAGCTGTACGGCCTTCGAGCATACCCACGGCGCGCATCGGGAACGCCGCTGCGTGCTTGTATTTACCGTCACGCGGGAACAAATCCATGTAGAACGTCGACAGGTACTCACCCGACTTGAGATCGTAGATGTCATAGCCCTTCACGTCCTCGTGCCAAACCGGCAGCTTCGGGTTGGGTCGGAACTCGACACCATACATCTTGCTGGTGACGGCCATCATCCACGCGACGGATGCGTCAGTCGGGAATTGCGTACGCACTTCCTGCTGATCAAGGTTGAAGTGCGCCTTCTTCACACGGCTTTCATAGAACGACACATCCCAACGTTCCAGCTTGGCCTTGGCATCGCCTGTAACCTTGCGCTTTTCTTCGGTCAGCACGGCGATGTCCTTCTTCTCACCTGCATCAACCGCCGTACGCACCTTGGCCAGGAAATCCAATGCGACCTTCGGATTCCCCACCATGCGGGTACGGGTTGCCCAGGCGGCGTAGGATGGGAAGCCCATTACCGTCGCCATTTGCTTTCGCACGTGTGCAAGCTCGGTCAGAATAGCCAGGTTGGCAGGGCCACCGCGACGATTGAAGCCGACATAGAGCTGATGCCGGACGTCGCCGTCTTCAACATTCTCCAGCGCCGGCAGGTATTCCGGGTAATCGAAACCGATCAGCACCTTGCCTGCCGCATCACGCGGCAAACGCTTCATCAGGTCATCCGGCAATCCCTTCAGCTGGGCTTCGGTAAAGGCCAGCTTGGTCGCCGAGTCACGCACATTGCGTTCGAAGTCTTGCTGCAGCTTGTCGGAACGAGCCAGTAAGGCAATCAACTGTTTACGCTTAGGGGCCGGCAGATTGACGCCGGTGTCCTCAAATGCATCCAGAATGGACTTCAGCGTCTCCGCATCAATCGCATCCGCCGGCTTTACGGCTTTCAGACGCTGATAGAGTGGCTCGCTCTGCTGGACCTTATTGGTGATATCCGAAATCTTGAGGGAACACGCTTCTTCCGCTTCACGCACTTTTGCATCGGGATGCGCGCTTTGCAGCAAGAATGCGGTCGAGGCGAAGTCGGAGAAATCGCCACTGACCTTGTCCCACGGCATCAAAACAGTCTTGACGGAAGCTTGGGCGAGCGGCAACTGCTCAATGGCAGCCGCACCAGCTGTGTACTTTGCGATCGCGTCGTCGCACAGCGTAGCCGCTTCAGCGGCGGACGGAATATGCACCTCGCCACGCTCGGAAGCGAAGCACATTGACGCTGCAAGCGCCAGAACGGACCAAGTAAATATGCGCATGGATAACAACCTGGAATGGGTTTCGAGTGCGCGGCGGGGAAAACCCCGCCGGCCTGCATTAGGACTAGGCGAGCTTATTTGCCTTGGCTCGCTTGCCGTTGCTGCTCATCTATATCGAGGAAATACCAATAGGGCTTTGCACTAGGATGCGGGTAATAGGCCTTGATCCACGGCTGCGCGAGATAGCTACGGATCTGGTAGTAGTCATACACCCAGGGCGCATAGGCAGCGGTAATCCGGCTCATCTGACGTAGGTATTCGTCGCGCTCGGCATTTTCCGGCATGGTCGTCACCAAGTCATACAGGCGATCGAATTCCTTGTTACGGAAACGCGATTCGTTCAGAGGACCGGCATTAGGGCCATACAGCAGCGGCATGAAGTCGCCTGCATCCGGGTAATCCTGCTCCCATGCCGATTCGGCAAACTGGTAGGTACCCGCCTGGCGGGCCTTCAGCAAATCAGAGAAGTTGACCTTGTCGACCTTCAGACGAATGCCGATGGAACGGAAGGTTTTGTCCATCATTTCCTCGGCATCGCGCGTATCGCGGCCGGAAGCTGCCAGATAGGTGATGGTCAGCGGCTTGCCATCTGGCGTGCAGCGCCATTCATCGTTCTGGCAACGCTTGTAGCCGAAGATATCCAGCAAGGCGTTGGCCCGTGCCGGGCTGTAGGTACCGAGCGTATTCTTGAAATTCGGATCGAAACCGGCAATTTCAGGTGCCAGCGGTGACTGCATCGGCACGGCTTGGTTGTTGTACACCACCGAGACCATACGACGCTGGTTGAACGCCATCGCGACAGCACGGCGTAGGGCAATCCGCTCTGGCGTATAGCCGCCCACAACCGGGTCATCCATATTGAATTCGTAATAGCCTTCGCTGGCTTCAGCCACGCGGAAGAACTGGAAGCGGTCGTACTTCTTGGCCAGCTTGCCATTCGGCGCAACGAGATTCACATAAGCAGCGCCCAGCTCCGGGTGAAGATCCATCTGGCCGCTTTCAAATGCGAGCCACGATGCCTGACCAGATTGGATGATACGAATGTCGACATTGCCGATGATCGGGAAAGTCTTGCCCTTCATCCAGGCCGCAATCGATGGATCGACCACTTTACCTGGCTGCTGCACGTAGTGATAACCACGGAACGTCGGGTTCGCAGTCAACACGATGCGCGTACGGCGATGCCATTCCTTCAGCATGTAAGGGCCAGTACCGACAGGGTGCGCTTCGGCGTCGTCCTTGTAGTACTCCATGACCTCACGTGCCACAGCGCTCGTCGCGGGCGTCGCCAGAATCATCGGCAGCGTGTAGTCCGGCTTCATCAACTTGATCTGCAGCGTGTAGCGATCAAGTGCCTTGAAACCTTCGATCGGCTTGTCGTAGTCAAACTTGCCAGTCTTCGTTGCCTCGTCGATTTTCTCATCGAGGCCAATCACTTTGCCTTGGAAGAAGAACGCCCAAGGTGCACCGCGATTGGCAGGGTCAACCACGCGCTGCAGGCTATAGACGAAGTCTTGGGCAACCAGCTCGCGCTTCTTGCCGCCAAAGGCCTTGTCATCTGCAAAATAGATACCCGGCTTGATCTTGAAGATGTAGGTTTTGCCCCCATCCAGGATCTGAGGTAGCTCAGCCGTTCGTGGCGTTACCACTTGCGGACGGACCAGATAATCGAAGTCGAGCAGCGGTTCGAAAATCACGTCCATCGTGGTAATCGAATATTTATCCGAATACTTGGCCGGATCAAACGCCGTCTCGGGCGCAATATAGTAGGTACGAATAGTCTTGCTCATATCCGGACCTTGGGCCAGGACAGAGACGGCGAGCGCAAAAGTCACGCTGGCCAGACGGACAAACTGAGCGAGCTTCATGGAATTGGAATTCACAGTATCAACATCTGTTCGCGGGGTCGCACCCCACGCCACCCGACTCGATGTCCAGAGCGTACTTTTGATCACACTCTGAACCCGATCGGAACCAATAAAACAACGGGGGTCGACAAAAGTCGACTCCCCGCTGAGCTCAATACAGCTTACTGCTGAGCGCGCAACATCCAAAGCTTGGCGAGATCCGCCGTGCCATCGGTACCCGCAACAGACTTCAGCGTCTGCGCGGCCTTCGACTTCTGCCCTGCCACGGCGTAGGCGATACCAGCGCGCAGCTTGGCGTCGTCGGCCCGCTTGAAGTTATCCTTCTTCAGGCCCGCTTCTACAAACGGCAAGCCCTTGGCAGCCTTACCTGATGTCACGTAATTCAGGCCCAGATTAATGAGCGCCGTGCCATCAGCCGATGCATTGGCATCCTTCTCTTCTTGCTCGAGCGTCTTCGGCTCATCGGCCAAACGCTTGGCGATCAGGTCCGCCATACGCTTCTGGCGCGCGGCTTCCGGGCCTTGACCAAATGCACCCTTGGCGTAGGCTTGGTCGACAATCGCCTTGCCTTCGGTGTTGAAGTTCTCAACCAGAGCCAGCTCGGCCATTTCCATATATTCGCCGGCGCTGTTCATGTTGTCAGTCGCCAGCTTGATGCGATAGAGATCAAGCGCAAGACGGCCGGAGAAGCCTTGCTTGCTCTTGACTCGGATAATCAGGTCAGTCCAGTAGGACTTCTTGGGGTAGCCTGCGACGAGACGTTCCAGGGAGTAGATATAGCCCGACTCATCCTTCAGCTTGAGGTAGCAATTAGCCAGCAATTGCAGTTCTTCCTCAGAGATGTTGCGGCCAGCCTTTTCGGCTGCCTGCGCGCGCGGCAGGATTTCCTTCACGACACCGGCGTAGTCACCGCTCTGGTAGCGTAGTTGTGGGCCAAGGCCCGTGATACGCGGGTCGGTACCGCCTTCCTTGGCATAGCGATTTGCCCAGGTGGACGCGGCGCTGTAATCCTTGGCGCGATAGAAGACGCTGACGAGATTTTCGATATCAGCCAGCTTTTCGGCACTCGCCAAACGGCCCGAAGCTTGCAGCGCTTCAAACGATTTCAGCGCTTGACCCGTGTCCCCTGCCCCCATCGACGCAGCGAAACGCATGCGCTCGATCATGAAAGTCTCAGAGCCATTCTTGCCGCCTGCGGCATCTGCATCATGAATCTTCGCGAGGGCCTCGCGATACTTACCAGCCTTGAGCAAGGCGGCAGCATCCTTCAGTGGCTTACCCACTTCAGGGCGCAATGCTTCGTCAGCATGGACGACCGACGGGCCGCTGATGGCGGACGGTGTCGGAAAACCCAGGAGAGCCCAGCAAAGCAGGCCAGCATAGAGAGGACGAGTTTGCGTCATTGTTCTCGTTATCCAGAAAGCGTGGATTACAAATTGAGACGGCATCGCACTGCGATGCCGTCCAGAGCTGCGATCAGAACTGTTCGTCGCCAATCAAGCCCAGCTTGCTCACGTGCAGACGCTGTGCTGCAGCCATGACCTTCGCCACGAGCTTGTATGGTGCGAGCTTGTTCGGCTGCAACAATACGTTGGGACGATCAGCCTCGGCCATTGCGGCGTATTGGCTGAACTTTGCTTCCAACCCTGCTTGATCAACTTCGACGCCGTCGATGTAGATCTTGCTATCGAAGTCAATCGCCACGATTACCTTTGCAGGTGGAACCGGTGGTGTGGACTTGCTGGGTGGCGGGAAGTCCAGTTTCACTGCGTGCAGTTGCACTGGAATGGTGATGATCAACATCACCAGCAACACCAACATCACGTCGATCAACGGCGTGGTGTTAACGTCCAACATGACTTCTGGTTCACCAGAATCACCGCCTGAGCCTACATTCATGCCCATGGTCTTACCCTCGTTGATTTCGCTATCCAACCGATTCGGGGTTGAGCCCGAATCAGTTGTGCGCCGGTTCGGTGATAAAACCGACCTTCATGATGCCTGCAGTCTTGCAGTCAAACACGACCCTGCCGACGAACTCGTAACGTGAACCTTGATCGCCACGAATATGGACTTCAGGCTGCGGATTCTTGACCGCTTCCTTTTCCAGCCGGGCAACGAGGTCAGCATTGCTGCTGATCTTCTCGAGGCCCCAGTACACGTCGCCATCCTTGTCCACAGAAATATTGATGTTCTGTGGCTTGGTCTGGTTCGGTTGGTTCGTCTCTTTTGGCAACTCAAGCGGAACCGTATGTGTCACCACCGGCACTGTGATCAAGAAGATGATCAACAGCACCAGCATGACATCCACGAGCGGGGTAGTGTTGATTGCAGACACTACCTCGTCTTCGCCGCCGGCATCACTTCCGACGTTCATTCCCATGGCATTAGCCCTTCTTGACTTGCTGGCCGCCGCTCATCAGCACGTTGTGCAGATCGGCACCGAACGCACGCACTTGCTCCATGCCGGTCTTGTTGCGACGAACGAGCCAGTTGTATGCCAACACAGCAGGCACAGCCACAGCCAGACCAGCGGCCGTCATGATCAGGGCTTCACCCACTGGGCCTGCCACCTTGTCGATCGATGCTTGACCTTCCTTAGCGATCTTGATCAGCGCGTGCAGAATACCCCACACGGTACCGAACAGACCGATAAACGGTGCGGTCGAACCCACGGTAGCCAGGAACGCCAAGCCATCTTGCAGGCGGTTCTGGACATTCTCAACCGAACGCTGGATCGACATCGTCACCCAAGTGTTCAGGTCGATGCTTTCCAGCAGCGCGCCTTCGTGATGTTGGCTAGCCTTGACTGCGCTTTCAGCGATGAAACGGAACGCGCTGCCTTCGTCGAGCGAGGACACACCAGCCTTCACGGAACCTGCGCTCCAGAAGTTGTCGCGTGCAGCCTTGGCTTGACGCATCAGCTTCGATTGCTCGAACAGCTTGGTGAAGAGGATGTACCAGCTACCCATGGACATGATCAGCATGATGATCATGTTGCCCTTGGCGATGAAATCGCCGTTCTTCCAGAGGTGATCCAGGCCGAACGGGTTTTCTTCTTCCTTAGCCGGCGCTGCAGCTGCATCGTCACCAGCCGGAGCAGGCGTCGCAGCGACAGCAGGTGCTGCATCAGCAGCCGGTGCAGGTGCTGCGGCCGGAGCGGCGGCGGCAGGTGCAGCAGCGGCAGGAGCGTCATCTGCATGAGCAACTTGAGAAACAAAGAACGTTGCCGCCGGTGCCGCAACAAGAGCTACTGCCGCAAAGAGTGCGGACAAACGGTTTGCTACAGACATGATCCTTCCAGCTCCTTAGCTAGGTTGATTCAATTTCGACAAAGTCGAGAATGCACTTTCCCGATTCGGGATGATGGCCGCACGAATGCAGCCATCAAGAAAAGTAAAGATTAATCGGCCAGATTGAAGACGACTTCGTAGCGTGCTTCTTGTTCGACGCCCGAGCCCTTACAACGCAGACCAGACAAGGCGCGCATTGCAATCGTCTTCAGAGCAGCGTGAGACGCATTCTTGATGTCGACGCCACGAATCTCGCCATTGGCGCCAATGTGAACAATCGCGAACAGCTTACCCGTCGTGATGCCTTCTTCGTCAGCCACCTTGCTGAACTTGTCACGCATCGATTCGCCGAGATCGGCCGCATTGGTACACACAGCACCCACGCTTACTTCGCGCGGCGGTGCCGGCGGAGCCGCAGGGGCTTGTGGTTGCGGACGCGCCATTTCAGCAGGCTTGGTATCGGAGGCAGGCATAACCGGCGCACTGGAAGGCGGCGGCGGTGCGGTCACCTGCACTTCAGGCGTCGGCACAAAAATATTCTGCGGCGGCGGAGTCAATTGAGGCGGCGGAGGCGGCGGCGGTGGCGGCTCGATCTGCTTCGGGGTTTCCTCAATAGTCACTTTGACGGGAGGGTGTACAATGTTACGCACCTTCTCGACCAAGCCGTTTGCGAGACCCCAAACCAGCACGATATGCAGGAGGACAACAGCTGCGATGCCAACCAGGTGCTTCGCAGGCTTCCTCTGCTCTTGCGCAAAATCCATGTTTTACCCTCTTTACCCACCACGCCGTAAGGTAGGTCTAAGCAACGTCAGCAAGCTGTAACGGATCACGCCGAACTTGCATCATGAACATGACTGTCGAAGCAGTGGCAAACAATACGTTGCCAAAGCATGCGACCTAACTTTTGAGTCTAACACAAGCACTCAAGGTACTGGTCAACTCATGATCGGCAACAACCCCAAATCACGTTCAAATAATACCACTAAAGTACCAGTGGTCGAGCACTACCGCTGATTGGTAGTACACTGTCTCCGCTTATTGTCTTTTTTTTGCAACAAAGGCCACCCAAGTGGCCTTTGCTGTTTTAGATATCTGGCGCGCCCGAAGAGATTCGAACTCCTGACCCCTTGGTTCGTAGCCAAGTACTCTATCCAGCTGAGCTACGGGCGCGTGATTTTTATTGACTTACATTTTACAGTTCAAAAGTGGCGCGCCCGAAGAGATTCGAACTCCTGACCCCTTGGTTCGTAGCCAAGTACTCTATCCAGCTGAGCTACGGGCGCGCATTTGAAACTGTGGCGGAGAAGGAGGGATTCGAACCCTCGATACAGATTACTCCGTATGCCGCCTTAGCAGGGCGGTGCCTTCGACCACTCGGCCACCTCTCCGTTCAACGAGGCGCGAATTATGGACAAACCTTCGCACCCCGTCAAGCGTTCAGGCGATTTTTATGCTTCTTGATCCAAACCGAATACCTTGTGCAGGACGCGGACAGCCAACTCCAGATACTTCTCGTCGAGTACGACCGAGATCTTGATCTCGGAAGTCGAGATCATCTGGATGTTGATGCCCTCTTCCGCCAGGGTGCGGAACATAGTCGACGCGATGCCCACATGCGAGCGCATGCCCACGCCCACAACGGACACCTTACAGATACGATCATCGCCCGAGATCGACTTTGCGCCGATATGACTCTGTACGCTCTCCAGAATCTCCTGCGCACGGCGATAGTCGTTACGCGGCACGGTGAACGAGAAGTCGGTATGACCATCCTGGCCCACGTTCTGAATGATGACGTCGACATCGATATTGGCGTCGGCAATCGGTCCGAGGATCTGATACGCGATCCCGGGCTTGTCCGGTACGCCGATCACATTGATACGCGCCTCGTCTCGATTGAATGCGATGCCGGAGATGATGGCCTTTTCCATATTGTCTTCTTCCTCGAACGTGATCAGCGTGCCATCGCCTTCCTCTTGGAAGCTTGATAGCACACGCAATTTGACGCGATACTTGCCGGCGAATTCAACCGACCGGATCTGCAGCACCTTGGAGCCGAGACTGGCCATCTCAAGCATCTCTTCAAAGGTGATGGTTTTCAGGCGGCGGGCCTCAGGCACTACGCGCGGGTCGGTCGTGTAGACGCCATCCACATCCGTATAGATCTGGCACTCGTCTGCTTTCAGTGCAGCTGCAAGCGCAACGCCCGTCGTATCCGAGCCACCACGGCCCAGCGTCGTGATATTGCCTTCCGGGTCGACCCCCTGAAAGCCAGCCACAACAATGACGCGACCCGCAGCGAGGTCGGCGCGCATGGCGCCATCGTCGATATGCTGAATACGGGCCTTATTGAACGCGCTGTCCGTCAGGATCTTGACCTGGCTACCCGTATAGCTGCGCGCTTCCAGGCCGATATCTTTCAGTGCCATCGACAAGAGGCCGATGGTGACCTGCTCACCCGTGGAGATGATCACATCGAGCTCGCGCGGGTCTGGCTGACCCTGAATTTCTTTGGCGAGTGCAATCAAACGATTGGTTTCACCGCTCATGGCCGACACCACGACTACGATGTCATGCCCTTGTGCCTTGTATTTGGCGACGCGGCGGGCCACGTTCTTGATCCGCTCTGGCGAACCCATGGACGTGCCGCCGTACTTCTGGACGATAAGCGCCATTCTTCCCTCTGGTCTCTATACAGCCTGATGCAAAAAGAAAAGAATCTAAAGAAACCCCAGACCGAAGACAAGGCGGGTTTCTCCATTTGGATAGAACATTTCGGCGATAACTTCATAGCCTTGCGCTATAAATTGCACGGCTTGTCTATCCAACTTGGTCAACCCGAACGGGCAAAGTGCGCCGTACGCCGCAGTATGCAAGGCATATGGTATAAAGCGGGTTCGTTCACCCATGCTCGGCTTTGTCGGGCATCCCACGATGGATCGCGGCTTCTACACCATACTTACCGCACAATTTCTCTCGGCGCTTGCCGATAGCGCGTTGCTGATCGCGGCGATGGCGCTGCTGAGAACACTCAATGCGCCGGAATGGCACAATTCGATGCTTGTGTGGGGCTTTACCGTCTCCTACGTCGTACTTGCCCCTTTCGTCGGCTCGTTTGCCGATTCGATGCACAAGGGTCACGCCATGCTGATCTGCAATGCGATCAAGCTGGTCGGCTGCATGACGATGCTGATTGGCCTACCACCGGTCGTGGCCTATACCATCGTCGGCTTTGGCGCTGCAGCCTACTCGCCCGCCAAGTACGGCATCGTCACCGAATACCTGCCACATGATCAATTGGTCGCAGCCAACGGCTGGCTGGAAGGCTCGACGGTCGGCGCCATCATTTTTGGTACGGTTCTAGGTGGCTTCCTGGTTGGCCCGACGATTACGGGCCTGTTGGCGCACTCTTGGCTGTCTATGCTGTCGGCCCCCACCTTTGCCGTCATTCTGATCAGCTTCATCTATTTGGCGGCGTCTTGGGTCAATCTCTATATTCCGAAGCTGGATATCGAGCTCAAGCCGATCCACTACGGCCCGATTTATCTTGCGCGCGAATTCTGGGATTGTGTACGACGTCTCTGGCGCGACCCGCAAGGCCAGCTTTCCCTGGCGGTCACCACGCTGTTCTGGGGCGCCGGCAAGACCATGCAACTGGTGGTGATCAACTGGGCCATCATCTGGCTAGGCTTCGAATTCCAACAGTCCACCCAACTCGTAGCCGTAGTGGCGTTTGGCACCGCCCTGGGTGCAGTCCTCGCCGGCAATCTGATCCCCCTGAAACAGGCGTTCCGCGTGCTGCCTGCTGGCGTGATGATGGGCGTGATGATCATCAGCATGCTCTTCGTGCACAACGCAGCCCTCGCGGCCGTGCTGATCTTCCTGATCGGCGGCCTGGCAGGCTTCTTCGTCGTGCCGCTGAATGCCATGCTGCAGCACCGCGGTCATTTGCTGATGGGTGCGGGGCATTCAATCGCTGTGCAGAATTTCAACGAGAACCTGGGCATCCTTGTCATGGTCGGTGCGCATGCGCTGCTGGTGCGTAATTTCAGTCACCCGCTGACCGACACCATGCATGGTGCCGCACTGGCGTATTTCCAGGCTTCAGGTGGCGTACCGCCCATGTACGCCATCATCATCGGCTTCGGCCTCTTGCTCGCCCTGGTGATGCTGTACATCATCAAGCGCTTCAAGACCGGCGAAGCGGCCGGGTTGATGCACGACTAGCGTGGATGCACCTCAGCCCATTTGCACGTGCTGAGGTGCTGCGGCAACTCGCTTCATCCAGGCACCGATAGCCGGATAATCCCCCAGCGTAAAGCCGCCCTCTTCCGCCACGTGCGTATAGGCGTAGAGCGCCAGGTCGGCAATGGTGCAATGTTCGCCCGCCAGGTACGCCCTGTCGGTTAATCGCCGCTCCATCACATCAAGCGCGCGATAGCCTTGTACGCGGCGCTTGGCAATCTCGTCAGCCATTTCGTTTGCCTTACCTGCAAACTTCACCCAAAAGCGTACCGTCGCGATATAGGGCTCGTGGCTGTATTGCTCAAAAAACAGCCATTGCATGACTTCCGCCTGGGCAAGTCGTTCCGCCGGCCATAACGTCGAATCCTGCGCCAGGTACCACAGGATCGCGTTCGACTCCGCGAGCAGCTGCCCGTCTGGCAGTTGCAATACCGGAACCTTGCCGTTTGGGTTCAGCGCCTTGAACGCTGCGCCTTTCGTTTCGCCCCCTACAACATCCACCTCGTGCCAACGGTAAGGCAAACCGAGCCGCTCCAGCGCCATCTTGATCTTGTAGCAATTGCCAGAGGCGGCCATGCCGTAGACGACGTAGGGTTCGTGCATATCGTGTATCCCTTGATAGATCAGGTCTGCGCCCAGTTGATAGGCGACTTCCCATGCGCAGCCAGATAGCGATTGGCGGCAGAAAAATGGCCATTGCCAATAAAGCCACGATGCGCAGACAAAGGCGATGGATGCGGCGAACGCAGCACGCAGTGGCGGGTTTCGTCGATCAGCACCGCCTTGGCTTCGGCATACGCGCCCCACAGCATGAAGACGATACCGGACTGAGAGTCGGCCAGATTGCGGATCACCGCATCGGTAAATCGTTCCCACCCTTGTTTACGATGCGAACCGGCTTGCTCCGCTTCAACCGTCAGCACGCTATTGAGCAGTAGTACGCCCTGCCCGGCCCAGGCTTCCAAGTTGCCATGCTGAGGCGGCGTATGACCGAGATCACGCGCGATTTCCTTGAAGATATTGACGAGTGAGGGCGGCGCCTTGATGCCGTGCGGCACCGAAAAGCTCAGCCCATGTGCCTGCCCTGGGCCGTGGTATGGGTCCTGACCAAGAATCACGACCTTGACCGAGGCCGGGTCAAGCGACTCGAATGCGCGCAACCAATGCTCGCGCGGCGGATAGATCACCTTACCGGCATTGGTCTGCGCATCGATGAACGTATGTAAGGTCTGCCAATAAGGCTGTTGTGTTTCGTGGGCCAGCAGTGTTTGCCAGTGTTCAGGAATCTGTATCTTCGTCGTAGGCATGTCGCTTGCGTTCGGATATTTCGCGCCGATGGCGGCGGAAGATGGTTTTATCGAGCCAGTCTTGCAGTTCGTCGTCCAGCCCACGGTACTGCGCCGTGATCGACCAGGCGTCGCCAAGCGGCTCACAGCTGGATACCTCGGCAGGCAACCATAGCGGCTGGGGCACCTGTGGCGATAGATATAAGCCGATTGCGCCAACACTGCCCTTGGCAAGCGCGCTGGCGCTGCGCCAGGTGATTTCTTCGCTGGTGATGTTGACCGGGCAGGTTTCAGAGAGCGGCGCGTGCTGGATCAGCAGTTGGCCGACCAGCTGGATGCAAAGATCCAGTCTCGCCTCCATCGCTTGCCAGCGTATGGCTTCGTCGCTGTCATCGTCGTCGAAATGCGGCGGTGCCGCTTCGAGTAGCGCGATAACGCGCATCAATAGGGTGCCATTAGCCCCAGAAGGCAAGCCTTCCGGGCGCCAGCAGACAGGCATATCGGCATGAATGGCAACAGCAGTAGGCATATGACGTTACCGGTGAATGTTTTCGCATTATAGCGGTCGAAGCGGAAGCCTTGCCGCAACGCGAATCCGATCATTCAAGCAATACGACAAATCATGCAACTTCAATCTTTGATCAAACGCAATTCCGTCGCTGTCATGCAAGGGTTACAATTTCGCACCGGCACCGTACTTGGTACCCAGGGCACCCCCTGATCCATACTTGATCGCCCGGTATTGTTTGGCCGTTTCCCGTGAAAGCTCAGATGCAAAACTCTTTGTTGACTCAGGCGGATATCGAACGCTTCCGCACCCAAGGCTTCCTGGTTGTCCGCAATCTTGCCCCAGCCGAACTCCGTGCCGATATCCTCGCTGCAGCCCAGCGTGACGTCGCAGCTTGTATCGAGCCGGTCGAATACGAAGCCGATACCCATTACCCTGGCGCGCCGACTTCCCGCGATGCGGAAGGCGGCCGGACGATCCGCCGCCTGCGCCAGGTCTACCAGCGCGACGAGGCATTTCGCCGTTGGGCGCACCATACACCGCTCACCGACTGCGTGAAGGCGATGTTCGGTAGCACGCATATTGCGCTGACACAGGCGCACCACAATAGCCTGATGACCAAGCAACCGGCTTACTCCAGCGTTACCCAGTGGCACCGCGACATCCGTTACTGGAATTTCGAGGACGACGACCTGATTTCGGTTTGGCTCGCGCTGGGGGGTGAAGTTCCTGAAAACGGCTCGCTCGGGTTCTTGCCCGGCTCCCACGCGTTGGAGCTCGACGCCGATCGGTTTGAAAATCGTGCCTTCTTGCGAAACGACCTGCCTGAGAACCAGCCATTGATCGACTCCGCGATCTTTCCGGCTCTGGAGCCGGGCGACGTGGTGTTCTTCCACGCCAAGACCTTCCATGCTGCAGGCTGGAATCGCACCGACAAGACTAAGTACTCTTTGGTATTCGGCTACCATCGGCAAGAAAACCGGCCGATCGCGGG
>Ga0213872_10001381_pt1 | contig 15978 bp, 11 predicted proteins | sample VelepicomBERX_R2_FD_160071 | JGI IMG/M metagenome (GOLD analysis project Ga0213872, IMG submission 160071) | Rhizosphere microbial communities from Vellozia epidendroides in rupestrian grasslands, the National Park of Serra do Cipo, Brazil - RX_R2 | ecosystem: Host-associated > Plants > Roots >...
CCGAGAAGCCCACAGCCTCATCGCGCCGGCAGGCACTTAAAGCACCCACTTCCTTCGCCGTATCCGCCGGCCCTTAAAGACCGTCATCAGCAGCGAAGTCCGCCACTATAGCATGAGATTTTCGGGTCCGCGAAAGAAGCGCAGAAAAAGTGATGGATCAGATGCCCGCCATCCCCCGCTGCGCCGCAAACGCCTGCTGCGCTGCGCGCTGCGGGTCCTCTGAGGCAAGCACCTTGGGGAGACCTTCGGCCAGGCGGGCCGCGTCGACGCGCAGGATGCGCTGTTTGACGGTGGGAATCTGGCTGGGATGCATGGAGAAGCTGCGCAAGCCCATCGCAAGCAGTAGATCAGTGAAGTCCGGATCGCCCGCCATCTCGCCGCAGACACTGACGCCCTTGCCCGCCTGACGCGCATTGGCAATCGTCGACGCGAGCAATTGCAATACGGCCGGATGCCACGGGTCATAGAGATGCGCAACGGCTTCGTCGGCTCGGTCGATCGCCAGGGTGTACTGGATCAGGTCGTTCGTTCCTACAGAGACGAAGTCCACATGCCGCAGCAGCATGGGCAGCATGATGGCTGCGGCAGGAATCTCGACCATGACGCCGAGCTCCACCTTTGAATAGGCGTGCCCCGCATCATCCAACTGGTGCTGGACGCGCCGGATCGCTTCCTGGATCTGCATGACTTCAGACAGATGCGCCACCATGGGAACCAGCAGCCGAACCTTGCCGAAGGCGCTCGCCCGCAAGATGGCTCGCAACTGCTGGCGGAACATGCTGGGCTCGGCCAGGCTCCATCGGATGGCCCGCAGGCCCATGGCCGGGTTGAGCACATGCTCATGGCGCAATTCGCTGACGCTCATACGGTCCAGCGGCTTGTCCGCGCCGACATCGACCGTGCGAATCGTGACCGGCATGCCCTTCATGGCCTCGACCGCCTCGCGGTAGGCCAGGAACTGCTCTTCCTCGCTGGGCAGTTCGCCCTCGCGGTTCATGAATAGGAATTCACTACGGAAGAGGCCAACGCCAGTCGCGCCGGCCTCGACGGCGGCGCGCGCATCGTTGGGCAGCTCGATATTGGCGTGCAGTTCGATGACCTCGCCGTCCAGCGTCACCGCCGGCTTGTGGCGCAGCCGCGCCAGGCGCGCACGCTCGAGCTCCGCCTGGCGCTGGCGGAAGCGGTACTCCTCCAGCACGATGGGCGACGGGTCGACAATGACGGCGCCCGCGTCGCCATCGATGATGACCCAGTCATCCTGGCGAATCAGGCGCGAGGCTTCGCGCGTCCCGACCACCGCTGGAATATCCATGCTGCGCGCGACGATGGCCGTGTGCGAGGTCTTGCCGCCGATGTCCGTGATGAAACCGCGGAACACGCCACGCTTGAACTGCATCATGTCGGCCGGCGCAATGTCGGCGGCAACGAGCAGCAGCGGATCCTCTCCGGCGAAGTCGCGCGCGGCCAGACCATCGACGGGCGCCGGCAGGCCGCCCTGTTCGCGAGCAAGGGCCCCCAGCAGGCGCTCCACGACCTGCTCAAGATCCGCCTTGCGCTCGCGCAGGTATTCGTCCTCCATTTCGTCGAACTGGCGCGCCAACACCTCGAGTTGGGCGGAAAGCGCCCATTCGGCGTTGTAGTGCCGCTCGACAATCCATTGCCGCGTCGCACCAACGAGCGCTTCGTCATGAAGCAGCATGAGATGGACATCGAGTAGCGCAGCAAGTTCGTGAGGCGCGTCGCCGGGTAGATCTTCCTTGAGCGCCGTCAGCTCGGCCGCAACCTCGTCACGTGCTCGCGTGGCACGGCCGATCTCGGCCTCGATCTGATCGGCCGCAATGAAGTAATGCTCCACGTCGATGCGACTCGACGCAACAAGCACCGCGCGGCCGATGGCCACGCCGCGTGTTACCGGGATGCCGAAGACCTGGAAACTCATGCGGCCGACTGTAGCAGTGCGTCCGAACCCTGCCAGAGCTTTACCCCGTCACGTCTGCGTCATGTACGCGTCATGGCGGCGTCACCGCCCCCGCCGAGCATTTGCGCAACTCCAGACGACATTGAAGGAACGTCCGATGCAGGATCTGTCTCTGCCCAGCCAGCCGTTTGCCAACCTGCGCCCGAGCCGCATCGAGCCGGTGCCATCGGTCGATGCCGAGACCGGGGCGGCGCGCCTGTCGGTCAGCTGGGCTCGCCATCTTGATGAAGTCCGCGAGGCCCAGGCATTGCGCTACGAAGTGTTCGTTGGCGAGATGGGCGCCAAGCTCAGCCCGCCCAAGGGCTCGCCCGTCGGCCACGACATCGACATGTACGACGCGCACTGCGAACACCTGCTCGTGCGCACGCTCGAATCCGACGGCCGCCCAGGCCGCGTGATCGGCACCTACCGCGTGCTGACGCCTGACGCCGCACGCCGGACCGGTGGCCTCTATACAGAAACGGAATTCGACCTGACCCGCCTGCGTTCGCTCCGCGAAAACATGGTTGAGCTGGGCCGCTCCTGCGTGCACCCCGACCACCGCACCGGCGGCGCCATCATGACGCTCTGGGGCGCGTTGGCCGAATTCATGGTGCGCAACAAGCTCGACACCATGATCGGCTGCGCCAGCGTGAGCATGCGCGACGGCGGCCACTACGCTGCCAGCCTCTGGAAGCGCCTCGAGAAGACGCACCTTGCGTCGATCGACCTCCAGGTGCGCCCGCGCCTGCCGCTGCCGGTTGACGAGCTCCGCCACGAGCTCGAAGTCGACACGCCGCCGCTGATCAAGGGCTACCTGCGCTGCGGCGCCAAGGTGCTCGGTGCGCCGGCATGGGATCCTGACTTCAACACGGCAGACCTGCCGCTGCTGATGCGCATCGCCGACCTGCCGGCACGCTACCGCAAGCACTTCCTGGCGGCCTGAGCCCAGGCGGGACGCCTCGGCACAGCGCCGGGGGCCTCTTTACTGGCCTTCGCCGAACTTGTCGTTGACGAGTGCCGTGATGGCCTCGTGCGCCGGCGCTTCGTCTTCGCCCTCGGTTTCGAGCTCGACCTGCGAGCCGATGCCGGCCGCCAGCATCATGACGCCCATGATGCTCTTGGCGTTGACGCGTCGCCCGTTACGGCTCATGAAGACTTCGCATTGATAGGAACCGGCCAGCTTGGTCAGCTTGGCCGATGCGCGGGCATGCAGGCCCAGCTTGTTGCTGATGGTGAGCGTGGACTTGATCATTGCTGGGGTCTGGTCGATTCCTGCAGGTCGAGAGTCTCAATGCATTTATGCCCGCCTTCGACGGCGCGCAGCGCCAGTTCGTCGACGCCCAGCTGACCGTAACACAGCGAACGCCACAGCATGGGTACGTTCAACCCGGAGACGACGCGCACGCGCCGCCCGGCTCCAGCCAGACGCAGGGCACCGTTGTGTGGCGTCGCGCCCGGCACGTCGGTCATGACGAGCCATTCCTCATGGCCGAGCCGGTCCATCAGCTGCCGCGCGGCCCGCTCGACGTCCTCGGCGCCCATGTCGGGTACAACATCGAGCACCGCGAGTTGCGGCGCGCAGTTCGGGAAGGTGTGTTCCGCCACCGCCTTGAAGGCGGAGGCCAGGGGTGCGTGGGCGATCAACAGCAAGCCGGGCATGGCGTCATTATCCTTCGAGCCCGGCGAAGCCGATTTCTCATTCGGTGAACCCCGCCATGCCAACGAAACCCTCCCACGCGGCTGGCCGGATCGGCGCATCGGACACGACGAGCAATTCATAGACCTGCGCATCCCGAGCAAACGTGGCCACGCGAGCGTGCCGCGCGCCGGCAAGATCCATCTGTACGGCCTCAGGCAAGGGCGTCATTCCAGGCACAGCAAACGGCCGAGGCGTGCCAACCGTGGCGTGCAGCGCCTGCGCGACGCTGCCCCGCATGTCCTTCAGTGCATCTGCCGCGTCGCGCGAGTCGTGCAGCGCGCTCCAGGACAGCACAAAGCTCGCGCCGTCGGCATCGCACTGGGCCAGGCCCTGATGCAGACCTGCAACCTCGCGCGCCGCCACATCGGGCTTGCAGGGAAAGGTCAGGCTCAGATGGCTGCCGGCGGGGCGTACGGCACGCCAGTTCAGGCTCGGCGTGCAAGCCGCCAGCAGTAATAGCAGGGCGATGAACTGGGTGAGGCCACGGCGCATCGCCCCATTATCGGGACGGCACAATCCCGCCCCATGCAAGCTGCCGCACCATCCTCCCCCCAAGCACTCGCCGGCGTGCGCGTGCTCGATCTCTCCCGCGTGCTGGCGGGCCCGTGGTGCACCCAGAACCTGGCGGATCTTGGTGCCGACGTCATCAAGGTCGAGCGGCCGGGCAGCGGCGACGACACGCGCGGCTGGGGGCCTCCCTATCTGAGGGATGAGGAAGGCGCCGACACCTCCGAAGCCGCGTACTACCTCGGCGCCAACCGCAACAAGCGCTCGATCTGCATCGACATCGCCAAGCCGGAGGGCCAGGCCCTCGTGCGCGAGCTGGCGGCTGGCTGCGATGTGCTCGTCGAGAACTTCAAGGTCGGCGACCTTGCGCGCTACGGCCTCGACGCCGCGGCGCTGCGCGAGACCCACCCCCGCCTGGTGATCTGTTCGATCACCGGCTTCGGCCAGGACGGCCCCTACAAGGACCGCGCCGGCTACGACTACGCCATCCAGGGCCTCGGCGGCCTGATGAGCGTCACCGGCGAGCGCGATGATCTGCCGGGCGGCGGCCCGCAGAAGGTCGGCGTCGCCGTGGCCGATCTCTTCACCGGCATGTACGCCACCGTCGCCATCCTCGCGGCGCTGCGCCACCGCGACCTGACGGGCGAAGGGCAGCACATCGACATGGCGCTGCTCGATACCCAGGTCGCCATGCTGGCGAATCTGGGCGCCAACTACATGGTCACCGGCAAGGCCCCCGGTCGCATGGGCAATGCCCACGCCAACATCGTGCCCTACCAGGTGTTCGCGGCAGCCGACGGCCACCTGATCCTCGCCGTCGGGAACGACGGCCAGTTCGCCAAGTTCTGCGAGATCGCCGGCCATCCGGAATGGGCCATCGACGAGCGCTTCGCCAGCAACGCCGCGCGCGTGCGCCATCGCGAGCAGCTCGTGCCCTTGATCGAAGCCGTGGTGGGCCAGCGCCCGCGCGACGCCTGGCTCGCTGCGCTCGAAGCGGCCAAGGTGCCCTGCGGACCGATCAACAACCTCGCGCAGACCTTTGCGGACCCGCAGGTCCAGGCCCGCGGCATGACCGTCGACATGGCGCACCCGCTGAATCCCGCGCTGAAACTGGTCGGCAGCCCGCTCAAACTCGAACGCACCCCCGTCCAGTACCGGCATGCACCGCCCTTGCTGGGCCAGCACACCCGGGAAATCCTCGCCGAAGCCGGCATCGCGCCGGAGCGCATTGAAGCCCTGCTTTCTCGGCAGATTCTTTCCTGAAACCAGCGCGACGCCGGGCCCGGTCTGTCGCGGCCTAGCCGCAATCAATTCCCCTCTTCGCGGGATGGACGCTCCCAGGGTTCACATTCAGCATGGCAACCCCAAAAGCTGCGAAGCCATATTGCGCAGTCGCAAAATAAATTCAATCCTGCCCGCGCTGTTCCATGACCCAGCCCCCGACGCTCCCGCCAGCGCCTCCTGCCGCCAATGAGCCCGGCCAGGAGGCGAAGGATGCGCTCTGGGCCGACATCGTGCGCCAGCTCGGCGCCGAGATCGCCGGGCCGCTGAGCGCCGCGCTGGAGCGCATCCATGGGCTGATCAGCACCGGGCAGATCGACCGCCAGGGCCTGCGCGCACTGCGCGAGAGCGTCGCTGCGGCGCGCGAGGCCGGCATGGTGGGCCAGCAGCTCGGTCGGCTGGCGTCGGGCCGCCTCAACATCACCCGCGAGCGCCTTCACCTGACCCAGTTGATGCGCAACGTGCTCGCCCATCGCAGCCGCGAGACGCAGGCGCGCGGCATTCAGGTACGGCAGCAGTTCAAGCCGGTCGAGGTCATGGCCGACGCCTCGCTGCTGTTCAGCCTGCTCAACGCCATGATGGACTGGGCGCTCGGCAGCACGCATTCCTCGATCGACCTGCGCATCGACCTCACGCCGTGGCCGACGCGCGCCCGCCTGAGCTGCCGCTTCGCCCACCGCGCGCTGGAGCTTCTCGACTCGGGACGCACCCACAACGAAGCGCTGCCCAGCACGGACACGCTGGCCTGGCGGCTCGTCGAGCAGACGGCGCTGGCCATGGGCCTGCAGCCCGTGCGCGAGAACGAGGCCGGCATCACCGTGCTGACGCTCGAATTCGCGTTCGCCGCCAGCGAGGACGCCGCCGAGAGCTCGGCCGGCGACCTGCCCGCGGCGGGCCGCAGCACCACTGCCGCCACCATCGACGATCTCCCCGAGTACCCGCCCTCGGCCAACTCCAAACCGCTGGCAGGCAGCCATGTGCTGATCGTCTCGCCGCGCATCGAGCTGCGCCGGCAGATCCAGGCGGCCGTGGCCCACATGGGCCTGATCGTCGACGTCGTCGACACCGTCGCCGATGCCGTGCAGTTCTGCGCCGAAGGGCTGCCGCACGGCGTGCTGTTCGAGGCGTCCCTGAGCGATGAAGTGCTCGGCAGCCTGCAGCCCGAGGTCGCCGTCGAGGTGCCGGACTTCTGCTGGGTCGAGGTCCACGACGAAGAGCGCGTCACGCAGCTCTCGACGGCCACGCCCGATGGCGTCGCGCGCATCGCCCGCGCCCACCTCACCGACGCTTTGCCATCGCTGCTGACCTTCGAGCTGTCGAAGTCACACTGAGCCCCTGGGCCCCGCACGTCGGCTCACCGCGGCGTACACTGCCCGCCCATGAGCACGCGCCGCATTGCCCTGATCGCCGCCGTTTGTGCCGCCTTGGCGGGCGGCCTCTGGTTCGCCACCGGCACGACCGGCGAGCCGGCGCCGCAGGTGCGCTATGTGCTGCTCGACGGCAAGCCGGCCGATTCCAGCCAGTGGCGCGGCAAGGTGATGTTCGTGAGCTTCTGGGCCACGGACTGCACGACCTGCGTGCACGAGATGCCGCAGGTCGTCCAGACCTTCGAGAAGTACAAGGGCCGCGGCTTCGACACCCTGGTCGTGGCGATGAGCTACGACCCGCCGGCCTACGTCGCCAACTTCGCCAGCTCGCGCGCCCTGCCCTTTGGCGTGGCCATCGACAACATGGGCACGCTGGCCAAGGCCTTCGGCCAGGTCCAGATGACGCCGACGAGCTTCCTCATCGACAAGAACGGCCGCATCGTCAAGCGCTTCGTCGGCGAGCCCGACTTCAACGCACTGCACGGCCAGATCGAACAGCTGCTCGCGGCGAGCTGATCGCCCGGCGCTAGCAGAAGCCGCAATCCATTCGGGAGTGCCGAAGGGCACCCTGCGGCGGGCCGGATTTCGTCCATCTTTTCGAAGAGGCAATCCGGCTGGCTTGGGCCCGCGTGTAGAGTTGCCGGCTCTGCCCATCAAGCCCTGTTCCACAGCATGCTGCGTCAAGACTCCGCCTCCACTTCCGTCGCCGCAGGTGGCGCCAAACGCTCCCGCCAGAACGGCAAGGCCTGGGTCTGGGGCCTGGGCGTCGTCGCCCTGGTGATCGCCGGCGGCTGGTGGCACCACGCGCACAAGGCGGATGCCGACGGCGCCGCCGCGGCGCAAGGCGGCCCTGGCGGTGCGGGTGGGCCTGGCGGCCCCGGAGGCCCCGGTAGCGCGAATCGCCGCTTCGGCCCCGGCAATCGCGCCCAGCCGGTCTCGGTCGAGAACTCGCAGCGCCGCGACATGCACGTCAATGTCGAGGCCATCGGCACGCTCGCAGCCAACAACACCGCCACGGTCCACGTGCAGGTCAGCGGCGTGCTGCAGGAGCTGCTGTTCAAGGAGGGCCAGCTCGTCCACAAAGGCCAGCCGCTCGCGCACATCGACCCGCGCGCCTTTGCCGCTGCGCTGACGCAGGCCGAAGGCGTGCTGCTGCGCGACAAGGCCCAGCTCGACAACGCCCGCGTCGACCTCAAGCGCTATCAGGACCTCGTCGCCAAGGAAGCCGCGCCCAAGCAGCAGCTCGACACCCAGCTCGCATTGGTGCACCAGCTCGAAGGCACGGTGCGCTCGGACCAGGGCGCCGTCGACACCGCGCGCCTGCAGCTGGGCTATTGCAACGTCGTCGCGCCGATCTCGGGCCGCGCCGGCCTCAAGCAGGTCGACCTCGGCAATGTCGTCGCGCCCAGCGATGCCAACGGCGTCGTCGTGATCGCCGAGACCCAGCCGATCGCGCTGACCTTCTCCGTGCCCTCGGCCAACCTGCCCAAGATCGCCGACCGCATGAACGCGCACCAGACGCTCGTCGTCGAGGCCTGGGACCGCGACGGCAAGACCAAGCTGGCCGAAGGCCGCATCGCGTCGCGCGACAACGCCATCGACCCGACGACCGACACCATCAAGCTCAAGGCGCTGTTCGACAACCGCGACGAGAGCCTCTACCCCAACCAGGCCGTGCGCGTGCGCCTGCAGCTCGACACGCTGCCACAGCAGCTCGCCGTGCCGACCGCCGCCGTGCAGCGCGGCTCCGACGGCTTCTACGTCTACGTCGTCAACGCCGACCAGTCGGTCAGCGCGCGCAAGGTCGTGCCGGGCACGGTCGACGGCGACTGGACCGCGGTGGACGGCGCCGTGCAGCCGGGCGAAAGCATCGTCATCGACGGCATCGACCGCCTGCGCGATGGCGCCAAGGTCGAGGTCATCGCCGCCGACCCGAGCAAGCGCGTCGGCGCGCAAGCCGCGCATGCGCGTGGCGGTCATCGCGGCGCCAGCGCGCCAGCCGGTGGTGCCGCGGCCAGCGGCAATGCCGGCGGCTGGAGCCATGGCGGCGAAGGCGCAGCAAGCGCTCCGGCCGGTGCCGCGAGCAGCAACTGGGCCAGCCGCCTGCCGCCCGACGTCGCCGCCAAGGTCGAGCAGATGAGCCCCGACGAGCGCCGCGCTTTCTTCGAGAAGCGCCGCGCCGAGCGCGCGGCCTCGGGTGGCCAGGGCAGCAACTGACGAGCCCGACGCCATGAACCCGTCCCGCCCCTTCATCGAGCGGCCGGTCGCGACCTCGCTGCTGATGCTCGCCATCCTGCTGGCCGGCCTGCTCGCGTACCGCCTCCTGCCGCTTTCGGCCCTGCCCGAAGTCGACTACCCGACCATCCAGGTCACGACGCTCTACCCCGGCGCCAGCCCCGAGGTCATCTCGACCACCGTCACCGCGCCGCTGGAGCGCCAGTTCGGCCAGATGCCAGGCCTGAGCCAGATGAGCTCGACCAGCTCGGGCGGCGCCTCGGTCATCACGCTGCGCTTCTCGCTGACGCTTTCGCTCGACGTGGCCGAGCAGGAAGTGCAGGCCGCCATCAACGCCGGCGGCAACCTGCTGCCGAGCGACCTGCCCATGCCGCCGGTCTACAGCAAGGTCAACCCGGCCGACGCGCCGGTGCTGACGCTGGCCATCACCTCGCCCTCGCTGCCCATCATCAAGGTCCACGACCTTGTCGAGAACCGGCTCGCGCCCAAGCTCTCGCAGGTCGACGGCGTCGGCCTCGTCTCGATCGCCGGCGGGCGCCGCCCGGCCGTGCGCATCCAGGCCGATCCGCGCCAGCTCTCGCTCCTGGGCCTCGGCCTCGACGACCTGCGCTCGGCCATCGCCGCAGCCAACGTCAACCAGGCCAAAGGCAGCTTCGACGGCGCGCAGCGCGCCTCGACCATCGACGCCAACGACCAGCTCAAGAGCGCCGCCGAGTACAACCAGGTCGTCATCGCCTGGCGCAACGGCAACGCCCTGCGCCTCTCCGACGTGGCCACCATCGTCGACGACGCCGAGAACCTGCGCCTGGCCGCCTGGAGCGACACCACGCCCGGCGTGATCCTGAACGTGCAGCGCCAGCCCGGCGCCAACGTCATCGAGACCGTGGACCGCGTCAAGGCGCTGCTGCCGCAGCTGCAGTCGACGCTGCCGGCCTCGCTCGACGTCCACGTCATCGCCGACCGCACCGTGACCATCCGCGCCTCGGTGCTCGACACGCAGTTCGAGCTGATCCTCGCCGTCGCGCTCGTCGTGATGGTGATCTTCCTGTTCCTGCGCAGCGCCAGCGCCACGCTGATCCCGGGCGTGGCCGTGCCGCTGTCGCTGGTCGGCACCTTCGGCGTGATGTACCTCGCCGGCTTCTCGATCAACAACCTCACGCTGATGGCGCTGACGATCTCGACCGGCTTCGTCGTCGACGACGCCATCGTGATGGTCGAGAACATAGCCCGCTTCGTCGAGGAAGGCGACCCGCCGCTCGAAGCCGCTCTCAAGGGCAGCAAGCAGATCGGCTTCACCATCATCTCGCTGACGGTCTCGCTGATCGCGGTGCTGATCCCGCTGCTCTTCATGGGCGACGTGGTCGGCCGGCTGTTCCACGAGTTCGCCATCACGCTGGCCGTCTCGATCCTGATCTCGGCCTTTGTCTCGCTCACGCTCACGCCGATGATGAGCGCACGCCTGCTCAAGCCCGAGGCCGCGCACAAGCACACGCGCATCGGCGCCTGGTTCGGCGCGCGCTACGACGCCGCCGTGGCCGGCTACGGCCGCACGCTCGACTGGGTGCTCGATCGCCCGCGCGCCACGCTGCTCGTCTTTGCCGCCACGCTCGGCGTCACGGGCCTGCTCTACACCTACGTGCCCAAGGGCTTCTTCCCGGTGCAGGACACGGGCCTCGTGCAGGTCATCACCGAGGCCGAGCAGAGCATTTCCTTCGCGTCCATGTCCGAACACCAGCAGGCGCTGGCCGAGGCCATCCTCAAGGACCCGGACGTCGATCACCTGAGCTCCTTCATCGGCGTCGACGGCGCCAACGCCACGCTCAACGAGGGGCGCATGCAGATCACGCTCAAGCCCTTCGAGCAGCGCAGCCAATCGGCCAGCGAGATCATCCAGCGCCTGAACCAGGAGACCACCAAGGTCCCCGGCATCCGCGCCTACATGCAGCCGGTGCAGGATCTCTCGATCGAGGATCGCGTCGCCAAGACCCAGTACCAGTTCCTGCTTTCGTCGCCGAGCAGTGACGACCTCACCAGCGCCAACAGCGCCCTGCTCGCCAAGCTCAAGACCCTGCCCGAGCTGGCCGACGTCGCCAGCGACCTCGAGGACCAGGGCCTGCAGGCCTATGTGCAGATCGACCGCGAAGCCGCCGGCCGCCTCGGCGTGACGGTGGCCAACATCGACACCGCGCTCTACGACGCCTTCGGCCAGCGCCTGATCTCGACGATCTACACGCAGGCCAGCCAGTACCGCGTCGTCCTCGAAGCCGCGCCGCAGTTCCGCCGCGGCCCGGGCGCGCTCGACGGCCTCTACGTGCCCGGCACGCAGGTCACGTCGACGGGTGCAAGCACCACCGTGCAGGTGCCGCTGACGGCCGTGGCACACGTGGTCGAGCAGCCCACGGCGCTGGCGATCAACCACGTCGCGCAGTTCCCGGCCGCGACGATCTCCTTCAACCTCGGCAAGGACGTCTCGCTCGGCGCCGCCGTCGACGCGATCAAGGCCGCCGAAGCGCAGCTCGAGCTCCCCGCCAGCGTCGAGACGAGCTTCCAGGGCGCGGCCGAGGCCTTCCGCAATTCGTTGTCCAGCACGCTGCTGCTGATCCTGGCTTCGGTCGTGACGATGTACATCGTGCTGGGCGTGCTCTACGAGAGTTACATCCACCCGCTGACCATTCTCTCGACGCTGCCGTCCGCCGGCCTCGGTGCGCTGCTGGCGCTGCTGGCGGCACGCCAGGACCTCGGCGTCGTCGGCATCATCGGCATCGTGCTCCTGATCGGCATCGTCAAGAAGAACGCGATCATGATGATCGACTTCGCGCTCGACGCCGAGCGCGAGCAGGGCCTCGAGCCGCGCCAGGCCATCCACCAGGCCTGCCTGCTGCGCCTGCGCCCCATCCTGATGACGACGATGGCCGCCCTGCTCGGCGCGCTGCCGCTGATGGTCGGCACCGGCGCCGGCCACGAGCTGCGTCACCCGCTCGGCGTGACCATGGTCGGCGGCCTGATCGTCAGCCAGTTGCTGACGCTGTACACCACGCCGGTGATCTACCTCGGCTTCTCGGCGCTCGCGCATCGCTGGGGCCTGGCCAAGCCGCGCCAGCAGGCCGCCTGAAGACAGGGATGACATGAACATCTCGGCGCCCTTCATATCGCGGCCTGTCGCGACGACGCTGATCACGCTGGGCCTGCTGCTGGCCGGCGTGCTGGCCTACGCCAAGCTCGCCATCGCGCCGCTGCCGCAGGTCGATTTCCCGACCATCTCGGTCTCGGCCTCGCTGCCCGGCGCGAGCCCCGAGACCATGGCGGCGACGGTCGCCACGCCGCTGGAGCGCGCGCTGGGCGCCATCGCCGGCGTCAACGAGATCACCTCGCGCTCGCAGCTCAGCTCGACCAGCATCACGCTGCAGTTCGACCTCGACCGCGACATCGACGGCGCCGCGCGCGACGTCCAGGCTGCCATCAACGCCGCGCGCACGCTGCTGCCGACCGGCATGCCCAGCAACCCGAGCTATCGCAAGGTCAACCCGGCGGACTCGCCGATCATGATCCTGTCGCTGACCTCGGCCACGCTGTCGCGCGGACAGATGTACGACGCCGCGTCCACGGTGCTGGCCCAGCGGCTCTCGCAGGTCGACGGCGTGGGCCAGGTGCAGGTCGGCGGCGGCGCGCTGCCCGCCGTGCGTGTCGAGCTCAACCCCAACAAGCTCGCCTCGGCCGGCATCCCGCTCGACGCGGTGCGCACCGCGCTGACCAATACCAATGCCAAGCGGCCGATGGGCACGCTCGAAGACCGCGACCGCAACTGGCAGATCGGCGCCAACGACCAGGCGCGCACCGCCGCGGACTTCGCGCCCGTCGTGCTGAACTGGGTCAACGGCGCCGCCGTGCGCCTGCGCGACGTCGCGCAGGTCACCGACTCGGTGCAGGACGTGCGCAACTACGGCATTGCCAACGGCCAGCCGGCCGTGCTGCTCTTCATCATGAAGGAGCCGGGCGCCAACATCATCGACACCGTCGAGCGCGTGCGCGAGCTGCTGCCGCGCCTGCAGGCGTCGATCCCGCCGGCCATCCGCATGGACGTGATGATGGACCGCACGCCGACCATCCGCGCCTCGCTGCGCGAGGTCGAGCGTTCGCTGGGCATCGCCATCGGCCTGGTCGTGCTGGTCGTGCTGGTGTTCCTGCGCCGCGTCCGCGCCACGCTGATCCCGGCCGTTGTCGTGCCCGTCTCGCTGGCCGGCACCTTCGGCGTCATGTACCTGTGCGGCTACAGCCTCGACAACCTCTCCGCCATGGCGCTGACGGTGGCCACGGGCTTCGTCGTCGACGACGCCATCGTCGTGCTCGAAAACATCAGCCGCCACATCGAGCACGGCCTCACGCCGCGCGAAGCCGCGCTGCGCGGCGCCCGCGAGATCGGCTTCACCGTCGTCTCGATCAGCATCTCGCTGATCGCCGTGTTCATTCCCATCCTGCTGATGGGCGGCGTCGTCGGGCGGCTGTTCCGCGAATTCGCCATCGTGCTGTCCTCGGCCATCCTGGTGTCCATGCTGGTCTCGCTGACGACCACGCCGATGATGGCCGCGACGCTGCTGCGCGCCGAACCCAAGGGTCCCAGTGACCGTAGACCCGGCCGCTACACGCGCCTGCTCATGCGCACCGGCCGCTGGTTCCAGCGCGGCTACCGCCGCACGCTGATGTGGACGCTGCGCCACCAGCCCGTCGCGCTGCTCTCGCTCGTCGCCGTCATCGCGCTCAACGTCCACCTCTACGGCAGCATCCCCAAGACCTTCTTCCCGCAGCAGGACACCGGCATGCTGATCGGCGGCGTGCAGGCCGACCAGGGCAGCTCCTTCCAGATGATGCGCGATCGCGTCGACCGCTTCATGGGCATCCTGATGGCCGACCCGGCCGTGGCCGGCGTCAACGGCTTCACGGGCGGCGGCCAGACCAACACGGCGCGCTTCTTCATCACGCTCAAGCCGCTGGCGCAGCGCAAGCTCTCGGCCGACCTCGTCATCAACCGGCTGCGCAACAAGCTCGCCCACGAGGCCGGCGCCAACCTCTTCCTCGTGCCCGTGCAGGACATCCGCATCGGCGGCCGCCAGTCCGACGCGCAGTACCAGTTCACGCTGCTGTCCGACAACCTCGAGGACCTGCGTACCTGGGAGCCGCGCATCCGCAATGCGCTGACCAATCTGTCCGAGCTCACCGACGTCAACACCGACCAGAACGACAAGGGCCTGCAGACCACCGTCGTGATCGACCGCGACGCCGCGGCGCGCCTGGGCGTGAGCATCTCGACCATCGACAGCTTCCTCAACGACGCTTTCGGCCAGCGCCAGGTCGGCGTGATCTACAACCCGCTGAACCAGTACCGCGTCGTCATGGAGCTCGCGCCGCAGTGGCTCACCGGGCCCGAGGTGCTCAAGCAGCTCTACGTCGCCGGCACGAACAACGCCAACATCCCGCTGTCGGCCTTCGCGCACTACCAGATCACGAACACGCCGCTGGGCATCAGCCACCAGGCCGGCACGCCGGCCTCGACGATCAGCTTCAACCTGCCGCCGGGCGTCTCGCTCTCGGAGGCCACCGTCGCGATCCAGAACGCCATGAGCGAGCTCGGCGTGCCCGTCACGGTGCGCGGCGTGTTCGCCGGCACGGCCAACGCGTTCCAGCAGTCGCTGTCCTCGCAGCCGCTGCTGATCCTGGCGGCCATCGTGGCGATCTACCTCGTGCTCGGCATGCTGTACGAAAGCCTCGTGCACCCGGTGACGATTCTCTCGACGCTGCCTTCTGCCGGTGTCGGCGCCTTGCTCGCACTCCAGGCCTTCGACACGCCGTTCTCGATCATCTCGCTGATCGGCGTGATCCTGCTGATCGGCATCGTCAAGAAGAACGCCATCATGATGATCGACTTCGCCATCGAGCGGCAGCGCACCGGCCACATGACGGCCAGCAGCGCGATCCTGCGCGCCGCCTCGCTGCGCCTGCGGCCGATCCTGATGACCACCGTCGCCGCCATCTTCGGCGCCCTGCCGCTGGCGCTGGGCACCGGCGACGGCGCCGAGATGCGCCAGCCCCTGGGCATCGGCATCGTCGGCGGCCTGATCCTCTCGCAGCTGCTGACGCTGTATACGACGCCGGTCGTCTTCGTGCTGATGGACCGCCTGAGCCGCCGCAAGAAGGCGCAGCCCCAGACGGCCGCCGCGTCCGGCGCACCCGTTCTCTCTGCCTAACACCATGTTCAAGCTGACCTCCGTTTCCCTCGCGTCCAGCCTGCTGATCGCCCTGCTGCTCGGCGGCTGCGCCATCACGCGCGTCGATCCGCCGGCGCCGGTCAAGGCGCCCGAGCAATTCAAGGAAGACGCGCTGTGGCAGCGCGCGAAGGCCGCCGAGCCGGCGCCCGAGGCCTGGTGGGAGCTCTTCAAGGACCCGGTGCTCGACGACCTCGAGAAGCGCCTCGTCATCGGCAACGAGAACCTCAAGGCAACCGCCGCGCAGGTCGCGAGCGCGCAGGCCACCGTCGCGGCCAGCCATGCGGCGATGCTGCCGACGCTGAGCACCAGCCTGAGCGGCACGCGCAACCGCAACGCCACCTCGGGCAACGGCGGCACGGCCGTGGCGGGCGGCAGCAACCCGTCCAACAGCGTCGACCTCGGGCTGACCGCTGGCTGGGAGGTCGACCTCTGGGGTCGCCTGAGCCAGGCCGCCAGCGCCGCCGAGGCGAGCTACCAGGCCAGCCGCGGCGACCTCGCCGCCGCGCGGCTGTCGGCCCAGTCGCTGCTCGCGCAGACCTATTTCTCGCTGCGCTCGTCGGAGCTGCAAAGCGATTTGCTCGACCGCAGCGTCGCGGCCTACCAGCGCTCGCTCGACCTGACGCAGGCGCGCTTCGACAGCGGCGTCGCCGCGCGCAGCGACGTGCTGCA
>Ga0213872_10001382_pt1 | contig 15963 bp, 13 predicted proteins | sample VelepicomBERX_R2_FD_160071 | JGI IMG/M metagenome (GOLD analysis project Ga0213872, IMG submission 160071) | Rhizosphere microbial communities from Vellozia epidendroides in rupestrian grasslands, the National Park of Serra do Cipo, Brazil - RX_R2 | ecosystem: Host-associated > Plants > Roots >...
ACTATCAGGAGAACTGGATTCGCCCCCTGCTATCGGACGAGGCGATAGTGCTGAGCCTGGAGTCTGGGCTGATGGCGGATTTGCTAGCCCGCCTCCTGGCGCATCAACTTGACGTTGTGTTGGCAAACGAAGCGGCGCCCATCGATGCAGATCGCCCACTGCATTGTCGCTTTCTGGGAAGCCAGGCGATTTCACTGGTTGGGCCCGCAGATCGTTGGGCAGGGAAGCATTTACGCGTTCCCGAGGACTTGCATGGCCTGGACGTAGCACTGCCGGGAGCAAGGCACACGCTCCGTCCGCAATTTGACGCGCTCTGCCTGGCGGCGGGCGTGAGGCCCCATGTTCGCGCGGAAGTTGACGACATGGCCATGCTACGCCTCATTGCACGTGATAGCGGTTGGCTCACCATGCTGCCCGAAGTCGTTGTGCAGGATGAATTGCGTAGCGGCATGCTGGTCATCGTCGGGCAGACACTCCAGTTGGAGGAACGGTTCTACGCGATCACGACGCCGCAGAAGCATCGGCTGGAATTGCTGGATCGATTGTTGGGAGAGGCGTCATTCTGCATCGCCTAACCATTCCGCTATTCGACGGCAGCCGCTTGCGGTTTGAGGTCCCGATCACATGCGGAGCTACTGGACTTGCGAAGGATGTGACGGGACCTCTACCGCCCATGTCAATCAGCTTGGGCGTTTTCCGTTGTGGCCGGTCAGTTCTGGCTGCTACAGCCGCGAAGGGAAGTGCTGTAGAAGCCAATCAACGAACACGCGTAGGCGATGCGTGACGTGCCGATTCTGCGGATATACCACGTGAAACGGATACGGCGCGGGTCGCCAAAGCCCCAATATCTCTACCAGGACTCCTGTATCGAGGGCAGGTCTGGCAGTGTATTCAAACGTCTGAATGATCCCGAGTCCGACCATGCCGGCGGCCAGGTGCGCATTGCTTTCGTTTACGCCGATCCGGTACTCGGCGTGGATCTCCAGCTTGCTTCCCTCTCGTTCAAAGCGAAATGGGATAGCTCGCCCTGTCTGCGACGAAATGTAGCTGACCAGTTTATGCCCGTTCTTTAGCTCTTCTGGGTAGGCAGGGCTGCCGAATTGCTTCAGGTAGCCTGGCGTGGCGCACGTTACCATCTTGGCATGTCCTAGAGAGCGCGCCACCAGCGTTGAATTTGCCAACGGCCCACCTCGAATAACGCAATCTACGCTATCGCCAATCAAGTCTACCGATCGGTCGGAAACGCCTAGGTCGAGCCGAATTTCGGGATAGCGCGAGACGAAGTCGGGCAAGAGCGGCATGAGAACGTCTCGTGCCGTCGAACCACCCACATCGATCCGCAACTGCCCCCGCGGCTTGCTGCGCGCTATGTTGAAAGATGTATCCAGGTCCTCCAGGTCACTGAGGATACGTGCCGTCTTTTCATAATAGGCCTGCCCCTCCGGCGTGATTGAGACTCGCCGCGTCGTGCGCTGCAGGAGTCGCACACCAAGATACGCTTCCAGGTCTTGAACCAGTTTGCTCACCGTTGCGTTGGGCATATCCAGCGAGTCTGCCGCGCGCGTGAAACTCCCTGCTTCGACGACGCGCGCAAAGGTTTGGATTGCAAGCAGTTGATCCATCGTTTTCTCCCGGGGTACTGCCATAAATTATCCATGCATGTGGATATTCATTTTGAATTTACGCGATTTATCAATAACACGCTGAGTCCTACAGTACGCCTACGCTCTGCAGACAGCGCAGGAACAAGCAAATCGAGGCGTACTTTTGCGCCGAACAGCAATTCAACTGAGTCGATTGGAGTAAATCATGAGCACGCAACTGAATGGCAAGATCGCATTGGTAACTGGCGGCACCACCGGCATCGGCCTGGCAACCGCGCAAGAACTCGCGGCGCAAGGAGCGCAAGTCTTTGTCACGGGGCGCCGCCAAGCAGAACTCGATGCAGCGGTGGCAGCCATTGGGCCGTCCGCGGCGGGGATCAAGGCAGACGCCTCGGTTCTTTCTGATCTGGACGCGGTCTATGCCCAGATTGCCAGGCGCGCCGGGAAGTTGGACATCCTGTTTGCGAATGCGGGCGGCGGCGACATGATGCCGCTGGGAGCGATCACCGAGGAGCATTTTGATCGCATTTTTGGCACGAATGTCCGTGGTGTCCTGTTTACCGTGCAGAAGGCCCTGCCACTTCTGGTCGACGGCGCATCGATCGTACTGACCTCGTCGACGACGTCGGTTCAGGGGACTGCAAACTTCAGCGTTTACAGCGCGAGCAAGGCCGCTGTGAGAAACTTTGCGCGCTCTTGGGCGCTTGACCTCAAGGATCGAGGCATCCGCGTGAACGTCGTGAGCCCCGGTCCGGTCCGCACGCCTGGACTTGGTGGCCTGGTGCCGGACGAAGCGCGACAAGGGCTGTTTGACTTCCTGGCGTCGCAAGTGCCATTGGGTCGTTTGGGTGAACCGCAGGAAATCGGCAAGGCCGTAGCGTTCCTGTCTTCAGACTCGGCAAGCTTCATCAACGGTATTGAATTGTTCGTAGACGGCGGCATGGCACAGGTATAAGCGTTGCAAGACCCGGCCGTTCTGGCCGGGTCGCTGAGCTGAATGACTACCATGGAGAGCGCGTATCTGGACGGGTGTGGTTATGGGCGGGGGAAGGTCAGTTGCAGCCAAACAAGTAGGGACAACCACCTACCAGGCATGGATGGCACCAAGATCAAATTGGGCTCCTAGTGGGTCTGCATTGGCTTCGCGAGTTGGTGGCGGGTCATTTGTCCCATCACCTTGCCCATGATCTTGACGCGCCCGGATCGAGGCATCATCGATAGGGAAAGTTCCAGGAACTTGGCCAAGAATCCTGGCCTGACCAGATCGCGCTTTCCCAGCGCCTTCAGCGCGCCGGATGCAACCTCCGCCGGCGTCTGAGCTTTGGTCATATTCATATTGGCGCGTGCACCGAAGCCGCTGTTTACGGGGCCCGGTGCGACGGCAAGTACGTCTACGCCCACTGGGCGAAGCTCGTGCTGCAGACCCTCGGCAAATGTCTGAACATAGGCTTTCGTCGCTGCGTAGTTGGCAGCCCGTGGTACGCCTTGGAACGCAACCAGTGAGCTCATCAGGACAATCCCACCTCGTCCACGCCGGGCGAATCGCTGTCCAAATAGGTAGGTGAGATGAGCAAGCGACCTACAGTTCAGGTCGATCATTTCTAGCTCTGACTGCAGGTCCGATGCGATGAATGGGCCTGATGTTCCGAAGCCAGCAGACGCAATCATCAGGCCGATGTCCAGATCGGCCAATGAGTCGTAGAGCCAGTCCACGCCTTCTGCGTGAGAGAGATCAATAGACTTGGTGACCACGTCGACGGCAAATCGCTCGCGGATTTCCGCTTCGACACCTTTGAGCTTGTCTTTTCGCCGTGCAGCAAGTGCCACACTTACCCCTGCTTTGGCGAGCTCAATGGCGAATGCCCTGCCGATACCGTCAGACGCACCGGTAACGAGCGCCCAATCTCCATAACGCTGTGGCAGTGCTGACTCCTGCCGAAGCTTGCCCATGACGCCCCCTTGCTAAGTGGTCTACCACCTGCTGTCGAATTGAATCCGCCGAATGTGATTTCGTAGGATTATGATCATAATACTAAAGGGTCAAAAAAAGAGCGCTCTCAGCGCCGGCATACCTCAAGTACTCGTGCGGCGAGCGTCTCGTCTTCAACTAACCTCGCCAATATCACGGCTCCTAACATGAGAGAGGTAGTACGCAATGCTTCGTCGCTTGGCGTATCACCATCCTGTCCTTGGGGGCTGGCCTGATCGACAAGCTTTACGAGGCCAGATGCTGCGACCGAAAAGGCATGTCTAACTATCTCGGATTGCCTGCGTCCTTCCGTACCAAGCGCCGCAATGACGCATCCGCCCTCCGGATGCAGCGCGTGCTCCCTCGACAAGTATCGCGCCTTTAGCGCGTCAAGCGATTCAGCTCCCTGAAATACTCGTTTCGACGTTTCATGTGCGGCCGCCAAGACGGCTTCTGCAACTAGGTGTTCCCGGTTCTTGAAGTGGCTGTAAAACCCCCCATGCGTGAGGCCTGCTCGCTTCATCAATCCCGGCACGCTTATCCCGTCCAGGCCTTCCGACCGTAGGGCGCTGGCGGCACTATGTACAATCCTCTGTCGGGTTTCTGCCTTTTGGTGTTCAGGGTATCGCATGGAAAAATAATATTATGCTCATAATATGAAATCAACTTTCATTTCCAGAACGATGCTTGGAACCAGTATGTCTACCGCCGCGTTGCGCACGAAGTCACACTCTGCCAAGTTTCCATTCATGTCTGTATGGTCCCTTCGACGCGAATAGGAACTTGGTTTGCATCGAAAACGGTTTCCCCCAACACACGGATTTGACCCGTTTCACCAGTGGGGCTGGTGAACGGCAACTCAAGGTCGAGTCGTTCAGCCAGGTTGATGGCACGGTTCAGTGCGCGTTCCAGAACCAGGCGCGCGTCGCCTGGGAAGATGCGCAGGAATTCGGCAAACTCGGGCTGATAGCCTGGCTCGACACCATATAGCTGGCAGACGGCAGGACTCCACTGCAGCGTACGCGAGGCGATATCTAGCGCCCACGTGGCAGGCTCGCCCTGCGGCTTCGCGGCTGGCGCCGTGTGTGCGATCTCGACCTGTGTTCCCGCTATCCATTCAGGCTGGTCGTCGGCAGTCCAGAGCTGAATATGTGCATGGATTCGCACTTTGAGGGGGCGGCCTTGTAGATTGACTATGCGGAAATCGTCATCCAGTGCCGCAATCTCACGCGACCGTAATCGGGTTAGCAGAGATTGGAAACGCGCTCTGTCTGCGGGCTCGAAGCGAGTTTGCCAGGCTTCCATCGTCATGGGGGCGGATCCGCTCGGATTCTTGGCCTGACCGAGCGTGGACGCCCACGCTTCATTGGCCACAAACGTGCCATTGAGCAGGTTCCATTCCCAGTTTCCTTCGCCGAGTACCCGAACAATCTGGTCGATCTGTGCGTCGCTGTCGACCTTGGATAGGGCCGCCCGACGCCGCTTGAGGGCTTCCACGACCACCACGGATAAGTGATGCAGTGCCTCACGCTGTTTGGCATCCAGCTTCTTGGGCTGACGATCGATAACGCACAGGGAGCCGATGCGCGCGCCATTATTAAGTTTGAGCGGTGCGCCTGCGTAAAAGCGAATGCCAGCCTTGCTGGTGACCATCGGGTTGTTGGCGAAGCGTTCGTCGAGGCTGGCATCGGAAACTTCCATCACCTCGTCACGCATGATGGTGTGCGCACAAAAGGCGACGTTGCGATGCGTCTCGCGCAAGCCCTCAAGACCTATATTGGCCTTGAACCATTGCCGGTCGGCATCCACCAAGCTGATCAATGCGATCGGCGTACCGCAAATCAGTGCTGCAACCTTGGCCAGCGCGTCGAACTCCACTTCGGCTGGCGTGTCGAGCACATCCAAGGCGTCGAGTGCTGCGCGCCTGCCGCTCTCGTCAACTGGGGTAGGGAAGTCGGGCATGAATTGGCATCCAATCAACTTAGTCACGTCGTCAAGCCACGGTGCGTGCATAGAAAAATCCGCACGGCGCTGACTTCGCAATTTTCTGGCCATGATAGCGTTTTCTCAGGCCTTGCCGCCACCGCACCCGTCTACTGTACGTCAGGCTGCCTTGATACCGATTTCCTCGAAGACCTGTTCAAATTGTTCAGGGTGATGCAGCAAGTAACCCTGGGCGTAGTCGATTCCCAACTCGTCGATGCGTCGTAGTACGGCTGGCGAGTCGACGAACTCGGCCACCGTGCGCAGACCAGCTACACGCGCAACGTCCACGAAGCAACGTACTGCCGCTTCATTGAGGGGATTGTCGATGAGCGCCCGCACGTATTGTCCGTCGATCTTCAATACATCCACCGGTAGTGATTGCAGGTAACCAAATGACGATGCGCCGGCGCCAAAGTCATCGAGGGCGACACGGACGCCCAGCGCGCGGACGGCCGTTACAAAATCCAGTGCATCTCCCATATTGGTAACGACTGCAGTCTCGGTAATTTCGAGGCAAAGGCGGTGGCAGATGGCCGACCCCGCGGCAATTAGCTTGTCCAGCGCTTGTCGGTGGAAGGCACGGTCCCCGATCGACTGGCCGGATAGATTCACGCAGACAGTGTCGATATGGTTGAGGCTGGGCAATGCGCGCAGCCGGGCAATCGTGTTACGCAACACCCAGCGGTCGATGCGCGGTGCCAGGTGGAAGCGTTCAGCCGCGGGCAGAAACGTCGATGGCGGCACCAGCTTGCCGTCGTCTCCCTGCATCCGTAACAGGACTTCCGCGTAGATCCCCACTGAGCGGCCGCGTACCGGCTCGATGCGTTGAGCGAACAGCATGAACTGATCACGGTCGAGCGCCTCTTCTAGTCGCGTCGCCCATTGCACCTCACCGCGTCGCGCGTGCATGGCCGAATCGCTGTCGAGCCAGATGTGGACGCGGTTGCGGCCCGCTTCCTTGGCGGCATCGCAGGCAGCGTCGGCCGCCTGCATGACGGCGCTCACCGACGGCCAGCGCGCATCCACTGTGACGAGGCCGATGCTGGTGCCGATGCGGAACTGCCGACCGTCGTGGGTAAAGCGGAAGTCCTCCATCTGGTCGCAAATCTTCTGCGCGATCTGTTCTGATTGAAGGGGATGGCAGCCGGTCAGCAGCACAGCGAACTCGTCGCCGCCAAGCCGCGCGAGCGTGTCGGTGGCGCGGATCACACTCCTCAGGCGCTGGCCGACCTGCCGCAACAACTCATCGCCGACCGTATGGCCGCAGGCATCGTTGACGAGTTTGAATTGATCGAGGTCGATATACAGCAATGAATGAGTAGTGGTGTCGGTCGCTGCCTCAATCAACTGGGCCAGACGCTGCTCAAATTCGGAGCGATTCACGAGCCCTGTGAGCGCATCGTGCGTAGCGCGATAGCGCAGCTCGCTTGCCGTGCGGCGTTGTTCCGACACATCGCGGAACACAAGTACGACACCACACGCCACACCCTGCGAATCACGGATCGGCGCCACCGATTCGTGGATGCCGTATTCGTCGCCGTGGCGTGAAACCAGGACAGTGGCATCTCCCGGCTCGATGACATTCTGCTCCTGCAGGCAGCGCTGTACGGGGCTGCGCAGCGCGAGCATGGGAGAATCGACACGTGTCTTGAAGACCGTATCAATGTAACGGCCCACGGCATCCGTGCAAGACCAACCGGTAAGGCGTTCTGCGACTGGATTCAACCAAGTGATCATCGCGCGCGCATCGGTCGTGATGACGGCATCAGCAATGGAGTTCAACGTGATATGCAGCAATTTATGCTGCTCGGTCAGCAACCTATGCTGGTGCACGCGCTCAGTGATGTCCTGCAATGCGCCGAACAGCCGTACAGGCCGGAAATCGTCGCCACGTTCGATATGTCCGACGGTACGCACCCAGATATGTTGCCCATCGCCCTTGGTGAAGGGCAATTCCAGATCCCACGCCTCGCCGAACTCCACAGCACGTTGCACAGCATGAGAGATGGTGGCCTGGGCTTCGAGTGCGTAGTAGGAGATCGCTTCGCCAAGCTGCGGGCGATACCCCGGCGGGAAGCCGTAGATGCGGCAAGTCTGGTCCGACAGTGTGATTTCACCGGTAGCGATCACGACCTCCCAACCGCCTACGCCAGCAACTTCGCCCGTCTGATTGAGCAGTTGCTCACTGTTGCGCAGTGCAACCTCCTGCTGCTTGCGCGCACTGATGTCGAGCATGGTGCCGAACATCCATTCCGGCCTGCCGTCGAGTGTCTTGCTCAGTACCCTGCCGCGTACATGCACCCATACCCAATGCCCGTGTCGGTGGCGAATACGAAGATCGCAGTCGTATAGTTCCGTTGCACCTGCGAGATGAGCGCTTAGCTGCGCATTGGATTCTTCGCGATCTGCCGGATGGATGCGGTCGTGCCATATATCCACGGTTGGTGCCGGCAGCTCATTGTCGCGGTAACCCATCAGACCCGCCCAGACATCGTTCACGTGCAACTGCCCAGTCAGCACGTTCCACTCCCAGGTACCCGCGTCCGTCCCTTCAATCACTAGCTTGCAACGCGTTTCGCTAGCCGCCTGTGCAAGCGCCATGCGCCGGTGTTCCAGTGCTTCTACCGCAGCGTGCGCCAGTTGCATGAGGATGTCGCGCTGCGCCGATGTCAATTGGCGTGGCTCGTTGCCCATCACACACAGGGTACCGATGCGTGCCCCGTTGGACGTGGTGAGGGGCGCGCCAGCATAGAAACGTACGTTGGGTGATTCGGTAACTGCCGGATTGTCAGCAAAGCGATGATCGAGCAGGGTATCGGGGACTTCCAATATCTCGGTGCCTAATATGGCGTGTGCGCAGAACGATGCATTACGATGGGTTTCCCGTATGCCGGGCAGGCCGTAATTTGCCTTGAACCACTGGCGGTCTGCGTCGACCAGGCTGATGAGCGAAATGGGAACACCACAGACCATGGCGGCTGCCTTGGCCAGCGCATCGAACTCGATCTCTGGTTCGGTATCGAGCACATTCAACCCGCGCAAGGTGGCACGGCGGGAAAGTTCATCAATCGGGGTTGGTGCGGCAAGCATCGATACCTCCATCCAAGCAAATCTGCGAGTCGCCGATCTTGGTAGGGTCCGATGTCGCCTTCGGCGTAAGACGGGACCTGTCAGTCGTGGCTGCAGGTGGCGCACACGCCATTGCCAGGCCCCGGTTTGCACAACGGTGTTTGTATGTGCAATGGGGCGAGAGTACGGACTATCAATCCATCTGTGAAATTTAATAGTTAAATCATATCGATAGCTGAAATCTTCAGCGCGGGTGGAAGACTAGCCGACTGCCGCCATCGGTTTGCCGCTTGGCCGCAAACATGGCCGCGTCGGCCTGGCGCAGATAGCTGTCTGCATCAGCGCTGCCATCGTAGAGGCTGATGCCGATGCTCGTTGCAAGGTAGATGTCGGTGCCCTGCAGCGACGGCTGCAAGGTGGCGATGATCTTATGCGCCAGTGCCTCTGCCTGCTCACGGGTTTCGATACCTTCGGCCAGCAGGGTAAATTCGTCGCCTCCCAGGCGGGCGATCACGTCGGTTTCACGTACGCAACCGGTGAGCCGCTGGGCGAATTCGCACAACGCCTGGTCGCCCACATCGTGGCCCAGCGTGTCGTTGATCAACTTGAAACCGTTGAGATCCATATAGAACAGGGCGAGCTGAACTTTGCTGCGCTGGCTCCGTGCGATCGCCAGGTGCAGCAGGTCCATGAATTGGCGGCGGTTGGCAAGGCCGGTGAGTGCGTCTGTCTGGGCCAGGTCGCGCAAGGCCTGTTCGAGCTGCTTGCGTGCGGAGATGTCGTGCAGGAAGGCGGTGAATTCCCTCCACTCCTCCATCTGCAGCACGCCGAGGCTACACTCGAGTGTGAGTTCGCTGCCTGTGCGGTGCAGCGCGCATACTTCCTTGCGGATATTTATGCCAGAGATGCTAGGCTTGTGTGCGGACTCCTCCAGCAACCGCCGTGTGGACTCGCGCTGGTGAATAGGAGCAAGTAGCTCGATGGCATCGCGACCGATCGCTTCGTCGAAGCGCCAGCCGAATAGCTGCTCCGCTGCGCGGTTCCATTGAATGATGCGCGCGTTTTGGTCGATCGAAACAACTGCGTCGTTGGCATGCTCAAGGATCGCGCTAAGACGGGCTTCACTGGCGCGGAGTCGGCGCTCCGCCTTCTCGAGTCGGTTGAACGCAACTTGCTTGCCTAGCGCCGCGCCAAGCACGGCCGACATCGATTCGAGGTCGTACACATCCTGGTCGCAAAAGCCGTTCGCTACACTGGACATAACCTTTAGTACGCCAATCGGGCTGCCTTCTTGAAACAAGGGAGCACAGATCATCGACCGTACGCCGACCTTGCGGCAGGCCTCGGCGTCCACACGCGTGTCCGTTTCGGCGTCGTCGCAGCGTAGCACCTTGGCTTCTTCCACACAGAGGCCAGAAAAGCTGCCCTTGCGAGGCAAACGCAGGCCAACGTGTTCGGCAATCGTGGCGCTGGCCGCACGGTAGACCATCTCATCGATTTCGACCAATTCCACGACGGCACCGCGCGCGCGCGTGAATTCTTGCAGCGTGTCCACCACAAGCTGCATGAACACGGCTAAGTCTAAGTCAGCCTCTACAATGCGCGAGTGGATGGCGAGGATGCGCGACATCCGGTCAATACGGCTCGGGCTATGCTGCGTTTGCTCCATGTTAGATCAGCAAGGGTAAAGGTTGGCACAGGCGGCGAGATCCGTCGGATTCGGCCATTGAGACTTGGGCAAAGCTTCGCTTCTTGGGTCGATACATTGCCGAATTAACGAGAATATATATTGGATTTCATGGCAAATTGAAGGTTCAAATTTCACATTGCCATCTCTTGGTCGCCAGTATTGGTGAGCCCATGCGAATGTTTGGAGGTTGCCGATCATATTCGAGCCAAAACAAGGGCAAGCTCATCGATTGGTGTCAATTACGCACGGCGAACTCGACGGCGCCATCCCGGCGCATTCGACGCCGCTGCTCAACATGTCGTGAGTCAAGTTGAATCCCTGCCTGGACCGATCGGTCAACCGCGCGATTCCAAGGGGCGGCCGCTGTGTCGGCTAATCGGCAACATGTTAGTAGCCGTCAGCCGCAGCCTGGGTCAGGAAATCAGCGATGGCGCCGACGTCTAGAATATTCGGCCCCCATAGCTTGGGGTTGTAGATGACCATGCGGTCGCCATTTGCACCCAGGTAGGTCCCATTTGAATAGGCACGGAACAGATACCCGATCAGCAAGTGGTCGCTTTCGTGTTCCGGGAGCAAGGAGGGGTACTTGTGCTCAGCCCATTGCATGATGCGGTCGGCCGGCTGGGTACCGTCAAGCAACAGGTTTACGTCCTTGAAGTTGATATGCTGGATATTCACCAGATTGTCGGTGCCTTCCGTGCCCGTCGTGTCGGTAATGGTCCAGCTCTGGTCGGCGTTTTGCTGGCCGGTATAACTCGCCATCGGGCTCGCATAGATCATCGTGTTCGTACCGAGCCCGCCGTCGATATGCGCCGTGCCCTGATGCGCGCCGCCGTAGATCGTGTCGTTACCCGCGAAGGTGCGCACCTGGCGGCTCCCATTCCGGTTCTTGACGACCATCGGTGTCGTGTACTGCGTACGTAGATCGAGTTGCAGCGGCAGGTTTACCAGTGCCCAGCGTTGCGTGTTGATGCCGTTGACGACTGCTTCGACACGTACAAAGACGATGAAATTGAGCCTGCCGTTGGCCGTGCGGTAGCCATAGAACTTCGGCGTGGGCTGAGCACCAGCAATCTGGTAGCTGCTATCGAGGGCGGTACCCAAGTATCGCCACACCTGTGTTCCCCACGCGGTAAAGGTGTCGTGCATGGCGACGTGCAAGGTGCCGGTGCCGTCGTTGACGATGACATAGTTGGTGTGGGCCGAGTTGACGGCAGGGCAGCCCGACTGGCTGCAGTCCTGTGGCGCGTTGTATGCAGACAGGTAGCTGTTGATGCCGCTGCCGTCGATATCACGCACCTGCATCGTATATTCGAACTCTTGCCCGGCAATGCCGACATTGGCGGCCAGCGTGTCGCTGACGTCGGCAAACTGAAGATTGCCCTGGTTTTGCAGCATTTGCAGCGTGGACGGAAATGTTGCTGTCGCCTGCGTCCACAATGATGCTCCCGCGATCAGGTCCGGTTTCCCATCGTGGTTGAAGTCATCCACCCACAGGCGATAGGAATGCGTGTTGCCCGGCCCCCAGGCGGACGACACATTGGCGTACTGCGAGCGCGAGTTGAAATACCCCGGGATGATCTGTGACGGCTGGCTTCCGATGCCGCTGCCCATCCAGGGATAAACGGCGATGGTAAACGGGTTGGTGCTGGCCCACGGGTGGCCCGGTCCGTAAGTGAGGTCGCCAATCGCAACGCCATAGTTCCCGCTGCCGTCGAACGCAGTCAGGGCGATCGACATGCCGTTGGTTGGCGGGTTGCCAATTTGGTCCACGCCGCTGAGATTCGTGGGCAGCAGCTCCTGGAAGCCGCTAGGCGCATACTGGTAGAACGGGTGACCGTCGCCAGGCTGGAAAGTGCGCGTGACGACGGTAGGCGTGCCGTTGATCGTGGCCAGTTCAGCGTCGTGCGCCATCACCTTGTCCGTCAGTGTGATCTTGTCGAAAGTACCGCTGGCATTGGACAGCAATACGGTGCTGGGCATCGCGATGAACGGGCTTTCATTATGCGCAGCAAGAAAGATGTCGGGCTTGCCGTCGCCATTGAAGTCTGCGACCACGACCGAACTACCGCCGTTGACATGGGCGTCGTTGACGAAGCTGCTGGTAGCCAGCTTGAGCGTGCCGTCGGCCTGCTGGGCGAGGATGGCGAAATTGACTGGGGTGATGGACTTGGCCGTGCTGGCGAAGCCGTTATAGGCCCAACCGGTGAGGATGACATTGTCGCCATTCGCGCCGGCAAATGTACCGTGAAAGGTGCTCGCCAGCGTACCATCGAAGTTGGCCGTGATGTTCGACTGATCAACCGGTTGCCACACACCGGCCAGCGACAGCATCGAAGTGATGTCAGAAGGTAGGCCCGTTACTTCGTCAGCAGCGGTGGCGCTGCCGGATAACATTGCAACGATGGCATGGGTGAGAAGAAATCGGATTGCAATCGCTTGGCGCATTGTTTACCTCGCCCACAGTCAAGAAAGGGGACATCTTGGGCCGGGCCAGGTTATTACGGTGTTCCGGCGGATTTCGATTTTGATTCACCTGCAGCGGCACGCGCCAGCCGACGCACGGCCCGGGAACCTGCAGTGCAGCGGTACGCCATGTTATCGCCGTCTACAAGTTCGACCACGGCGCCACGGGCATTGGTCATCTCCTGCACAGTCGTCGTGACAAGCCGCATGAACCGGTCGAGGTCGAGGTCGGCCTGTACGACGGCCGACTGCATGTCGACAATAGGTTGTAGTGGATCCTCACGGCTAAGTCGTGTTGGCAATTTCTTGCCCCACCCAGGTGGGGTGCCAATTCATATCTAGATCATATTACTCTGCTATTGCCAGCCCACATGTTTACGGGTTTCCGGGTCTATCGGAGATGCTTATTTGCAAGGTTCGGATTTAGCCTTAGACGTAATTGTTGCGACGCAGATTGTACTCCATACGAAAAAAATCTACTGCTTAGTACTTTTTCTACTGTTTGGTATACTTGTCAGATGCTAATGACTGATGCGGAGTCGTAATCTGGCGGCTGACTGATCCCTGGATTTGCTCTGGCCTAGTTAAGGACATGGTGACACGTTACTCGACGACATTGTGCTGGTTCCGGCGCGACCTGCGCCTGGATGACCAGGCTGCCCTCTACCACGCGTTGCGCGCCTCACAAGCTGTGATCTGCGTGTTTGTCTTCGACGAAGACATTCTGGCGCCGCTGCCTCGCGAGGACCGGCGCGTCGAATTCATTTGGCACTCGGTCAACGCAATCAAGGCAGACTTGCAAGCACAAGGCTCCGACTTGATCGTTTGCCACGGCAAAGCAGTAGAGCAAATCTGCCGACTAGTCGCCGACATAGGCGCAGAGGCCGTATTCACGAACCACGACTATGAGCCATCCGCCATCGCCCGCGACGCTGCGGTTGCCGCCGCGCTGGCCGAGCAAGGCGCCACGCTGCTGACCTACAAAGACCAGGTCATTTTTGAGCGTGATGAAGTACTGACGCAAAGCAATAAGCCGTTCTCGGTGTTCACGCCCTACAAGAATGCCTGGCTGAAGAAACTCGATCCGTTCTACGTTCAGGCCTACCCCTGTCATCGCTATATGGCTCAGCTCGCGCGCCGTAAGCCCGAGCCAATGCCGTCGCTCACCGCATTGGGGTTTCAGCAAACCAACCTGCTCCAATTAGGTATTCAGCCCGGCAGTGCTGGTGCCCAGGCGGCATTTGCCGATTTCTGCGAGCGCATCGATCGCTATCACCTGGCCCGCGACTTCCCCGGCGTGAAGGGCGTTTCCTACCTGTCCGTCCACCTACGCTTCGGGACGATTTCGATTCGCCAGTTGGCCGCCTATGCCTGGCATGTCGGGTCGTCAGGCGCCATGACTTGGCTCAACGAGCTTATCTGGCGCGACTTCTACCATCAGGTGCTCTACCACCGCCCCGACGTCGTAACACATGCGTTCAAGCCTGAATACGACCAGATCGTTTTCCCGAATGATCGCTCGCTATTTCAGGCCTGGTGTGAGGGCCGAACCGGCTATCCCCTGGTCGATGCGGCGATGCGCCAGTTGAATCACAGTGGCTATATGCACAACCGGCTGCGTATGGTGGCCGCAAGCTTCTTGGTGAAGGACCTGCTGGTTGACTGGCGCTGGGGCGAGCGATACTTCGCCGAAAAGCTGCTCGATTACGACCTGGCTGCCAATAACGGTGGCTGGCAGTGGGCGGCGTCGACAGGCTGCGATGCGCAACCCTACTTCCGCATCTTCAACCCAGTGACCCAGTCGACACGCTTTGATCCCGATGGACGATTCATCCGCCGGTATGTGCCCGAGCTGCAGGGGATGTCCGACGGCGCGATACACGCCCCGTGGGACGGCAAGGGCCGATCGCGCAATGCCGGATCCGAGCCAAATGTTGACTACCCGCTTCCCATAGTCGATCACGCGACGCAAAGGTCGCTGGCGTTGGCGCTATTTCAGACCGGCTAGTTGACCGAGGCGGTGCCGTAGCCCAAGCCACTTCATGCAACCCGACAAGAAGCCGGAAATGTGTCTACGCACTTTCGAAACGCTGTTGGTCGTGTTTGCCATGGCTGCCCTGCGGCAGGCAGCCAGTGCTGATGACGCGGATCTTTCGGCCTTTCACGACTTTGGGGACCGAGATGGTCTCGTCCGCATTGCGGACGATCAAGTGACCAGGGCACACGCCGACCCGCGCATAGCGCACCACTTCGAGAAGATCAACGAGCGCCGCGCTTAAGAACCTGCTGGTTGATCCAGCCAGCCGGCAATTGCTCGCCGACTGGCTGGGCAGCTCCACTCCTGGCTCTTTGTCAGAAAGGAGCGGAGCTGCTGTAAGCAGGTCTTATGGGTAGATCATAGGTTGAAAGTCACCCCAGTCAAATCTTCGCTCATCGCCCAAAGCCGTTTTGCCTGCTCAGTATCAATAGCCCATGGACGTACGCCGGCATGATCTGTTGAATCGCCAGGAACTGCATGGGAAATGTCGCAGTCCGCGCAATAAACACCTCCCATGCCATTGAGTTGGGTGTTTGCCGCGCACCAGGTTATGGTCGCCGCCCCCTGCTCGATGTTCTTTCCGTTGACGTCCTTGACTTCGTTACCATTTTCATCGAGCAAGCCAGCAGCCCTAAGTGTTGCTACTCGCTCCTCAGGCGTCAGGTAGCGAACAAGGTCCGTGCTCAATATACGGCCAGGGTGTACGGCAAATGCGCGGATTCCATGCGCCTCCCCGCGACGATCCAGCTCAACAGCAAACAACGCGTTGGCAGTCTTCGATTGGCCGTAGGCCAGCATCTTGTCGTAGGGACGACGCTCAAAATTCGGGTCGTCAAAGTCGATGGCGCTGAAGCTGTGGCCACGGGACGAAGTATTGACGACCCGAGCTCCACCGGCTTTTTGCAGTGCGGGCAGGAGTTGAGCAGTAAGCTGGAAGTGTCCGAGGTGATTTGCAGAAAACTGCGACTCGTAACCACGCGCGTCACGGGTCAGAGGATTCGTTGCGATGCCCGCATTGTTCACGAGGATGTGAAGCGGACGATTGCTGGCAACGAAACGGCGAGCAAACGAAGCAATTGAGGCGGGATCAAGCAGATCGAGTGTTTCATGCTCAACACGCGGAATGCCTGACAGTGCGGCG
>Ga0213872_10001383_pt1 | contig 15953 bp, 17 predicted proteins | sample VelepicomBERX_R2_FD_160071 | JGI IMG/M metagenome (GOLD analysis project Ga0213872, IMG submission 160071) | Rhizosphere microbial communities from Vellozia epidendroides in rupestrian grasslands, the National Park of Serra do Cipo, Brazil - RX_R2 | ecosystem: Host-associated > Plants > Roots >...
TGCGAACAAGCTGGCGAAGCGGATCAAGTCGGGAACAGTGTGGATCAATTGCCACAACGTCTTCGACGCGGCGCTGCCCTTCGGCGGATACAAGCAGTCGGGCTGGGGCCGCGAGATGGGCGCCGACGTGTTCAACAGCTACACAGAAGTGAAGGCGGTGACGACGGCGTTGTAAGTGTCGAGAGCATTGTTCTGCATGAACGCCCGGGTTAGGCTTTTGCCCGGGCGTTTTGCTGTGTGGTCTAGACGCGATGCGGGTGGTTCGCTAGTATGGGCGCGCAGCAATCAGAAGTATCCACCGTGCGCCGGAGGAATCGATGAAGCGCATTGCCGCCGTTCTTGTACTGGTCTCTTCTCTGTTCGGGGCTGTATCCACCATTGCGCAGCAGCAATATCCGCCGCCATCGCAGCGGCCTCCGTCGAATGATCCGTGGACCTATGGGCCGGGGCCGCAGACGTGGAATCCGGGATGGAACAGCCGCCCGAACCCGAAGCGCGGTGCCTGCTTCTATACGACGGCCGGGTTCCAGGGGAATCATTTCTGCGTGCGCGGCGGTGACAGCCTGCCTCGCCTGCCCGGAAATTTTGGAGACAACCTCTCGTCGATCCAGGTGTTTGGTGGAGCCCGGGTGCAGATTTTCAACGACAGGAATTTTTCGAACGGGAGCATCTGGATCAGCAGAAGTGTGGCCGATCTGCGCAACATTCCATTCCGCGGCGGTCATACCTGGAACAACCGGGTATCGTCGATGATTGTGCGGTAAGGGGGAGTCGGGGAAGGATTGGACCGTCGGCTAAAATCGGCGGAGTGTCTCTCGAGCTCGAAATACTGAAAACCATTGGGAGTGCGCGGCGGGGGCGGATGACACTGCCGCACGCGGTGATCGAGACGCCGGTATTCATGCCGGTAGGGACAGCCGGGTCGGTCAAGGCCGTGCCACAGCATCTGCTGGAAGAGCTGGATGCGCGGATCATTCTGGGCAATACGTATCACCTGTATCTGAGACCGGGCCATGAGTTGATCCGGCGGATGGGCGGGTTGCATCGCTTCATGAGCTGGCCGCGGGCGATCCTGACGGATTCGGGCGGGTTTCAGGTCTTCAGCCTGAATGAACTGCGGAAAGTATCGGAAGACGGAGTCGAATTCCGTTCGCATCTCGATGGGTCGTCGCACTTCTTTTCTCCTGAACATTCGATGGAGGTGCAGATCGCGCTGGGGTCGGATATTGCAATGGCCTTTGACGAGTGCACGGAGTATCCCGCGGATTACAGCCGGGCGCGGCGGTCGCTGGACCTGACGCTGAAGTGGGCGTCGAGGAGCAAGGAGCACTTCGAGAAACATAAGCATGAGAGGCCGTGGGATGAGAGCGCAGAACTCAGAGCGCAGAGCTCAGACGAGCAGGGAGCAGGGATCAGGGAACAGGGAACAGAGCTCGCGTTCGAGACTACGGACATGGGACACCCGGCAGAACCCACTCAAGCCAACAGAGGGCTTAAATGGGGCACCGTCGATTTCGAAGGCAAGATGCCGAGTCTGTTTGGGATTGTGCAGGGAGGGATGTATAAGGACCTGCGGCGGGAGTCGGCGGAGAGGCTGGTGGAGATGGACTTTCCCGGGTATGCGATTGGCGGGCTGAGCGTCGGGGAGCCGCGCGAGCTGACGCGGGAGGTGATTGCTGAGACGCTGCCGCTGCTACCGGCGGACAAGCCACGGTATGTAATGGGAGTGGGGTATCCGGACGAGATTGTCGAGTATGCGGCGATGGGCGTGGACATGATGGACTGCGTGCTGCCGACGAGGGCGGCGCGGCACGGGCTGCTGTTTACGTCCGAGGGGCGGCTGAACATCAAGAATAAGAAATTTGCCCAAGATGAAGGGCCGGCCGATCCTGAGTGCGGTTGTATGGTGTGCCGGCGGTACAGCCGGGCCTATCTGCGGCACCTCATGGCGGCGCAGGAACCGCTCTCCGGGGTGCTGAATACGCTGCACAATCTGGCCTTTTATCTGGAGACGATGCGGAAAGTGCGGGAGGGGATCGAGCAATCGGCCTAAGCCTTGTTCGGCGATCGCAGTCCGGCTCGTGATCGTCCCCTTCTCGGGCCCGTCGATACAATAATCACGAAAGACGGCGTGCCTTTCGGGCTTTGCGAATCGATCATGACTCACTTCGCCAGTTCCGTCTTCGGTTCGCGGCACCGTGACATCGCTTACTGGGTGACAACCGCTCTCGTCGCTTTTGAACTGGTTTTAGGAGGCCTATGGGATATCCAGCGGGTGCCTCAGGTTCGGGGACTCATCGAGCGCCTGGGTTATCCTTCATATTTCCTGGTCATTCTGGGCGTCTGGAAACTGCTAGGCGCGGTCGCGTTGGTCATTCCGCGGTTCCCCCGATTGAAGGAGTGGGCCTACGCCGGTGTGCTCTTCGACTTGACCGGTGCGATTGCATCGTTACTGGCCTCCGGGTTCGTTGATGCGGGATCGCTGGCATACCCGATTGCAATGACAGGTATCGCAGTTGCGTCCTGGGCGCTCCGCCCGGCGTCGCGTCGCCTTTAATCGAGGACTTACTTGCCTCCAAGGTGGGTTAGCCGCTCCGAGATTGCAAGCCAGTCAGTCGGAGCGCGGTGAGCCTCGAAATGTGTTGCAAGGGAGTGATCCTGAAGGCATGGGTTCCCATTCGTGGGGGGTTCCAGTCTGCGAGTGGAGATCGCAAAACGCGATCGGTCGCGATCAACATGCATGCTGGCTCATCGGGCGATGCGCGCGCCAGCCTTGACACTCTGGAACGCGGTACGCGATGCTGGTTGGAGTCACTCCTCGTGTATCCGGCAAACGTGTGCGTGCGCGTCGGGGACCTGGTGTGGCGCAACGCTTGTCCGGCGGGTAGCCGGTGAGGTAGCAGCAAGGAAGCAGCAGGAGCTGTTCGAAGCCCATTCGGCCAAAGACTTTCCTCTTAGCCGGGGGCCTTTCCTGAAATAGATGAAAGTACTCGGCGCTGAGCGGCGAAAATTTCTGCTGCGCCGGCAAAGGATTGCGTGTTGATCTCGATGACTCTTCTGGCCGCAGCAATTCCACCCATAGTTGGTACGGCCCTGCCTTTCGTGCTGATGGTTGCGGTCTTTTACTTTCTTTTGATTCGTCCGAATCAGAAGAAGCAGCAGCAATGGCAGCAGATGCTTTCGAATCTGAAGGCGGGTGACAAGGTGACGACGAGCGGCGGAATCCGGGGAACGATTATTTCGATCAAAGACGACGCCTTTCAGCTGCGGATTCCTCCCGACAACATCAAGATGGAAGTGGTCAAGAGCGCGATCGCTTCGGTGACTACTCCAGACGAGGAAGCCAAGTAGGCTCTGAATCAGAATCCCATGCGTAAGAATCTGACCACGAAAACCATTGTCATCTTCGCCGTCCTGATCTTCTTCATTTTCGGAATTATTGGCATTCCTCATGGAGTGAGCGGGCCGGCTCTTAAAGATTCCATCCTCAACCGCATCCATCTGGGGCTGGACCTGAAGGGCGGGACGCACCTGATTCTGCAGGTAATGGTCGATGAGGCGGTCGGAATTGCGACCGACAGCGACGCGGCGCATATCCAGCAGGATTTGCAGCAGAATGGCATCACCGTCGGATCGGTGGGCAAGGCGGATCCGACCCATCCGGAGACGATTCAGATTTCAGGCGCGCCAGCCGACCGGAGCGGAGATATCCGCAGCGTGCTCAACTCGAAGTATGGCCAGCAGTACGACATCAGCTCCGGGGCAAACAATACCTGGACGCTGACGATGAAGCCGAGTGTGGTGGCGGACATCAAGAAGCGCGCTGTCGATCAGTCGATTGCTGTCATTACACAGCGGGTGAACGAACTGGGCACTACGGAGCCGGTCATCCAGGAGTACAACCTGGGCAGCAACCAGATACTCGTGGAGTTGCCCGGAGTAGACGACCTTGGGCGAGTGAAGGACGTGATTCAGTCGACGGCGCGGCTGGAGATTCATGCCGTGCTCGGCGGGCCATACACGAGCGAGCAGGAGGCGATCCAGCAGCTTGGGGGCGCGGTGCCGGTGGATTCGGAGATTCTTGCGACCGCTCCAGGGGTTTCGCGGTCGGGCGGAGTCCAGTATTACCAGATCAAGCGGACGGCGGAGATCGGCGGTACCGACCTGCGGAGCGCCCGCGTGGGGCAGAACGCGAATACGAACGAGCCTGAGGTGAATTTCTATCTGACCACTGCGGCCGGTGACCACTTTGCGGATTTCACCGGCGCGAACAAAGGCAAAGACCTGGCGGTCGTGTTGGACAACAAGATTCGCGAAGTGGCTGTGATCCGCGACCAGATTCGCGACCAGGGCAACATCAGCGGCGGCATGACGACGCAGCAGGCGAACGATCTGGCGATGCTGCTGAACACCGGGTCGCTGCCGGCATCGCTGCACTATCTGCAGGAGAGCACGGTAGGGCCGTCGCTGGGAGCGGATTCGATCCACCAGGGCGTTATGGCGTCGATTGTAGGGATGCTGGCGGTAATGGCTTTCATGCTCATCTACTACCGCGGCGCAGGCGTGAACGCCGATCTGGCACTGTTTCTGAACCTGGTGATTCTGCTTGGTTTTATGGGATTTACCGGCTCCACGCTGACTTTGCCGGGCATTGCGGGCGTGATTTTGACGATTGGTATGGGGGTGGACTCGAATGTGCTGATCTTCGAGCGCATCCGCGAGGAGGTACGTGCGGGGAGAACTCCGGCGGTGGCCGTTGAGGAGGGATTCAAGCACGCGTGGACGACGATTATCGACACGCACGTGACGACGATCGTTTCGGCGGCGATCCTGTTCATTTTCGGGACCGGGCCGGTGCGGGGATTCGCTGTGACCCTGACGTTCGGACTTCTGGCGAACCTGTTTACGGCGGTGTTCGTATCGCGGGTAATCTTCGACGCGAACCTCAACCGGAAGCAGAGGGGCGAGGCGCTGTCGATATAGCTTCTAGCTGCTAGCTCTTAGCTTCTAGCTAAAGCCAGAAGAAAATGGAGTGGTGGGGAACGCGGGAATGGAAAAGGTCAAAACACTAAAGGCGGCAAGACGAGCTAAAAGCTAGAAGCTAAAGGCTAGGAGCTAAGTTTTCGTGGAACTGTTTCGGCAAGTAAATATCGATTGGCTGGGGAAGAAGTGGTACTTCCTCGGATTCTCGCTGATCTTCAGCGTGTCGGGCGTGCTCTCGATGCTGTTCTGGCACCATATTCCGCTGGATGTGGATTTTCGCGGCGGGACGGTGGTGCGGGTGAAGTTCGACCAGCAGCCGAATATCGACCGGATTCGCGCGGCCGCGGACAAGGCAGGACTGCGAGACGCGAGAATCCAGACTTACGGGCCGGCGGCGGACCATGAGGTGATTGTGACACTGGCGCAGAGCGAGACCAGCGAGGCGGCTCTCGACCAGGGACGGGCCGCGATCGTGAACACGCTGACGGCGAATTATTCGTCGGCCGGGCCAGCGAACCAGGGCAAGCTGGATATCGATAATGCCGGGCGAGCGTCCCTGGTGGCGTGGCTGGCCCAAAGGGATCCTGAGCACCTGGGTCAGAACGATGCGTCGAACCAGCACTATACGCAGCAGGCGGCAGCGATTCTGGATTTCCGGGACAATCAGCACAGCGGATTAGTCAGTTCGATCGACAGCCTTTCTGCTGTGACCACTCCGGCGGTGGTGAACGAGCTCAAGCAGGATGCCTATCTCTCGGGCTTCCACGTGCGGAGCGCCGAAATCGTCGGGCCGCAGGTGGGTGCGCAGCTTCGCAAGCAGGCGCTGCTCGCGACGCTGTATTCTCTGGCCGGGATGCTGGTTTATCTGTGGTTCCGGTTTGAGCTGATTTACGGTGTGGCGGCGGTGGTGGCGGTCTTTCACGACACGCTGATCACGGTGGGAGCCTTCTCGCTGTTCAACAAGGAGATTTCGCTGACGGTGATTGCAGCGATTCTGACTCTGGTTGGCTACTCGATGAACGACACCATTGTGGTTTTCGACCGCATTCGTGAGAACCTGCGACTTTCGCGGCGTGAGCCGCTGGCGGTGATTGTGAACCGAAGCATCAACCAGACGCTGAGCCGGACAGTTCTAACCTCAGGGCTGACCTTCCTGACGGTGCTCTCGCTTTATATCTTTGGCGGTGAGGTGCTGCGCGGGTTTTCCTTTGCGCTGGTGATCGGGATTCTGATCGGCACGTATTCCTCGATTGCGGTAGCGGCCCCGATGCTGGTGGCTTATCAGGACTGGCGGGCGAAACGCGGGCGGGCGGCGGTGTTGCCAGCGGCAAAACGGGCTCGCGTCTGAGCAGCGGGCGATTCCCGCAGTGATTGGGCTAGAGGGGCCGAATCGCTGTCGAAGACTTACTCTTTCACAATGTTGACGGTTTGTGATAGAAGAAAGCACTCGCCTTTGGCCGGGCTAGCCTGGGCCCCAAAAGAAATCGATTTCAACGGTCCAAAGTGGGAACAAAATGGTGGGAATCCGGTGTCTAAAGGTGGTAACGAAGTTTCGTACCCGCGAGGTTGGCCATGTTTGAAGACGCTCTGATGGAGTCCGGCGGCAAGATCAAGACCAAGAGCAAGTACTACACCATCGTCGGTATTGTGCTGAACTGCTCGATTGTTGCTGCGCTCATTCTGTATCCCCTGATCTATCCAGAAGCGCTGCCGAAGGCCTTTATGTCGACGCTGCTGGTGGCTCCGCCTCCACCTCCGCCTCCACCTCCGCCCCCGCCCCCGGCGCCGGTTCATGTGCAGAAGGTGGTTTCGGAGATGCTGAACAACCAGCTTGTGGCGCCGACCAAAATTCCCAAGGAAATCAAGCAGGTGAAGGATGAGGGGCCACCCCCGGCACCGGGCGCGGGTGTTGCCGGCATGGACGGCATGGCAGGAGGGGCTGCGGGTGGAATCGGCAGCATTCTTGGCGGTATCGGGACCGGGCCAGCGCCGAAAGTGCAAGCAGCGGCTCCAAAGAAGATTGCAGTGTCGGCCGGTGTGATGGCGGGCTCGAAGATTTCGGGATCCATTCCGCCATATCCTCCGATTGCCAAGGCGGCCCATATTCAGGGAACAGTTGTGCTGCAGGCAACCATCTCGAAGTCGGGCACGATCGAAAACCTTCATGTCCTGAGCGGGCCGCCGATGCTGCAGCAGTCTGCGATGGACGCAGTGAGAACCTGGCGTTACAGACCCTACCTGCTCAATGGGGAGCCGGTGGAGGTTGAGACCCAGATCAACGTTATCTTCACCCTTGGCGGCTGATCTTTCAGGCGAAGCCTGCCCGGCAGCATGGGCAGGTTCTTCCTGCGGCTGTCAAAGGTTCACCGGATTTCCACGCATTTACTCCCTAGGAGGAAAGACTCAGTGATTCTCGCTCATCTCAATCAAGTCGTGTTCCACCCAGCAACTCTGGGCATGTTCCAGGATCAGCAGTCGGTCGGGTTCAGCCCGATCGATCTGTGGAACAACATGGGTTGGCTGGCCCGTGGCGTCGTGTTCGTGCTCTTCATCATGTCGATATGGTCACTGGCGGTGATCATCGACCGTTATCTTTACTTCAACGCAGCCCGCAAGCAGTCGCGTGAGTTTGCTCCCCGGGTTGCAGGCGCGCTGAAGGAAGGCAAGCTGGACGAGGCAATCAAGGTTGCCGACAGGAACAAGAAGTCGCATCTGGCAGAAGTGGTGACGGCCGGGCTGCAGGAGTTCCGGAATTTCGGCAGCGGAGGAGCTATTACTGCCGAGCAGATCGAGTCGTCGAAGCGTGCTCTCGAGCGTTCTGAGGCCATCGTTCACGCCAAGCTGAAGCGGGGCCTGGGCGGTCTGGCGACGATCGGCTCAACCGCTCCGTTCGTGGGACTGTTTGGAACGGTAGCCGGTATTCTGAAGGCCTTCCAGGAAATCGCAACGCAGAAGACGCCAGGTATCGGCGCTGTAGCCAGCGGTATCTCGGAAGCTCTGGTGACGACCGCCTTCGGTCTTCTGGTGGCCATACCGGCGGTTATGACGTTCAACTATTTCACCAACAAGGTTGAGGCGTTCGACGTCGAGATGGACAACTCTTCGAGCGAGCTGATCGACTACTTCATCAAGCAAAGCAAGCGGTAGTTTGCTCTTCGGCGAGAATCATTCGACAGGCCGGGGCCGGATCCGATCCCATCCGGCTTCGGCTGTCGCAGGATTTCGCGAGGCGCAAGAAGAAGCCCGACTGACGGAGTACAAGAATGGCAATAGCAGTTAGAAACGAAGGCGCCAAGGTCAACTCCAACATCAATGTCACGCCGATGGTGGACGTCATGCTGGTGCTGCTGATCATTTTCATGGTCATCACGCCGATGCTTGAGAACCGGGTCAACGTAACGCTCGCGCAGACCGAGAACGCGGTAGCCATGGAGGACGCAAGCAAGGAAGACGCCATCACCATCGCTATTACGCGCGACAGCAAGGTATTTTTAGGGCAGGACCAGGTGAACGTGTCCGACCTAGGGCCAAAAGTAGCGGACCTGCTGCAAAACAAGACCAGCAAGATGGTTTACTTTCGATCCGATGCGCGTGCGCATTACGGCACGGTGATGGATGCAATCGACGCGGTGCGGACCACTGGAGTGGACGAGGTTGGTCTACTGACCGAGAACCGGCAAACCAACAAGCCGCCGACAGGTGGGGAGTAGGGAGATCTGCGATTCAAAAGAGGTGGCGAAGCGAAGCGGGCTGCCTCGAATCGAAGCGCTTTCGGCGCCGCTGATTTGAAATTGAAGCTCGGGTCAACCGATCCGGGAAAAGAGGATTGACTATGGCAATGGGAACTGGCTCTGGACCGGGCGGCCTGAACTCGGACATCAATGTTACGCCGCTGATCGACGTGCTGCTGGTGCTGCTGATCATCTTCATGGTGATCGTGCCGGTGACTCCAAAGGGGCTGGATGCGCTGGTGCCGCAGCCGCCGAAGAATCCCAACCAGGAACAGCCCAACGACCGTACGATTGTGGTGCAGATTCTGGGGCAGGCGAACGGAGTTCCGACCTACAAGATCAATCAGGATGATGTGGCGAAGACGCAGCTCCGGCAGCGGCTTGATGAGATTTTTGCACCGCGCGCCGAGAAGGTGATGTTCGTGAAGGGCGATCCAAACCTGAATTTCTCCAGCGTGGCGGAAATCATCGACATAGGTCATGCGGTAGGTGTAGATCACATTGGTCTGATTACTCCAAAAATCGAGGCGGGCCAGTAAGGGCCCGCCTGGGTCTTACGCCAGCCGGGTCCAAGGCGCTCTCTGAAAGCGGATTAGTGACCGTCCCACCGCAGACGATCGATTTTCCCTGGAACTCTTGCCTAATGGCGTAAAGGAAGTACAATCACAGCGCAAGGATTTTTGCTCCCCTGTGCTCTTCAAGCATCCCAATCGTCGGCAGAGGCTGGCGATTTGAAGGAGACGAGAAAAAGAATGAATCGCATTGTACGTTTTCCGGTGATGGCCGCCGCAACGCTCTCGTTGCTCCTTCTAATGACCGGATGTCAGCGCCTCAAGGCCCGGGACCAATTGAACAAAGGGGTGCAGGCATACAAGAGCGCGAAGTACGAAGAAGCCATCAATCATTTCCAGCAGGCTGTGAACCTGGATCCGTCGTTGCCGATGGCTCATCTTTATCTCGCGACAGCTTATGCGCAGCAGGTTGTTCCGGACCTGACTACTCCGGAAAACCTGAAAAACGCAAAGCTTGCCATGCAGGGTTTCGAAGATGTTCTGGCAAAGGATCCGAAGGACATCAACAGCCTGAAGAATATGGCTAGCCTTTACTTCAACATAGGGAAGTATGACGACGCCAAGCAGTGGCAGATGAGGGTGCTGGCGGTGGATCCGCAGGACGCCGAGGCTGCTTATACGATCGGCAGCATCGACTGGCGGCTGGCGTACCGAAACGCGGTGCAAGCCTTGAAGGATGTAGGGATGCAGGATGATGGCGCAGGCAACGTGAAGATGCCGAAGAAGACGTGCCAGGACTTGCAGCAGAAGAACACAGCATTGGTGAATGAAGGGCTGGAATATCTTCACAAGGCGGTTGAAATCCGTCCTTCCTACGACGATGCGATGGCTTATCTGCAACTGATGTATCGCCGCAAAGCGGACCTCGAGTGCGGTAACGAGCAAGCCCGCAAGGACGACATGGTGCAGGTAGACACGTGGCGCGAAAAGGCGATGGCCACTCGCAAGGCCAACGAAGAGAAGAAGAACGAGAAGGCCAACGGAATCCAGATGTAGAATCGGTCTGGCTTTTGCGAAGAGCCCCCGCGCGCCGGGGGCTTTTCCTTATCCATAGTTGGGCGAAACGATTTTCCTCCAGGTAGAAACTCAATTGCCGGAATTCAGAAAAATTCTCATAGCAAATCGGGGCGAAATCGCGCTTCGCATCGTGAGGGCCTGTAAGGAACTGGGCATCGCGACCGTGGCAGTGTACTCGGAGGCGGACCGGTCGGCGTTGCATGTGCTCGAGGCCGACGAGGCCTATCAGCTCGGGCCCTCTCCTGCAACCGAATCGTATCTGCGCAGCGATCTGATCCTGGAAGTGGCGCGACGGGCGGACGCGGATGCAGTTCATCCGGGCTATGGGTTCGTCTCAGAGAACGCAGACTTCGCCGAGGCATGTGAGCGCGCGGGGACCAAATTCATCGGGCCGCCCTCATCGGCAATGCGCGCGCTGGGGTCGAAGACGCGGGCGAGACAGGCGGCGGATGCGGCGGGTATGCCGCGAACGCCCGGATCGACGCGTGGCCTGAGTTCGCTGGAGGAGGCGTACGCGGTGGCCGAGGAGATCCGGTATCCGGTGATGTTGAAGGCGGCGGCAGGAGGCGGCGGCAAGGGGATGCGCGCAGTCGCGCGCAGGGAGGATCTCAAGGCGTCGTTCGAATCGGCGCAGAGCGAGGCGCTGAGGGCGTTCGGGTCGGACGAGGTCTATCTGGAGAAGCTGGTAGAACGGCCGCGGCACATCGAAGTGCAGGTGCTGGCCGATGAGCACGGTAATGCGGTTTACCTGGGCGAGCGTGAGTGCTCGGTCCAGCGCCGGCATCAGAAGGTGATCGAAGAGGCTCCATCACCGGTGGTAAGCGCGGACCTGCGCAAGCGGATGGGCGAAGCGGCGGTTCGGTTGGCGCAGTCGCAGGGATACACGAATGCGGGCACGGTGGAGTTTCTGGTGGACGAGGAGCAGAATTTCCACTTCCTCGAGATGAATACGCGCCTTCAGGTGGAGCATCCGGTGACGGAGCTGGTGACGGGACTGGATCTGGTGCATCTGCAAATCCGGATTGCGCAAGGGGAGCGGTTACCGCTCAAGCAGGAAGATGTTGGCATGCGAGGGCACGCGATCGAATGCCGGGTGTATGCCGAAGACCCGGATAATGGCTTCTTCCCTTCTCCGGGGCGGATAACGCGGCTGCTGCAACCAGGAGGGCCGGGTATCCGGGAAGATTGCGGAATTTATGAGGGCTGGGTGGTGCCGATGGAGTACGACCCGATGCTGTCGAAGCTGGTCGCATATGCGGCAACGCGGGAATTGGCGATTGCGCGCATGCTGCGGGCGCTGGATGAGTATGTGATCGGCGGTATCCGGACGAACCTGGGGCTGTTTCGGCGCATCCTGAATGAGCCTAATTTCAGGGCGGGGCGAATCGATACGGGTTATCTGGACCGGTTGCTTGCGGGTGGCTCAAACGAGCGCCAACCGGAAGACACAGGGGGAACGATCGCCACGATCGCTGCGGCTCTGTTTGAGGCTAAGCGAGCAGCGCCCCCTCAGGCGCCTCAGGCCATCGCAACCAGCGGATGGAAATCGGCGGCGCGGCGCGAGGGGCTGCGGGGATGAAGTTCAATCTTGAAATCGACGGCCAGATTCGGACAGTTGAACTTGAGCCCCGCGAACGGGACGGCCAGTACCGGGCGACCATTAACGGTGAGCTTGTTGAATTTGAGGCGCGTCTGATGCGGCCGGGAGTGTTGTTGCTGTTTTTGGGCGGGCGATCGCACAGAGTGGTGCGCGAAGACAATGCTCCGGCAGGCAATGGGAACGGCTCAGCGGTGATGGTGGGGGGCCGGCGATATCCCTATCGCGTGGAGGACCCGCGGTCCCTCAAAGCACGAAGGGCTCATGGAGGGGGCGCAGACGGGCCGAGGTCAATCAAAGCCTCGATGCCGGGTCGCGTGGTACGAGTACTGGCGGCTCGTGGCGAGGAGGTTGAAGCGCAACAGGGCGTTGTAGTGATCGAAGCGATGAAGATGCAGAACGAGCTCAAATCTCCGAAGGCAGGAAGAGTGGCCGAAATCCGGGTTGCGGCGGGGGATACTGTGGCTGCCGGTGATGTGCTGGCAGTGGTGGAGTAATGGCGCTGAGTTGAAAAGGCGCGGGGGTTGGAGCGCAGACGGCGCCTTATGCGGGCACCGCCGGACTATTCGGAAGCCGCTCAGCGCTTTTCGAGTTCATTCAGAGCGGTTAGCACTTCGCTGCTGGACTGCGCGGGATCGACTCCCGTCCACACCTTGGCGATCTTGCCGGTGGGATCGATCAGAAAGGTATTTCGCTTGGCAATCTGGACGACGCCGAAGTTGCCCAACGACCCGTATTGAGAGACTACTTTTTTATCCGAGTCGCTGAGCAGCGTGAAAGTGAGGCTGTCCTTGGCGCAGAACTGCTTGTGGCTGTCGACGGAGTCCACGCTTACGCCGAGGATGACGGCATTGGCGGCCTTGTACTTTTCGAGGTCGTTCTGGAATTCGTGAGCTTCCCTTGTGCAGCCCGACGTCATGTCCTTGGGATAGAAGTATAGGACGACCCACCTGCCTCTGTAGCTATCAAGGCTGACGGGGGTGCCTTCCTGCGAGGGCAAGGTAAATGTGGGCGCGGTCTGGCCCACCTGAGGCAGAGTACCGTTATCAGCGGCAAAGGTGCGAATTGCAAAGACACCGGCCACGACTACGACCAGAGCGGCTGAAGCAAGCAGGATTTTCGACATAGGCGTCTCCAGGAAAGGGACTTGGCGGTAGCCAGCATTATGACGGCTCGAAGGCGATAATCGCAATTCCGTGCTGATTTGCCTGCTCGAGAACTTTATCGAGATCAAAAATCAGGGTCCTGGCTGCTTCGATCGCGAGGCATGTGGCGTGGGCGTGACGCATTGCCTTTATGGTCCTGAGCCCGATTACCGGCACATCGAAGCGCATGTCCTGCTTTGGCTTCGCGACTTTGACCACGGTGAGGGAACGCTCGAGGGTGGAAGGCGCCTCGTCGACGGTCTTCATCAGCACACCGGCGCGCTCGATGGCGGCGTCTGTGCCTTCCATGGCTTCAATGGCCACGCAGGCCTGGCTGGCGATGACCACTGTCTGGCCGATGTCATAGGTTGCGATGGCACGCGCGATTTCGCGTCCATAAGCAATGTCGCGCTGCTCGTTTTCTGTTGGCGCACGGCTAGTAAGGACGCCGGGTTTTGCGAGCAGCGGCTCAAGATAGCTGGTGGACGAGATCAGCTCGATTCCTTCATCGGCGAGCACCTTCGCGACGGCACCGAGGAGCATGTCGGTGTTCCGGGTGCGCAAGGAGAGCAGCAGCTTGGCAAGACGCCAGTCCGGACGGATGCTGGAAAAAATCTGCTTGTGCTTGACCTGCCCTGCCATGACGGCGCGAGCGACCCCTTCTTTATGGAAAGTTTCGATGAGGCGGGAGAGTTCGCCGAGCGACAGCCAATGCACGCGGATGCCGGTGTCTGCCGCGGCGCGCTGGTCCATTTCAGGATCGGTCTCTTCTTGGATGGCGGCTACAACGACTTCGGTTCCGTGCGCGCGGGCGGCGTCGAGCAGAAGAAAAGGAAAACGACCGTTGCCGGCGATGAGACCGAGTTTCTCAGAAACCGCACTCATTGCGTTCGCTACTTCAGCACTCCGCGCTGGGAACTCTCGATGAAGGCGAGCAGATATGCGACGTCATCCGATGCAGTGCCGTCTGCTCTCAGCTTTTCGATGGCCTGGGTGGTGTTGAGCTTTGAGGCTAGCAGGATGCGATAGGCGCGCTGCAAGGCGCTAAGGCGGGATTCATCGAAGCCTTTTCGTTGGAGGCCGACCTTGTTCAGCCCATAGGCGCGGGTTTCGCGTTTGGCGGATGTAAGCGAGAAGGGAAGGACGTCCTGGGTTACGGTCGTTCCGCCTCCGGTGTACGCAAATTTTCCGATGCGGCAGAACTGGTGGACCTGATTAAGGGCGCCAACAGTGGCGTAATCCTCGATGAGAACATGCCCTGCGATGGCGGCTCCATTGGCGATGATGCAGCCGTCGCCGATGAGAGTATCGTGCCCCACATGCGCATAGGCCATGAAGAGGCAGTTGCTGCCGATGCGGGTGGTTCCTCCTCCGCCGACTGTTCCGCGCGATATGGTAACGCATTCGCGAACGATGTTGTCATGGCCAAGGACTGCGCCCGTCGGTTCGCCTTTGTATTTGAGATCCTGGGGGGCCACGCCTATACAGGCAAAGGAGAAGAAGCGGTTGCGCGCGCCGACGGTCAGATGTCCGTCGAGAACGACGTGGGAAACGAGTTCGCAGTCCTCACCAAGACTTACATTCGGGCCGATGGTGGAGTAAGGACCGACAGAGCAGGATTCCGGGATGACCGCAGTAGAAGCAATAATGGCTGTGGGGTGAATGCTCACTCCTGGCTCACAGTTTCCAGGACTTCCACGCCGGAAGAAGATCCAGCGACAGGAGCAGCATCGGCGGGCGCGTCCTTTTGCCGGGGCACGAGCTGGCACATCACAATAGCCTCGCAGGCCAGCTTACCTTCGACCGTACACCGGCCCTGCATGCGCACGGCACGGGGCTTCCAGTTGAGGACGTCGATCTCGATGCGAAGCTGATCGCCGGGAACCACGGGACGGCGAAACTTGGCCCGCTCGATGCCGGTGAAGACCATGAGCTTGGATTCGCGGTCAGGGATTTCGGTGAGGAGCAGCGCGCCGCCGGCCTGGGCGATGGATTCGACGATCAGCACACCCGGCATGATCGGAAAGTTGGGAAAGTGACCCGCAAAAAAAGGTTCGTTGATAGTGACGTTTTTGATCGCCACGATGCGCTTCTTCCGCTCGAACTCCATGAGGCGGTCGATGAGCAGGAACGGGTAGCGATGCGGAAGGATGGACATGATGTCCTGAATCTCCAGCACCGTGCGCTCTTCCAGGATATGCTTCTGATTCTCCATGGCTGCCATGAGGATTATATCGGTTTAGCGCTCGGCCCTGCTGCATTTCCGAGGGGCAAGGAAGGATCGGCGGTAAGGGTGGGTGGCGCGAGGTCATCTGTTATTAACTTTGGGTACGCAGCTGCTGCAATCATCGCCGCATTGTCTGTCGAGAGGGAGAGCGATGGAAACGCAATTGGCAGCCCGCGAGCGGCTGCTTCAGAGGTAAAGCGAACGCGCAGCTCGCGGTTTGCTGCGACTCCGCCGGAAACTAGGAGACTCTGGGCGCCAAGCTGCTCGGCAGCGCGAAAGGTTTTCTGTCTCAGATCGTCTACGACGGCGCGCTGGAAGGAAGCGATGAGATCGAGTGTGCGGGTGTCGCAGAGCGGCAGAGCATCGGACGGTTTGCTGCCGTTAAGAGCGGCCAGGGCGGCTCGGCGCGCCTCGATCCCCTCGGCCATTTCATGAATCTGAGTGTAGCGGAGCACAGCGGTCTTGATTCCGCTGAAAGAGAAGAAGGTTTCTGCGGCGGGATCGAGCGCTCCGGGTTCGCCGCGGCGGTGAGCTTTTGCTTTGATCTGCGAAAACGAGAAAGGCACGGCTGCGGGATTGCCGTGCGGGGCGAGAGCATCAATCCAGGGGCCGCCGGGATAGCCGAGTCCGAGTAGCTTGGCTACTTTGTCGAAGGCCTCGCCGGCTGCGTCGTCTACGGCG
>Ga0213872_10001384_pt1 | contig 15950 bp, 13 predicted proteins | sample VelepicomBERX_R2_FD_160071 | JGI IMG/M metagenome (GOLD analysis project Ga0213872, IMG submission 160071) | Rhizosphere microbial communities from Vellozia epidendroides in rupestrian grasslands, the National Park of Serra do Cipo, Brazil - RX_R2 | ecosystem: Host-associated > Plants > Roots >...
GCTGGGGCAAGAGGGCAGGGCGAATGCTCTTGATGATGCTGAGCTCCGTTTCTTCCTCCAGGTCGAGAATGATCGCCTCGTGCTTGGGTACGCTAGGGTCGTAGATCATCACCGTGGGTTTGAGCGGCTTGCTCGAATTCACCGCCATCACGAGCCCCAGTGCATTGTTGGACAACTGCACGAGCGAGCCCGGTGGAAACACCCCCATGCAACGGATGAAGGTACTCAGCGGCTGCGTCTCAAAACGATTGCGGTACTGGGCGAACATCACCGAGAGCGCTTCGTAAGGCGTCAGTGAATCCCGCAGGTTGGGCCGGTTGCACAGATTGTCGTAGGTATTCACTACAGCGATGATCTTGCTCAGCGGCAAGATACCTTCGCCCTGCAGGCCGTGTGGATAACCGGTGCCATCGGTGAATTCGTGATGCTGGAATACGATGGCCAGGGCCTCGGGCGAGAGCCCCAGCTTCTTGCCGATCTCAAGGCCGTAATCCACATGCCGCATCATGAGATCCTGCTCGCTCGGCGTGAGGGGCTCGGTCTTCAACAGCAGTTTCTCAGGCAGCTCCACTTTGCCGATATCGTGGAACATGGCGCCCACGCCCAGTTCCATCAACGATTCGCGCGGCAGATTGAGCTGCTTGCCCACCATCAGGGCCAACACGGCGACATTCAGCTGGTGGTAATAGACGTCTTCGCCCCCGAGCTTGTCGTTCATCAGGTGGATGGCGATGTCGCGGTCGGTCAGCATCGAGTCGACCAGGTCACTGACGAGGGCGCGGGCCTCCGACATCGATTCCTCGGGCCGCGCGAAAAGATTCCGGGTGATCGACTTCACAGCGCGTGTCGCGCCCATGAATTTGCGTTCGCATTCGTTCAACGCAGCGCGGTGCTTCGCCAGCTTGAGTACGCGTTCTTTCTTGGCGGTGATCGCGGACATTTCCGCTTCGCTGGGTTTGACCGGCGTCAAGGCACTCAAGTCAGTCGGGGGCGGCAACGGCGTCGCCTCGCTGCGCTTCATGTCGACGCGGATACGCTCCAGCCCAAGTGCGCGCAGTGTGTCGATCTGCGATTGATTCTTGATCTTGAACTGGTTGAACGTGAACGGATGAGCCGTCCAGTCGAGCTCCAGACGGACATAGAGGCCGAGACACAATTGTTCCGGATGGATATAGACGGATTCAGTCGAACTCATTTCAGGATCGGTAGGGTAGACCGGGTGCGGCGCGGCACCCATGGTTTAGAATAGCAGACACTTATGGCCCCACGGCGGGAAAGCTCCGAATGACTTCTCACATCTCTCCTAGCGACGATCAAATTCTGGCAGAAACCCAAGCTTGGCTTGAGAAAGCAGTGATCGGGCTGAATCTGTGCCCCTTTGCAAAGTCGGTTTATATCAAGAATCAGGTGCGCATGGTGGTCAGCAGGGCTCGCCATCTCGATGCGCTGCTCGAAGAGCTGGACGCCGAGCTCGATTTGCTCGCCATCACTGAACCAGACGTTACCGACACGACACTGTTGATTCTTGCCGATCAACTGGCCGATTTCCTCGATTTCAACGACTTTCTGACGATTGCGGACGAGGCAGTCAGCGACCGCGGCTTGGATGGCGTGTTGCAGATTGCCAGTTTCCACCCGGACTTCCAATTCGAAGGCACGGAGGTCGACGACATTACCAATTACACCAACCGCGCACCGTACCCGACGCTGCACTTGTTGCGCGAAGCCAGCATCGACCGCGCGGTGGCTGCATTCCCCGATGCGGAAGATATCTTCGGGAAAAATATGGAGACGCTTCGTGCTCTGGGGCATGAAGGCTGGCGCGCGCTTGGCGTGTCGCGGCGCAAATAATTGGCACCTGGCGCAGGCCGGGTCGGTTGGGCTGCCCGCGCTGCCGTGAAAATAGGTGTTGCGTTAGGCGCCCGGACCTGATAAAAAGCGGGCTGCAGGCAGTTCAAGTCGTAGGTTCCAGGCAGTTCCATACCGCTAAGGTATTCCGATTGGCCCTCCCCTTGTTTGATCGTCGGCACAACTTTATTTTTAAACTTTCCCAACAAGGAAATGCATCATGGCAACCGGTACCGTTAAGTGGTTCAACGACAGCAAGGGCTTCGGCTTCATCACTCCTGACGAAGGCGGCGAAGATCTGTTCGCGCACTTCTCCCAAATTCAATCGAAGGGCTTCAAGAGCCTGGCAGAGAACCAAAAGGTCTCCTTCGACGTGACGAATGGCCCGAAGGGCAAGCAAGCTTCCAACATCGTTCCGGTGTAAGCTGCTTCTCTCGTCATGAGATCAAAAAACCCGGCCCAGGCCGGGTTTTTTGTTGTCTGCCGTATTGTGCGCATCAGTACGTGCGAATCAAGCGAGACCAAAAAAAGCCCGACCCCGCCTTGCGGCATGGGTCGGGCTCTTGCTGTCGTAGCAGGCCTTAGCCTTCGCTGGACGTTTTCGCTTTTTGCAGTAGGGCACCCATCAGGCCTTTGGGCTGTTTGCTGGGGTCGGCCTTACTGCTGTCCCGCCCGAAGCGGTCGGCAGCCACTTCGCTCTCCAGCTGGCCTCTGAGCTTCAATGCCTTCCGCTTTTCAAGTTCCGTACGCTTCATCGTCATGGGGTAACCCTCGATCAGTGGTGACGGCCGGTCGGTCGGCGTGTGCCGGGACCACGGCTATTGTGATTGCCTGCCTGTGCGGCCGGCTGGCGGGCTTGCGGCTTCGATTGTCCGCCCGTGCGGCCTTCACCGCCACCTCCCGCGTTGCGGTTGCGTCCACTCCCACCCTGACGCCCTTGTGAGCGCTGTTGAATGGGCTCGGGCTTGGCGTTCGGGTCGGGCTCGAAACCAGGGATGACTTCCTTCGGCAAGGCGCGCTTGATCAGCTTTTCAATATCAGCCAACAGCTTTTTCTCGTCGACGCAGACGAGCGAAACGGCTTCACCTTCGGCGCCAGCACGACCGGTACGGCCGATGCGGTGCACATAGTCTTCGGGCACATTGGGCAGCTCGTAATTGACGACGTGCGGCAACTGGTCGATGTCGATACCGCGTGCGGCGATATCGGTGGCGACCAATACTTGCAGGCTACCGTCCTTGAATTCGCTCAGTGCCCGGGTACGAGCGGCCTGGCTCTTGTTGCCGTGAATGGCGAGCGAGGGAATGCCATCTTTATCAAGCTGCTCGGCCAAGCGGTTTGCGCCGTGCTTGGTACGCGTAAAGACCAGTACCTGGAACCAGTTGTGCTCTTTGATCAGATGCGCCAGCAGTTGGCGCTTCTTGTCGCGATCGACCGGGTGCACCTTCTGCGCGATCGTGTCGGCCGTTGCGTTGCGGCGTGCGACCTCGATCAATTCGGGGTCGCGCAGCAGACCCTCGGCGAGCGCCTTGATGTCGTCAGAGAACGTGGCCGAGAACAACAGGTTCTGCCGCTCGCGCGGCAAGAGCGCCAGGATCTTGCGGATATCGCGGATAAAGCCCATGTCGAGCATGCGGTCGGCTTCATCGAGTACCAGGATCTCGATCTGCGAGAGATCGAGCGTACCTTGCTGCACATGATCAAGCAGACGACCCGGTGTCGCAACCAGGATATCGACCCGGCTACGCAGGCGTTTGATTTGCGGGTTGATGCCCACGCCGCCAAACATCGTCATCGATTCCAGCTTCAGGTATTTGCCGTAGTTGCGGACGGACTCTTCAACTTGTGCAGCGAGTTCACGCGTGGGGGTGAGCACCAGGGCACGCACCGGCGGGCGGCCACTACTGGGGCCTTTGGCGGTGCGATTAGATAGGCGGTGCAGAATAGGCAGGGTAAAGCCTGCGGTTTTGCCGGTACCCGTCTGGGCGCCGGCCATCAGGTCACGGCCGGTCAAGACGGCGGGAATGGCCTGAAGTTGAATCGGGGTAGGTTCGGTGTAACCGAGCTCGGTGACGGCACGTACGATGTCGTCAGACAAACCGAGTGATGCAAAAGACATGAAAGCTCCAGCTGCATGATCAAGCGCCTTGCAGGCGCCAGTCTGTGATCACGAGTATGGTCTGGTGGTATCACGGCTGCACCCAGACTGAATCGTGCAGAGATGATTTGTAACAAATAGTGTAACAGAATGTCGCGTCGCTGTACTTTATTGCGGCGCAACAATAGTGTAAAATCAGTTTGTTATGATTTATATCGTAGCAAAAAGCGCGGCGCCATGGGGGTGCCGTGGGCCGGATCAAGCGTAACACGTATGCTGGGTGCTTGAGGCCGGTGGTTGACGTGAAGCAAATATGGCAAGGGTTGCAACCGCCCGCGTACAGCTAAGCGCAGAGTCCACAAGATTCGACGCGCGATGCCGAAATTGAAAGGAGCGTTAAAATGGGTTGGCTTCTCTACCTGTTCAAGCGTTAAGTCGTTTCCGGCCTAGCCCGGATGTTCGAAGTAAGCAAAAGCCGCGATGGCATAGGCCGCGCGGCTTTTTTCATGCCTATTCGCCCAGGTTCGTCGTCTACCGCGTCAGTTCAGGCCACCCGATTCGATCCGCGCGCGAATCTTACGAACCATGTCGACATCGGTGTCGCGATAAGCTGCTTTGACATAGGACGCGAAGTAAGCGTCGCCCGCCTCGCCGTCCATCTGGCCCGTCTCGGGCAACGGCGTGTCATAGCTGAAGCGCACAAAGAGGGCGCCAGGTTCCGGCTCCTCGATCCGCATGGTCATGGCGCCGCCGCCGTGCTGGTCAGAAGGCTCGGTCTCGAAACGGATCTGTACTTCGTGCTCCAAGAGAATCCGGTCGGTGACCAGCAGGTTGCCGATCTGCATTTCCCGCTGCAACCAATCCACGCCACGCGCCAGGATTTCGACCCGCTCGACGCCAATCAGGTACTCCTGCGGGTGCTCGGCGCGACGCATCAACCCTTTCCAGAGTTCGGTACGGGTGATTGGCAAGAGCATCGGGTTGTTCAGATCGTTGATCTGGATGATGTGTTCGAATTGCACGGTAGGCGCTGCCCTGCTTTTCGCAAGACACGATATGAATTGCCGGAGCCCAATTATAGGCCGCGGCGTCCGGCACGTCTTGTGTTGGCCGACTTGGGGCGGGATCAGGCGGGCTGCAGGCTGCGCCGTTTTACCCAGAAGCCTTCTAGCGTATAAATAGCCAGCGCCGACCAGATCAGCACAAAGCCGACCAGTTTGTGCGTACTGAAGGGTTCGTGCCACAGAAACACGCCCAACGCCATTTGCAGCGTAGGGCCAATATATTGCAGCAAACCCAGCAGCGACATGGGGATACGCCGTGCGCCAGCGGCAAACAAGAGCAAGGGGATGGCGGTAATGGGGCCGGCCGCCATCAACAGCGTCTTGCCGGACGGGCTGGCGGCGACGAAGCCGCTCTCGCCATGGGCCACCAGCCAGACTAGGTAGCCAATGGCAAACGGGGCCAGTAGCAGGGTTTCAATCGACAGCCCTTCCAGTGCGCCGAGCGGGGCGGTCTTGCGCAGCAGGCCATAAGTGCCGAAGGAGGCCGCCAGCAGGAGGGCGATCCACGGCAACTGGCCGGCTTGCAAGGTGAGCCAAAGTACGCCGACGGCCGCGATACCAATGGCCGCCCATTGGCCAGACCGCAGCCGCTCATACAGCAGAAAGAAGCCGAACATCACATTGACGAGCGGATTGATGAAGTAGCCGAGGCTGGCGTCCACCACCCGGCCCGAGTTGACCGCCCAGATATAAATGAACCAGTTGAGCGAGAGTACGAAGGCGCTCGCCACAAAGCGGCCGACCACGCGGGGATTGCGCAGCGCCGGCTTCAGCCAGGACCAATGCCCTCGCCACCACAGGACGACGATCAGAAACACGAGCGACCAGACCATGCGGTGCATCAGGATCTCAAGCGCAGGAACGGGCTTGAGCATCTTCAGGTAGAGCGGCAGCAGGCCCCAGATGAAGTAAGCCGCAGCTGCAAATAGGACGCCGGTTTGCATGGTTGAACTCGTGGCAGATTGGCTGACTATCATGGGCGCAATATGCTATTTCGCACCGGTACAGCGAGCCATGATTGTGCGATACAGTCATGGCAGGTTACGTGATGCTGGCCTACTTGTTTTGTATCGGTCCGCAACGATTTTAGTAGGGTATCTTTCCTCTCTAGCTCGGATCGGAACCCATCATGACGAAACTCTTCGAACCCCTTACGCTGCGCGGCGTCACGCTGCCTAACCGCATCGCTGTCTCGCCGATGTGCCAATACACCGCTGAAGATGGCTTGGCCAACGACTGGCACCTGGTCCATCTTGGTACCCGCGCGGTCGGCGGGGCGGGCCTTGTGATTGCGGAGGCCACGGCGGTGGCGCCAGAAGGCCGGATCAGCCCGCAGGACCTCGGCATCTGGAGTGAGACACATATCGCGTCGCTTGCACGTATCACCGCTTTCATTAAATCGCAGGGCGCGGTAGCGGGCGTGCAGCTTGCCCATGCAGGGCGTAAGGCCAGCACCCACCGTCCCTGGTCGGGTAGTGGCGCGGTACCGATGGCGCAAGGGGGGTGGGAACCGGTTGCCCCGTCCGCAATTCGCTTTGCCGATGATTACCCGATGCCGCGTGAGATGAGCACCGACGATATCGCGATGATCCCCACACTCTTTGCCGAGGCAGCCAAGCGCGCGTTGGCGGCCGGGTTCGAGCTGATTGAGCTGCATGCGGCGCATGGGTATCTGCTGCATCAGTTCCTGTCGCCGATCAGCAATCGCCGGACGGACGGTTACGGTGGCAGCTTCGACAACCGCATCCGCCTATTGCTGGAGACGATCGAGGCTGTTCGAAGCGTGTGGCCCGCACAGCTACCGATCATCGTGCGCGTTTCGGCGACGGATTGGGCTGAAGCGGGGGAGGGCGGCACGGCCTGGGATGCCGATCAGACCGTTGACCTTGCGCGTCGCATGGCAGCGCTGGGCGTGGACCTGGTCGATGTCTCGTCGGGCGGCATGCTGGCGCGGGCGAAGATTCCGGTCGGGCCGGGTTATCAGGTGGGGTTTGCCGAGCGCATCAAGCGCGAAACAGGTATGGCGACGGGCGCGGTGGGCATGATCACCGAGGCATCTCAGGCTGCAGCCGTGGTGGACGAAGGCCACGCTGACATCGTGCTGTTGGCGCGCGAATTGCTGCGTGACCCCTATTGGCCGCTGCATGCTGCCGAGGCCCTCGGCGTATCGCCGCGTTGGCCTGCGCAATACCTGCGCGCTGCACCGGCGACTGCAGTCGCCCGGTGAGCGGCCAACAGGCGCATCGCCCCTGCGATACGACCTGTTGACGTGTTACGCTGTGCAGCTACGCGTAGTGGCAGTCCCCATTGCAATTGGCTAATCTGCTAGGGGCTGCCAAACCGTGCTGCAATGCCGGTGGTCGGCTCTTGCCGCTCGGTATTCAAGACAGATGCACAGCACGTCATCAGGGGATCAGCCGCAATGAACCAAGGTCGTTGTTCGCACGTCATGATCGGCCGCGAGAGCGGTGTCTACAAAATGGCGTATCGGGAATGGGGTGACGCGGCCAATCCGCGCGTATTGATCTGCGCACATGGCTTGACGCGCAACGGGCGTGATTTCGAATACCTGGCCAGCGAGCTGGCGCCCCATTATCGTGTGGTAGCGCCCGATGTGATCGGCCGAGGCGATAGCGACTGGTTACTCGACCCCAATGGCTATCAGCTGCCCCTGTATGTGCAGGATATGCTGGTGCTGATCGCGCGGCTCAATGTGAGTACCGTGGATTGGATCGGTACCTCCATGGGGGGACTGATTGGCATGCTGCTGGCAGCCATGCCGGGTACGCCGATCCGAAAACTGGTGCTCAATGACGTGGGCCCCGTGCTGGCTGCGGCTGCCCTGGCGCGCATTGGCGAATATGTTGGCATGGCGCCTGTTTTTCCCTCTCGCGAGGTCGCGACGAACTATATCAAGACCGTATCCGCCCCCTTTGGCCCGCATGACGAGGCGCAATGGCAATTTCTGGCCGATGTGATGCTGAAGGCCGATGGTACAGGCTGGCGGCTGAATTACGACCCGGGTATCGGCCTGCCGTTTCGCCAAAGCGCTGGGACTGGTGCGGATATTGACCTGTGGCCGTACTACGAACGAATTACTGGCCCCGTGATGCTGACGCGTGGTGCGAAGTCCGACTTGCTGAGCGCCGAGGTGGCTTGCGCGATGAGCGAGCGCGGACCAAGGGCGCAATGGGTCGACTTTGACGAGGTGGGCCATGCGCCGACCTTTTTGCACGATCTGCAAGTGAAGGCGGTTGCGGACTTCCTGCTTGCCGCAGCGTGACGCCGCTCGCGTAGTGTGAGGACTGCCGTGCGTTTGGCTGGCAAGCGTATGATAATGGTATGTTGCTTCGGTGCGCTATTTACTGCGTGCCTACGCAGTGGCCGTGTTTATTCCTGGCCTGTTTCTGATGGACTGAACGACTTGCAACCCGGCCCTACGCCTTCACCATGATCGCTCGCTTATTTGTCGGCAAGACGGTAGACGAAACACAGCAGACCATTGCAACGACCTTGGCGCGTCTTGGTACGGAATCGAACGTGGTGGTGCTCGATGCCCTGCATACCCTGGTGCAGGAGTCGCAGCCGATGTTGGAAAGCACGGCGGAGGCGCGCAAGCTTATCGAATCGCTGGCGCCAGCGGTGTCGGAATGGTCGGACAAGGCGCTGGCTGAGCTGGCGACGGGCGACGACAACCCTGTTCGGCGCGATCTGATTGGCAAACGCCTGAATCTCTTGGCCAACAAAATGGCCGACATTTCCCTGGATCAGGCGCAGGCGGTGGCAAACGAGCGGCGCGGCGAGCCCGGTCGGCCCGGGCGGTTGGCCTACTGGTCGGGTAACTACTTTCGCTGGTTGGGCCTGTCGCATACGGCCCGCGCCTTGCTCGATGCCGATTTTCACTTACCCTGGCGTAGCGTCTCGCAACTCTTCCTGGCCTTGGTGGCGCATGGGGCTTGGCCCGTCGCGATCAGCAATGCATCGCGTGAGCCAGGCCGGACGCTCGCTTACCTGCTGCTCACTGCGGATGCGTTTCCCATGGTGGGCGAGTCGGGCGTCGCATCCGCCTCCCGCGTCTGCCAGCACGTTGCGCATTCCTGCATGCTGGCAGCTGATTTTCACCGTGGTACCCCTATCGTATTGCCGCCTGGTGCGGGCGAACCCCAGCGCGAAGTAGGTTGGGGTGGCCCCAGTCGCGAGAGCCCGGCCTTGTGCTACGGGCTCGACGATGCCGCAGCCAAGGTGCTGCAACTAGCCGACATGGCCCGTACAGGGCATCAGCCCGTCTGGCTGCGTGATACGCCGGATGTGGAAATGTTGCTGCGTGCCATCGCGGCTTCGTGGACCGAAGGCCCGCGCCGTGCTCGCAACCCGGCGCTGCTCCGGCGCCAGCAGACTTTGGCCGGCTTTGGCTTTTTGCGGGTACGGGGCTTGTTGGCCCAAAAGGGCGCGCGTTTGCCGAATCAAGACCCGTTGATCGGCCCCATCAACCTAGAAGACGCCGACGAGCGCGGCATCAGCTTCATGTTGGCTGGCGCGAATGCTGGCCTCCTCGATAGTGGCTTGATGGCCATCGCCATCACGCGGCGCGGCTGGTGGCTCGCTCAGCCCTGCCGAATGGAACGGATCGGCGATGATTGGTTCGTGGCGGCCCGCTGGCTGGGGCAAGAGGCAGAAGCCATCCGGCTTGTAGGCGAAGTCGATGGCGACAGCTGGCGCGCGATCTACGTGCACCCCGGCCCCGCAAACGATTACAACGGTGGCATTCTGGTCGAGACGGATCATCTACGCCTCGATCAACCTTACAAAGCCGATCTTGGCGACACGGCACTGACACTGCAATTGGGTACGATGCGTTGCCTCGGGCCTGGGAACTGGTACTACACGGCAACGGTATGATTGGGTGACGCTGCGCCGTCAAACAGGTCATACACTGGCTCTAAAACCATGTGCGTTCGAGCATGGTCGACATCAAAACGGGAGACAAAAAATGAAACTGAGCCATCGGGTGTGGACGATCATCGCGGCTGCGGTCGTCGGGCTGCTTATCGTCAGTGCGTTTGGGCTGTATTCGCTGCGAAATACGATGATGAGCGAGCGGCAAGGCCAGATTGATCGGCTATTGGCGCTGGCCCAGGGCATGCTGGAAAACTATCAGCGGATGGAAGCCAGCGGCAAACTCAGCCACGACGAGGCCCAGGCGCGCGCCAAGGAAGCACTTGCTGGCCTGCGTCATGGCGATGAGTATTTCTTCGCCCGCACGATGGACAACGTGTTGCTGGTACATCCCGACCCGAAGCGCGTGGGCAAGGTGGACCCCGGCTCCAAAATGCCTGACGGTCGTACGACGTCCGAGGTCTATCTCGAAGCGCTGACCCATCACAACCCGGCGGTGATGACCATTTACACGACCCGGGCCAACGACCCGGCCAAAAAGCAGATTCCCAAGATCAACGGTGTTTACCATTTCGTCGCCTGGGATTGGCTCGTGGGCATCGGTTTCTTCGTGGATGATGTGGACCGTGCATTCTGGAACTACGCATTGGCCTTCCTGGTGCTGGGTGTACTGCTGTTGATCGTGGTCGGCGGCTTGGTCATGACCATGTCGCGCGGCATCGTGCGGCAATTGGGTGGCGAGCCGGACTATGCGGCCGGTATTGCACGGGCGATTGCTGCGGGTGATTTGAGCCAGCAGATCAAGACCAATGCCGGCGAAGATTCGCTACTGGGCGCCATGGTGCGCATGCAAGACGGTTTGCGGCAAATGGTCGAGCGGTTCAACTCTGCAGCGGCGGTGTTGCTGCGCTCGGCGGGTGAGCTGAAGCAGGAAATGCAGCAGATTTCCAAGCGCTCAAATGCATCGGCCGAGGCGACGTCGGCGACGGCCGCGGCTGTCGAGCAGATGTCGGTCAGCATTGATCACGTGAACAACAGCGCGCGCGAGACCGAGCATCATTCGCGTCAATCGGCGGCACTTGCGGCTGAAGGCGAACAGTTGGCATCGCAAGTGGCCAGCGAGAACCAGAAGGTTGCACGCGACGTGACCGAGGCCTCGAACCTGATTGGCGGGTTGGTCGACAGCTCACGTCAGATCGACACCATCGCTGGCGTCATCAAGGATATTGCCGAGCAGACCAATCTGCTGGCGCTCAATGCGGCTATCGAAGCTGCGCGCGCAGGTGAGCAGGGACGTGGTTTTGCAGTCGTGGCCGACGAAGTACGCAAGCTTGCCGAGCGTACCGGAACGGCAACGCAGGATATCGTGCGCACTACGCAATCGGTGCAGCAGGATGTGGATGGCGTGGTCGGCAAGATGCGCGATGTGGGTCAGATGGTCGACGAGGGGATGAGCCGCACTGAACGTGCCGAAGCGGCCTTGCGGGAGATCCGTGGTGCGGTGGACGGTACGCTCAACCAGATCCGCGATGTGGCGACTGCCATGAATGAGCAGAGCCAAGCCAGTGCGAGTATCGCGTCGAATATCGAGCGGATCGCACAGATGGTCGAGGAGTCCGATTCTTCCATCGCCTCGGCCCGCGAGTCGGTACAGCAGCTCGAATCCCTGGCGAAAGAGCTCAACGACGCCGCGTCGCGTTTCCGCCTGAGCTGATTCAGCGCTTCTCTAGTGCCCCCGGGCGATCGCTTCCGCCTTTAGTTTGGCGGCAGGGTCGCCCTGGCGCGCTGCGGCACTGTACCAGGTGAGCGCACGCGCAGGGTCGACTGCGACGCCGTTGCCGTGCTCATACATCGACGCCACGATGTACTGGGCGCCGACATCGCCGCCTTCGGCAGCCTTTTCATACCAATGCGCGGCTTGCGCTTCGTCGTGCGGCGCGCCGCGACCGAGGAAATACTGCGTCGCGAGGCTCACTTCCGCATCGACATGCCCTTTTTCCGCCGCAAGCCGAAACCAGCGCGTTGCCGTGTTCTGCGACCGCGCAACGCCTTCACCGTGTTCGTAGGCGATGCCCAGCGCATAGGCCGCATTCATCACGCCACCTTGTGCAGCCTTCTCAAGCAGCGGTAGCCATGGTGTCGTGTCGCCTTCGACTTCTCCACGCTTGAGCATCATTGCGTAATTGAACTGCGCAAGATGACTGCCCGACGCCGCGAGCGCCCGATAGCTTGCCGCTGCGCCCTTTATGTCGCCTTTGCTGTAGGCGGCAAACGCGCCGTTGAGCGTGGCTTTGCCAGCATCGGCAGCATGAATTGCGAGCGGCAGTAAGGCAAGGGCCAGGATGCGGAGGTAAAGGGGCATGGCGACACTCAAGAATGGGTAATCCTTGGTCGCATAGTAGGGCAATTTCTGACAGCGGGCAGAGGATGATCTACGCGGTTGCTCAGTACGCGAAAAGGCCGCGCAATTGCGCGGCCTTTTCGGTACGGCTGCCAGGTTTCCCTGGCAAACCTCAATCAGTGATTGAAGTTGCGGTCGGTTGAACCAGGCTTGCGCGGTGCGCCACCGCTACGTTCCTGGCGGTTGCCATTGCCTTCGCCACGACTGCCGTTACCACCTGCACCACGGCCAAAGCGGGCGCCACCGTTGTTGCCACGCGGGCCAGTGCCATTGCCGCCACCGGTACGGGGCTTGCGGTCGAACGGGCTGTGCAGCGTCAACTGAGGCTGCTCGGCGTACACGGTCGTGTCGGATTCCAGACCCTTGAACTGTTCGCGACGCGGCGTCGAGTTGCCGTTGCCGTTGCCGAAGCTGCGTTGCTCACCGTATGGGCGACGTTCATTGCGGTCACCGTAGGAACGGCGCTCACCGCCTTGCGAACGGTCACCGAAGTTCTGGCGCGGCGCGCTGTCGCGATCGCCGGAATTTTGACGCGGGGCGCTGTCACGGTCGCCGTAAGGCTTGCGGTCGCCACGATCTGCGAAACGATCACCACGGTCAGCAAAGCGGTCGCCACGGTCGGCGCGATCACCAAAACGATCGCCGCGACCTTCAAAACGCTTGGCGCCATCACGGCTACCGCCACGGTTGTCAAAGCGACGTGCGCCGCCACCATTGCCTTCGCGGCGTGGGCCGTTGGACGGACGCGGCTCGAAGCGGGCTTCGAGACCTTCCAACTGGTACGAGTTCAGCTTACGGCCGATGAACTTCTCGATACGGCGCAGGGCAGGCACTTCGTGCTTGGCTGCGAACGAAATCGCGATGCCTTCGCGGCCAGCACGGCCAGTACGGCCGATACGGTGCACATAGTCTTCAGCGAACTTCGGCAGGTCGAAGTTCACGACGTGGGTAATACCGGCCACATCGATCCCGCGTGCAGCGACGTCGGTCGCAACCAGCACGTCGATCTCGCCCTTCTTCAGGCGGGTCAGCGTACGGGTACGCTCGCGCTGTTGCATGTCGCCATGCAGTGCGGCGGCCTTCTTGCCCTGACCCAGCAGACGATCAGCGAGGTCGCCCGCGTCGATCTTGGTGGCGGTGAAGATGATGGCCTGGCCGACAGCAGTGTCTTCCAGAATACGATCCAGCAGCTTGGCCTTGTGGCCGATGTCGTCGGCGTAGTGCAGCTTCTCGACGATCTGCTCTTGACGGCGGGCCGGTGCGGCGATTTCGATGCGTTCCGGGTCGGTCAGCAGCGACTTGGCCACGGTGGCGATGTCGCCATCGAGCGTTGCGGAGAAGAGGGCGGTCACGCGCTCCTTCGGCACCTTGGCGGCGATGACGGCGATGTCGTCACGGAAGCCCAGATCCAGCATACGGTCGGCTTCGTCGAGCACAAGCATATCGAGACGGCTGAGGTCGATACGGCCACGGTCCATCAGGTCGATCAGGCGGCCCGGCGTCGCAACGAGGATCTCGAAGGGGCTCGACAGCAGCTTGATCTGCAGTGGGTAAGGCATGCCGCCGACAATGCTGACGACCTTGGCATGGCGAATCTGCTTGCCATAGGTTTCAGCGGCGGACTTGATCTGTGCGGCGAGTTCGCGGGTTGGCGAAAGCACCAGAATACGAGGGCCACGGCCTGGCTTCTCGGACTTTTCGGTCAGAAAATTCAGGGCGGGCAGCATAAAGGCTGCGGTTTTGCCGGTACCGGTGGCGGCGGATGCCATCACGTCGCGACGGGCATTCAGCAGGGGGATGGCAGCGGCTTGAACCGGGGTCGGCTCGGTGTAACCGGATGCTTCGATTGCGGACAGAATAGGTTGAGCAAGGCCGAGGTCGGCGAAAGAGACTTGAGTCAAAGCGGTTTCCTAGTTTGTGTGCTCTGTTATGAGCGAAACGAAGCCGAGCATGCCGCCAAGACTGTAGAAATAGTCCCAATTACGGACCGGATGGCAACAGCTATCCGAAGCGGCGAGCGCGGAGATTCGTTTTATCAAGCCCGATATTCGGGCAAATGCTGAGACCGGCAGCGCCAACAGGGGCGTAGGTACGGATCGGCAGCGCCACATCGACGCTAACCGCAGTGTGCACCAGATCATGGAACCGCTGTCAGGGAGCAACAGCAGTGGCGCGGAGGTCAGATATCGATGAAATTGCACCGGCTAGCGATGCAACGGCGTGCATTATGCTGAAAACAAAAGAAAAACACAAAGATTTTCTGAAAAATAACGCAGTCCGGGCCTATCGCCGGGCTGCGTTATTTCGTTGCAAGACCTGTGTCAGAAAGGGGATTGAGGGGATTCCGACGTGGCCAAAATAGTCCTTTCCGAATCAAGGTTTTGCACGCTCGTAGGCATTTATTTGGCTGCCGACACCGGTAGGCGTGTCTTGAATGGGGTGGGTAGGCGAATCACCCCAAGCACCAAGCCCGTAGCAAGTAACACAAGGCCCAGGCCCGCGAGGGTGCCCAGTGTGACGCGTTCGCTGAGGAAGAGCGCAGCCCAGATGACGGCGGCACCCGGGATGAGGAAGGTCACTGTGATGGTTTGGCTGACGCCTTCCTCGGCGATCAGGCGGTAGAACAGCGCATAGGCGACCGCGGTGCAGATGGCGCCGAGCAGCAGTACAGCGCCGAGCGCATGCCAGGTCTTGCTCATGTCGGCGGGCAGGGCGACGGGATGCAGCGCGTAGGCGGTCAATGCAATGGGCAGCAGCGCAACGGCTGCACACAATGAACTGCCGGTTGCTATGGCCAAAGGGGGAATGCTGCCTGCAAAGCGACGCGTATAGACAGCGGCGTAGCCATAGCATACGGCGGCCAGCAAGGCGGCGACGATACCGGCAAAGGTGCCCGCGTTACCAGGCGCGGGGCCAATGCCGACCAGGACTGCGACGCCAGTCAGGCCAAGGACCAGGCCGATCACGCGTGCCGGGGTAAGTGTTTCGCCGATTAACAGCACACCGAACATCGCAGTGAATAGCGGTGCCATGGCATTGGCAGTGGCCATATAGGCGGAGGGCACATAGAGTGCCGCCCAGGCAAACAGGCTGAAAGGGATGGCGGTGTTGAATAGGCCAATGACGGTATAGGTACGCAGATTGTGCCGCCAGGCAAGCGGCGTCTGCTTGAAATGCAGCATCACCGCGAGGACTAGTGCGCCGCACGCAACGCGGCCTAAAGACGTGAGCAGCGGCCCAAATACGGGCGAGGCCACACGCAAGAAAATAAAGCTAAAGCCCCAGATGGCCCCGAGTAATAACAAGCGCGCGTAGTTTGCCGGCTTCATGGGTTTCCTCCTGCATTGATATGATCTGCTAATACTGTGATGATCTAGATTCGCAGGGTTCGCCAGAGCCCGGTTGACCCTACGCTGATCGGTTCTATTGCGTGTCTGGCAGCCAGATTACGCGTTCAAGGCCAAGTGCGGAAACGATCATTCTTTGCTGTATTCATTAGAAAAATTAATGCTATGCAAACGCTGCCGGACTTCGATGAGCTGCATACCTTTACCGTGGCGGCGCGCCTCTTGAATCTGACGCGGGCGGCGGCCGAGCTCAATGTGACGCAAGGTGCGGTCTCGCAGCGCATCAAGCAGCTTGA
>Ga0213872_10001385_pt1 | contig 15949 bp, 11 predicted proteins | sample VelepicomBERX_R2_FD_160071 | JGI IMG/M metagenome (GOLD analysis project Ga0213872, IMG submission 160071) | Rhizosphere microbial communities from Vellozia epidendroides in rupestrian grasslands, the National Park of Serra do Cipo, Brazil - RX_R2 | ecosystem: Host-associated > Plants > Roots >...
CCTGTTCGCCGTCAAGGAACAGCGCGCCCGTCGCCGCTGGGGCATCTTCTTCCGCATCTCCATCCTGGTGGTGATCGTGCTGGGGGCCTGGATGGCCTTCACCTATGGCAGGACCGAGAGCGAGCCCCTGGGCACCCATACGGCCTTGGTCGAGATCAAGGGAACCATCGAATCCGAGGGCCAGGGTTCGGCCGGCGTGGTGATCCCGGCGCTGGACAAGGCCTTCGCCGCCACCGATTCGGTCGGTGTGATCCTCAAGATCAACAGCCCCGGCGGCAGCCCCGTGCAGGCCGGCATGATCAATGACGAGATCACGCGCCTGCGCAAAGCCTATCCCAAGAAGCCCATCTACGTGGTGGTGGAAGAGGTCTGCGCCTCCGGTGGTTACTACATCGCGGCAGCGGCCGACAAGATCTTCGTCAACAAGGCCAGCCTGATCGGATCGGTGGGCGTGCTCATGGACGGGTTCGGCTTCACCGGCCTGATGGACAAGCTGGGTGTGGAGCGTCGCCTGCTCACCGCAGGCGAGAACAAGAGCTTCATGGATCCCTTCAGCCCGCAGAGCCCCAAGCAGCGTGAATACGCCCAGTCCATGCTCGACGAGATCCACCAGCAGTTCATCGAGGTGGTGCGCCAGGGGCGTGGCACGCGTCTGAAGGAAACCCCGGATACCTTCTCCGGCCTGGTATGGACCGGCTCCAAGGCGGTCGAACTGGGCCTGGCCGATGGTTACGGCACGGTCGACAGCGTGGCACGCGATGTCATCAAGGCCGAGGATGTGGTGGACTACACCCAGACCGAGAACCTCTCCGAACGCGTGTTGAAGAAGTTCGGCGTGGCCTTCGGCGCCGGCTTCGCCAAGACCATGATGTCGTCGGCACCGCCGCAGTTGCGTTAAGCCTGACGCCTGCGGGCGTGATCCATGCAAAAAGGCCGGTTGCCCACAGCAACCGGCCTTTGTCTTTTGCGCAGCCAGCTGCGCGGCGGCCTTATTGCGCTAGCAGCAGGAAGACCGTGGGCTTCTTGTGGAAGTCCGGCCCCGTCTTGGCGGCCAGCGCTGCCTTCCATTGCGCGGCGCTCAGCGTGCGCACCGATTCGCTGGGCAGCGACAGATCGGTAGCCACGCAGATCAGGGTCGTGGCCTGGCAGGTCTGGGCCAGGGCTTCCAGCATGGCGCCGTTGCGGTAGGGGGTCTCGATCATGAGCTGGGTCTGGCGCTCCTTGCGCGAGCGATCCTCCAGTTGGGCGATGCGCTTGCGACGGGCCTCGGCATCGGTGGGCAGGTAGCCGTTGAAGGCGAAGCTCTGGCCGTTCAGGCCGCTGGCCATCACCGCCAGCAGCAGCGAGGACGGCCCCACCAGCGGCCTGACCTGGATGCCATGCTGGTGCGCCAGCCGGACCAGGTTGGCGCCTGGGTCGGCCACGGCCGGCACACCGGCCTCGGAGATCAGGCCGCCATCCTGGCCGGCCAGCAGCGGCGCCAGCAGGGCGGGCAGGGCGGCAGCATCGGTGTTGACGTTGAGTTCGGCGATGCGGATTTCCTGGATGGGCTGGGCCAGCGGCGTGCTGCTGCCCAGCAGCTTGAGGAAGGCGCGCGTGGTCTTGGCGTTCTCGGCCACGAAGTAATCCAGCCCTGCCGCAATGGCCTGGACTTCGCGCGGGATGATCGCGTCCAGCGGATGCGAGGCATCCACATCGGTAGGGAGCTCGGTCGTTCCCAGGGTGTTGGGAACCAGATAAAGAGTGCCGGGCATGAAGGGAAAATAGGATAAATTGTATAAAATAATAGCTGCGCCGCACCATGGTGACGCAGTGCCGCCATTCTACAGCGTGCAGGCTGTCATCAATCTGTCATGCGCGCCGATTATCTTGTCTGTCGGGAGACAGCTCGTGGTTTAAATTATTTAGGCAATTGGCTTGGTCGCGATTGCGGAAGGAAAGGCATGTTTGCAGCGGTAGATCTCGGTTCCAACAGCTTTCGGTTGCACATCGGCAAGTACGAGGACGATGGCATCCGGGTCATCAAGAGTGCGCGCGATCCCATCCGCCTGGCCGCCGGCATCGACAAGAACGGCAACCTGACCGAGCAGGCCTGTAAGAGCGCCATCGATTCGCTCACGCGTTTTCGCGCCATCCTGCGCGACTATCCCCTCACCGCCGTGCGCGTGGTGGCCACCAATACCCTGCGCGTGGCCAAGAATGCGGCCGAGTTGCTGCCCGAGCTGGAGCGCGCCATCGGTTATCCGGTGGAAATCATTTCCGGCGAGGAAGAAGGCCGCCTGATCTACATGGGCGTGGCCGGCGTGCTGGCCGATGCCGGCGAAGAGCGCATGGTCATCGACATCGGCGGCGGCTCCACCGAGGTCATCCGCGGCCTGGGCGAGCATATCCGCCATGTCGAATCCTTCGGCATCGGCACTGTCAACCAGAGCCTGGCCTTCTTCCCGGATGGGGCCATCACTGCCGCCGCCTTCGAGCGTGCCATCATCTCGGCGCGTTCGCATGTCGAGGATGCGGTCCACCTGTTCAGCTTCGACGCCGCCAGCGTCAATGTCTACGGGTCTTCCGGCACCATGCGCGCCATTGCCGATACCATCCGCCGCAACGCCATGGGGGATGGGCGTATCAGCTTGTCCAGCCTGGACGACCTGATGCAGCGGCTGATCGACTTCGGCCATGTCAGCCAGATCGCGCTCGATGGCATGAAGCCCGACCGCGCCGGCGTCATCATGGGTGGCCTGGCGGTGCTGATCGGCTTCATGCAGGAGTTCGGTATCGAGGTCGTCACGCCCGTAGAAGCCGGCCTGCGCATGGGCGTGATGTGGGACCTGCAATTGCGCGCCACCAAGGCCGACCGGCGCGACCGCTCGGTGGAGGAGTTCGCCCGCCGCTTCCACGTCGATGCCGCGCGCGCGCATGGCGTGGCCGACACGGCGCTGGGTTTCTTCGAATTGTTGAAGCCGGCCACCGATTCCTATGAACGCTACCTGCACTGGAGCGCGCTGCTGCACGAGACCGGCCTGGTGGTCTCGCCCACCGGCTATCACAAGCATTCGGCCTACATGATCGCCAATGCCGACCTGCCGGGCTTCACCACCCGCGAGCAACGCCTCATGAGCACGCTGATCCTGGGGCAGAAGGGCAACCTGCGCAAGATCAGCGACCTGCTGGCCGACATCGACTTTGCCAAGGCCACGCTGGCGCTGCGCCTGGCGGTGATGTTCCGCCATGCGCACATCACGCTGGACCTGGACAAGGTCAAGGTCAAGCTCAAGAGCCGGATCGATCTGGAAATCCGGCGCGACTACATCAAGGAACATCCCAGCATCTCCTTCTGGATCCAGAAGGAGCAGGAGTGGTGGGCCGGCATCGGCGTCGACTTCGCCGTCAAGGTACTGGCCTGATCCCAGGGGCAAGCCGGCCGAGATGATAATGCTTCTTGTTTGTGTTATAGTCGCTGCCGGTGTTTGCACCGCAATTCCCATACGTGATTAAGTCATCAAGTCACTAACGAGGCGCCCCCAGAGCGCCCATCGCGACCGCATCGTCCACCGGCTCCACCTGGAGCCACCTCCCGGACCGCCCTCCGCGCCAAAAAGAAACGCCGCATTGCCGCGGCGCTGAATTGCTCATTTCACTCTTTTTGAAAAGGATGGTCCATGTTCCCTCGTCAATTTGCCGTCGGCGCCTTGCTGGCCGCGACAGCCCTGTCTGCCCTCGCCCAGGAGAAGGTGCTCAATCTCTATTCGGCGCGTCACTACCAGACTGACGAAGCCCTCTACGCCGACTTCACCAAGACCACCGGCATCAAGATCAACCGCATCGATGGCGACGACGCCGGCATCCTCGCACGCCTGAAGAGCGAAGGTGCCTCCAGCCCGGCTGACGTGATCCTGCTGGTGGATGCGGCACGCCTGTGGAAGGCGCAGAGCGAAGGCCTGTTCCAGCCGGTCAGGTCCAAGCTGCTGGACGAACGTATCCCCGCCAACCTGCATAGCAAGGAGGGCAGCGACGGCACCCAGTGGTTCGGCTTCTCCACGCGCGCCCGCGTGATCGTCTACAACAAGGCCAGCGTCAAGCCCGAAGACGTGGACACCTACGAAGCCCTGGGCGAGCCGAAGAACAAGGGCAAGCTGTGTACCCGCAGCGGCTCGCACCCCTACAACGTCTCGCTGTTCGGCGCGCTGCTGGAGCATGATGGCGCGGCCAAGACCGAAGCCATCCTCAAGGGCATGGTCGCCAATCAGGCGCGCCAGCCGGTGGGCGGCGATACCGACCAGATCAAGGCCGTGGGTTCGGGCGAGTGTGGTGTGGCCATTTCCAACTCCTACTATGTGGCGCGCCTGCTGCGCTCCACCAAGCCGGAAGACGTGGCCCTGATGGAAAAGGTCGGTATCGTCTGGCCCAACCAGAAGAGCTATGGCGCACACGTCAACATCGCTGGTGGCGGCGTGGCCAGGCATGCGCCGCACAAGGCTGAAGCCGTGCAGTTCCTGGAATACCTGGCCAGCGATTCGGCCCAGCGCTACTTCGCCGAAGGCAATAACGAATGGCCGGCCGTCAAGAGCGTGAAGACCGAGAATCCTGCCCTGGTGAAGATGGGTTCGTTCAAGGCCGAAGTGATCAACATCGGCGCCGTCGGTGCCAACCAGCAGAAGGTGCTGCAGATGCTGGATCGGGTGGGCTACAAATAAGCTGCACGGGAGTTGCCGATGACAACGGCCGGCGCGGTGCGCAATGCACCGGCCGGCCGTTTTGCATGGAGCGTGATGAGCGGGGCGTGACGCTCAGCGGACGCTGCCCAGGCTCACGCTCAGTACCGTGAAGCTGTCGGCCAGGAAGACCGGGTCGGCCTTCTCGCCCTTGGCATCCGGCGCCGGCTGGCTGAAGTCCATGGTCATCAGGAAGGCGCGGCCCCGTACCGGATCGTAGGCCATGTTGTGCGCCCACGGACGGGTGCCGACATAGCCGAGGGGACGGTAGCGCGGCGTGGCGCCATCCTCGTCGAAGCCGACCAGGTCCAGCCTGGCGGCATTGCCGCTGGGTACCAGCAGTAGCCGGCGCGCGCCGTCCCAGGCCAGCGCATTGATGGCCGGTGTGGCCGGCAAGCTGGCCAGTGCGCCGCCGTCGTCGAGGCGGGCAATCGACAGTTGTGGTGCCTTGCCCCGGCAGGCGATGAACAGGCGTCCCCGTTGTTCATCGGCCGCCAGCGCGCTCGGATGTTCGCAACCGGGGAAGCGCTTGCCCTCCCACCCGGGCAGGGCTTGCAGGGTGGCCGCCGACAGGCGCATGACGCGTCCCTCGTCACGCAACGGAACCAGCACCGTGCCATCGGCCAGCGCCAGCGGCGCATCGAACTTGCGGGCCTCGAAGCTGCGCTGCGCCACGACCCGACCGCTGGCAGGGTCGAACAGCCAGATGTCGGAACGCTCGGCGCGTCGACCGCCAGTGATGAGCAGCTTTCCGCTGACAGCATCGAAGACCAGGTTGTTGAGGTTGCCGGCATCGATCGGGAGGCGCTGCAATTGCGTCAGCGTCGACAGCTTCAATACGCCCAGCGTGCCATCCATGTAGGCCACGAAGGCCAGGTCCAGCGCCGGTGCAAAGGCTACCGCGTTGGCGCCGACCGTGCCGGGCAGGGTGGTGACGACCACATGCCTGTCGGTATCGAAGACGGTGAGGCCGTTTTCGCGCCGGGCCAGGAACAGGTAGGGGCGGGTCGGATCCAGGCTGCCGGTGCCCCAGCTATGCCCGGTGCCGGGCAGCACGTCGCTGCGCAGCGCGACGGCGGGCATGCCGGTGTCGGCCCGTGCCAGCACCGGGCTACCGATCAACGAGGCAGCCAGGGCAGCCGCGGCCATCAAGGAAAAGGTGCGCATCGTCAGAACTCCACCGAGGTCAGCAGCGAGAACTGGCGCGCATCGCCCAGCGAGACGAAGTACTGGTTGGCGCTGGAGGTGTAGTAGGTCTTGTTGAACAGGTTCTTGATATTGAACTGGAACTTGACCGCCTTGCCGCCGATGCTGGTGTCGTAGGTGGCGAAGGCATCCGCCACCGTATAGGCGGGCAGCATGAAGCTGTTGGCCGAGTCACCGGGACGCTCGCCCACATAGTGCAGGCCGCCGCCCACGCGCAGCTTGTCGCCGCCGGCGATGGGGCCGACGTCATAGGCCAGGCTCAGGGCTGCGGTCTGCCTGGCCACGTTCCACAGGCGCAGGCCGGCATAGAGCGGATCCTCGGTGGTCTTGGCGTCCAGATAGGCGTAACTGCCGATGAGCGAGAGGCGCTTGCTCAACTGACCGGTCACATCCAGTTCCACGCCGCGCGAGCGGGCCGCCCCCGAGGTACGCCAGTCGGTCAGGTTGGTGCTGGCATTGAATTGCGAGACGAGCACGTTCTTCTTCTTGATATCGAACAGCGCCAGCGTGCCGGACAAGCCACTGGGATTGTCGTATTTCACGCCGGTTTCCCAGGAGGTCGCTTCTTCCGGCGCCACGGACGAATCGATCACCACGCCGCTGGCCAGCGGCGCGATCGAGGAGGTCGGCTTGAGCGACTTGGTGTAGCTGGCGTAGAGCGAGACCTGTGGATCGAGCTGGTAGATCAGGCCGGCGCGCGGCAGCCACTGGTTGCCGGATAGGTTGGTATTGGCCTTGAAGGGGCGGCCGCGTCCGGCCATCTGGCTGTAGTCCTGGAAGCGCAATCCTCCCACCACGATCCAGCGTTGGCCCAGATGCAGCGCATCCTGCACGAACAGCGACTGGTTGTGCAGCAGGTCGGTCTGGTCGCTGTCGGAGGCCGAGACCGTGGTCGAGGGCGACAGGCGTCCGTAGACCGGATTGAGGTAGTTGAATGAGCCCGACACCGTCTGGCGCAGCAGGTCGGCGCGGTAGATCTTGCGGTACTCGATGTCGGCGCCCAGTTGCAGGTCATTGCGCAAGCCGCCCAGGTCGAACCTGCCATCCACATAGGCGATGCCGTAGTTGTCGGTCGACAGTGCGCCATGGGTGGCGTCGTTGCTGCGGGTGAGCGTGCCGGCGGCGGCGTTCAGGCCGGTGATACGCAACTGGTTGGCGTCATAGACCTCGCGGTTGTAGCTCAGACCGACATGGGCCTTCCAGTCCGCGTTGATCTGGTGATCCACCGTCAGCTGTGCGGTCTCGCTGCTGCCCTTCATGTTGTTGTAGGGCTCGTCCAGGCGGCGCTCGGCGGGGATGGCCAGGGGCCGGTTGGTGCGCGGATCGATGGCCGTGCCACGGTCGAAGGGATAGAGGAATTCGCGCTGTTCCATCTGGAACACCACCTGCGTATCGCGGCCATACCAGGCCAGCGAGGGCGCGACCACGGTTTCCTGGATCTGGCCGAAGTTGCGCCAGTAGTTCTGGTCGGTGCGATCGACGATGAGGCGATAGGCCAGCCCGGAGTCACCGATGGGGCCAGTGGTGTCCAGCGTGAGCTGGCCGCCGTTCTTGCCGTCGCCATAGGTGGAGCCGCCGAAGGAGAGCGCGTTGTACTGTTGCAGCAGCGGCTTCTTGGTGATGATGTTGATCACGCCGCCCGGATCCATCAGTCCATAGAGCAGGGAAGACGGTCCCTTGAGCACTTCCACGCTTTCGCTGGTGGCATTGAAGGCGCGTCCCTGCACCAGCGGCATGCCGTTGCGCATGACCGAGCCATCGCGGTTGCCGCCGAAGCCGCGCTTCATGATGGTGTCCTGGGTGCCGGCCAGGGTATTGCCCTGGGTGATGCCGCTGACGTCGGCCAGGGCATCGTCCAGGTTGCGCGGACGCTGGTCCTTGATCACCTGTGCCGGCACCACATTGACGATCTGGGGAATCTCCAGCGGCGTGGCTGCGCCGCGCAGGGTGGACGCATGCGGGACGGCGCGATAGGTGCCATCGGCTTCCCCGGTGGCCGCCGCCACCACCGCCACCTGCGGCAACTTGCCATCGGCGCTGGCGCTGGTCGCGCCGGCATTGACGACGATGAAGCTGCCATCGGCCCGGCGTGCCGCCACCAGGCCCGTGCCGTCCAGCAGCCGTTCCAGGCCCTGCTCGGTGGAGACGCTGGCGTTGAGGCCGGATGAGCGCTTGCCCTCCACCAGCCGGGCGTCGGCCGACAGCAGGATGCCGGCGTCAGCCGCGAACTGGCGCAGGGCCTGCCCCAGCGGGCCAGCGGCAATCACGTAGGCGCGCTTGGGTGGCGGGGCTGTCTGGGCTTCCCGAGCGCTGTCGGCCTGCTGGGCTCGGGCGGTCGTGGACAGGGCCAGCGGCAGTGCCAGGCAGGCCAGGTGGACGGCGACAGTCAGCGGCGCCAGTCGCATCTGCGGCGCAGTGGGGCGAGATGTTTGCATGGGATGTCCTTCTTGAACTCGTTGGTGGATTGTTCCTATTGCCCATCGAGATTCAAAAAGCGGAACCGGAATCGTAAAAATATTTTCTGCGCGGGCAGTCGGCCCCGCCGCATGGCGCTCAGGCCGTCACGGCAGCGGCGTCGACGCTGACCCACCAGGGCAGGATGCGGTGTACCCGGACCGGCAACGTCGCCTCCAGGGCCTGCAGCACGCGATCGGTATCGGCCAGGGGATAGACGCCGACCAGGCGCAGCGCCGCCACCTGGGGCGCACAGCCCAGGTAGTCATGCCGATAGCGCCCCAGCTCTGCCAGGAAGTCGTCCAGTCTCATGCCATCGGCAATGAGCAGGTTCTTCGACCAGGCCGCCATGCTGTCATCGGCAGGCTGCGGCGCCTCGATGAGGTCGGCGGTGAAGCGCACGCGCGCGCCGGCCTGCACCACCACCGGCGCGGCCATCCCGGTCGGGGTGATACGCACTTGTCCCTGCAGCACCGTGAGCAGGGTGGCTCCTTCGACCAGTCGCACCATAAAGCGCGTGCCCAGCGCCTGCAGGCGACCGGCACGCACGTCCACCACCAGCGGGCGCGCAGGCGAATGCGCGTCATGCGCGGTCTGGATCATCAGCTCTCCCCGGTGCAGCAGGATGCGCCGCCAGTTGAGGTCGAAATCCACGTCCGCCGCGCTGGCGGTATTGAGCCACAGCATGGAGCCGTCGGCCAGTTGCTGCTGGCGGGTCTGGCCCACGCCGGTGCGGTATTGCGCATGCAGGGCCGCAACATAGTCGCGCAGCTGGCCGGACTGGCCAAGCGCCCCGGCCACGCCCACGCCGGCGGCCACCCAGGCCAGCGTCTTGATGGCGCGGCGGCGGTTGCGTCCATGTGGAGATAGCACCCGGTGATCGATCGCCGGCGAGAGCAGCTTGAATTCGGCATTGACGGCCTCGACCCGCTGCCAGGCTGCGCGATGGTGCTCGTCCTGCGCCAGCCATTGGCGCCAGCGGAGGCGGTCGGCCTCGCTGGCATCGTCGGCACGCAGGGTGGCGAACCATTCGGCGGCCTGCTGCAATTGCCTGAAAGAGGGCCGGCTGTCGGCCAGCGGGTGATGGCTGGACTGGAGTTGGTCTGGCATGGTGGGGGCAGGATGTTCAGTCGTCGAGCAGGCTCATGCAAGCCAGCATGGCTTGCGCCATGTATTTCCTGACCATGCGGTCCGAGACGCCGAGCTCGGCTCCGATCTGCAGGTAGGTCATGCCGTCCAGCTGGGCCATCAGGAAGGCGCGGCGCACCTTGGTCGCCAGGCCGTCGAGCATGGTGTCGATGCGTACCAGCGTTTCCAGGACCAGGGCGCGTTGTTCGGGGGAGGGTTCTTCGCGTTCGGGGCGCAGCGCCAGTGCGTCCAGGTAGGCGCGTTCCAGGGCGCGTCGGCGCCAGTGGTTGACCACCAGCGCATGCGCCACCGTGCGCAGGTAGGCGCGCGGCTCGGCCAGCACCGTCGCCTGGCGCGCCGCCAGCAGGCGCAGGAAGGTGTCCTGGGCCAGTTCGGCGGCATCTTCGCGCGAGCCGAGCTGGCGCCACAGCCAGCCGTACAGCCAACCGTGATGGTTGCCGTAGACCTGTTCGATGGAGTCGCCCAGGGGCGCATTGCTGGAGTAAGCCACGATACGTTCAGAGCCGGAAACAAGCGAGACGATGAATTGAATCGACTGTGTCGTGGCGACTGCGGCTGGACCAAGGCGATCCACCCCGGTACAACGTCCGGGATGCGATGGCCTTGATTATATTGCGAACAATTCCTATTTACAAATGTTATGCAGATGTTGCCAGGATGTTGCTGACTGTTTGTTGTTTTCCGACTTTAGTGCGTAGCCCGGGCTGCGTCCTGGCGGAACGCCAGCAGGCACACCAGCATGAAGCTCAGCAGGGCGGCCGAGGCGCCATAGCGGCTCAGTTCCAGGCCGCCCTGTGCGTGGGGCTTGTCCAGGAAATCGCCGACCACCGCGCCCAGCGGACGCGTCAGGATGAAGGCGGCCCAGAACAGCAGCGTGGTCGAGACCTGGCTGGAATAATGGACCACTACGATCAAGAGCAGCAGCGCCCCGAAGATCATGGCGGCACCGGTATAGCCCAGCCCGGCGCTGTCGGCCGCCCAGTCGCCCAGCGCGGTGCCCAGGGTCTGGGAAAACATGATGGTGACCCAGTAGAAGATCTCGGCCCTGGGCGTGCTGATGCTGCTCACCGACACCGACCCCAGGGTGCGATGCCAGACCAACAGCGACACCAGCAGCAGGCCCAGCAGCAGGCTGGCGCCGCCCGCATAGCCGATGCCCAGCGAGCGGTCGGCGAAATCGGCCAGGGTGGTCCCCACGGTGGTGGTGGCCACGATCGTGGCCCAGTAGAGCCAGGGATGGAAGGCGCGGGCGCGGACCTGCGCCACCACGGCCAGCAGGAACACGGCGGCAAAGATGGCCGTGCCCACCAGGTAACCCAGCTGCATGGACATGGAGACAGCGTCGCCGGCGGTTTCACCGAGGGTGGTGGCGGCGATCTTGATGACCCAGAACAGCAGGGTCACTGCAGGGACTTTGACGACGGCGTGCGAGGATGGTGTCATGCTGGCTCCTTGGCGTATGGGTCGCGGAGTCGTCGACGATACAGAGCCGGACTTAGCTGACGCTTAGGCCGCTGTCCAGCCAGGGCCCGATGCGGCCGGATCAGGGCAGGGGATGGCGGAAAGGATTGCGCTCGTTCAGCTCCGACATGTAGCCATCGATGCCGCCACCCTCGCGGGCCAGGAAGTGTTCCACCGCATCGTAGAAACCGGGGTGCGCCAGCCAGTGCGCCGACCAGGTCTTCTGCGGCAGGAAGCCGCGCGCCATCTTGTGTTCGCCCTGGGCACCGCCCTCGAACCAGGTGATCTTCTCGGCGATGCAGAATTCCAGTGGCTGGTAGTAGGCGGTCTCGAAGTGCAGGCAGGGGACGTGTTCCAGCGCACCCCAGTAGCGACCGTAGAGGGTGTCCTGGTCATGCACGGTCAGCGAGGAGGCAATCGGCTGGTCCCCGCGCAGGGCCAGCGTGAGCAGCAGGTGCTGCGGCATGCTCTGGCCGATGCGCAGGAAGAAATCCAGGTTCAGGTAGGGCGTGGAGTAGTGCGCCGAATAGGTGTGGCGATAGCAGCGGTTGAAGAAGCGCCAGTGCTGTTCGCCGATCTCGGTCCCGCGCAGCGACACGAAGCGTATGCCTTGCTCGGCCACCTTGCGGCGCTCGGCCAGGATGTTCTTGCGTTTCTTGCGGTCCAGCGTATCGACGAATTCGGCAAAGCTGGCATAGCCTTCGTTGTGCCAGTGGAACTGCACGCCGCTGCGCAGCAGAAAGCCGGCCCCAGCCAGCATCTCGGCCTGGTCCGGCGGCGGGTAGAGGATATGGGTGGACGAATGCCCGGGGGCCTGCTGCAGTTCCTGCAGGGCCGCCAGCAGGGCCGACCTGGCGGCATCGTCCACGGCCAGCAGGCGCGCTCCACGCACCGGCGTGAAGGGAATCGCCGAGAGCAGCTTGGGATAGTAGGCCACACCATGGCGCTGGTAGGCCTCGGCCCAGGCCCAGTCGAAGACGTATTCGCCATAGGAGTGGAACTTGCGATACAGCGGCATGGCCGCTACCAGTGCATCGTCCCGCCACAGGCTCAGGTAATGCGGCTCCCAGCCGGTCTGGTCGCAGGCCGAACCGCTCTCGTGCAGGGCATGCAGGAAGGCATAGGAGAGGAAGGGATTGGCCTCCTCCTGGGCAGCCAGCAGGGCGTCCCAGCGGGGCTGGCCGATCTCGGCCAGAGAAGAAACGATTCGCGTGCGATAATCCATGGACTGCGGGAGGCAAGCAAGGCAGGCGCGGCCGACGGCCGCGATCGATCAGGCATTCTACGCAAAATGAACGGAACGTGTCGCCGCCGCGGCAACACGCAGACAGCACGAGCAGAAAGTACGACATGCAAAGCGATTTCTTCAATCTCTACAGCCATGGTTTCGCCCGCGTCGCGGTGGCGGTGCCGGACTGCAAGGTGGCCGATCCCGGTTTCAACGCCGAACGCACCATCGCCCTGGCCGAGCAGGCCGCCGCGCGTGGCGCGGTGCTGGTGTCCTTCCCCGAGCTGGGCCTGTCGGCCTATAGCTGCGAAGACCTGTTCCAGCAACGGGCCCTGCTGGAGGCCTCGCTGCAGGCCCTGCAATCTGTGGTGGCGGCTTCTGCGCGCATCCCCGCAGCGCTCGTGGTGGGCATGCCGCTGAAGGTGGAGCACCAGCTCTATAACTGCGCGGTGGTGGTCAGCGCCGGCCGCATCATGGGTGTAGTTCCCAAGAGCTACCTGCCCAACTACAGCGAATTCTACGAGGCGCGCCAGTTCAGCAGCGCCGATTGCGCCGTCACGCGCAGCGTCACCCTGCTGGGCCAGGAAGTGGGTTTTGGCAGCCAGCTGCTGTTCGATATCCGCAATATCCCCGACTTCCGTTTCCACATCGAGATCTGCGAAGACGTCTGGGTGCCGATCCCGCCGTCGTCCTTTGCGGCCCTGGCCGGGGCTACCGTGCTGGTGAACCTGTCGGCGTCCAATATCGTGGTGGGCAAGGCGGGCTATCGCCATCAACTGGTGGCGCAGCAGTCGGCGCGCTGCCTGGCGGCCTACCTGTATTCCTCGGCCGGCAATGGCGAATCGACCACCGACCTGGCCTGGGACGGCCAGGCCCTGATCTGCGAGAACGGCGAGCTGCTGGCCGAATCCGAGCGCTTCGCCGCGGGCGGCCATGTGATCTACGCCGACATCGATCTGGAACGGCTCTCGCGCGAGCGCATCCACCAGACCACCTTCGGCCAGTCGGTGCGCCGCCATGCAGAGGAGGTGCGCAAGTTCGAGGTGGTCGGCTTCGAGGTGCAACTGCCGCAACCGCAGCAGGCATTGCCGCTGCAACGCCGCGTGGCGCGCTTCCCCTATGTACCGGCCAATGCCGAGCAGCGCGAGCTGCGCTGTCGCGAGGTCTACAACATCCAGGTGCAGGCGCTGGTGCAGCGGCTCTCTTCCTCGGGTTTGAAGAAGGTGGTCATCGGCGTCTCCGGCGGGCTCGATTCGACCCATGCGCTGCTGGTCTGCGCCAAGGCCATGGACAAGCTGGGCCTGCCGCGCGCCAACATCCTGGCCTATACCATGCCCGGCTTTGCCACCAGCAGCCGCACGCTGGTGCAGGCGCACCAGTTGATGGCCCAGGTCGGCTGCACCGCCCGCGAGATCGATATCCGCCCCAGCTGCGAACAGATGCTCAAGGACCTGGATCACCCCTATTCGCGCGGCGAGCCGGTCTACGACATCACCTTCGAGAACGTCCAGGCCGGCGAGCGTACCAACCACCTGTTCCGCCTGGCCAACCACCAGGGCGCCATCGTCATCGGCACCGGCGACCTCTCCGAGCTGGCGCTGGGCTGGTGCACCTATGGCGTGGGCGACCACATGTCGCACTACAACGTCAATGCCAGCGTGCCCAAGACCCTGATCACCCACCTGGTGCGCTGGGTGGCCGAATCGGGCTCGCTGGAACTGAGGCAGCCCGAAGTGCTGGTCCACATCCTGGAAACCGAGATCAGTCCCGAACTGGTGCCGGGTGCCACAGCCGGCGAGCCGGGCCAGCGTACCCAGGACTTCATCGGGCCGTATGAATTGCAGGACTTCAACCTGTATTACATCCTGCGTTACGGCTTTGCCCCCCGCAAGGTGGCCTTCCTGGCCCACAGCGCCTGGCATGACCGCGACGCCGGCCACTGGCCCGACGGCCTGCATGGCGCCCACAACCAGTACAGCTTGCCGCAGATCAAGAAGAACCTGGGCATCTTTGTCCATCGCTTCTTCAAGACCAGCCAGTTCAAGCGCTCCTGCGTACCCAACGCTCCCAAGGTCGGCAGCGGCGGCTCGCTCTCGCCGCGCGGGGACTGGCGCGCGCCCAGCGATGGCGAGGCTACCGTCTGGATGGACGATCTGGCCCGTATTCCGGACGTGGAGGCCTGATTCCAGGTTTTTTGCGTTGCCACATGCTTGCGGAGGTTGAAAGCAGCGCGCGCCTGATTGACAATGCCCAGGTGGGCAGGGTGGCCACGATCCTGACACCAGAATAACAACAACGCAGCAACCGATATTTATCAGATCGTTTCTTTACGACACATCAAGAGAGGAATTGCCATGAAACAAGTGACCGCCATCATCAAACCGTTCAAGCTGGACGAGGTGCGTGAATCCCTCGCCGAGGTCGGCGTCACGGGCCTGACGGTCACCGAAGTGAAGGGCTTCGGTCGCCAGAAGGGCCATACCGAACTCTACCGCGGTGCCGAATACGTGGTCGATTTCCTGCCCAAGGTCAAGATCGAGGTGGTGGTCGACGACAAGGTGGTCGAGCAGGCCGTGGATGCCATCATCAAGGCCGCCCGCACCGGCAAGATCGGCGACGGCAAGATCTTCGTCCAGGAAGTGGAGCAGGTCATCCGTATCCGTACCGGCGAGACCGGCCCGGACGCCGTCTGATCCTTGTCCTGCAACAAGAAAAGACCGGCCGCTGGCCGGTTTTTTTACGTCCATTGCTTTGCCGCGATGTGCCGGCCGGTGTTGCAGGGTGTTGCGCCGTGTTGTCCCGATCTGCGCCAGATTGACACAGGCTGACCATGCAGCGAGGCGGCCAGCCGCGCCGCGCGGGCCTGGCGCGGCTGGCATGCGACTTGCCCCTGATGTGGGTGAACGCCCGCCTTGGCAGCCTCGGCCGCCCTAGTTGCGCGGGGTTTCAAACCATAACCATCGGAGACGACATGAACCTGGCAGACATCAGCAAACTCGGCGTACGCGACCCGTTCAAGCAACGCTACGACAACTTCATCGGCGGCAAATTCGTCCCGCCGGTCAAGGGGGAATACTTCGAGAACATCAGCCCGGTGATCGGACGCGCCTTCTGTGAAGTGGCCCGTTCCAGCGCCGAGGACGTGGAGCTGGCGCTGGACGCCGCCCACGCCGCCAAGAAGAGCTGGGGCAAGACCTCACCCACCGATCGCGCCAACCTGCTGCTGAAGATTGCCGATCGCATGGAAGCCAACCTGGAGCTCCTGGCCACCGCCGAGACCCTGGACAACGGCAAGCCCATCCGTGAAACCATGGCCGCCGACATCCCGCTGGCCATCGATCACTTCCGCTACTTCGCCGCCGCCGTACGCACCCAGGAAGGCAGCATCGGCACCATCGACAACGACACCTACGCCTATCACTTCCATGAGCCCCTGGGCGTGGTCGGCCAGATCATCCCCTGGAACTTCCCCATCCTGATGGCCGTGTGGAAGCTGGCCCCGGCCCTGGCTGCCGGCAACTGCGTGGTACTGAAGCCGGCCGAGCAGACCCCGGCCTCGATCATGGTGCTGATCGAACTGATCGCCGACCTGATCCCGCCGGGCGTGGTCAATATCGTCCAGGGCTTTGGCGTGGAAGCCGGCAAGCCGCTGGCCTCCAACAAGCGCATCGCCAAGATCGCCTTCACCGGCGAGACCACCACGGGCCGCCTGATCATGCAGTACGCCTCGCAGAACCTG
>Ga0213872_10001386_pt1 | contig 15948 bp, 20 predicted proteins | sample VelepicomBERX_R2_FD_160071 | JGI IMG/M metagenome (GOLD analysis project Ga0213872, IMG submission 160071) | Rhizosphere microbial communities from Vellozia epidendroides in rupestrian grasslands, the National Park of Serra do Cipo, Brazil - RX_R2 | ecosystem: Host-associated > Plants > Roots >...
TGAATGCGATTCCGGCCAAAGTGGCCGGCGTCCCCGAAGTCGTGATGGTGGTGCCGACACCGGGCGGCGCGCGCAATGAATTGGTACTGGCGGCAGCGGCGATTGCCGGCGTCGACCGCGTGTTCACCGTCGGCGGCGCCCAGGCGGTGGCTGCGCTGGCTTACGGTACCGAAACCATTGCGGCGGTCGACAAGATCGTCGGCCCCGGCAATGCCTACGTGGCGGCTGCCAAGCGCCGCGTGTTCGGCGTGGTCGGTATCGACATGATCGCCGGCCCCTCAGAAATCCTGGTGATCTGCGATGGCAGCACCGATCCCGACTGGGTGGCGATGGATCTGTTTTCGCAAGCCGAGCATGACGAATTGGCGCAATCGATTTTGCTGTGCCCCGATGCCGCTTACCTGACAGCGGTCGAGGCCAGCGTCAACAAGCTGATCGACGACATGCCACGGCGCGACGTGATCCGTGCTTCCTTGTCCGGGCGCGGGGCGCTGATCAAGGTACGCGACATGGAAGAAGCCTGCGAGATCGCCAATTTGATCGCAGCCGAACACCTGGAAATTTCGGCGGAGCAGCCGCAACAATGGGCCGACCGCATCCGTCACGCCGGCGCCATGTTCTTGGGCCGTTTTTCGTCGGAATCGCTGGGCGACTATTGCGCCGGACCCAACCACGTCTTGCCGACCTCGCGCACGGCGCGTTTCTCCTCGCCGCTGGGCGTCTACGATTTCCAGAAGCGTTCCAGCGTCATGCAGATCAGCGAGGCCGGTGCGCAAACGCTGGGCAAGATCGCGGCCGAACTGGCTTATGGCGAGGGCTTGCAGGCGCATGCCCGTTCTGCAGAACTCCGACTCAAATAAGACCTCAAGCGAATCGAACTGCGGTAACATGAAGCTGCGATGAACGACTACGACCGCCGACCGGCAGCCGACTGGATCAACCGCGTCTTTTGCGAAGACGCGCTGACCGGGATGGCGCGCATTCCGGGCGGCAGTGTTGACCTGATCGTCAGCGACCCGCCTTACGGCCTGGGCAAGGATTACGGCAACGACTCCGACAAGATCGCCGACAAGCACGGCGTCGACGCGTATCTGAACTGGATGGAACAGTGGATCGATATCGCGCTGCCCAAGCTGGTGCCGACAGGCTGTCTATACATCTGTCTCACCTGGCGCTATGCGCCCGAGATTTTCGTGATGCTGAAGAAACGCATGACGATGATCAATGAAATCATCTGGGACCGGCGCGTGCCGTCCATGGGCGGCAGCACGCGCAGCTTCACTTCGGTGCATGACACTATCGGTTTTTTCGCCAAGGCCAAGGGCTATTATTTCGACCTCGACGCGGTGCGCATCCCCTACGATGCCGAGACCAAGAAAGCGCGTTCGCGCTCTATCTTCGTCGGCGCCAAGTGGCTGGAAATCGGTTATAACCCCAAGGATTTGTGGAGCGTGTCGCGCCTGCATCGCGAACATCGCGAACGCGCCGATCATCCGACCCAGAAGCCGCTTGAAATCATCGAACGCATGGTCAAGGCTTCCTGCCCGCCGGGTGGTACGGTGCTCGACCCTTTCATGGGGAGCGGCACCACGGCGGTGGCAGCCAAGCGCCACGGCCGGAATTTCGTCGGTTTCGAACTGAATCCCGAGTATTGCGCGCTGATTGAACAGAGACTGGCGAACGAAACGAATGCGGGCGATGAACAGCTTGCACCGGTGCTTGCCGCGGCCGGCAAATGATTGCATTTCCTCTTTTACCATCATGTCCTTGATCGAAAACATCATCCGCCCCGACGTGCTCGCACTGTCGGCCTACCATGTGCCCGACAGCGATGGTTTCGTCAAGCTCGATGCCATGGAGAATCCCTATCTGCTGCCGGAACCCTTGCGCATGGAGCTCGGGCGTCGCCTGGCCGACGTGGCGATGAACCGCTACCCAGTGCCGTCCTACGCCAAGCTGAAGGCCGATATCTGCGCCGGACTCGGTGTGCCTGCAGGTTACGACGTCGTGCTCGGCAACGGTTCCGATGAATTGATTGCCATGCTGTCCACTGCCTGCGCCAAGCCGGGTGCCAAGGTGCTGGCGCCGCTGCCAACCTTCGTGATGTATGCGATGTCGGCGCGCTTCTCGGGGCTGGAATTCGTCGGTGTGCCGCTCAACGCGGCGCCTGGTGCCGAATTCACGCTAGACAAGCAGGCGATGCTGGCTGCGATTGCCGAGCACCGGCCGGTCATCACCTACCTGGCTTATCCGAACAACCCGACCGGAACACTGTTCGATGCTGACGCGATTGTGGAGATCATCCGCGCGGTTGGCGACAGTGGCCTCGTCGTGGTCGACGAGGCCTACCAGCCGTTCTCGCCGACCAGTTTCATGTCGCGTCTGCCTGAATTCGGCAACCTAGTGGTGATGCGTACCTTATCCAAGCTGGGGCTGGCCGGCATCCGTCTCGGCTATATGTCGGGACCGGCGGCCTTGCTGCAGGAAATCGACAAGGTGCGCCCGCCCTACAACATCAACGTACTGACCCAGGCAGCGGCCGAATTCGCTCTGGCCCATCTCGACGTGTTCGACGCCCAGGCGGCCAGCTTGCGCACCGAGCGCAGCCGCATGACCGCCTTGCTGGCGGCGTTGCCGGGTGTGCAGGTGTTTCCCTCGGCGGCGAATTTCCTGTTGTTGCGCATCCACACGTCGAACAAAAACGGCAGTGCCGTGTTTAACGATTTGTTGCAACGCAAGGTAATGGTGAAAAATGTGGGTAAAATGCACCCATTGCTGGAAAACTGTTTGCGGGTGACGGTCAGCACACCCGAAGAGAATGCCCTGTTCCTCGATGCATTGAAAGCTTCGCTGTCCGCCGCCGATTGATTCTTAACCTCGTTCGCAACATGTCTACGCCACGCACCGCCGAAGTCGTTCGCAATACCAATGAAACGCAAATCAGGGTTGCGCTCAACCTGGACGGCACCGGACAGCAAAAGCTGAATACCGGCGTCCCCTTCCTCGACCATATGCTCGACCAGATCGCGCGCCACGGCTTGATCGATCTCGAGATCGAAGCCAAGGGTGATCTGCACATCGACGCCCATCACACGGTCGAAGACGTCGGCATCACGCTCGGACAGGCAGTGGCGAAAGCCATCGGCGACAAGCGCGGCATCCGCCGCTACGGCCATGCCTACGTGCCGCTCGATGAAGCACTGTCGCGCGTGGTGGTTGATTTCTCCGGTCGTCCCGAACTCGAATTCCACGTGCAGTTCAAGCGCGCCATGATCGGCAGCTTCGACGTCGATCTGACCCATGAATTCTTCCAGGGCTTCGTCAATCATGCCCTGCTGACCCTGCACATCGACAACCTGCGCGGTGAAAACGCCCACCACCAGTGCGAAACCGTGTTCAAGGCATTCGGTCGTGCGCTGCGCATGGCTGCCGAGTTCGATCCGCGCGCTGCCGGAACTATCCCATCGACCAAGGGCGCTTTGTAACCCTCCGATGAACAAGATCGTTGTCGTCGATTACGGCGTAGGGAATCTGCGCTCGGTGGCGCAAGCCCTGCGCCAGGTGGCGCCGGAAGCCGACATTCGCATTTCCGGCGAAGTTCAGGATATCCGCAGCGCCGACCGCCTGGTGTTTCCCGGCCAGGGCGGCATGCCGGACTGCATGGCGCGCCTGCGCGAATCGGGTTTGCAGGAAGCTTTGCTCGACGCTGCGCGTTCCAAGCCCATGTTCGGCGTGTGCGTCGGCGAGCAAATGCTGTTCGACAGCAGCGAGGAGGGCGACATCGCCTGCCTTGGACTGTTGCCGGGCAAGGTGATACGCTTTCAGTTGGAAGGCCGCTTGCAGGAAGACGGCTCCCGTTTTAAAGTGCCGCAAATGGGGTGGAACCGCGTCCGGCAGACCGGTGTCCATCCTTTATGGCAAGGCATTGCCGATCACAGCTACTTTTATTTCGTGCACAGCTACTACGTACAGCCGCAGCAACGCTCGCTCGTAGTCGGTGAAACCGACTACGGCGCACCGTTTTGCAGCGCTGTGGCGCACGAGAATATCTTTGCCACCCAGTTCCACCCGGAAAAGAGTGCCTCTGCCGGCTTGCAGTTGTATAAGAATTTTGTCCACTGGAAACCCTAATCCCGATTATCGTTTCCGCCTCCACTCAACTCATCTCCATGTATTAATGTAGCCATGCTGCTGATACCTGCCATCGACCTGAAGGACGGTCATTGTGTGCGCCTGAAACAAGGCGATATGGCGCAAGCCGATGTGTTTTCCGATGATCCCGGCGCCATGGCGCGACATTGGCTGACCCACGGCGCGCGCCGCTTGCACCTGGTCGACTTGAACGGCGCTTTTGCCGGCAAGCCAAAAAACGAAGCGGCCGTGAAAGCCATCATCCGCGCGGTGCGCGACTATGCGGCCGAGAACGAAGTCGATGAAATTCCCGTGCAACTGGGCGGTGGTGTGCGCGACCTCGACACCATCGAGCGCTATCTCGACGACGGCCTCAGCTACATCATCATCGGCACGGCGGCCGTCAAGAATCCAGGCTTTCTGCACGACGCCTGCAGCGCTTTCCCGGGACAGATCATCGTCGGCCTCGATGCCAAGGACGGCAAGGTGGCGACCGACGGCTGGAGCAAGCTGTCCGGCCATGAAGTGATCGACCTGGCGAAGAAATTCGAAGACTACGGCTGCGAGGCAATCATCTACACGGACATCGGCCGCGACGGCATGATGGCCGGCGTCAACATCGAAGCCACGGTCAAGCTGGCGCAAAGCATGACCATACCCGTGATCGCTTCGGGCGGCGTGCATAACATCAAGGACGTGGAAGCGCTGTGCGCGGTGCAGAGCGAAGGCATCGCGGGTGTAATCTGCGGCCGTTCGATCTACGAAGGTACGCTCGACCTGCGCCAGGCGCAGGAACGCGCCGACGCCTTGAGCGACGAGGCCGGCGAGGCTGAATAATTTATGAGTCTGGCCAAGCGCATCATTCCCTGTCTCGACGTCACCGGCGGCCGCGTGGTCAAGGGCGTCAATTTCGTCGAGCTGCGCGATGCCGGCGACCCGGTCGAAGTGGCGCGCCGCTACGATGAACAGGGCGCCGACGAAATCACTTTCCTCGACATCACGGCCACGTCGGACAACCGCGACCTGATCCTGCACATGATAGAAGCGGTGGCTTCGCAGGTATTCATTCCGTTGACTGTGGGCGGCGGGGTGCGCGCGGTGGATGACGTGCGGCGCCTGCTCAATGCCGGTGCCGATAAGATCAGCATCAACAGCGCCGCCATCAGCAATCCCAGCCTGGTGTACGACGTATCGCAGAAATACGGTTCGCAATGCGTGGTGGTGGCGATCGACGCCAAGAAGACCGGCGACAACCAGTGGGAAGTGTTTTCGCACGGCGGCCGCAAGCCTACGGGACTCGATGTGATAGCGTGGGCCAAGAAGATGGAAAGCCTGGGCGTGGGAGAAATTCTGCTGACCAGCATGGATCGCGACGGCACCAAGTCCGGCTTCGACCTGACGCTGACGCGTGCCGTGTCAGATGCGGTCAACGTGCCGGTGATCGCTTCGGGCGGCGTCGGCGGTTTGCAAGACCTTGCCGACGGCATCAAACAGGGACGCGCAGATGCCGTGCTGGCTGCCAGCATCTTCCATTACGGCCAGCATACGGTGCAGGAAGCCAAGCGCTTCATGGCCGAGCAAGGTATTCCGGTGAGGCTGGCATGAAGGCCGACGATAAGGTGGTGACTAAGACAGTGACAAGCGCTGCGGCCGGCGCGAAAACCGCCAAAGGGCCTGCCAAAGCATCGGACAAGGCCGCAATCAAGTCTGCCGTCAAGCCGGCGGCCAAGGCGCACGCCGTCATCAACGCCAAGTGGCTCAACAAGGTCAAATGGGATGAGCACGGCCTGGTGCCGGTGATCGCCCAGGAAGCGGGCAGCAATGACGTTCTGATGTTTGCCTGGATGAACCGCGAAGCGCTGGCCAAGACGGTCGAATCGGGCGAGGCCGTGTACTGGAGCCGTTCGCGCAAGAAGCTGTGGCACAAGGGCGAAGAATCGGGCCACGTGCAAAAGGTGCAGGAAATCCGTCTAGACTGCGATGAAGACGTGATCTTGCTGAAGGTGACGCAGGACGGCGGCATCGCCTGTCACACGGGGCGTCACTCCTGCTTCTTCCAGAAATTCGAAGGCAAAGGGGATGCATCCGGTGAAGGCGACTGGATTAGCGTCGAGCCCGTGTTGAAAGATCCGGAAACGATATACAAATGAGTGCCGATCCCATGAATGCGGACGATATCCTGGCGCGCCTGGCGCAAGTGATCGAGTCGCGCAAGCCTGCCAATGGCGGCGATCCCGACAAGTCCTACGTGGCGCGCCTGTTCGCCAAGGGCGATGATGCCATCCTGAAAAAGATAGGCGAGGAAGCGACCGAGACGGTGATGGCGGCCAAGGATGCGCGCGCCGGCGGCGATGCGGACAAGCTGCTCTACGAATGCGCCGACTTATGGTTCCATTCCATGGTCTTGCTGGCGCAGTTCGATTTGACGCCGCAGCAGGTATTGAGTGAGCTGGCGCGGCGCGAGGGCATTTCCGGCATAGAGGAAAAAGCCAGCCGCCCTTAATAATTCTGGCGTAGCCCATTACGCTCCCCTCGCCCGCTAGGCGGGAGAGGGGCTGGGGGAGAGGGAGCACGGTTTCACACGGAAAAATAGGACAGCAACTACGGAGAGCACATGGATAACTGCATTTTTTGCAAGATCGCCGCCAAGCAAATCCCGTCCAAGACGATTTTCGAAGATGACGACCTGATTGTCTTTCATGACATCCGGCCCGCCGCGCCGGTACATTTTCTGATTGTTCCCAAGCAACATATTCCGACTCTGGCCGATTGCGGTGAGGCTGAGCATGCATTGTTGGGTAAAATGATGACGTTGGCGCCCAAATTGGCGCAGGAACAGGGTTGCGGCTACGTTGCCTCCGGCGAGGGACCGGGCAAAGGCGGCTTCAAGGCCATGTTCCATATCGGTCCCGACGGCGGACAGGAGGTCTATCACCTGCATCTGCACGTCATCGGCGGGCCGCATCCCTGGCGCGGCGAGCGTTGAGCGCCAAACAGGCGCCATGCCCCGCGTTGCGGAAATTGACGTATAACGTAGTTATGGGCGGTTTAGTCCCAAGGAGAAAGTAATGGGTTCGTTTAGTATTTGGCACTGGCTGATCGTTCTGGTGATCGTCATGCTGGTTTTTGGCACGAAGAAGCTCGGCAACATCGGTACCGACCTCGGCAAGGCCGTCAAGGGCTTCAAGGACGGCATGAAGGGCGAGGAAGAGAAGGATCAGGCAGCGGCGCCTGCGCCTGCACAAGTGGCCAACAAGGGCACGACCATCGACGTCGAAGCGAAAGAAAAGACGCACAGCTGAACCAAGCTGTCCGTTGCCTTCGGCCCGCCATGATAGATTTCGGCCTCACCAAGATGATGATGATCGGCGTCGTGGCGCTGGTCGTCATCGGCCCCGAGAAGCTGCCCAAGGTGGCGCGCATGGCCGGCTCGCTGTTCGGCCGCGCGCAGCGTTACATCAACGAGGTCAAGGCTGAAGTCAGCCGCGAGATGGAAATCGACGAGCTGCGCAAGATCCACGAAGATGCGCGCAAGGCGGCAGCCGAAGTCGAGCAGAGCATTTCCAGCCAGCTTGCCCAGACAGAAACCGAATTGAACGCTGCATGGAGCGGTAAGCCGGGCGGCGCTTCGGGCGACGTGCATCGTGCGCCGCCCGATGCCGGGCAGTTGGCGCGCAAGGCCAAGGATTTCCGCAAGAAAAAGCTGGCGCGCGAATCTCTGCCGGCTTGGTACAAAAGCCGCAGCGGCCATAAAACCCGCGTGATGTCGGCTGCTGCGCGCGTATCGAAATTCCGCGCGGCCGGCGGCGCGCGCAAAGCCACTTTTTTCCATTGACCCGCGGAAGTATCGCACGCATGCACATTGGATGCAGCGCAATGCGATGCCGCCCGCCTGATCAGCTTCCTCGATGACCGACCCAGACAAGAAGACCGGCGAAGAAGACACCTTCATCTCCCATTTGGTGGAATTGCGCGACCGCATCATGAAGGCGGCGCTCGGCATCGTGCTGGTGTTTCTGTGCATGCTGCCGTGGTCGGGCAAGATATACGACCTCCTGGCCGAACCCATGCTGACGGCGCTGCCAGCCGGCAGCAAGATGATTGCCACCGGCGTCATCGCACCCTTCCTGATTCCGCTCAAGGTAACTTTGCTGGCGGCCTTCATCGTGGCATTGCCCTGGGTGCTGTACCAAGCCTGGGCTTTCGTCGCTCCCGGCCTGTATGCTCACGAGAAGCGGCTGGTGGCGCCGCTGGTGATTTCGTCCACTATCCTGTTCGTGCTTGGCGTGGTGTTTTGCTACGAGTTCGTGTTCAAGGTGGTGTTCAGGGTAATCAACGAGATGGCGCCGAAGTCGATCAACGTCGCGCCCGATATCGAAAACTATTTCGACTTCGTGCTGACTATGTTCATCGCCTTCGGCGTGACCTTTGAGGTGCCGGTGGTAGTGGTGGTGCTGGTGCGCATGGGCTTGATCTCGGTCGAAAAGCTCAAGGAATTTCGGCCTTACGTGATCGTCGGCGCCTTCGTGATCGCGGCCATCGTCACCCCGCCGGACGCGATGAGCATGCTGTTGCTGGCGGTGCCGTTGTGTGTGCTGTTCGAGGTAGGATTGCTGTTCGCGCCGCTGTTCGTCAAGCTGACGCGGGCGCCGGAAGAAACGCAGACTTGAAGCTGAAATTGTAGGCTGGGATGTAATCCCAGCAGCCCTGCGTTTGCCAAAACTGATAGGCTGGGATTTCATCCCAGCCTACATTGCTACGTAGCGCCACTCCGTCGTCCCCGCCTACGCGGGGACGACGGGAGTGGTTGATTTGCGTGCCCATATTTAAAATTACTTCGCACCACGCAGCCACGTCACCAGCGGCAGCGCATCCTTGAACCCCATCGCCAAATCCTTGCCCAGATCGGCCGGTATCTTTTTCTTGATGCTGGTCTCTTGCGCGACCAGGAAATTCTTCAATTTCACGTATTCTATGTGCGGCGCGTCGGCAGCGAAACCCTTGGGCGGCCGGCTCATGCGGCTGTCTTCCTCGAGTCCGCCATAGGTCTCGTTCATTTTCCTGTTCTTCAGCAGCTTGGTGAAGCCGGCGGCGTCGGCAATCACATGCTGGCGTATGGTGCGCAAACGATCTGGCGGCGGCATGTATTCGCCGGCGGCGAACAGCAGCTTGCCCGCGGCGTCGATGTGAAAATAATACATGGGCCCGCCGCCTTGGCTGGGCTTCTTCATGCCCGTGGCGGTGATCGCCGCCGAGAAATGGGTCTTGTACGGACTCTTGTCATGGGCGAAGCGGATGTCGCGGTTGATGCGGAACAGCGCCTTCTTGGGATTGCAATCCGCGACCGCCGGATCGAACTTGGCAATGTCGGAAATCAGCCGGGTGACCAGTTCGAGAAACTCGGCGCGCAGGATGTCGTAGCGCGGCTTGTTCATCACGAACCAGGCGCGGTTATTGTTCTCCGACAGTTCGGCCAGGTATTGGGTCAGGTCACGGATGTGCATGGCTGGTTTGATGAATTAACGCTCGTCGTTTTCTTCGGTGCGCTGGATCTTGGGACGGCGGCCTACCGTAACGTTGATGTCGGCTTGCTTGGACTTGTGCAGCAGCGTCAATTTCGCGCTATTGCCCGGGGTCAGTTGCGAAATCAGATTGAGCATGTCGGTGGTGTCGAGTACTTGCTTGCCTTCGACTGCGACCAGGATGTCGCCAGGCTTGATCCCGGCTTTGTCGGCCGGACCGCCCTTGACTACGCCGGCTATGATGGCGCCGGTCTTGGTGTTGAGGCCGAAACTCTCAGCCAGTTCGGGCGTGATGTCCTGCGATTCGACGCCGATGTAGCCGCGCACTACCTGGCCCTTGGTGATGATGGCTTCCATCACCGATTTGGCGGTGGTCACGGGAATCGCGAAGCCGATGCCGAGCGAGCCACCGGTGCGCGAATAGATCGCGGTGTTGATGCCGAGCAGGTTGCCGTTGGTGTCGACCAGGGCGCCGCCGGAATTGCCGGGGTTGATGGCGGCGTCGGTCTGAATGAAATCTTCGAAGGCATTGATGCCGAGGCGGTTGCGGCCCAGCGCCGAGATGATGCCCATGGTGACGGTCTGGCCCACATCGAAAGGATCGCCGATCGCCAGCACCACGTCGCCGACCTTGGCCTGGTCGGCGCGCCCGAGCGAGATCGCGGGCAGGTTGTGCAAATCCACCTTGACCACCGCCAGGTCGGTGTCGGGATCGGTGCCGACCACCTTGGCGGCCAGTTTGCGGCCGTCCGCCAGGGCCACTTCGATCTCGTCCGCAGCTTCGACGACGTGGTTGTTGGTCAGGATATAGCCGTCCGGGCTGACGATGACGCCGGAACCCAGGCTGAACTGCTTTTCATCCTGCTCGGCCGCGCCGTCGCCGAAAAATTTCCGGTACAGGGGGTCTTCCATGAAAGGATTTTTGGCGCGCTTGGCTTCCTTGGTGGTGAAGATATTGACTACCGAGGGCATGGCGCGTTTGGCGGCATCGCGGTAGGAGCCCGTGCCTGGAGTGCTTGCCGATTCCTGGGTGTTGAGTGCGGCCGCCGTGCGCACCTGCCGCAGGTTGTCGCCCATGCTGCCCGCCCATTCGGGCTTCAAGACCAGTACGATGAACCAGATGGCCAAGCCGACGGTGACGGTTTGAGCGAAGAGCAGCCAGAGACGTTGCATAGTGGTTTGCCGTGCGGGGCAATCCCGCTTGGCTTATTGATAGAGTCAGGTTTTCGATATTACCTGTTTTGCGTGCGCTTGCCGAATCTGCGAGATTCGGGCGGCTGAAAAGCTTGCCGCCCGCTCACGCTGCATGATGGTTGCTTATTTTTTCAGCGCATCGCGAATTTCGCGCAGCAGCAGGATATCCTCAGGTGTCACCGCCGGCGCTGCTTCCGCGACCGGCTCTTCGCGCTTGAGCTTACTCAACAGCCTGACCATTTGGAAGATGACGAACGCAAGAATGACAAAGTTGAGCAGGATGGTGAAGAAGTTGCCGTAGGCCAGCACGGCGCCGACCTTCTTCGCTTCAACCAGGGTCAGTTGCGTTCCTTGATTATTGAGCGGAAGGTAGTAGTTGGAAAAGTCCAGGCCGCCGCAGACCTTGCCGATGACCGGCATGATTACGTCCTGGACCATGGAGTCGACGATCTTGCCGAACGCGCCACCGATGATTACAGCGACCGCAAGGTCGACCACATTGCCACGGATGGCGAAAGCTTTGAAATCTTGCAGCATGCTCATTTGGGCAGACTCCTCGGTTAAATTAATAAAATGTCAATCATATTGCACTTGTTGCACAGTTTACTGGCAGATTGTATTTCCTGCTTGCATGGGTGTGCGATCCTGCAAAAACCCGTGGCAAGACCAAAAACCAAGGTTTGGTGCTGCAAATGGCCGCTTAAATGCTGATCCCGACACGTATTTGCTTTAAATCACGCTTCGGCTTAGTTATAATCGCGGGTTGAGTTTGCTACAAATTTCGCAATTTGACTTGATTGGGGTTGGTATGACTATCGAAAAGCAGGTCGATCCAGGTCGACGTGGCTTGCTGGTCGCGACGTGCGCAGCGGGCGGTGTGGCCGGCTTGGCTACAGCGGGAGCTTTTGTATCCACTTTCCAGCCGTCCGAGCGTGCCAAGGCCGCCGGCGCTCCGGTGGAAGTGGATATTTCGGACCTGAAGCCGGGCGAGATGAAGGTCACCGAATGGCGCGGCAATCCGGTCTGGATCCTCAAGCGCACTCCGGAGATGATGGAGAGCCTGAACAAGACCGAAAGCCAGGTCGCCGACCCGAAGTCGGAAAAGACTTACCAGATGCCTCTGCCCGAATACTGCAAAAACCAGCACCGTTCGCGCGTCGAACACAAGGAAACGCTGGTTGTGGTCGGCATCTGCAGCCACCTCGGCTGCTCGCCGGGCAAGAAATTCCAGCCGGGCGCCCAGCCCTCGCTGCCGGACGACTGGCAAGGCGGCTTCCTCTGCCCCTGCCACGGTTCGACTTTCGACCTGGCCGCGCGCGTGTTCAAGAACAAGCCGGCGCCGGACAATCTTGACGTTCCGCCGCATATGTACCTGACCGATACCAAGCTCATGATTGGTAAAGACGAGAAAGGCGAGGCTTGATCATGGCGTTCGTTGAAAAGAAACTCCCGGCCGACGCGCCGATCGCCGCCAAGGCCCTGAACTGGGTCGACGCGCGTTTCCCGCTGACCAAGCTGTGGAACGACCAATGGGGCCAGTATTACGCTCCGAAGAATTTCAATTTCTGGTACATCTTCGGCTCGCTGGCCATGCTGGTGCTGGTGATCCAGATCGTCACCGGTATCTTCCTGGTCATGCACTACAAGCCGGACGCCACGCTGGCGTTCGCATCGGTCGAATACATCATGCGCGACGTGCCCTGGGGCTGGCTGGTGCGCTACATGCACTCGACCGGCGCTTCGGCATTCTTCATCATCGTCTACCTGCACATGACGCGCGGGCTGCTATACGGTTCCTACCGCAAGCCGCGCGAGCTGATCTGGCTGTTCGGCGTCGGCATCTTCCTGTGCCTGATGGGCGAAGCCTTCTTCGGCTACCTGCTGCCTTGGGGTCAGATGTCCTACTGGGGCGCACAGGTGATCGTCAACCTGTTCGGCGCGATTCCTTTCATCGGTCCCGACCTGTCGCTGTGGATTCGCGGCGACTACGTCGTCTCCGACGCTACGCTGAACCGCTTCTTCTCGTTCCACGTGATCGCGATTCCGCTGGTGCTGCTGGGCCTGGTGGCTGCGCACTTGATCGCGCTGCATGAAGTGGGTTCGAGCAACCCGGACGGCGTTGAAGTCAAGGAAAATCTTGGCGCCGACGGCCATCCGGTCGACTCCATCCCGTCGCACCCGTACTACACGGTGCACGACATCTTCGGCGTCAGCGTGTTCCTGGTGATTTTCAGCGCGGTGATTTTCTTCGCACCGGAAATGGGCGGCTACTTCCTGGAGTACAACAACTTCATCCCGGCCGACCCGCTGAAGACGCCGCCGCACATCGCTCCGGTCTGGTACTTCACGCCGTATTACTCGATCCTGCGTGCTACCACCTCGCAATTCGTGTACGCGCTGATGCTGGCCGTGGTTGCTTACGTCGGCATGATCGTGTTCAAGACCAAGCTGAGCAGCCTGGTCAAGACTGCGGCCATGGTGATCGGCGCGGTGGCGCTGGTGGCGCTGAACGTGTTCGAAGCCAAGTTCTTCGGCGTGGTGCTGATGGGCGCCTCGGTTGTGATCCTGGGCGGTTTGCCGTGGCTGGACCAGTCCAAAGTCAAGTCGATCCGCTATCGTCCGGACTGGCACAAGTATGTGTACATGGGCTTTGGCGTCGCCTTCCTGGTGCTCGGCTATCTCGGCGTGAAGCCGCCGGGCGTCTGGGGCAGCCTGCACGTGACCGCTACTTTTGCGCTCGACATCGCGCAAACGGTCAGCCAGATTTGCACCTTCATCTACCTGGGCTTCTTCCTGTTGATGCCGTGGTGGAGCTCGAAGGGCGAGTTCAAGCAAGTGCCGACGCGCGTGACTTTCCACGCGCACTAAGCTGCACATAGCCGCGCTTATAGCTGAATAAGGAATACAAGAATGAACTTGCTGAAAAAAATGTTGGCAGTCCTGGCCCTGGTGCCGGTGTTCGCCTTCGCAAGCGAAGAAGGCTTCCAGCTCGATCACGCGCCCGAGCGCATGAAGGACCTGGCCGCGCTGCAGCACGGCGCCAAGCTGTTCGTCAACTACTGCCTGAACTGCCATGCGGCAGCGTCGATGCGCTATAACCGCATGCACGACATCGGCTTGACCGACGACCAGATCAAGGCCAACCTGCTGTTCACCACCGACAAGGTGGGCGGCCTGATGACCGTGGCACTGGCTCGCAAGGACGCCAAGGAATGGTTCGGCGCAGCGCCGCCCGACCTGTCGGTGATCGCGCGTTCCAAGGCATCCGAAGCCGGTACCGGCCCGGATTGGATCTACACCTATCTGCGCAGCTATTACAAGGACGACAACCGCCCGACCGGCTGGAACAACATGGTGTTCCCGAACGTGGGTATGCCGCACGTGTTCTGGGAATTGCAGGGTGAACAGAAGGCGGTTTTCGTCGATGAAAAAGGCGAAGACGGCAAGGAAGTGCATCGTTTCGACCACTTCGAACTGGTCAAGCCGGGTAAGCTTTCCAAGCTGGAATATGACACCGCCGTCGCCGATCTGGTCGGTTATCTCGAGTGGATGAGCGAGCCGGCACAGAATGTCCGTCACCAGCTGGGCGTCTGGGTACTGCTGTTCCTCAGCCTGTTTGCCGTCCTGGCCTGGCGTTTGAACGCTTCGTACTGGAAAGAAGTCAAATAAGTTTAGGCGGGCGTCTTTAAAAATCCGGCAGGCGGACTAATCTTATCGAGTAGGTCCCACCTGCCGCGATCGGCAGGACGTCCTGGTGTTCGCGGTGCGGACATACGTTTCGGGGTGAGCCTTACAAGGCCTCACCCTTTTGTTTCTAAGGAACTACAACATGATGGTTCTCTATTCGGGCACGACTTGCCCATTTTCCCAACGCTGCCGCCTGGTTCTGTTCGAGAAGGGCATGGATTTCGAAGTGCGCGACGTCGACCTGTTCAACAAGCCGGAAGATATTTCGACCATGAATCCCTATGGACAGGTGCCCATCCTGGTCGAGCGCGATCTGGTCTTGTACGAATCGAACATCATCAACGAATACATCGATGAGCGTTTCCCGCATCCGCAATTGATGCCGGCCGACCCGCTGATGCGCGCGCGCGCGCGCCTGATGCTGTTCAATTTCGAAAAGGAATTGTTCATCCACGTGCATACGCTGGAGAACGAAAAGACCAAGGCCAGCGACAAGGCGCATGAGAAGGCGCGCGCCGAGATTCGCGATCGCCTGACGCAGTTGGCGCCGCTGTTCCTCAAGAACAAGTACATGCTGGGTGACGACTTCTCCATGCTCGACGTGGCCGTGGCCCCGCTGTTGTGGCGCCTCGACCATTACGGCATCGAGTTGTCGAAGACGGCTGCGCCCTTGATGAAATATGCCGAACGCATCTTCTCGCGTCCGGCCTATATCGAAGCGCTGACGCCTTCCGAGAAAGTAATGCGCCGTTAACAGACCAGTCCAGCCTGGCCGGCGCATGGTCGCCGGCACCTGAAACATGCCAGAAACCTCCACCAAGCCTTACCTGCTGCGCGCCATTTACGAATGGTGCACGGACAACGGCTACACGCCTTACCTGGCTGCGATGGTCGACACGCATACGCGCGTGCCGCGCGAGTTTGTGAAAGATGGCGAGATTGTGTTGAACATCAGTTTCACCGCCACCAGCGGCTTGAAGATGGACAACGACCTGATCTACTTTAATGCGCGTTTTGCCGGAGTATCGCGCGAAATCGTGATACCCGTGCCGAACGTGGTTGCTATCTATGCAAAGGAGAATGGTCAAGGCATGGCTTTCGACGTCAGCAGGGCAGCGCTCGCCGATGCCCGGCCAGCCGACACGTCGGAACCGGAGTCTGCTCCCGGCGCCGCGCCAGGCTTGACGGCGGTACCGCAGCCGCAAAGCGAACCTGCCAGCGATGCCGGTAAGGGCGATGATCCCGACCCGCCGAAAAAAGGCGGAAAGCCTACGCTGACACGCATAAAATGAAGTAAAATAGCGGACTAATGTTTTTACGCCGGCTTAGCTCATTTGGTAGAGCAGTTGACTTGTAATCATCAGGTGGCCAGTTCGAATCCGGCAGCCGGCACCAATACACTGTAGCAAGCAGT
>Ga0213872_10001387_pt1 | contig 15945 bp, 10 predicted proteins | sample VelepicomBERX_R2_FD_160071 | JGI IMG/M metagenome (GOLD analysis project Ga0213872, IMG submission 160071) | Rhizosphere microbial communities from Vellozia epidendroides in rupestrian grasslands, the National Park of Serra do Cipo, Brazil - RX_R2 | ecosystem: Host-associated > Plants > Roots >...
AGTCTGACAGGTGAAGAATTTGGAATCCGTCGTATTCGTCCGGCAGACCGTCGAAATACATCGGAACCGTTCGCAATTCCGGATTCAGTGCGTTCCGCTTGCCTCTTTCATATAGACCGGCGAGCTGCAAGCCGTTTCTCAGCACCGGCCTCGTGACGTACATTTCGAAAAAGCGGTGCAGTTTGCCGTGCCGGTAAGTGCGCCCAAGTTGCGCGAAATGCCGCTCTACCGCGATCCGCGGCTCCAGAAGTTCTTCAAGTGACCGCTCAGCCGTTACAGACAGGGATCGCGAAGGGCGTTTTGACGGCATTGCTTCCATGCTAACGAGTAAGTCCGGTTTCGATTAAGACAGGTTTCGATAAGAACGGAATCAAGCGGTCCCGGCAGGAGCCTCGAGCCCGGAATTCCCAGCCGGTCGTCTGCTTCCCGACACCCGCCTTCCGTAATGGTACCGTATCCTTCGCCGCCAAACGGCACTTCGGCCACGCTACGAGAGCTCAAATCCTCGATCTACTAGTAATTGTTCATAACTATGAAAAATAATGTGGCTCACATGGATCGTGGACAAATGATTTGCGGAAAATAGAGTGCCGTTTTTAACACATTTTTCACCAATTAAGCCTGACGGGGCCGGCTCCTCACCAATAGGAGGTCATCGAAACAACCTACCGCAAATTCGCCCGCCCCAAAGTTGTTCCTTTTGCTACTAGTTATTTTACTAGTCACCTACTACAATACACATACCAGTACCAATAATTCCCCCTTGATTTCTACTCTATTTGCTTGATATCCTCCCAACTGTGGCAGGTATTATTACGGGGAGATAATACATTAGGATCTTTTCTTTCTTTCACTTACGATCCAGATCATAAATCAGAACCGGGGGTTGGATAAACATTTCGAAAGTTTCGCTTGATTTCTTATGGGCCAGCGTCCAGAATGGGAGAAACTTTCTTAATCTTCACTCAGTTCGGGTAACGGAGCACGTTCGGAGATTGCTCGTTGCTTGTCCGTCGGCATCGCCTCGGGGGGCACGGCGGTAGTGCTGCATCCGTCTCGTGAAGGGCCGGGCTCGTCAGAAACAAGCAGTGTCAACCTTATGCGCGGGGAAATAGAATTACGTGAGCAAGGGTCACAACCTTAACCCATCAGATAGATTTCACTTCAAGATCGTTGCACCGTTCCGGGCTGATGTTCCGCAGACACTCGGCAGAGTTTCCGTCGACAAGCGGACCCACAGAGATCTTGTTTTCGGCACGCAGCTGCTGCGCGGTAACGTATATCGTGAGTGCGGGCCGATCGCCATGCAGTTGTTAGCCGATGGTCGGCATTATCAGGCGATTGATGCGCAGAGTTGGCACGTTCTGCTCGAGGATGGCATTGGCCGTCTTGTCGGGTGCGCGCGGTACCGGCCGGTGGCCGGCGGCTTCGAACAACTCAATGCCAGCCAGTCCGCCATCGCGCACTCGCACCGGTATGGTCCGCTGCTGCGTTCTGCTATCGAGAAGCAGATCGCCTACGCAAGAAACAACAATATGCCCTACTGCGAAGTAGGAGCCTGGGCGTTGCGGCCCGAAGTCCGATGTTCCACTGCAGCCGTAAACGTTGCCCTGATGACCTATGCCCTGACTTTGCACCTGGGCGGCGGCATCGGTATCACAACCGCGACCCGGCTCCATCACTCCGCTTCGATCCTTCGCCGTCTTGGAGGGAGAAGGCTGGCCGATCTGCCCGCCTATTATGAGCCGAAGTACGGGAGCGTCATCGAGGTGCTGTATTTCAACAGCGGCCATTTGAATCCGCGCTACGCGGACAGACTTGAAAAGCTTCGGCGCGAGATCGAAGACGTCCCGGTCATTTGCGCTGCAAACGCACCGGGTGCGATCCACGAAGAGCTCCCGGCGTACGTGCCGCAGGCTTCCTACTATCTCGGAAACGCCCCAGGCATGCAGAGAAGCCAGCCGCCTCGAGTTGCGATTCACTAGCGTTCTTGTTCGATCCCGGAGACCTCTTTGTAGGCAAGCCAGAATTCGGCTGCCGGCTCGTCCGGGTCGGCAGCTACAGATCGGCAAACGAAACCATCTGAGTCGACGGAGAGTACAATAACGTTCTCCGTATAGCCGCCAAATGTTACTTTTACGGCTTTGCCGACACTCGCTTGTAGTGCGGCCTTCACATTTTGTCGCATCATGCGGACCACAGTCGTCCTTACACTGGTGGCTCTCGGCAAATTCGTCCCTTTTTCCCCGCCCAGTACTTTTACTGGCCACCGACTCTCGGTTCGGCCAACGTCAAACCACAGTAGGAAGCTTGTCGGCTGGGAACGTTTCGGAGAAATCGCCCCGGCCGCTCCGGCGCACAAACCTCCTCGGTCTCAGCTCGCCCGCTCAATCAAGTGGAGGAGCGCGATAGGCCGATGCCTGGCCGTAGGAAGACTTCAATAGGAATGCAGACAAAGATCCAAATGCCATCAAAACGTTTTCCGGAGCCGCCTGGAAAACAACGGGACGAAGCGTCAATTCTCAACTCGATCGCCCATGAGGTCAGCACGGGATTGACCTACATAACCGTCGCTCACCTGGCTTACGATCTGGGCGAGACGGAACGCGCCAATCGGGCATGCGCACAGGCACTGGAGTCGGCAGCCGAGGTACGCCGGTTAGTCTATTTTCTGGGCGACCCGGTAAGAGACGCCATCCTGGACCAGTTAGAGAGCTTCAGAATTGCAGTCGACGATTGCCAGGATGCTACCTTTCGTTTCTCTCCTGTCCTGCGGCAACCCTCGCTGAGCTGAAAACGCAGAAACCCGGTCCTGGCCACAAATAACAAACGGGAAGAATGCGTTTCCGCATTCTTCCCGGACAGAGATTAGGAGGTAAGAAAGATGATTACCGGGCAACCTTCTTTCTGCCCCAGAAGCCCAGGCCCAGAAGACCAGCCCCAAGAAGCGCCAGAGAACTCGGTTCAGGTACCGGAGGAGCAGCTACGAAGTTCGCCGACCAGGATGTTTCGATAAAGCCCTGCCTTTGGAACAAAGCGAGCAGTTGCTCGATCGTAAAGTTTGCGAAGTTAGCCGAGAACTTGCCTGTAAGCGCCGAGAAGTCCGTCTCACCGGCAGTGTGAGCCTTCCCGACAAGATTCAGAATAGCCGTTGTTCCCGTCGGACCCTGTGATAGCTCGATCGGGCCATTGTTCGCCCGGCAGATTGTGCCGTTGGCATAGCTCGTACCAGGCACACAAGCCATAACCGCGGAGTTGATCGGAATTTGCGTCAGGTCGACATTGATATCCACACTGCTGGTGGTGCCGACAGACGTTGGATTCACGCCCAGTTCGATCCAGTTAGTATCCGGAGTTGGAAACGGTGGTCCTGGCGTTTGCACCGTGATATCCAGATTATGGAGCGAAACAACATCAGTGACGTTCAGTCCTGCGAACGACCCTGTCGCCGGGAGTACAACTCCTGCCGCCTGATCGCCCGGGGGCAATGGCGTTACTTTCGTATCAAACCCGAAGTCGATCATGGTGTTCGATACAAAAACGGATCCGGCAAGGTTAAACTGGCCCGAGATCGAAGCCGCGCTGGCGACATTCCCGAGCATAAGGGCAGCTGCTACGACACCTAGCAGCATGCCACTGCGCTGCAACTTCATTGAAGCCTCCAACAAAAGAGTTAGTGATGCAACTTGACAGGCCCCCGGCCATACAGCACCAACCGCCCGCCCAATTGCGTCTGACGTAATCGACTTTTGTTCTTACGTTTTCGAGACTACGTACTTTTACTTGCAAGTACCAACAAATTGCTGCGAAGAGTACTAACCCTGCCCTGCGACATAGAGAGCAGTCATTCGTACTGATATCCGAATCACTTGAGAGTGCGTGCGATTACGCTTTCAGCGGTAACACCAAACTGTCCTGAGGCACGCACTACGCGCCACCTCCTCTCTGCGCCTCGCCTGTGTTGTTCTACGATAGGCGATTGGCGCAAACCCACACTCGTTCTTCTCTAAGATTCCAGATTCGGTGGATTATAACCATCTGCATTTTTCTCATCAGTGCTATTGCCTATCTGGACCGGGTCAATATTTCCATCGCCGGACGGACGATCGCCACCACGTTCCGCTTAAACAACGTTGAGCTCGGATGGGTTTTCAGCGCATTCGTTCTCGGGTACGCAATCTTTCAGGCGCCGGCCGGCCGGCTGGCTGATAAAGCGGGGCCGCGCGCCATCCTGGCTGCGGGAGTCCTCTGGTGGGCGTTGTTCAGCGTCCTGGTGACGATTATTCCGAACGCCGGAGGCTGGTCCCTGCTCCTGCTCATCGCTGTTCGTTTCGGCCTGGGAGCGGGCGAGGCCGTTCTTTATCCGGCTTCGAACTGTGCTGTCGCCAGATGGATTCCTCCCGCCGAGCGCGGCCTGGCCAACGGCATTATTTTTTCCGGAGTAGGATTCGGCGCCGGAATTACCCCGCCTTTGATTACCACCGTCATGCTTCACTTCGGCTGGCGCGCGGCGTTCTGGTGCTGTGCGGCGATTGGTCTCGCAGCCGGCCTGGTCTGGTATCTGGTCGCTCGTGATTGGCCGCGGGAGCACCCCTGGCTCAGGGCTGATGAGAGATCGCTTATCGAAGAAACCGTACCGCTGGCGCGCTCCAGCAGCTCCGAAACGCCGCTCTCCTGGAAACGGATCCTCACAGAGCCCAATATCCTCTGCGTGACCTTCAGCTATTTCGCTTACGGATATGCCGCCTACATCTTCTTTAGTTGGTTCTTTATCTACCTGAGTGGTGTGCGGGGCCTGAATCTGCGGGAAAGTGCGTACTACTCCATGCTGCCGTTTCTCGCGATGGCGGCGGGATCGCCGCTCGGCGGCCTCCTGAGCGACCGCTGGACGCGCCGCCGCTCGAAATATGCCGGCCGCTGCGTGGTAGCGGCCATCGGCATGGCGTTCGCCGCGATATTCATCGCTTTGGGAACCCAGGTAGCGAGTCCGCGCTTTGCAAGTGTCGTGCTGGCTGCAGGCGCGGGCTCGCTGTATGTCTCGCAGAGCTCGTTCTGGTCGGTGAGTGCTGCCATCGGCAAACGTTCCGCGGGTGCGGTCTCCGGATTCATGAATATGGGCGGCCAGATTGGTGGCGCCTTGACGGCTTCACTGAGCCCGGTCATTGCAAATCATCTTGGCTGGGGATGGTCGTTTCTGGTTTCGGCGATTCTGTGCGCCTCCGGCGCCCTGGTTTGGCTGCGCGTAGACCCCGATCCTGTCGCGGTCGAACCCCCGCCGGTTTCGAAGGCTGCTCAGCGCGTCTGAAATAATTTGTCCGGATGGACTCTCGATTAAGACGTCGCGAATTTTTCGCTCTCGCCGCCGCGCCGCTGCTGCGTGGCATGCCCACACCGATCATCAAAACGGTTTCCGTTATCGCCACCGAACCGGCCGGCGTCCGCCTTGTCGTAGTCAAAGTTCAAACAGATCAGGACGGTCTTTATGGATACGGATGCGCTACTTTTACGCAGCGTGCCGACCTGGTAGTGGAGGCCGTCAATCGCTATCTTGCGCCGCTTGTCGTCGGCAGGCCCGCCGATGCGATTGAAGATCTCTGGCAGGCCATGTACAACTCTTCCTATTGGCGCAATGGGCCGGTCTTGAACAATGCCATCAGCGGCATCGACCAGGCGCTGTGGGATATCAAAGGCCGCCAGGCAAACATGCCGGTATATCAGCTTCTCGGCGGCAAGTGCCGGCGCGCCGCTCTCATCTATGCCCACGCCTCAGGCCGCGAGATACCGGAAGCTCTCGAGCAGGCCCGCAAGCTCATGTCGAACGGTATCAAAGCGGTCCGCCTGCAGGTCGGGGTTCCGGGCATGGCCGCGTACGGCGCGCCTGGTGGTCCGCACAACCCTCCGCAAGCCTCACCGCAAGACGCAGTTTTCGATCCCGAAGCGTACGTTCGCCGCACCCTCGAACTGTTTGAGGCAGGCCGCAAAGAGTTGGGGCCTCAAGTCGAGCTGCTGCATGACGTGCATGAGCGCGTTCCGCCGCGCCTTGCCGTACAATTCGCGAAAGATATGGAGCAGTTCCGGCTCTTTTATCTCGAGGACGCGCTGTCACCCGAAAACATCGATTACTTCCGCCAGATTCGCGCGAACTGCACTACTCCGCTTGCCATGGGCGAGCTCTTCAACAATCCGCGCGAATGGACACCGCTCATTAAAGACAGCCTCATCGATTACATTCGAGTGCATGTTTCGCAGGCAGGCGGCCTCACTCCGGCGCGTCAGATTGCCGCGCTCGCGGAAGCCTTCCAGGTCAGGACTGCCTGGCACGGTCCCGGCGATGTCTCGCCCATCGGGCACTGCGCGAACGTCACGCTCGATATAGTCTGCCCCAACTTCGGCATTCAGGAATGGACTATGCCGAACGACCGTCTTCTCGAGGTCTTCTCCGGCTATCCGGTAATGAAAGATGGCTACGCGTACGTAAATGAAAAACCCGGCTGGGGCATTGAGATAGACGAGAAGGCCGCGGCAAAATATCCCTTCGGATCATTTGAAGAGGGCGAACACAAAAAGCGGAACGGCGGCTGGGGCGTCGTTCGGAAACCCGACGGCACGGTGATCAATCAGTAGCCGCCGTTATTGCGGCAGCCAGAACGGCTCACGCGCCGGAATAAATTCAACCGGCACATCCTGGATAAACGTCTTCAGCCAGCGCGTGCATTCTTGCATGCCCGCCTGCTCGGAAGGAATATGACCAAGAATGACTAGCGCCTTGCGCCGGTGTTCCGTCACCGCATCGGCAACGTACTCGACGGTTTCCCACTCGGGCGTTTCGCCGATCATCAGCGCTTCCACGTCGTCGCGTTCAAGCATCTGAATCTGTCTCGCAGATCCGGCCGCACCCGGAAGAAAGGCAACTTTCGTGAGGATCATCTGCGGGTCGCCGACCGCGCGCGGCGCGACGATATTCAATTTCCGCTTCACCTGCTCCGCCAGCGCCTCGAGCGTCGTCTCTGGCAGCACGAACAGATGCTCGCTTTGCGGATTCTGAAACTTCTCCCAACCGAGTGCGTGCGTCATGCCGAGCAGAATGCCGTCGGGCTTGCGCCTATGCCAGTGATCGTGAAAGCGCCAGACCACGAGATGATGCTCGGCAATGAACTTCTGCTTTTGCGCGAGCACCGCATCGTTCTGCTTTTCGAGTGTTTCGGTCGTATCCAGATGGTTATAGAACGTCGGCTCGTGGGTGATGACCAGGTTCCTGCCGGATGCCGCGGCGCGTTCCAGCACGTCGAGCGTCGCCATCATCGTAACCGCCACACCGGTCACCGGCGTATCCGGGTCCCCGGCTTTGAACGTATCCACGGTAGGCGTGGTCCACGGCACGCCAACATTCTGCTTGATTCGGTCTATGATCTGCCCGGCTGTAACCTTAGCTTGCTGCGCGCAGGCTATGGCCGCACATACGGCAGCAAGCAGCGCAATTCGGAAGGCTTTCACTTCACAATCCCGCGCGACTCGTCGATCGTGAGGAACTGGTTGGGCGCGATGTTTGAGAACTGTTGCCGCGTTCCGCTTGGCCATTCGACGATCAGGGACGAGACCTGCTTGTCTTTTGCAAGCCCGAAAGTGAGCGCGAGATCGCTTTGCGAGCAGTAGCTCGACCCGGTGTGTACGGTTTTCCATTGCTTGCCCAGCGCACTCTCGACACGCACAATTGCGCCGAGCGCGCTGCGCCCGCATCTCGTTCCGGTCAGCCGCACGGTTAGCCAATTATTCCTGTTTCCGCCGTCGTTGCGAAACAGGATTGCGGGACCATCGTTCGTGCTGACCAGCACGTCGAGATCGCCGTCGTGATCGAAATCAGCATAGGCCGCCCCGCGGGCCACCATGGCACGCCGGAAGTCCGGACCCAGTTGCTCGCTTACGTTTTCAAAGTGCCCATGCCCCTGGTTGCGGAACATCAGCGGCGGCTCCTTGTATTGCACCTTCGGCTGGATGCGGTTGATATCGGGCTCGATGTGACCGTTTGCCGCGAAGATATCGTCCCAGCCGTCGAGATCGTAATCAATGAAAAATGCACCAAAGGTCAAGCTCAAGAGGCTGGCGCGGCCAACTGTGGAAGAAGGCGCTTCGTCGACAAAGAAACCCTTTCCTTCGTTGTGATACAGCCCAAGCATCTGGTTGGCAAAGTTCCCCACCAAAAGATCCGGCCGGCCGGAGTGGTCGTAGTCTCCTGCATCAACGCCCATCGCGCCTCGCGCTACGCCGTCTTCGCCGTACGCCACGCCTGCTTGCATTCCTTCTTCGGTGAATGTGCTGTTACCGTTGTTGCGATAGAGCTTGCTCGGCTGCGTGTCGTTTGAGACGAAGAGATCCGGCCACCCGTCGCCGTTGTAGTCGAATACCACCACGCCCAATGCCTTGCTCGTCGCATCCGCCAGTCCGGCCTTCTGCGTCACGTCTTCGAACTTGCCGTTCCCGAGATTGTGGTAGAGCTTCGATGACGTTCCTTTGTAAGATTCCGGCGTGCAGTACGATTTCGTCGCGCCATCGAGCGAGCACCACAGGTCCTTCTCTTTGCTCCACGCTACGTAACTTGCAACAAAGAGGTCCGGCTTTCCGTCGCGGTCGTAATCGAACCATGCGGCGCTCGTCGCGAAATTCGCGTTATGAATGCCGCTCTGCGTGGTCACGTCGCGAAAATGCCCATGCCCTTCGTTATGGAACAGATGGTCGCCCTCGAGCGCGGTGATGTAAATGTCCGGCAGTCCGTCGTTGTCGTAATCGGCAACAGCGACGCCCATTCCGTACATCTCCACGTCCAGGCCGCTGCCCTTGGTCACGTCGGTAAACGTACCGTTGTGATTGTTGCGATAAAAAGCCGGGAGCCACTTGTGCCCGGTCGGCGTCAGGTCTCTACTGTTAATCAGCAGAATATCCGACCAGCCGTCGCCATCGAGGTCGACGAACGCGCAGCCTGAACCCAGCGTCTCCGGCAGATATTTTTTGCCCGATGCACCGGAATGATGTGTAAAGTGGATGCCGGCTTTCGCCGTAACGTCGACAAATCGAACTCCGGTGTCAGTGGGCGCGGCGACGCCGATCAAAGCGGTACCGGCCGCGAGCACAAGGCCCGAACTAATCAAGAAAGGGGAAGTCTTCATGGTTTACGGCAAGGGAACCGATTCGTGATCATGAATCGATTGCCGCTCGTTATTGTCTTCGGGACTGACCATGCGGCGCTGCGCGGTGATGGTTTGCGAAGCTTCGTCGGCCTTAAAGCGCTGGAATAAAATCTGCTCGCGGTGCGCCTTCCCGGCGTCGCCCAAGCCGCGGTAGCACAGCATGGCTGTATAGTGCATCTGCACATCCTCCGGATCGATATCGCAGACTCGCTGCAGATAGTCAACTGCCTGTGCGTACTGCCTTTTCAGGAACAGGATACGCGCGATCTGGTTCAGCACCACCCGGTCGCGCGGGTACTCGGTCTCTACTCGCTTCAACGAAGCAAGCGCCGCGTCATAATTTCCGTCCGATTTTTCTATAAGAGCACGGAAGTAGTAAATGCGGCCCAATGACGAATTGCACTGCAGCGCGTGTTCGATGAAAGGCTTCGCAGCATCCGTTTCGCCTTCTTGAATAAGCGCACGCGCCACATTCAGCCATCCGTCTGCGTAGCTCGGGTCGGCTTCAGTTACTTTGCGAAAGGCAAACTCTGCGCCTTTGAGATCGCCTTGCAGGAGCAAGCCAATACCCCAGTCATTCCAGCGCTCGCGCGTACCGCTTGCCGCGACGGTGTTCCAGCTTGCCGGCTGTGTTGAAACGGGAATTGAGACTTGCGCCTCCGAAATCGTCACAATCGGCAGATCGGGAATCCGACCCTTGATGCTTCCGGAGACATCGGCCGGAATGTTCTTCGGATCGAAACCGAACTCGCGGCTATCGTGATCGGCCGCCAGCAGCAACGAAGGCTGCCCCGGCTTCGGCTCGCCGGCATAGGAGAAATGCGTGTAATACCACGAGAACTTGCGATAGTTCAGCCTGGCGGTGAAATGGATCTGGCCTTTCGCATCCTTCGGCACCTTCACCAGGTAATGCGCAACATCGGCGGCGCCCGGCGGAATGAGATGCGCGTAGAGGGTGCTCCGCGTCTGCCACGAATTGCGTTTGTTGATCGGGTTGCCGGCCGCATCCAATTGATAGGAGCGATAGAAATGGGCGCCCGGTTCCACCGGACCTTTGCCGCCGTCTTCCACCTTGCCGCTCCAGAAGATCGGCTTGCCGCTATCGTCCTGCGCTTCGAGTTCAAGCCAGACGTCGAACGCATCCACCGTGCCGCCCGGGAAGAAATGGCCCACCTTGCGCGTCCTCACTACTACATCGACACGCGCGGCCTCGCCTGGCTGAAGCGTAGTGTGCGAAACATCAATCGGAGCCGCCATCTCGCCGACATTCCGAATGACGGCGGTGGTGTTCTGTTCGGCTTCTTCGCCCACGGCGAACGAAGTATTCGCCTGCTGCGCTTCCCCGCCCCGGCGCACCATCTCCGTATCGCTCTTCTGCCGGGTCACCGGACTGACAGCAAAAATGTCCACCGTGACGATACCTGACTTGAGAAAGTCCTCGGTTCTCTGCAACTGCGCCTCGTCGTGATTCGCGAACGGCACAGCCGTATTAGCCGCCGCGAAATAGTGTGAATGCACTCTGCCGTTGATGTTGCCGGGATCGTGCGAACTGACCAGCGGCATGTGACAATCCATGCAGTTGCTCGACTTCACGGGATAGTAAAAGGACCGCGCGCCTTGGCCGGAGATGCCGCTCGCCTGCCAGTTGTCGTATTCATTGAAGCCGCGGAACCAGCGATACTGATTCACCGGAACATCCATGTGCACCTTGTGGCACGAGGCACAGAATTCCGAACTCGTGCGCATGAACGGCTTCATGAATATACGGCGGTGCGCCTCCGGGGCGGCGTACGTGACGAAGTGCTCCAGATTCCTGATGATCGGATTCGAACTGCTCGCCACTTCATGCAGCGGCGGGTAGGACATCGTGAAATCCGCGTTGCCCATACTGCCGTTCACGTGAACGATCGAATGGCACGACATGCAGCTTAAGCCCGCCTGCGCCTCTGGCGTGTCGATCTGTTCCTTGATCGGACGATCGAAACGCCCGTTGAAGAAGACTGCATGATCATGACAACCGGCACACCACTTGCTCGGCCGGGTGCCTACCACCGATTGCATATATTCAATCGATTTTCTATAGAACTGGTTGTTGAAGCTGGCGAAGTGGTGAGCGGATGACTTCCACTGGTTGTAGATGTCTTTATGGCACTCACCGCACTTCTTCGATTCCATGAAGAACGAAGATGGAACGATTTTGCCATTTGAAGTGTTCGCACCCGAGGGAAAAAACGGGCTCTTCGGGCCGCCGCCTTCCTGATCCATCGAAAGCGGGACAACGCGCGAGTTCACGATGTGATCGTTGGGATGAGGAAGGAACCGATTCCCCAGAGCGGCGATTCCGACGAGAGCGGTCGCCACTATAGCAATTTTCGCGATCCGAAAGTTTGCACGCCGCGCGAACAGCACCGCAACGGCAGCGAGGGAAACCACAACGTGAATCAGCAGGACGCTTTTGTGATCGCGTGTATTCCCGACAACAGCCAGCACCACCCCGGAGGCAGCGGCGAGAACGGTATAAATAAGACGCGGCTCAACCCTCGCCAAGCCAATCGCCAGAACGCCGACCGCTGCGCCTAGCGCGACATGCAGCAGCAGGTTGGCGACATTGAACGCCGTCGCTGTCGGGAACGCCGCCAGCAGCGCACTGTTCACCAGCAAAATGCCCAGTGCGATGCATGAGAAAAATACTAAGCGGCGCGTCAAAATGGTTAGTCTCCTGTATTAGTGGTTGCCAAGGGACGAATCAGTTCCAGGCCAGGACGCGTCAGGTACTCGCGAACGTACTGCTGGTGCTCAGGGTCATCCGGGAAGTGCTCACCCTTCTTATAGGGATAGGCGCTCATGGAATGGAACGGAAGCGGCGTTACGCTCTGGCTATAGGCTGTGTTCGGATCGGCGTCCTTCGCCCATCCATCCACTAACAATAAATAGTCGCGCGTCCATCCTGTTGGAACTTCCGGCAGGTTGCCGGCAGGATATTGCAAGCGGAGCTCGTCGCCCGATCCCATGATCACCATGCGGTCATCGGCTTTCTGCACCAGCGGCTTCACATCGCCATATCGCGTGTAGAAGCCGGGCGTCGGATTCCATTCGGTAACTGCCTGTACCTGGTCGTACAGAAATTGTTCCGGCTGCTGCCGGGTCTTATCGATAACGGCTTTGGAAAACCCGCGGAAGTGGACGTCGGCGGCTTCGGCATTGATGGGCGTGAGATGAACCCGTGGAGCAGCCGAGTTTTCAATCAGGAAAATCTCGTCCCAGTAGACGCACAGGTTCGTCACAATACGAACCTCGCGCGAGGAAGAAAGAAACTTGCCGGCAAGGTCGACGACGATTGTCTTCGGCTTGCCGGACGGAATGCCCATGTCTTCGACGACTGTCTTCCAGTTGCCGTTCGCTTCTTTGACCTGGAGATACGGAAAGACGAGCCCTTGCCCGTTTTGCGATGCGCCCAGGAACGTGCTGCCGTCTGCCCAGTCCACCCATCCGTTCAGGACGAGTGCCGCATGATTGTCTGCGGCCGCGTGGCCGAAATCAAGGTCGAGAGTGTGCAACTCCGCTTCGCCCGCCGAGTTGTGCGCAAAGGCAACAGGATAGGTGTGGTCGATTTTGGAAACCGCCGCAGTCGCGTCCACTCCGTGGGCGTCGATCGCACGAACCGGGTGAATTTTCTTCGCTGCTCCAAACAGCCGAAACTCGGGATACGGCGGTGACTTGAACTTGTCGTTGGTATAGATATCGATATTCGCCGGATGGTCAACGGCGATCAACTGCACTTGGTCGAGATAGGAAACTTCGTGCAGTTCCTCCGTGATGTGGACGTCATACTTGCCGTTCTGCGCCTTGAGCGCAGAACCCGGGAGTTGAATGTACTCGTCGTGATCCACCGGGAAATAGTTCCCATCGCCCGAACTGGCCCCTAGCGGCGCCACCCCTAGTACATCGGTGATGAACTGGAACTTGTCGCCATTCCACGTGAAGATCATGGGGCAGGAACCCGAAAGGCGCTGCGCCTCCGTGATGTTCAGCGGTCCCTGGCCCTTTTGATGGGTCTCATTCTGGATGAGACCGTTCGGCCAAGTGATGCGGATTGCATCAATATCGGCTCGGCCATCGACGGCAAAGGGCACCGGCACGCCGTTATAGACGTGTTTGTCATAGTACACGCCGGACTTCATCTCAACCGTTGCTCCCACCGCCTCTTTCAAATTCTTGATCCCTTTGATCTGCAGTGTCACCCACCTTTGGTTGGATGACGCATTGAAAAAAATGCGCAAGGAGCCATCCGGCGCCAATTGAGCGTAATCCTGCCGGCTGTCGCCGTTGAAGTCGGCAACGATTTTCGAGGGAGCGGGCGCGTCATGATCGTCCTGTGAATACTTTTCTCCCGCGTTGAGCAGCGTCCGCACACTGGGCGCATAGCTGACGACGTCGAGCAGGCCGTCATGGTTCACGTCCTGCACATCGAGCGCGCCAGCGCCCGCCGGAAGGTCCGGCAGGTCGCTCGACTGGAACACGCCGTTGAGTTTATCGGTATAAAGAACGGCAGGCCGGTCCGCGTAAGAGACGACAACATCGCGGGCGGCGGTATCGCCGCGCACGGCGGTGACAACGGCATCGAGAGCCTGGCCTTTCACAAAAGGAAATGCCGCGGTCTTGTCCTCGAACTTGCCGTTGCCGTCGTTTCGCATCAGAACGGGATTGGGCCCAAAGAGCAGAACGTCGAGATCGTAGTCATGATCGTAATCGAGCCACAGCGCCTTGGTCACACCAGCGGTATTGGGAAGATCTGCGTGCTTCGCGAACGTCCCGTGGTTGTTGTGAAAAATTTCGGCGCCAGAACCAGTGATGATGCACAGATCGGCGAGACCATCGTTGTCGAAATCTCCGGCTGCGATATCGCGGACGTCCTTCAATCCTTCGAGTCCTGAATTTACCGGATCCGTGCCGCGCTTCAACAGAACCACTTTGTCTCGCGACCAGACAAGCAGATCGGCGTGTCCGGAGCCTTCGGAATCGATCACGAGCATGCCGGTAGTCTTCGAGTCCCAGCCAGTGCTTACGACCTTATCGTCGTATTTCGCCGGAGCGTCGGCGGTGGAGGGACGGGACTCGGGCGGGTCATAAAGCTCGGCGTAGAAGTTCCACTCCATGTCTTCAGGCACGGCCGCGCCTTCCTGACGTTTTTTGGCTTCTTCGAATAGCTGCCGTTCCTTCAGCGCGGAAGCGTGGTCCCCTGCACGCTGATACAGGGTGAAGAGCTGGAAGTGCGGACCGGCGAGATCAGGATTGAATTCTTCCGCCTTCAGAAATTCCACGCGGGCCGCGTCGAGATCCCCTTTCGAACGGAGCACGGCAGCAATGTTGTAATGCGTGACCGCATCGTTGGGCACCAGCTTCGCCATGCCGTGCAACTGTTCGAGAGCCTTATCGTAATCGCCCGCATGCTTGTAGACGATGCCCAGATTGAACCAGGTATGGGGAATGGACGGGTCCTGTTTCTGCGCTTTCAGGAGTTCCGCAACGCCGGCATCCGTTTGCCCGTTGCGCAGCAGAGCCAAACCGTAGTTGATGCGCTCGCGCACGGATTCGGGCTTTAGGTCGAGCGCTTTCTTCAGTTCGGCGACGGCTTCGGCGTGGGTATCGGGATTTTCGTAAAAGGCTTTCCCCAAATTGCGGTACTCCCACAACTGCATGGTCGCCGGCGGGACATCCGCGGCCAGAACCAACAACGAGCACAGCACGGCGATGCCGAGATAACGGGTATTGCGGATTGGACCGGTCATGACAACGTGTATCGGAACATTAGACTGGTATGTTGCTGAACGAAAGTGCAATTTCTCTTGCAAAGAAGATTCGCCGCCGCGAGATCTCTTGCGTACAACTAATAACTGCGCATCTGGAGCACATTCAGCGTATCAACCCGGCCATCAACGCCGTGGTGGAGGTGCTCGCCGATTCTGCGCTGTGTGAAGCCAGGCAGGCGGATGCGAAGCTGGCCGCGGGCGAGGCCTGCGGACCGCTGCACGGCGTTCCGATTTCGAGCAAAGACTCGATCGACGTGCGCGGGACAAAGTGCACGGCAGGGACGCTGGGAAGAAGAGACTCGCCGGCGGCGGAAAAAGACGCGACGCTGGTCCACCGGCTGCGTGCGGCGGGTGCGATTCCGATTGCGAAGACGAACCTCCCCGATTTGTTGTTTTCCTTCGAAAGCGACAACCTCATCTACGGACGAACCAACAATCCTTACGATCTCACGCGGACGGCGGGCGGCAGCAGCGGCGGTGAAGCGGCGCTGATTGCGGCGGGTGGGTCGCCGCTCGGCTTGGGCAGCGATTCGGCGGGCAGCGTCCGGCTGCCGGCAGCGTTCTGCGGGATTACCAGCATCAAACCGACCAGCGGCCGTTTGCCGCGCACGGGGCATGTGCCGCCGGCGGGCGGCTGGATTGAAGCACTCTGGCAGATCGGGCCGATGGCCCGCCGAACAGAAGATCTCGTGCTTGCGATGGAATTGCTGGCCGGCGAGGATGGCGAAGACGTCACCGCTCCGCCGGTACCGCTGCTGGCAGCGCCGGACATCAGCAGCCTGCGCGTTGCGTTCTTCACTTACAACGGGTTTGCGAAGTGCAATCCAGAGATAGAGGAAGCGGTCCGGCAGTGCGCGCATTTCCTTTGGGAGCGCGGGGCCAGGGTGGAGGAGCGTGTGCCGCCGGGTGTGGAGGATGCTTACGAGCTCGAACTTGCACTGTTTGGAGCGGAT
>Ga0213872_10001388_pt1 | contig 15942 bp, 16 predicted proteins | sample VelepicomBERX_R2_FD_160071 | JGI IMG/M metagenome (GOLD analysis project Ga0213872, IMG submission 160071) | Rhizosphere microbial communities from Vellozia epidendroides in rupestrian grasslands, the National Park of Serra do Cipo, Brazil - RX_R2 | ecosystem: Host-associated > Plants > Roots >...
CGCCGACCGCGATGCACCTCAAGCTGTCGCTCAACGTGGTGGGCGATAGCCGCCGGCTGGTGCAAAGCGCCTGGCATATCAATGGCGTGCGGTCGGCCATTTTGGGCATTTCCTGGTTCTGGCTCTTGGGCGCGGTCTACACCACGCAGCTGCCGACCTTCACCCGGCTGCACCTGGGCGGCAACGCCGACGTGTACACCTTGCTATTGGGGGTCTTTTCGGTCGGGATCGGCGCGGGCTCGGTACTATGCGCCAAGCTGTCCCGCGGCCGGCTGGAGCTCGGCCTCGTGTTGGCGGGCAGCCTGGGCATGACGCTGGCGGGCACCGATCTGTCGCTGAGCGCGCTGCCGCTCCATCACGGCCCGTTGCAGGACATCGTCACCTTCCTACAAGGGGGGCGTCAGTGGCATCACGTGATCGACTTGGCGTTTTTGGGCTTTTTCGGCGGTTTCTTCACCGTGCCGCTGTATACCTGGCTGCAGACCGCGAGCCCGGAGGCCTTCCGTTCGCAAGCCATCGCCGCCAACAACATCATCAACGGCTTTTATATGGTGGCCGCGGCGATCGCCAGCGCGCTGCTGTTGGCTTGGTTCCATAGCATCGCACTGTTGTTTTTGATCGTCTCGCTGGTCAATCTACTGGCACTCGGCCTGTTGATCCGCGGTGCACCGATCATCTGGGAAACCCGGTTCGCCTGGCTCCAACGCTGACATCGCGCGCCCCGACCCACGACAGGCCGCCACGAGCACCGCTTCCAGCGCCGCGGCATCACGCAGCGGGCGTAAACTTTCGAACAGCGCCGCCGCTTCGGGAAAACCGCGCTTGAGCTGGCCGAGCCACTGCTTGAGCCGTGCCGCCGGGTAGGTCGACCCCTCGCCGCCCAACGCCCGGCACTGGCGGAAGAAATCCAACAGCCAAGGCAGCATCGACGGCCAGTCCAGCGGCGCCGGCGCTTCGCCGCGCGCCCGGGCGGCAATACAAGCAGCCAGATCGGGACGCGCGATCAGCCCGCGTCCGATCATCACGTCGTCGCAGCCGCTGACGCGACGGATGGCGTCGTAATCCGCCAGCGTCCAGACCTCGCCATTGGCCACCACCGGCACCGCCACCGCCTCGCGAATGCGCGCCACCCAGTCCCAATGCGCCGGCGGACGATAGCCCTCGAGCTTGGTGCGCGCGTGCACCGTCAACCAGTTGGCGCCGCCGTCGGCCAGCGCTTGCGCGCACTCCAGCGCGCGCGTCTTATCGTTGAAACCGAGCCGCATCTTGGCGCTGACCGGCAGCGCCGCCGGCACCGCCCGCCGCACCGCGCCAACGATGTCATGGAGCAGCGCCGGCTCATCCAACAACGCCGCGCCGCCGCGATGGCGATTGACGCTCTTGGCCGGACAACCGAAATTCAAATCGATCGCCGGCGCGCCATACTCGGCGGCACGCGCGGCATTGTCGGCGAGACAGGCCGGATCGCTGCCGAGCAGCTGTATGTGCACCGGCGTCCCCGCGCGCGTGCGCGCGCCTTGCGCCAACTCGGGCGCCAGACGCTGCCAGGTGCGCGCCGGCAGCAGCGCGCTCGTCACGCGCACGAATTCGGTGACGCACCAATCGACACCGCCCAGGCGCGTGATCGCATCGCGCATGACGGCATCCACCAGCCCCTCCATCGGGGCCAAAACGACTTTCATGACAAGGACTTCCAAACCATCGGCGGGGGTTGATTGTACGCACATCCGTGAACGCTCGGCGAAAAATACGCAAACTGCGTATTCACTCTCGACGACATTAGCTATACAGGTAAAAACATCGGCTAAAAATAATCGCGAACGGGAGTGGCCCTTGGCGTTTCAATTACCGTCCAATCTCTTTACCTCGAATCGACTGACCGAGGAAGCGGAATTCGTCTACCGGCTCAGTGGTAAATTTCGTGCTGCGCTGCTTGCCGGCAGCGATGCGCCGCTGCCGACCAACTTGCCCGAACCGGCTACGCCGCCGGTGCAGGCAGCGCAGCAGCTTGCCCGTTGCCTGAGCGGCATCCAGGGCCATTTCGTGCGCCTGGACGAGTCCAACAAGTTATTGCAGGCCTTGATCGCCCACATCGCGCAGCGCGCGCAACAATCGCCCGACGGCTGCATCGCCGCGGTGCTGCTGGGCCCCTATACCCAATACACCGCGCAACACGGCATCAACTGCGCATTGTTGGCCGCGCGCATGGCCGACAACCTGGGACTGCCGCAGGACGATAAAACGATACTGATCGGCGCCGCGCTGACCATGAACCTGGGGTCGGCAGACGTGCAAAACCAGCTTGCCGAACAGAACGGTCCGCCCACCACGCTGCAGAAGCAAACGCTCGATATCCACCCGCTGCTTAGTTCGGCCATGCTGCGCGAGGCAGGGATCGACGAGAGCCGCTGGCACGAGGCCGTCATTCTGCATCACGAGCGGCGCGATGGCCGCGGCTACCCTTTTGGCGCCAAGGAAGAAGACATTCCGCCGCTGGCGCAGCTACTGCATTTGATCGACATCGTGACCGCCAAATTGATGCCGCGCACCTACCGTCCCCGCATCACACCCAAAGCGGCGCTCTCCACGCTGTACGCCGGTGCCGCCGAACCCTTCGAGGCGGCGCACATCACGCAGCTGGTCAAGATTCTGGGCATCTACCCGCCCGGCAGCTTCGTCGAGCTGGAAAACGGCGAGCGCGCGCTGGTGATCAAAAACGGCCGCAGCGCCACCGCGCCGTTGGCGGTACCGATCCGCGCCCCCAACGAATCGATCGACACCTCGCGCCCGGGGTATCATGTCAAATCCAGCGTGAGCATGCGCATCGAAGCACGCCATCTGCCGCTGTTTTCCCAATATTGGAGTTGACCCCGGATGCAACCCGTTCCCGGCATTTACCGCCATTACAAAGGCCAGCTTTACGAAGTGCTCGGCATCGCCCGACACTCGGAGACCGAGGAGGCTTTAGTCATGTACCGCGCCTTGTACGGCGAATACGGCTTGTGGGCCAGACCGCAGGCCATGTTCAATCAAACCGTGACCAGCAGCGATGGCGACGTGCCGCGCTTCGCGCTGGTGCGGGCCTTCTAAAAGGAAAACACGATGGAAACTGCCTTGCTGGCGGGGGGCTGCTTTTGGTGCCTGGAGGCCATTTTTTCCAGCATCAACGGCGTGCGGCAAGTCGAGAGCGGCTATTGCGGCGGCCAGACCGCCAACCCGGATTATGAGGCTGTTTCGCATGGCGACACCGGACACGCGGAAACCGTGCGCATCGCATTCGACTCCGCCGTGGTCTCCTACGCCACCCTGCTCGACGTATTTTTCAGCATCCACGACCCGACCACGCTCAACCGGCAAGGACACGACATCGGCACGCAATACCGCTCGGCCATTTTCACCATGGACGACAGGCAACACGCCATCGCCACGGAAACGGTGAATGCGCTTATCAAGGCACGCCGTTTCGACCGGCCGATCGTGACCGAAATCACGCCCGCCGGAACATTTTATTCTGCAGAAAACTATCATCAGCGATATTATTGGCAGAACCGCCAGGTTCCCTATTGCCAGGTCGTCATCGCGCCGAAGATTGCCGCCTTTCGCCGGCAGCACCCGTCCCTGTTTGACGATTAGGGTTCGTCTGGCCCGGGCGTTCGCGCCGTTGTCTAATCGGACAGTATGAAAAAATTATTCACCCGCAAGCTATTGTTTTTGCTGACTCTGTTACTGGCGACCGTGTTGGCGGGCACGCTCGGCTACATGCTGATCGAAGGCTGGTCGCTGCTCGATAGCCTGTTCATGACGGTCATCACCGTATCGACCATCGGCTATGGCGAAGTCCACCCGCTCGATACCGGCGGCCGCGTCTTCACCATCATCCTGATCATTTTGGGCGTCGGCGCGGTCGGTTACGGCATCTCCTCCCTGACCCTGATGCTGTTCCAGGGCGATCTACCCCTCTATCTCAAGCGCAAAAAAATGGAAAAGGTCATTGCCCGCTTCTCGGATCACGTCATCCTGTGCGGCTTAAGCCGCACAGGGCTTTATACGCTGGATGAAATGACGCGCAGCGGCCATCGGGTGGTGGTCATCGAACGCGACATCGCCATCGCCACGCAGATGGAGGAGCGCGATATCCCCTACATCGTCGGTGACGCCACACAGGACGCCAATCTGCTGGCCGCCGGCGTCGCCCAAGCTCAGGCCATCATCACCTGCTTGACCTCCGACGCGGAGAACGCCTTCGTCGTCGTCACCGCCAAGAGCCTCAACACCGCCATCACCGCCATTTCCAAGGCCGAGAACGAGAGCACGCGCAAAAAGCTCCTAGCGGTCGGCGCCGACAAAGTGGTGGTGCCGTCGATGCTGGGCGGGCTGAGCATGGCCAACAGCGTCTTGCGGCCCGAGAGCCAGCGTTTCTTCGAGACGCTGCACGAACGTTATCCGGATACGTTCAAAGCCGAGATCATCACCGCCGAGCCGCGCTGGGCGGGCCAGACGCTGCAACATTTCCAAGCCGAGCAGGACGGCCGGCTGCTGGTGGTGGCGCTCGAGCACCCGGGCGAGGAAGTGCAATTCAGCCCCAGCCCGGACACGTCGCTGAAAGCCGGCACCGCCATCATGTTGATCCGCAATCGTTGATATGCGCCGACGCGATTTCCGTCCCGCCGCGTTCCCCAGCCTCTGGCTCGGCCAGCATCATCTGCTGGCCAACGCGCCACGCAAGGCCTGGGCGTGGTTCCTGGTCAGCTGGGCACTGCTCAGTCTGCTAGGCGGCAGCGTATTGATCGCCATGGACCTACGCCACCAACAGCAGCATTTCGATCGCGTGGTGTTCTATATGACGCGCGCCGTCGAGGCACGGCTCAAAAACGCCGAAATGGTGCTGTACGGGTTGGAGGACATCATCACCAGCGACCCGTCGGTGCGCGACACGCAGCTGCGCAGCTACGCCCAGCAGGCCGCCAGACGTTACAACTTCATTTACAGCATGGGCTTTCAGCCGCATATCGCCCACTATCAGCGCCAGGCCTTCGAACGCGCCGTGCGCGGCAATCTGGGGCCGGACTTCCTTATCCGCGATTATCAGCACGACGGCAGCGCCAGCTGGCGGCGGCAAGCCGGCTGGCGGCGCGCGCCGGAGCGCGAATCCTACATACCGTTCGTCATGGCCGAGCCCGCGCTCCATCAAAGCGCGCGCAGCGCCATAGGCCTCGACCTGCTGGCCGATGCCGTGGTCGGCCCCACCGTGACCCGCGCGCTGCGCAGCACCGATATCGAAGTGACGCCGCTATTGCGCTTGTCCGACGACCAATCCGCCATCGCCTACATCCACGCCCTCTATTCGCCTTCGCCGCCATCGGACAGCCCGCTGATGCGGCCGGAAGAAAGCATCGGCATCGTCACCCTGCTGGTACGCACCGATGCCCTGCTCGATCTGCGTCCCGAACAGCGCGCCTGGCTCAACATCTCGCTATCGCGTCAGGAAGGCGCGTCGAGCCTCTACGACAGCACCGTGTACCAACGGCGCGCAACGCAGCCGCCGCGCTGGCTGGACACGCTGTTGCCGGCGCTGACGCAGCACGAGCAGATCGATACGCCCTATTTCCCCTACGAACTGGTGGCATCGACCCAGCTGCGCTTCAACATGGTCGACCGCGTGTCTCTGTTCTTGGCCGTCCTGGCTGCCGCGCTGCCGAGCTATTTGATTCTGTTGATCGTCGCCATCCGCCACAACGCGCGCCTTGACCGGGAATCGGCCGACGACAGCCTGTTTCGCACGCGCGAAAATGCCTCGGTCACGCTGCAGGCCATCAGCGACGCGGTCATCACCATCGACAACTTGCGCATGGTGCAGTACATGAATCCGGCCGCCGAACGCCATCTCGGCCTGCGCGAAGAGGAGGCGATCGATCAACCGCTGGGCGACGTCTTCATGCTGCGCTACGAATTCGCGCGCCGCGCCATCACCGACCCGTTCGTCGAATGCCTCGACAAGCAGCAAGTGTGCGAGCTGGAAGAGAATAGCTATCTGCTGCGCCCCAACGGCGAAAAGCTGCTGATCGAGGGCTCGGTGTCGCCGCTGTTCGACCGCGGCGGCGGCCTGATCGGCGCCGTGCTGGCATTTCGCGACACGGCGCCGCTCAGGCGGCGCATGCTGGAAGCGCTGGAAACCAGCGAGACGCGGCTGAAGCAGCACGAATACGAGCTCGCGCGCGTCACCCGGATCACCTCGATGGGCGAGATGGCCTCCGGCATCGCCCATGAAATCAATCAGCCGCTATCGGCCATCATGAGCTATTGCCAGGCAAGCCTGAGCCTCTTGGAAGAGGACGAGCCCAATCTGGAGCTGATCGTACAGGCCATCCAGTCAGCGGTCGCCCAAGCGGACCGGGCCGGCAAGATCGTACGCCGGCTGCGCGAGTTCGTCGCCAAGAAAGCGCGCCAGCACACGCCGGTGGACGTCAACCATGCCATCAGCAACGTGCTGGCGCTGGCCGACTACGACTTGCGACAAGCGGAGATCGCGGTCGACTACCATCCGGGTGTGCACCTGCCGCTGGTTTATGCCGACACCATCCAATTGGAACAAGTGGTACTCAACCTGGTGCGCAACGCGATCGACGCGATGCACGGCCAAGACCACCCCGGCTGCCTGTCGGTCGAAACCAGCTACAGCGCGCGCCGCGTGTGCGTCAAAATCGGCGATAACGGCCCCGGCATCGGCGATGATAAGATTGATGACGTTTTCGCGCCGTTTTTCAGTACGAAGATCAGTGGCATGGGATTGGGCCTGACCATCTGCCAGACCATTATCGAAAGCTTCGGCGGTCACATCAGCGCCCACAACCGCTCCAGCGGCGGCGCCGAATTCGTGGTCGAACTGCCTCCGCTCGACACCGGCCAACCGCCGTACACAGACACGAGAGAGTGATTATGAACACCATGACGCCCACCGTTTATATCGTGGATGACGACCCCGCCGTCCTCGACGCGCTGGCGCTATTGATCACCGCCCAAGGCATGCGCGCCCTGACCTTCTCCAGCGGGCAATCCTTTCTCGATCACTGTCAGCCAAGCGAAATCGGCTGTGCCGTGCTCGACATCCGCATGCCGCACATCACCGGCCTTGCCTTGCAGGACATGATGATCGAGCGCGGCATCACCATTCCGTTGGTGTTCATCACCGGTCACGGCGATGTCGAACAATGCCGCCGCGCCTTCAAAAACGGCGCCATCGACTTTTTGACCAAGCCCGTGGATCAGATGCGCCTGGTCGAGAGTTTGCGCCGCGCCATCCGCCTGAGCATCCGCCAACACAGCCAGGAAGTGGAAACGCAAGAAGTGCTCTCGCGGCTCGCGCGCATCAGCGGCCGCGAGCGCGAGGTGCTCGAGGGCGTTGCCGCCGGACTATCGAGCAAGGAAATCGCGCGCGAGCTCGATCTGTCGCCGCGCACGGTCGAAGTACACCGCGCCAATCTGTTCAACAAGCTTGACGTCACGTCGCTCGCCGATCTGATCCGCTTCTACCTGAAAGCGCTCGAGGCAACCGGCATGAAGCACAATGCAGACGACATGAGCAACAATCGGTAAACTACCCTCATGGAAAGCCTGTTCAAAAACGTTGGCCTGGTCGCCCGCCACAGCAAGCCGAACATTGTCGCCAGCCTGCGCCAGCTGGCCGACCATCTGGCGCAGTCCGGCATCAATGTCTTCATCGACAAGGAAAGCGCCAGCGCGGTCGAGGCCGGCAAGCATCCGCTGATCGACCGCATGGATATGGGCAAACTGGTCGATGTCGCCATCGTGCTCGGCGGCGACGGCACCATGCTGTCGGTCGCGCGCCTATTGGCGCCTTACCGCGTGCCGATGATCGGCGTCAACCAGGGCCGCCTGGGCTTCATGACCGACATCCCGCTGCATGAAATGCTCGACACGATCGACGCCATCTTGCAAGGGCATTTCGTCCCGGAAGACCGCATCCTACTGCAGACCGTGGTGCTGCGCGAGGACGCGGAAGTCGCCAACGCACTCGCCTTCAACGACGTGGTGTTCAACCGCGGCGCGGTCGGCACGATGATCGAATTCGAAGTTTTCATCGACAACCAATTCGTCTATAGCCTGCGTTCCGACGGGCTGATCGTCTCCACCCCCACAGGCTCCACCGCCTACGCGCTGGCGTCGGGCGGGCCGATTCTGCAGCCGACGCTGCAAGCCATCACGCTGGTGCCGATCTGCCCGCAATCGCTGAACAATCGCCCCATCGCCGTCAACGACTCGTGCGAGGTCGAATTCATGCTGACGCGCGGCCTGGATGCCCGCGTGCATTTCGACGGCCAGTCGAACTGCGACCTGATGGAAATGGACCGGGTGCTGATCCGTCGCTACCGCAATCCGCTACGCATTTTGCATCCGCTCGGCTACAACTACTACGATATGCTGCGCCACAAACTGCATTGGGGCGAACGCCTCCTCTGACACCGGGTGCCCGACTGCCATGCTGCTATCGCTTAGCATCAAAGACTTTGTCATCGTCGACGAACTGGCGCTCGATTTCGCCGCCGGCTTCACCGTGCTCACCGGCGAAACCGGCGCCGGCAAGTCCATCATCCTCGACGCCTTGGGGCTCGCGCTCGGCGACCGCTCCGAAGGCGCGCAGATCGTGCGCGAAGGCTGTGAACGCGCGGACATCAGCGCGCGCTTCGCGCTCGACGGCCGCGGCGATCTGGCGCAATGGCTCGCCGATAACGAACTGACCGGCGACGACGACGAAATATTGCTACGGCGCGTCATCGACAAGAACGGCCGCTCCAAAAGTCTGATCAACGGCCAGCAAGCCACGCTGGCGCAGCTCAAACAATTGGGCGACGCACTGATCGACATTCATGGCCAGCATGCCCACCAATCGCTGTCGCGCGCGGACACCCAACGCGCGCTGCTTGACGCCTACGCCGGCGCCGACGCGCTGGTCGACGCGGTAGCCGGCCATTGGCAGCAATGGCAAAGCGCGCGCCGCGCGCGCCGCGACGCCGAACAGAACGCCCAACAAACGCAAAACGAGCGCGAACGTCTCGACTGGCAAATTCAGGATGTCGCCGCGCTGGCCATCCAGCCCGGCGAATGGGAGATGCTCAATCAGAATCACGATCGCCTGGCCAATGCCGCCGAGTTGCTGCAAAGCGCGCAAATGGCGGTCGACGCCCTATCGGAAATGGATGGCAGCTGCCTGTCCATCCTGGCGGCCGTGCACAACCGGCTCGGCAAACTCGCCCATCTCGACCCGCGTCTGGAAGAAGTTCAGGCCTTGCTGACCTCGGTCGACGTCGAGCTGTCCGAAGCCGTGCATGGTCTGCGCGACTACGCCAGTCACGTCGACGACGATCCGCGGCAGTTGGAGGATATGGCGCGCCGACTGGATGCCTTGATGAGCATGGCGCGCAAATACCGCTGCCAGCCGCAAGAGCTGCTCGAACGCCTGGAAGACTGGCAGCAACAGCGTAGCGCGCTCGACGCGGCCGCGGACCTGGCGGCATTGACGCAGGCCGAATGCGCCGCCGAGGACGCTTACCGCCAGGCAGCCGGCAAGCTCGGCGCGGCGCGGCGCAAAGCGGCGGGCGAGCTGGGCCGCCGTGTGGCGCAGGAAATGCAGACGCTCGCCATGAGCGGCGCGCGTTTCGACATTGCGCTGACCGAGCTCGACAGCCCGAGCGCGCACGGATTGGAAGACGTTGAATATCTGGTCGCCACCAATGCCGGCACCCGCTTGCAACCGCTGGGCAAGATCGCTTCCGGCGGCGAACTGTCGCGCATCAGCCTGGCGCTGCAGGTTGCCATCAGCCAAGTCGCGCGCGTGCCGACGCTGATTTTCGACGAAGTCGACGTCGGCATCGGCGGCCGCGTGGCGGAGGTGGTCGGGCGCAAGCTCAAGGCGCTGGGCCAGCACTATCAGGTACTGTGCGTCACCCACCTGCCGCAAGTCGCTTCCTGTGGCGACCAGCACTGGCAAGTGAGCAAGGACGTGAAGAAGAATCAGACGCTGAGCCGCATCCGCGTGCTCGATGCCCAAGAGCGCGTGGCCGAAGTGGCGCGCATGCTGGGCGGGGTGGAAATCACCGACGCCACCCGGCACCATGCCGCCGAGATGCTGGCGCTCAACGCCGCGCCCGGCGCCTAGCCCGCCACTAAGATTTTGCTTCTACTCCCGCCGTTACGCTTGCACGCGCTGACACTGCGGGAGTCAAGACCACACCCTAAAAGCGGGGCGGCCTTTTTCATGCCGAAGCCTACCCTGCGTTGCTTCGCGAGCGCACGCTACCGGGTCGGCACGTAATACATCCGGCTTATAAACCACAAAACCGTTGGCAATGCGCAACAGATTACATGGCAAAGTGTTAAAAAATGATGTTTGCACTGACAAACATCATTTTTTTTGACAAAATCCTATTTTAAATGCATAGTTAATAAAATTCAGGTGCAGTTTAAATCAAACGCCGCGCCATGCAATCCGCACGCCGACCCAACCGCCACCGATGAGACCCCATGAACATCGTCCTACTCAATGAGTCCGCACGCGCCTTTCCGCTAGGGCTGCCCTCATTGTTTTATTGCGCATTGGGCGCGTTGGTCGTGCATCTATGCCAACAGCTGGTGGAAGAAACCAGCAACGCCTTCGACCCGGCCAGCAGGCTCGTGCGCGCCTCGCGCGCCGCGTTCAGCATTGGCGGCCTGGTGTGGGTGCTCGACGTCACCGGTTTTTTCATTTATGCCGACCTGGCCGCCGATGGCCTGCGCCTGGCGCCCGCGCTCCTCGCCCTGCTGATCAACACCTTTGTCGCCCGAATCACCATCCCCACACTCAGCACCGGCACGCGCGCAAGCCGCGTCGGCCTCGCGGCGGTCGGTCTCGCTATCGGCATGATGGCCGGCCACGCCACCCTATCGACCGGCTTCAGCCACGGCGGCTTGGTGGTCGATCCCGCCGCCATGTTGACTTCGACGGTCTTCACCATTTTTCTGGCCGCCGGCCTCGCGCTCAAACACCGCAAAGCACGCCTACAGGCGGCCGGCAGCCAGTTCACCCCCTTTACCTGGCGGCTAAAAGCCGCCGCCGGCTGCCTGATCCTGCCGTTGCACTGGTGCCTGACCTCCACTTTCCCGCTGCCGAGCATTCCGGAAGCCGCCAGCACGGGCAGCGTGCGCCTACTGGTCACCGTGCTCGCCTTCGGCCTGGCGATCGCCGCCGACCAGGTACAGACCCTACACTCCGAACGGCGACGACAGCGCGCCTTTCGGAGCGCGGCCACCCCGGCCACGTTCATTACCGCCGCCACCGGCAAGGACTACCAACTGGCGCTGATCGCCGACCGCTTGCCGGAACTGCTGCATCCGGACCAGCTGCACATCCACTTTCAACCCATTGTCACGCCCAATCAGCCCAAGGCGCATTTCGAAGCGCTGCTGCGCGTCACCGACCCGGTGCTCGGCCGCATCAACCCGGAAAAATTCATCCTGGCCTGCACTTTGCAAGCCCAAGGCGCGCACGTCGACATGCTGATCATCGGCAACGCCCTCGATCACCTGGCCAACTGGGGTCAACAAGGCTTTGACGACGCCACCATCAATATCAACGTCTCTCCCGACACGCTGCTGGAACCGCATTTCGTCGAATGGATGTACCAGGAGCTGCAGCGGCGCGACTTGCCGCCAGGCAGCGTGCGGCTGGAAATCACCGAACACGCGCTGATCGCCAATGGCAGCGACATGGTGCGCACCATTCGCCGCCTCAAAGCCAAAGGCGTGGGCGTGGTGATGGACGACTTCGGCACCGGCTATTCGTCCCTTGGGCTCCTGGCCGACCTGCCGATTTCCGGCCTCAAGTGCGACCGGCTGTTCATCAAGGGCTTGGCGCAAGACACGCGCCGCCAAGTGCTGCTGCGCAAGATCGCCGAGCTCGCGGTCGACTTGGATATCCCGGTCACCGCCGAAGGCGTGGAAACCCAGGAAGAGCTGGATATCGTCATCCAAAGCGGTATCGACAGCATTCAAGGCTTCTACTTCGCCAAGCCGATGCCGGCGCCGGACGTCCCCGACTGGTTTGCCGGGCTCGAGGCGCGCTGGGCCGGGGCGATCGTTTAATTCGGCAACCGGCACGACATCCGCCGTACCGACCCCCAGACAAGCAAAATATCTTCACGCCTGTGCGCTGCTCGCCAGCGCGTCCATGACCCGGGCCGAATAGACCATGGCGGCGCCGGCATTGAGCGCCACCGCCACGCCCAGCGCTTCGGCCACCTCCTCACGCGTGGCGCCCTGGCGGACCGCCGCGTCGGCATGCACGGCGATACAGCCATCGCAACGCGTGGTCACCGCCACCGCCAGCGCGATCAGTTCACGGGTCTTGGCGTCCAGATGGTCGGTTTTCTTGCCGGCGTTGGAGAGCGTCTGATAGCCGCTGACCGTGTCCGGAGACAATTTGCTCAGCTCGCCCACGCGCCCCATCAGTTGCTTGCGGTATTCGTTCCAGTCCAGCATGGTGGTTCCTTTCGTTCTTAAAGAGCGGCAACCGCAACGGCTGCCATGCACGCAGTATGGCTGTCCCTATCGAGACTTGTACTGTATAAAAGTATCCAATAACCAATCATTCGTCTCATATGGATACGCTCAGCACATTACTGGCTTTGACGCGCGCGCATGTCGCGCTCGATGCGCGCTGCCTGCTAGGCAGCCGCTTCACCCTGCCCCACGCCCCCCTGCCGCCCGGCGAAGCCACCTTTCACCTGGTGCTCGCCGGCCAGTGCCGATTGCACACGGCCAGCGGCGAAGCCCATCTCTTGTCGCCGGGCTGTCTGGCACTGCTGCCGCATGGTGTCGGCCATAGCGTCACCGGCCTCACCGCGACACGGCCAGACGATGCCGCGCCGCGGCGCAGCGACGACAGCGGCGCGCTGCCGTTCAAGCGCCAAGACGGGGACCACACCGTCGACTTGCTGTGTGGACGGCTGATCCACGACGCCAACGCCGCCAAGCTGCTGCTCGCCAATGTCCCCAGCCTATTGGTGGCGCATTTGGATCAAACCCCGGGCCTGGCCGCGCTGGAAACGCTGGCCGCCCTGCTGCGCGCGGAAAGCGCCGCCAACCTGCCCGGCGCCGCCGCCATCCTGACGGCACTGATGCAGGCACTACTGGGTTATGCGTTACGCGACTGCGCCGATCGACCCTCCAGCGCCCCGCACTGCCTCGCCCTGGTGACCGACCCCCGGCTCGGCGCCGCGACGCAAGCGATGCTGCGCGCGCCGGAGCAGCCGTGGACGCTGGAAAGCCTGGCCGACCGCGCCGCCATGTCGCGCGCCACCTTCGCCCGCCGCTTTCGCGAACGCGCTGGCATGACACCCGGCGATTTTTTGACCGCGCTGCGCATGACCCTCGCTTGCCGGCTATTACGCGACAGCCCGCGCCCCTTGGCGGATATCGCCGCCGCGGTCGGTTACCAATCGGACACGGCTTTCGGCAAAGCCTTCCGCCAGAGCCTGGGAACGACACCAGGACAATGGCGACGGCAAGCGGCGCCGTAGCCCGGCGGGCAACGAATCTTCACAGATTTACCGGTTTTTTGGCGGCAGGCCGTTTGCCGGCCCTTTGCCACCACCGGTAAAATTCAAGCTGCGCTGAGAGACCTCTTTGCCGATCATTCCACGAGGCGTTTGATTTCCCCATGCAACACCTTCACCTGTTTTCCTTGCTGCTGGCCGCCTGTGCGGCCTTTCTGGCTGGCGCCATCAACTCCGTGGCCGGAGGCGGGACCATGGTCACGTTTCCAACGCTGATGTTCCTGGGTCTGCCGCCGATCGTCGCCAACGCGACCAGCACCGTGGCGATCTGGCCGGGATCGCTGGGCAGCATTTGGGGATTTCGCCAGGAACTCGGCCGCACCGACCGCACCTTGCGCGCGCTGGTGATTCCCAGCTTGCTGGGCGGCGGCATCGGCGCTTACCTGCTGCGGCACACCGCTTCGGCCACCTTCGAGCACATGGTGCCGTTCCTCATTTTCTTCGCCACCGCGCTATTCATGGTCCAGGGCGGCATTCAGCGCCGGCTGGCCGGCGCGAATAAGGAAGCTGCCCACGGTATAGGCGGCAAGCTCGGCCTCGCGCTGGCGTGCCAACTGTTGATCGGCATTTACGGCGGCTATTTCGGCGCGGGGGTCAGCATCGTCATGCTGTCGGCGCTAAGCGCCTTCGGACAAACCGACATTCTGGAAATGAGCGCGCTGACCAGTCTGTTCTCGCTATGCATCAACGGCGTGGCGGTACTGGTGTTCGTGGCCGCGGGGCTGGTGGACTGGCCTTACGTGCTGGCCATGGCGCTGTGCGCGGTGGCGGGCGGCATTCTCGCCGCCGGCATCGCCCGCCGTATCGGCCGCCCCGCGGTGCGGCGCTTCGTCATCACGGTGGGCCTGACGATGACGGTGGTTTTCGTGCTGCGGCAATGGGTGTGGCACGCGATGTAGCGTGGGGATCACTCTTCACACTAGGATCAACGACTGCTTTTGATTCTGCCGTCGTATAACCACTTGCGAACCTTGCGGACGCGAAGTCGATGCCTGTCAGGATGACTCGGATTGATCAGGATATTTAATTCCTCCGGAACAATCACTGAGGGTACGTGCAGCAAGACGGAGCGGCCGGATGCGACCCATGCCGAACCAAAGTCCAAGCTGACCCGGCCCGCTGGTTCTGCGTCCCAGCCGACGTGATCTGTGCTGGCAAACGCCTCTGCCGCTTGCCAAATATCGTCCGGAATCGCGACCTCTACCAAATAGCGGTTGAGAGGCAGCCCGCCGGCATTCAAGTGCACCACGGTTTCCAGGCAAGACAAAGCAATGCTGCCTGAGCTGTAATACATCGGTACGCCTTTGCGATTCCAGCGCCCGCCAGTGAGCTTTGCCCCTGCCCCGGTCAGATCGTCTGCAGCGTAATCCGGCGCATCAGTGGCGATACGCCAAACCGAGACGGTCATAAATAGGCCCCACTCTGCATCGCCGATAACACATCCGAAACGATGATGAACCCGGATGCCGTATGGAGAAATTCGGCGGGACGCTTACCCCCCAACGCCGGCAATGGCTCTTCAATCCAATGCGCCACCCATTTGGGCGCATCGAAATCCTCGGCATGGTCGCTTTCTGCCACCATCTTTTGTACTTGGCCAATCAGCGCAAACAGATTCAGCACACGTTCGCTCTCGTCGATGCTGAGCAAGTCGTCGTTCATCGCCTTGCGATTCACCGTGGCCACGGGGATACGCAACAACTCGGCCAGACCTTTTTGCGACATAGCCATGTCTGCCACCATGTCCTTAAACACGCGCGCTTTGACACGATCCTCGATCAGCCGTACTCGCTCGGTCAGAGGCAGCTCGTACAGCCGCAAGAAACGCTCGGCCTGAGCCCGATGCCGGGGTTTATCCTTCACGATGCTGCGCATAATCGGCTCCTTTGATCAATATAGATAGCTCAAATGAGCACACAAGGCAAGCGCACGCGATGCCGTGCGTTGCTGCGCGAACGCACGCTACACAAGGTGCGGGGTGTGCCGACCCGGGCCCCCTACGGGGCCCGCCTCCGTGGTGAAAGGCTTAGTCGGCAGTGAGCACTAGGCAACCCGCGACTTCACGCGCCCGCGCCGCCACCGGCAGATACAGCCATGAGGTGTGCGCGTCGATCGGCTCGGCGCGCCAGGCAAGGCGGCTGTCGACGATCAGACGGCAAACGTCCGGGTTGCGGCGCAGCTCGCGCGGCGGGCACAACACGGAGATCAGGGAAAGTAACTGCTCTTGGCGGAAGTGCTGGTTTGAAGGGAACGACGCAACTGCTTTAGTATTGACGACAGCCATATCAACTTCTCCTGAGTAAAGGTAAGTGGAGTTGGTTTGGTCAGCGGGTCC
>Ga0213872_10001389_pt1 | contig 15939 bp, 12 predicted proteins | sample VelepicomBERX_R2_FD_160071 | JGI IMG/M metagenome (GOLD analysis project Ga0213872, IMG submission 160071) | Rhizosphere microbial communities from Vellozia epidendroides in rupestrian grasslands, the National Park of Serra do Cipo, Brazil - RX_R2 | ecosystem: Host-associated > Plants > Roots >...
AACTGATGCTGTCGGATCTCGCCCCGTGTGAGCCAGAAGCGGTGGAACAGCACGGTCGCCGCCGTAGTGAAGCAGGCCAGCATCAGTGCCCCCAGGGTAACCACCGCCGGCGATAGGCTCAGTAACATCAAGCCACCCAGCGCCTGGATCAGGATGGTGCCGCCCAGCATGGCGGAAGGCAGCGGCAGGCCGCCTTCCCGCACTTCCGACAAGGCAGCTTGGCGGTGGCGCAGCTTGTCCTGCGCGCTGTAAAGGAAGACCGCTGCCATGCCGGCCCGCAATAGCCAGGCGCCGCCCCCGTGGTGTAGGGGGGTCAACGCCCAGGCGAGAGTGTTTGCGAGATGTTCTAGCATGGTAGGCCTCAGAACGCGAAGCAGGAGCAGCCCAACGCACCCCAGAAGCCCTGTGGCCGCACCGCCGGCACATCGCTGCGCCGGGCGCGGTCATGTGCGTGGCCATGTACGCCACAAGCGCCCACGCACTGGTGCGGCAGGCGATTGGCTGCCCGGCTGGGGCGGTAGTGCCCTGGAACGAGCTTGACGGGCGACCATTCCGGCAGCACGGGTAGGGGTGCAGGAGCCAGCGGGGCGAAGTCGCCGTCGCCGTACACCACCTTGCCACCCACCATGGTCATCACCGATTGAATGGCCTTGATGTCGTCTTCCGGCACATGCATATAGTCGGCCGACAATACGGCCAGGTCCGCTAGTTGGCCGACGGCGATATGGCCTTTCTTGCCTTGCTCATTAGAGAACCAGGCGCTGCCGGCAGTCCAGAGCTCCAGCGCAGTCTCGCGGTCAAGGCGGTTTTGCGGCGCATACAGCGTCATGCCGCCCACCGTCTTGCCCGAGACCAGCCAATAAAGCGCCGTCCAGGGATTGTAGCTGGCGACACGGGTCGCATCGGTGCCGGCACCCACGGGCACGCCCATCTCCAACATGCGCGCCACGGGTGGCGTGGCTTCGGCGGCCTTGGCACCGTAGCGGTCGACGAAATACTCGCCCTGGAAGGCCATGCGATGCTGGATGGCGATGCCGCCGCCAAGGGCCTTCACCCGCTCAATATTGCGCGGAGTAATGGTCTCCGCATGGTCGAACAGCCAGTGCAGGCCATCGAACGGAATGTCTCGATTCACCTTCTCGAATACGTCAAGCATGCGGCTGATCGACTCATCGTAGGTAGCATGCAGGCGGAAGGGCCAGCGATGGGCCACCAGGTGGCGTACCACCTTTTCCAGCTCTCCCTCCATCTCCGGCGCCAGATCGGGCCGCGGCTCGAGGAAGTCTTCGAAGTCGGCTGCCGAGAATACGAGCATCTCGCCCGCACCGTTGTGACGGTAGAAATCGCTGCCATCGCCTGGCTTGACCTGGGTCGTCCAGGCCTTGAAGTCTTCCAGTTCCATGCCCTTGCGCTGGGTGAAGAGGTTGTAGGCGATGCGCACAGTCAGTTGCTCGTCCTTGGCCAACTGGGCGACCACCTCGTAATCGTCCGGATAATTCTGGAAACCGCCTCCAGCATCGATGGCGCTCGTCACGCCCAAGCGGTTGAGCTCGCGCATGAACTGCCGGGTCGAGTTCACCTGTAGCTCAAGCGGCAGCTTCGGTCCCTTACCCAGTGTGGCATACAAGATCATGGCGTTGGGGCGCGCGATCAGCATGCCGGTGGGGTTGCCCTGTGCGTCGCGCTGAATCTCGCCACCGGGCGGATTGGGCGTGTCCTTGGTGTAGCCCACGGCACGTAGCGCGGCACGGTTGAGCAAGGCACGGTCGTATAAGTGCAGAATGAAGACCGGCGTATCGGGCGCCGCGGCATTGATCTCGTCGAGCGTGGGCATGCGCCGCTCGGCGAACTGGAATTCGGTCCAGCCGCCGACCACGCGTACCCACTGAGGCGATGGCGTGCGCGCTGCCTGCTCGCGCAGCATGGCTAGTGCATCGGCTAGCGAGGGTACGCCCTCCCAGCGCAGTTCCAGGTTGTAGTTGAGCCCGCCACGAATCAGGTGCAGGTGCGAATCGTTGAGGCCAGGGATGACTCGCCGCTGCTTGAGGTCGATGATTTGCGTACCGGTGTGGGCGAAGGCCATCACTTCGTCGAGATCGCCGACGGCGCTGAATTTGCCCTGGGTGATCGCCACGGCTTTGGGGTTGGGGTTGCGGCGATCCAGCGTGGTGAAACGGCCATTCGTTAGAATGATGTCGGCGTGCATGAGGCCTCCTCGATATCGTACATGCGTCGGTAAGCGGCGAACCTTTCGGTCGGTTGCAATGCGCGCGGCCAGGGTTACGCTTCCTGGCCGCGCATCGAGGCTCAGTGACCCTCTGCGCCGCCGAACATGGCCTTGGCGTAGATCAGACCCAAGCCGTAGCCGCCGCCATGGGCGATGGATGTGGCGACCGTCTCGTTATAGGTCTCACCTCGCGCCCAGTCGCGTTGCAATTCGAGGAGGTACTGCAACGAGGTCATGGGGCGGGCGCCTTGCTGCACCATGCGCTCCACTGCGCGCTGGTGCGCCTCGTCGCTGACGTCGCCGCAGGCATCGGTGATCACATAAACCTCGAAGCCCTGGTCGAGGGCGGACAAGGCCGGGCCAACGATGCAGACGGAGGTCCACAGGCCAGCCAGCACGATCTTGCTCTTGCCAAGCCGATTGACCTCGACGGCGATGCGCTCGTCCTCCCAGGTATTCATGGTGGTGCGGTCGATCACCGCTTGGTCGGGAAAGGTCGACTTGATCTCGTCGAACATCGGGCCGGAGAAGGTTTTTTCAGCTACCGTGGTCAGGATCGTGGCGGCCTTGAATTCCTTGGCGGCCTTGGCTACCAGTGCGGCGTTGTTGCGCAGTAGGACTGGGTCGATCGACTTGGTGGCGAAGGCCATCTGCGACTGATGGTCGATCAGGATGAGGGTATGGTCGGTCGGGTTCAGCAGCGTCTTGCCGGGGGCGGCCTTGGCGATGGGCATGGTGGGCTCCTTGTGTGTCACTTTGTCAAAAAATGTAATAAGCTGCACAGACGTGCTCGGTATCGCAATTTCTTTCAATTTCAATGCTTGCGAGCGAGTAGGGTCACTATATGTCGTATGTTTCGCGCAAGAAAACGGATAGTTTCGACCAGTTGAATCAAAAATTTCGACCATGAGAATCAGTCTTGAAGCCCTGACTGTGCTCGACGCTATCGACCGCCGCGGTACCTTCGCCGCCGCCGCCGAAGAATTGCATCGTGTGCCATCGTCCTTGAGCTATCTGGTGCAGAAGCTGGAGGGCGACCTTGGTGTCACGATCTTCGACCGTAGTGGGCATCGCGCCCAGCTCACCAAGACGGGTGCCCTGCTGCTGGAGGAGGGGAGGCGACTGCTGCAGGCGGCCGCTACGTTGGAGGCGCGCGCCAAACGTGTTGAAACCGGCTGGGAAACCGAGCTCAGCATCGCAGTTGATGCGATGGTGCCATTCTCGCGCGTCATGCCGGCGCTCGAAGCCTTTTACGCGGACAATCCTTACACGCGGCTGCGTTTCGGCTACGAGGTGCTGGGTGGATCTTGGGATGCGCTGGTCACTCAGCGTGCCGATCTGGCCATTGGTGCCTTCGGCGATCCGCCGCCGGGCGTCGGCCTGTCGTTCCAGCCCCTTGGGCAGCTCCTGGTCTTGTTCTGCGTGGCACCGCAACACCCTCTGGCGACGACGCCCGAGCCGCTCGAATGGGAGACGCTGGTCGCCCACCGCATCGTTTCCGTCGCCGACACCTCGCATCGCCTGCCCGTGCGCAATCTCAACGTCATTCCTGGCCAGGACAACCTCAGCGTGCCCAATATGGATACCAAACTAGAAGCCCTGTTGGCCGGGCTAGGTTATGGCCATCTGCCCGCGTGCATCGCTCTGCCGCATATTGAGCGTGGCGAACTGGTCGTCAAGCAGCTGCGGGAAAGCCGCCCACCTCAACGTTTCTATTTGGCTTGGCGCAGCAATGACCAGGGCCCGGCCTTACGCTGGTGGATCAAGCGTTTCGATGATCCCGACTTCATCAATGATCGCATGATGGCGGCAGAGAAACTATAAGACGACGGAAGCGGAAAGTGGGCGAAGAACCCGAATGCAAGGTCGGAGGGAAGGGCGCGGTGTGGGCTAGCCTCCCTGAATAGCTCGAGCGGCACGGCAACGGTGCCGATGCCGCAGGTGGTGCACGAGGAAGAGCACGATGGCCAGATTGGTCAGAATTAGCAGCAGCCGCATCCAGTCCGGGTGGCGATACAGTTCGACGGCCTCGAATGGCAGGTACAAGGCGCCGGACCACGCGCCGATCACGCTGCCCCAGGTGCGGTCCAGCCATAGGCCCACGGCCTCGGCAAAGCGCACGCCCGAATAGGCAAAGGCCAGCGCGGCCCAGAGGCGAAGGTCGGTACTCTTGAAACGCAAGGCGCCATGCACGAGGTAGGCGGCGGCCTTGCTGGCAGGGTCAAGGCGCAGGCGGTGGATGATCATGAGCGCTGTCTGCGTCAGGTCGTAATGGCGGAATTGCAGCAGGCCTACGGCAATGATCAGGACCAGGAGCCCCTTGATGAGCTCCAGCAGCGCGATGGCGCGCAATCCAGCCTTGTCTACGTCGTGCATCAGTTTGCCTAGCGTTCGCAATAAGCCCATTGTAGTCTCGGCAAAGACTAGCGTGGGATCGCCAAGGCGGCAATGACGATGATAATGAGGTGTTCGGAAATGACTACGCCCGCATCTGCGGGCGTAGAGCATGCGGCGACTGGTGATTGATCAACCAGCACGCAGCTTGGCGTTCGGGCTCGTTTCCAGCCAATGCTTGATGCGATTGGCGTCGGCAATGCGGGTGAACTTGCCGGCCGAATCCAGCAGAACGATCACTACGGGCGTGCTGTCGATCGTCGCCTGCATCACCAGGCACTTGCCTGCTTCGGAGATGTAGCCGGTCTTGGAGAGGCCAATCTGCCAGTTATCGGCCTTCACCAGCGGGTTCGTGTTATGGAACTCGTATTCGCGGCCATTCACGCTCGACACGAATTCATAGGACTCGCTGGTGGAGTACTGACGAATCTCCGGGTAGCGCACGGCAGTCTCGACCAGGCGCACGAGGTCTTCCGCCGTTGATACGTTTTCGCTCGTCAGGCCAGTTGGGTCTTCGAAATGCGTATGGTGCATACCCAGTGATTCGGCCGTGCGGTTCATATGCGCTACGAAGTTGGCCATGCCGCCGGGGGCGGTGCGGGCCAGTGCGTGGGCGGCACGGTTTTCCGAGGCCATCAGCGCGAGATGCAGAATCTCGCCGCGCGTCAGCGTCGTACCAACCAGCAGGCGCGAGCTGGAATTCTTCAGGCGATCGATGTCGTCATCCGTGATGGTGATGGGCTCGTCCATCGACAGATGCATATCCAGCGTCACGATGGCCGTCATCAGCTTGCTTACGGAAGCAATGGGCGTGACGTTATGCGGGTTCTTCTCGTAGATATGCTCGCCGGACTCCTGGTTGACGACCAGGGCCGCGCTGGAGCGCAGGGCTGGTTCCAGCTCGTCCAGCATGGTGGCGCGCATCGACACGCGGGTAGCGTGGCCGCCGCGCGGGCCGTGATTCAGTGCTAGCTTGTGGTGCGCCTTGCCGTGGCTCTTGTGCTCGGCATGGGACGTCTTGTGATGGTGATGCGTGCTCGCTTGCGCTACGGTCGGCATGGCCAACAGCAGGGTAGTCATCAAGCCAGTCAGAAAAGTGGTGCAGCGGGAAATCATGCGGGTCCCCGGGTGGTACGTATTCGATTGCTCGAATAATACATAAGGGTTTGACGAAAATCCATGAAAATCATGGGCTAACGCGCGTTTTATGATGTTGCATGTGAGTTGTGGTGAAATTTTAGGCAAATTCCCCCCGCGCGCAGCGCGCAATATTAGCAAAAAATTAAAGAGTAATCTCAACTTTTTCAAAGACTTGCCGCGGTCGCCTGGTATGCCGACGGAATGCCGGTTGGACAGCGCCGAATGCACGCTTGTGCCGTACATTTTCACGTGCTTAAATGCCACTCAGTTCATTTTGCTGCAATGCAGCAGGCGCACTATGAGCCACTTAAGCCTGTCATCGGCTGTGAGGAGATCAGTTTGAGCCAGTCCAATACCGAGCGTCCCGAAGACGCCGCCAGCTTCAATACCTTTCTGCAATCGTTGACCGACAGCCACCGCCAGATACTGCAAAGCTTCGTCAGCGGTATCCGCCCCGCCACGCCGCCCGATGCCCAACGTGCGCTCGACCAACTGATGCACGGCATGGTCGGCGGCACCAGCCAGCTGCTCAACCTGCAACGCGGTTACTACAAGCAACAAATGGACCTTTGGATGGGTCTTCTTGGTGCGGGCGTACCGCAGGGGGCCGACAAATCCGACCGGCGGTTTGCTGCGCAGGAGTGGGACGATTACCCGTTCTTCGATTTCGTGAAGCAGCACTATCTGCTGACCTCGAAGTGGCTCACGGAGCTGGTCGATGGCGTGCCCATGGACGACGCATCGCGCGAGAAAGTGACGTTCTACACACGCCAGTTTATCGACGCCATGTCGCCGTCCAACTTCGCGCTGACCAATCCGGAAGTGATCAAGCTGGCCATGGACACGCAGGGTGAGAGCCTGGCGGAAGGCATGCGCAAGCTGGCAGCCGACCTGGAAAAGGGCCATATCTCGCAGACGGACGAGTCGCATTTTGCCGTGGGTGAAAATCTTGCCGTTACGCCCGGCACTGTCGTATTCCAGAGCGAGCTGTTCCAGCTGATCCAATACACACCCACTACTGAGCAGGTATACGAGCGCCCCGTGCTGTTCGTGCCGCCGGCGGTGAACAAGTACTACCTGATGGACCTGCAGCCGCACAATTCCATGGTGCGGCATTTCGTTGCCCAGGGTTACACGGTGTTCATGATCTCCTGGCGCAATATTCCCGAGTCGCTCGGCAAGCTGAGCTGGGACGACTATGTTGAAGCAGGTGTGATCAAGGCCGCCATGGCTGTTCGCGAGATCGCCAAGCAGGACAAGATCAATGTGCTGGGCTTCTGCATCGGCGGCGTGATCCTGGCGACGGCGCTAGCCGTGATGAAGGCGCGCGAACTGGACTGGTTCGAAAGCGTAACCTTCATGACCTCGCTGATCGACCATACGGAGCCGGGCGACCTGAAGCAGTTCGTCGACTGGGACCTGGTGAAGTCGCGCGAGGCCAAGCTTGAAGACGGTGGCGTGATCAGCGGCAAGGAACTGGCGCGCGGCTTTGCCATGCTGCGCGCCAACGACCTGATCTGGAACTATGTGGTCAACAACTACCTCAAGGGCAAGACGCCGCCACTGTTCGACCTGCTGTACTGGAACAACGATTCGGCCAACCTGCCGCTGCCCATGCACACCTTCTTCCTGCGCGAGATGTACCTGGAAAACAACCTCGCCAAGCCAGGTGCGATGAAGGTGTGCGGCGTGCCCGTGGATGTGCGCCAGTACGACTGGCCTACCTATATCTTCGCCGCACGTGAAGACCATATCGTGCCCTGGGCCTCGGCCTACCGCGGTACGCAACTGTTGGGCAGCGATGCGATCCGCTTCGTGCTGGGCGCATCGGGTCATATCGCCGGTTCCATCAACCCGGTGAGCGGCAATAAGCGCAATTACTGGGTGAACGACGCGCTGCCTGCGACCGCTGACGATTGGCTGGCGGGCGCCGAGAGCCGGCCCGGCAGCTGGTGGCAGGATTGGGATACATGGTTGGCGCCAAAGTCGGGTAAGCTCGTGCCCGCACCAAAAGCACCGGGTAACCGGAAGTACCGTGCCATCGAGCCGGCGCCGGGGTCTTACGTTAAAGAGAAGGTGGCTTGAGTCGCGTCACGTCGCCCTATCAAGCGCATAATATTGGTCCCGCAATTCATATAACTGTCCTTTAGGGCAGCAACCTACCTGAGCAGGAGCACACCATGTCTGAAGTCGTCATCGTTGCAGCGAAGCGTACCGCCATCGGCTCTTTCGGCGGCAGTCTGGCCAAGGTTTCCGCGCCCGATCTCGGCGCCACCGTGATCAAGGCCTTGCTGGAGTCCACGGGTGTTGCTGCCGACCAGGTCAGTGAAGTTATCCTGGGTAATGTGCTCACGGCGGGCCTGGGCCAGAACCCGGCCCGCCAGGCCCTGATCAAGGCCGGCCTGCCCGTGCACGTACCTGGCATGACGATCAACCAGGTGTGCGGCTCTGGCCTCAAGGCCACCCATCTGGCCGTGCAGGCTATCCTGGCAGGCGACTCGGACATCGTGATCGCCGGCGGCCAGGAGAATATGTCGGCCGCGCCGCACCTGCTGATGAACAGCCGCGACGGCATCCGCATGGGCAACGGCAGCCTGGTGGACAGCATGGTCTACGACGGCCTGACCGATGTGTACAACCAGTACCATATGGGGGTCACGGCCGAGAACATCGCCGCCAAGTACGGCATCAGCCGCCAGGAACAGGACGAGCTGGCGCTGTCCTCGCAGAACAAGGCTGAGGCAGCGCAAAAAGCCGGCCGCTTTGCCGATGAGATCGTGCCGGTGCATATCCCGCAGAAGAAGGGCGATCCGATCGCCTTCGCCAACGACGAATTCATCAAGCTCGGCGCCACCATGGACGGCCTGCAAAAGCTGCGCCCCGCCTTCAACAAGGAAGGCAGCGTGACGGCCGGCAATGCCTCGGGCATCAACGACGGCGCCGCTGCCGTGCTGATGATGAGCGCCGCGAAGGCAACTGAGCTGGGCCTCAAGCCCATCGCGAAGATCACCGGCTACGCCTCGGCTGGCGTCGAGCCCAGTATCATGGGTATGGGCCCCGTGCCCGCTACCCAGCGTGCTCTGGCCCGCGCCGGCTGGACGCTCGATAGCGTCGACCTGATCGAAGCCAACGAAGCCTTCGCCGCCCAGGCGCTGGGCGTGGCACGCGAACTGAAGTGGGACTGGAACAAGGTCAACGTCAACGGCGGCGCCATCGCACTCGGCCACCCCATTGGCGCCTCCGGCTGCCGCGTGCTCGTTACCCTGCTGCACGAACTGGTCCGTCGCGACGCCAAGCGTGGTCTGGCCACACTGTGTATCGGTGGCGGCATGGGTGTGGCGCTGTGTGTTGAGCGCGTGTAATCCGAATCGCCGTGTTGGACAGAAGGCCGGGCTAGCCCGGCCTTTTTATTTGCATTTGGCTCACGAAGTTGATTGACAAGAGAACGATCGTTCTCTAATCTTGCCTCTGCGCTTGTTCACCGGCTCCACTATAACAACTGAACAAGAACCGCTGCCGCGCTGTCTTCGAGCGGTCATAAAACAGGCACAGAGTAAGGCTGGGTGTGGAGCGCGAGGTGCGGTAAGCGTAAGAACGTAGCGAAGCCCGCGACTAAACCAGGGAACCCATTTGCAGTGTGATGTGACCAACGCTGACGGTACCAGAGGCTCGACGCAGCAAGCATTCTAGAAGGAGTGTTGTCCGCATGATCGAGAGTGCTCAAACCCATGCCCGGCGCTATCAGGAAGTTCGCGCCTACACGTATGAGCTGGCCGAGCCCCTGTCGACCGAAGACCAGTGCATCCAGTCCATGGCGGACGCCAGTCCGACCAAATGGCACATGGCGCACACGAGCTGGTTCTTCGAGACGCTACTGCTCAAGCCTCATCTGCCAGGCTACCAGGCTTTCGATGCGGCCTTCGCCTACCTGTTCAATTCCTATTACGAGGCGCTGGGCCCGCGCCATCCGCGCCCGCAGCGTGGCTTGCTCACGCGGCCGAAGCTGGATGAGGTGATCGCTTACCGCCGCCACGTCGACGAAGCCATGCAAAGGCTGCTGGCGCAGAGTGATGCAAAGCTGGTGGCCGAGATTGGCCCCTTGGTCGAGCTAGGACTGAACCACGAGCAGCAGCATCAGGAACTGATCCTGACCGACATCCTGCACGCGTTTTCCTGCAACCCATTGCTGCCAGCCTACCAAGCCGGCCTCGCACCGGCGCAGCCATCCGCGCGCGGCGCCATGGAGTGGCTCGATGGCCCGACTGGCGCGGTGGGGATCGGCTACGCCGGCAGCGGCTTTGCCTACGACAACGAAACGCCGCGCCACAAGGTGCTGCTGCACCCATACCAAATCTCCGACCGCCTTGTGCGTTGCGGCGAGTACGCGGCCTTTATCGCCGACGGCGGCTATCAACGCCCGGAGCTGTGGCTTTCGGACGGTTGGGCGACCGTGCAGCGCGAAGGTTGGCGCGCGCCGCTCTATTGGTATGCACCGGACGAAATTCCCTTGGAACGGGCACGCGTCGAGGGCAGCTGGCAGGTATTCGGCCTAGCTGGTTTACAGCCCATGGCGCCAGAGGCTCCTGTGACACAGCTGAGTTTCTATGAGGCTGCGGCGTATGCGGAATGGGCTGGTGCGCGCCTGCCGACGGAATTCGAATGGGAGGCCGCCTGGGCCTTGCCCGGTATGCGCGAGATGACGTGCCATGCCTGGCAGTGGACGCGCTCGTCCTACGACCCTTACCCCGGATTCAAACCCTTGGCCGGCGCCGTGGGTGAGTACAACGGCAAGTTCATGGTGGGGCAGCTGGTGCTGCGCGGCGGCAGCGTCGCCACGCCATCGGGCCATACGCGCCCCAGCTACCGCAATTTCTTCCCGCCGGCCGCTCGCTGGCAATTCTCCGGAGTACGCCTCGCGCGTTGAAAAGCCCATGAGTCCAGTGCTGATCGCATCCGAAGTACGCCCCAAGGCACCCGAATGCTCCGCCTTCCTCTACGACATGATGACGGGGCTGGCTAACCTGCCACGCTCGGTGCCGCCCAAGCATTTTTACGATGCTGCGGGTTCGGCCCTGTTCGACCGTATCTGTGAGCTGCCTGAGTACTACCTGACACGCACAGAGCTGGGCATCCTGCACAAGCACGCCAGGGAGATGGCGGCGCAGATTGGGCCGCAGGCGGAAATCGTCGAGTTCGGTGCGGGTTCGCTTACCAAGATCCGCATCCTGTTCGATGCCTTCGAAGCAGCCGACGCACCGCGCAAATTCCTGCCCATCGATATCTCGGGTGAGCACATGAACCAGGCTGCGCGTACCTTGCAGGCGCATTACCCGCGCCTCGCCGTGCAGCCTATCGTGGCGGACTACACGGAGCCCATGCTGCTGCCGGCACCTGCCGCATCCGGCCAGCGCGTGGGTTTCTTCCCTGGCTCCACTATCGGTAACTTCGAGCCAGAAGATGCGCTGGCCTTCCTGCAGCAGGCGGCGCAGCTGCTGCGTGGCGGTGGACTGTTGATCGGTGTCGATCTGCAGAAGGCACCTGAGGTGCTGCATGCAGCCTACAACGACGCGCAGGGCGTGACGGCGGCGTTCAACCTCAACCTGCTGCGCCGGGCCAATGCCGAGCTGGCGGCTGACTTCGATCTCGATGCCTTTGCCCACTACGCCTTCTTCAACCCCGTGCGCCATCGCATCGAAATGCACCTGATTTCGCAGCGCCGGCAAACGGTGCATGTGGGCGGCGAGACTTTCCATCTGGAAGAGGGCGCCTCCATCCACACGGAGAGTTCGTACAAATACACGGTGGAGGGCTTCCGTCTCCTGGCAAGCAAGGCGGGCTTCGTGCCCGGCCACGTCTGGACCGACGAGCAACGCTATTTCAGCGTGCACTGGCTGGCATCTCCGGCAGCGTGATGGCAAAGCCCGACTCTGCCGAACCGTTCAGCGCCAAGGAACGACTTGCCTTCCGCGGCGACACGCCAGCTCAAGCGGGCGCGGCTTATCTCGCGCATGGCTCGGTCAGCCTGCCGCCGCGCGCCGTATTCGATGCGCAAGTGCGCTGGATACAGTTGGAGCAGGGTAGGGGCGCGCAGGCGGCGCTGCGTGAATTGGAAGGCGAACTCACCGAGGTCCGCGCGCACGTTGCAGCATTGATCGGTGCTGAATCCCACCAGATTGCCCTGCTCGATTCCGCCTCGCGCGCTTGGGCCTACGCGTTCTGGGCTGCGCTCGATGCAGGTTTCGGGCGCACCGTGGTGACGAGCGCGCACGAGTGGAGCAGCAATGCGCTGAACTTGCTGCACGCCAGGTCGCGCTGGCGTATCGACCATTTATTGCGCATCGCAAACGAGGGTCGACCGCCCATTGATGCACTGGAGGACTTGCTGCCGAACGATGCTGAGCCGGAGCTGCTGATCGTCAGCCTGCCCCTGCTTCCCACTGCCTACGGTATCCCGCTGGATTTGGCCGGCGTCGCCGCCTGGGTGCGTGCAAGGAACGGCCTGTTGCTGGTCGACGCAAGCCATGCTGTGGGCCATTTGCCCGTCGATGTGGGAACGCTGGGTTGCGATGCGCTGGTTTTCCCCGCGCGCAAATGGCTGCGTGGACCCAAAGGCCTGGCCGTCCTCTACCTATCGGATCGCGCACTCAGCTTGCTCGGTGCGCCGTCCTTGCTGGACATCGGTGGCGCGCATTGGCAGGGGCCGGAATCCTATGTCGTCGGCGAAGATGCAAGGCGCTTCGAAACCTGGGATCACTCACCGGGTTTGCATCTGGCGTTGAAAGCGGCCTGCGATTACGCGACTCAGACTGGGGTGGCGCGTATTGCGGCCACCAATATCACCTTGGCTAACCGTATTTCGGAGGCCATTGCCGGTCGTTGCGGTGTCTTGCCGCTGGAGTCGTACGCGGCCAGCGCAATGTTGAACTATGCGGTGGCTGATGAGACGCACGACGCACTCGCACAACATCTGGCTACTGCAACGCTCGGCGCCAGCATCGTCGAGCCATCCTACACGCCCTGGTGGTTTGGCGGTCACGGATGCAAGGCGCAACTGCGCCTTACGCCGCACTATATGACGACGGACCAGGAGATCGAGCACCTCATCGAGACGCTCGCCTCCTTGCCCGCCGGCACCCTGGTCAGCGCTTAAAAGGGCTTGTCCAATCCCAGGAACAGGCCGCGACGCGGACCCCATTGCGGTGCGCCAACGCCTACGCCTGTGCCGTCGCGGATTTCATAGACCTTGTCGAATACGTTGAGCGCGGACAGGCGCACCTTGAACTTGCCGAGCGCTTCGGTTCTGAATGCTTCTTCCGCATTCAGGTTGACCTGCGTATAGGACGGCAGATGCTGGGTGTTGGCGAAGCCGGAGCGCAGCCCGGAGCCGTAGAGCACATCGCCGCCAAAGGTCAGGTCGCCGAGCTTGTAGGATGCACCGCCCGATGCCGCAAGCTTTTGATCGTGGTCCAGGTGGATCCAATTGCCGGCGGCGTAGGCGATCTTGTCGGGCGTGAAGTTGTACTGGCCGGTGATGAACTCCTTGCCCAGTGCCTGCGAGCGCGCCACGTTGAGATATGCCGACAGATTGTCGTGCTTGTACGAGGTCGAGAGTTCGAAGCCCTTGATGCGGCCCTCGTTGTAGTTGAAGGCCGAGAAGATCAGCGCGGAGCCGAACTGGCCCTCATCCTGCAGGTGGGTCACGCGGCGATAGTAGGCATCGAGGCCCACCGACCAGTCCTGCGTCAGCTTGTGCGTGATGCCTACGTCGAAATAGTGCGAGCGCTCCGCCAAGACGGAAGTGTCGGCCTGCACAGGAGACTGGTTCGTCGTGTTGTTGAAGGCGGCAACGGACTTCGCGCCGATGATCTCGGTCGGCGGCGGCGTGAAGTAGCGTGCGTAGCCTGCGTGTATACGTGTGTCGGGCGAGAGGTCGTAGACCATGCCCAGGCGCGGACTGAACTGCTGCTCCTGCGTTACCGTCGTCGTGCGGTCGAAGCGCGCGCCGTAGTTGATCACCAGGTTCGACGTCGCCTGCCATTCGTCCTGCAGATAGACACCCCAGGTCCCGCCTTGCAGCCGGTCGGTATCGTAGATCGTGATCGGCGTCGAACTCGTTTGATTACCGTTGTTATCGGCTGGGAACGTGGTCGAAAGCGCGTCTGCACCAAAGCGCTCATGCTCCGCGAAAAAGCCAGCGCGCACGGTGTGCGTCGGGGTGAGCTTGTAGGCGGTGTCGCCCTGCAGGCCGATCGAGTCCACCTTGCGGAAGATCGCGGCGGCGACCCCATTGAACATCAGGTCGCCCGTCGGGTCAGGATAGTAGTGGACGTCGGAGAGGCGATGAAATAGCGAAACTTCGTAGTCGATCTGCTCGGTCGGGCTGGCCTGGTAGGACAGCACCTGGAACTGGTTCTGCTCGTTCTGGTGCGCATTCAGCGTGGAAGAGTCCACCGTCGTCGTGCCGGCCAAGGTGTAGTTGGGTGTCTGGCCGGGCACGTCGGGTATCTGGAAGCTGTTGTTCGATACGCCGAACATGGCGCTGATGCGGCTGGAATCGTCCAGCACGCGCGACACGAAACCGAAGCCCTTGCCCTGGGTCGTGTGGTCGTGCAGCGCATTGCGGGTCGAGATCGGATTCTCGATGCCGAGATCGTCGCGCAGGTAGTCGCCGTTCAGGTAGTAGTTCCAGGGGCCGTTGCTGCCACCGACCTGGACGCTGCCCTGCGCATAGTTGTTCGTGCCGCCGACGACGCTCACGTCGCCGCCGTTGGGAAAGTCCACGCCCTTGGTCTGGATATCGACCACGCCCGCCGTCCGGTAACCGTATTCAGCCGGTAGCGCGCCAGTCAATACGTTGATCTGGCTGGCCAGATGCGTGTCCAGGCTCTGGCCGAAGCCCGTCATCGCTTCGGGGATGATCACGCCATTGATACGGTACTGTAGATTGGCGTGGTCGCCACGAACATGCAACTGGCCATAAGAGTCCTGTACCACGCCGGGGGCCTGCAGGATGACCTGGTTCAGGGGCGTATCTTCGCCTTGGGGCAAGGCGTCCAGATCACTGGTGTCGAACCGGTAGATGGTACTGCCCGTTTCCGGCAGCAGTTGGCTGCGGGCCTTGTCCAGTTTCTTCGCGGTTACCTTGATGGTGTCGCTCGATCCATCGCCCGGCTGGTTGCCCACTGGGCTAGCGCTGGCGAGCTGCAATGCAGGCGTTGATGTGGACGTGTCGTCGGCGAATGCCATGCGTGGTGCAGCAAACAGTGTAGCGACGGCAAGCGTCACGGCACTCAAACGGAGTGTCGTCATGTCACTTCTCCCAGTATTCTCGATTGTGCTGTTCTTCATCATTGTGTGATCGCCGATACAGGTTCAGGCGGCGAATGCTATGTTATAACATTTTTGTGGAAAGTGTAATGTTATAACATTCAATAAATGAGTGCATGAGACGCGGGTAGACAAGACAGAGCCATATGGGTTCCTACCGCCTGCCGCAACGCAGCAAGATTTTTGCGATGGATGATTTCCCGCGCGGTGGCGGCGGTATAATGGGTCAACGACGCAAAGTGAGCCCCGCCATGTCTCTATTCCGCAAAGACACCAAGTACGTATCCGACTTCACGCAGTTCATGAACGGCTATCTTCAGCAGCATCCCGACGTGGCCCAAGGCCAGGTCGAAGGCCGGGCCCTGCTGTGGGACAAGCAGGTCGACCGCGATTTCCAGCGCGATGCGCAGGCCTCGCGCGTGAAGCAGAAGCCTTACGTCTATCAGGCCGAGTAAGCCTTGGCAGCGAGATAAGCAACGCCCCGCTCGGGATGGCCGGCGGGGCGTTTTTCTTGCAGCGCACATTGCCAAAGCAAAAGGCCGGAATCGTCGTCGATTCCGGCCCTTTGTCTGATGCGCGATGCGACTACGCGGCGATACGTTCCTGCCCGCCCATATAGGGGCGCAGCGCTTCCGGAATCGTCACGCTGCCGTCCGCGTTCTGGTAGTTCTCCAGCACGGCCACCAGCGTACGGCCCACGGCCAGGCCGGAACCGTTGAGCGTGTGCACCAGCTCGTTCTTGCCCGCCTCGTTCTTGAAGCGCGCCTGCATGCGGCGAGCCTGGAAGGCTTCCGTATTCGAGACGGAGCTGATCTCGCGGTAGGTGTTCTGCGCCGGTAGCCACACTTCCA
>Ga0213872_10001390_pt1 | contig 15937 bp, 14 predicted proteins | sample VelepicomBERX_R2_FD_160071 | JGI IMG/M metagenome (GOLD analysis project Ga0213872, IMG submission 160071) | Rhizosphere microbial communities from Vellozia epidendroides in rupestrian grasslands, the National Park of Serra do Cipo, Brazil - RX_R2 | ecosystem: Host-associated > Plants > Roots >...
CCGACCTCGACCGCGGCGCGCGCGAAATATGCGGACTACCTCAGCTACATCGACACCGAAGCCGCGCTGACGCTGCTCTCAGGCTGGACCGGCATCGACTTCAGCCGCTACCACCCCGACAGTGTCATCGAATACCTCGACAACGATGCCGGACGCACGGCGCTGGCCTCCTTCACCACGGCCGACCCAAACAGGCAATGGACGGTGGGCGAAGCTGCACGCTTCATCGGTCTGGGTGGACGCGGCCCCGTACTGGTGGGCGACCCGCAGGAAGTCACCGACCAACTGATCGCCTGGCAGGATGAGACCGGTATCGATGGGTTCAACCTGGCCTATGCCGTCGCACCGGGCAGCTTTGCCGATGTCGTTGAGCTGATCGTCCCCGAGCTCACCCGCCGCGGCCGCTACCCCGACGCCACGCCCAAGACCAGCCTGCGCAATCGTTTGTTTGGCCAGGGCGACCGCCTGCCGTCCACTCACATCGGCCGGCAGTTTCCCTTTGGCGGCAGCGCCCCCGCTACGGCCCCATCCGCCCACGACAGCCGAGTTCCGGCCTGAGGTTATCCCATGACGCTCCAGCTCATTGATCAGCCGGCCCAAACCATCCCTGTAGATGCGACGCAGGCGCCACCACGCGGCCTGCATGCAGTGCAGCTTCGCCAGGTCTCGCGCCGCTTCGGCGAGCGATCTGTATTGCAACAGCTCGATCTGGATATCCCCACCGGGCAGTTCGTCGCCATCGTCGGCCGGTCGGGTTGCGGCAAGAGCACATTATTACGGCTGCTAGCTGGCCTCGACCGGCCCGATGGTGGCTCGGTCGCCCTGCCCGGTGCCGGCACGCCGGATGTCCGCGTGATGTTTCAGGATGCCCGCTTGCTGCCTTGGCATAGCGTCGCGGCCAACGTTGCACTGGGCCTGCCGCCTGCGCAGCGTAGCCGCGCGGCGCAAGCCCTGGCCGAGGTCGGCCTCGCCAGCCGGGCCGGGCAATGGCCCACCACGCTATCGGGCGGTGAGAAGCAGCGCGTAGCGCTCGCCCGCGCCCTGAGCCACGCCCCTCGCCTGCTGCTGCTCGACGAGCCGCTCGGTGCGCTCGATGCGCTGACGCGGATCGACATGCAAGCACTGATCGAGCGCGTCTGGGCTGACCACGGCTTTACCGTGCTGCTGGTCACCCACGATGTATCGGAAGCGGTTGCCCTGGCCGACCGTGTCTTGCTAATCGAAGATGGCCGCATCGGCCTTGACCTCACCATCGACCTGCCCCGCCCCCGCGTGCGCGGCAGTGCTGCGTTTTCCCACTACGAAGCCGAGCTGCTGGCCCGCGTGCTTGATCAACCCGTTGCACCCATTCCAGAAGTCGTTCGCCCACACAACCAGCCCAGCATCACCCAACTTCAGTGGGCACTCTAGCCCACCTCAACGCAAGGAGCATCGTATGAGCATCAAGTCCATCAACGTTCGCAATCAGTTCAAGGGCCAAATTAAGGAAATCATCGAAGGCCCGGTCCTGTCGGAAGTCGACGTGTCGACGCCATCGGGCATCGTCACATCGGTCATCACCACGCGGTCGGTCAAGGAGCTCGATCTGAAGATCGGTTCCGAAGTGATCGCCTTCGTGAAGTCGACCGAGGTCTCGATCGCCAAACTGTGATTGCGAAGCGGGGGCTTCTTGGTATGAGTCCCCGCTTCAATGCCAGCGCCTGACTCTCTCCATCTCGCTCTTCAAGCGGTTGCTCGGCCCAAGTGTCCATAAAAGTGCTACAACGTCATCCTCAGCCGACGTTACGCATATATCCACAAGCACGAGGGGCACATGAAGACCTTACAGAAGGCAGCAATCCTAGGGGGTGTACGTATTCCATTTGCGCGGCAGTTCACCGCGTACAGCGAAACCAGCAATACCGAAATGCTGGCGGCAGCGCTGCAAGGAGTGGTCGATCGCTTTGGCCTGCGCGATATGCGCCTGGGCGAAGTCGCCGCAGGCGCCGTGCTCAAGCATTCTCGCGATGCCAATCTCAGCCGCGAAGCGGCGCTCTCCACCACGCTCTCGCCGCAAACACCGGCTTATGACGTGCAGCAGGCCTGCGCGACCTCCTTGGAATCGACCCTGCTCGTCGCCAACAAGATCGCCCTCGGGCAGATCGAAGTCGGCATCGCCGGCGGCGTGGATTCTGCTTCTGACGTCCCCATTGCGGTCAACGACCGTTTCCGCAGGCTGATCTTGAAGCTGCAGCGCACTCGTGGGACTTGGCCGCGTCTACAAGGGCTCGCAGGCTTTCGGCCCGGCATGCTGGTGCCATCGGTGCCCAGCGTGAATGAGCGCCGCACCGGCATGAGCATGGGCGAGCACTGCGAGGTCATGGTCAAGCAGTGGCAGATCACACGCGCAGCGCAGGATGCCTTGGCGCTGGAAAGCCACCAGAAGGCACACAAAGCCTATGAGCGCGGCTTCTACGACGACCTTGTGCTGCCATTCAAGGGCTTGCAGCGCGACAACAACCTGCGCGCCGATACCTCGCTTGAGAAGCTCGGGCAGCTCAAGCCTGCATTTGACCGCACCTCCGGCAAGGGCACACTGACTGCTGGCAATTCAACCCCCTTGACCGATGGCGCCGCGGCCGTTCTCCTTGCCAGCGCTGAATGGGCCAAAGCGCACGGCCACACCCCGCTGGCTTGGTTCGTGGATGCAGAAAGCGCAGCGGTGGATTACTTCGGCCCGCAGCCTGAGGGCCTCTTGATGGCGCCTGCCTATGCCGTACCACGCCTGCTGGCCCGCAATGGCCTCAGTCTGCAAAATTTCGACTACTACGAAATCCACGAAGCGTTTGCCGGGCAGGTGCTGTGCACACTGGCCGCGTGGGAGAGCGAAGCGTTCTGTCGCGACAAGCTTGGGCTTAGCCAACCGCTTGGGTCGATTGACCGCGCACGACTCAACGTCAACGGTGGCTCGGTCGGGCTCGGCCACCCATTTGGCGCAACAGGCGCACGCGTCGTAGCCAGTGCTGCCAAGCAATTGGCCGAGCACCGCGCCCAGACAGGCAAGTCGGGACGTACGCTGCTATCGATCTGCGCTGCAGGTGGCCTTGGCATCACCGCTATTTTGGAAGGCTAGCGCGTCGGTTGGGCTCACCCCTCAGCCCGTTGATTCAACGGGCTTTTTTCATGGCTCATTGGCAGAGCAGCGCGGGGCCAAACCGATTCAGCCGGGCAACGCATGCGTGTTGGATTTAGTCGGGGAATGCGCGGCGAATTTCCTACAATGGCTTGTTGAACAACACGCCCGGAGGAACCGCCCCTATGAAACCTAGCCTCATGTTCATCTCGCCAGCCCAGCCGAAGATCACTCGCTCACCCATCGCACTTGCCACCCTGCTCTGCGCGGTGCTTGCGACCAGCCCCGTGCGCGCCGAAGACGCCCCTGCGGCAGATCAGACACCTCTCCCCGTCGCACTGGTCAAGGCACTCAACCAGCTATCCGGCGGCCCACACCCCGGTTATCGCGCCAACCATGCGAAAGGTGTCATGGTGACGGGCACATTTACCCCTGCCGCAAGCGCCCGTAGCCTCAGCAAAGCGCCCCATTTCCTGCATGCGGTGCCGGTTACCGTACGGTTTTCCGACACCACCGGCGTGCCCACGCTGCCTGATGCAGACCCCAATGCCAGCCCGCACGGCATGGCGATCCGCTTCCAGCTTCCCAAGGGTGCAACGACCGACATCGTCAGCATTTCTGCGAATGGCTTTCCTGTCGCCACGCCGGAAGACTTCCTCGCACTCTTGCAGGCCGTCGGCGCCAGTGGCCCAGGAGCAGCCAAACCCACGCCCATCGAGCAGTTCCTAGGTAGCCACCCTGCCGCCGCTAAGTTCGTCATGACACCTCGCCCCGCGCCCGAGAGCTTCGCTACCTTGGCGTTTTACGGCGTGAATGCATTCAAATTCACCAATGCCAAAGGCAAGAGCAGCTATATCCGCTATCAGATTCTGCCCGTAGCAGGCGAACACGCCTTGAGCGACGATGCAGCCGCCAAGGCAGCGCCCAACTACCTGATGGATGAATTGCCCGTCCGCGTAGCGAAAGCGCCGGTCAAATTCAAGCTATTGGCGCAGGTCGCTAACGAAGGTGACAACGTCAACGACCCGACTGCGGTCTGGCCGACGACCAATCGCGTGGTGGAACTCGGCACCCTTAGCCTGACCAAGGCTGTCGCAGATCAAGCCAGTGAGCAGAAGAAGATTCTTTATAACCCGGTATCACTGACCGCCGGCATCGAACCCTCTGCCGATCCGGTCCTTGCGATGCGTTTCCCCGCCTATGCGGTCAGCTTTGGGCAGCGCGCACAGTAAGCGTTTGCTGCAATGACTGAAATGAAAAAGCCCCAATCACTTGGGGCTTTTTCATTCATGCGGTGCTTACCAAAGGTCTTGTGTTTCCTTGGCAAGCATCAGGTCTTCCAGGCGACGCCTGACATCCCCTCGTTTCGCCATACGGGCCGATGGCTGCTCGCGCGTGGCAGGCGATGCCTTGCCGGCACTACCACGCGACACCGCTTGGTCCAGCTCGGCCGTACCACGGTCGTTTGAAGTTTGCGTATTGCTCAAAATTTGCTCCTCTCGCAACCCAATCAATCCCAGCTCAGCGCGCCACCCGATTGATACTCGATCACGCGGGTTTCGAAGAAGTTTTTTTCCTTCTTCAGGTCGATCATTTCGCTCATCCATGGGAATGGATTCGTCGCACCTGGGAACATCGGTTCCAGGCCAATCTGCTGCATGCGGCGGTTACAGATGAAGCGCAGATAGTCCTTGAACATGCTGGCGTTGAGGCCCAGCACGCCGCGCGGCATCGTGTCTTCAGCGTAGGCGTACTCAAGTTCGACGGCGCGTTGGAACAAGCCCAAGAGGCTTTGCTTGAACGGCTCGGTCCACAGCTGCGGGTTTTCGAGCTTGATCGTGTTGATCAGGTCGATACCGAAATTGCAGTGCATGGACTCGTCGCGCAGGATGTACTGGTACTGCTCGGCAGCGCCGGTCATCTTGTTCTGGCGGCCCAGCGACAGGATCTGCACGAAGCCAACGTAGAAGAAGATGCCTTCCATGATGCAGGCGAATACGATCAGCGACCGCAAGAGGTCCTGGTCGGCTTCCAACGTGCCCGTCTTGAAGTTCGGGTTGGTCAGCGTATCGATGAACGGAATCAGGAAGTCATCCTTGTCGCGAATCGACTTCACTTCGTGATAGGCATTGAAGATTTCGGCTTCATCGAGACCCAGGCTTTCCACGATGTACTGGTAGGCGTGGGTGTGGATGGCCTCTTCAAACGCCTGGCGCAGCAGGAACTGACGGCATTCCGGCGCAGTAATGTGGCGATAGGTGCCCAACACGATATTGTTGGCGGCAAGGCTATCGGCCGTCACGAAGAAACCCAGGTTGCGCTTGACGATGCGACGTTCGTCTTCGGTCAGGCCGTTCGGGTTCTTCCACAGCTCGATATCGCGCTGCATATTGATTTCTTGCGGCATCCAATGGTTGGCGCACGTCGCAAGATACTTTTCCCACGCCCACTTGTACTTGAATGGTACGAGCTGGTTGACGTCGGTCTGGCCATTGATGATGCGCTTATCCACCGCGCTGATGCGCGCCTTGTTGGCAGCGTTCACGCTATTGGTGTTGTAGTCGGCCACGGCAGGTACCGCCTCGAAGCTGGTTGCCTGCGTCGGCGTGAACGGCTGGTCGGCGGCAGGGCGATTGTTTTGCGGAGCGGGGGATTCATCCCAAGACAGCATGTCTGACTCTCCTATTGTCGTTTAGTTTCAACAGCTTGCGAGCTGGTACGTATAAATTCGGCATGTAAGCCACCCAAGCATTGGGCGGCTTACATAGGTCACTCGGTCTAGGGTGAGCCTGGTGAGTGGCGTTCAGCCGGCCCACCCGAGTCGGGCCGCCATGCTGGCAAACATCGCCCGCACAGCCGCCCCAAGGCTCAAGCCAGGCTTACTGGCAGGCTTCGCATTCCGGGTTGTCGATGCTGCAAAACTTGGCGCCATCAGCGGCACCATCTCCTGCACCCGGGTTGCTGGCGGCTGCGGCGACCGGCGCTGCAGCACTGCTCACGCCACCGGCGACCGGCACGGCATTCAGCTCGCCACCCCGGCCCGTCGACTTCTCGGCGCTCGTTGCGGCCAGCGTGCGCAGGTAGTAAGTGGTCTTGAGGCCACGTACCCAAGCGAGCTTGTACAGGTCGTCCATCTTCTTGCCGCTGGCGCCCGCCATGTAGATGTTCAGGCTCTGTGCCTGGTCGATCCACTTCTGGCGACGCGATGCCGCTTCGACCAGCCATTGCGGTTCGACTTCGAACGCGGTGGCGTACAGGTCCTTCAGGTCTGCCGGTACGCGGTCGATGCGCGAAAGCGAGCCGTCGAAGTACTTGATGTCGGCGATCATCACTTCGTCCCACAGGCCGCGGGTCTTCAGCTCGTCCACCAGATGCTCGTTGATCACCGTGAATTCGCCGGAGAGGTTCGACTTCACGAAGATGTTCTGGTAGTTCGGCTCGATCGAGGCCGATACGCCGACGATATTGGCAATAGTCGCCGTCGGGGCAATCGCCAGGCAGTTCGAGTTACGCATGCCGTATTGGGCAATACGCTCGCGCAGTTCGGTCCAGTCGAGCTGGCTGCTGCGATCCACTTCCAGGTAGCCGCCGCGCTGCTCGGCCAGGAGGTCGACGCTGTCTTGCGGCAGAATGCCCTTGGACCACAGGCTGCCTGCATAGCTAGGGTAACGGCCGCGCTCTTGAGCCAGCTCGGTCGAGGCATAGTAAGCGTGGTAGGCCACGACTTCCATCGACTGGTCGGCGAATTCCACGGCACCTTGGCTGGCATATGGGGTGTGCAAGAGGTGCAGGCAATCCTGGAAGCCCATGATGCCGAGGCCGACCGGACGGTGACGCAGATTGGAATTGCGCGCCTTCTTCACCGGGTAGAAGTTGATGTCGACCACGTTGTCGAGCATGCGCATGGCGGTCTTCACCGTACGCTTGATCTTGGCCTGGTCGAGCGAGAACTGGCCGTCAGCACCCTTCACCATATGGTTCACCAGATTCACCGAGCCGAGGTTACATACGGCGATTTCGGTGTCGTTGGTGTTCAGCGTGATTTCGGTACACAGATTGGACGAGTGCACCACACCGATATGCTGCTGCGGGCTGCGGATATTGCATGGGTCCTTGAACGTGATCCATGGGTGACCGGTTTCGAACAGCATGGTCAGCATCTTGCGCCACAGCTGCAGAGCCGGGATGCGCTTGAACACACGCATTTCGCCACGATCAGCCTTGGCTTCGTACTTCACATAGGCTTCTTCGAAGGCCTTGCCATACAGGTCGTGCAGGTCCGGGCATTCGCTTGGCGTGAACAGCGTCCATTCGGCGCCTTCCATCACGCGCTTCATGAACAGGTCGGGAATCCAGTTCGCGGTATTCATGTCGTGCGTACGGCGACGGTCGTCACCCGTGTTCTTGCGTAGCTCCAGGAATTCCTCGACGTCGGCGTGCCAGCTTTCCAGATAGGCACAGACGGCGCCCTTGCGCTTGCCACCCTGGTTCACGGCCACGGCTGTGTCGTTCACCACCTTCAGGAACGGCACCACGCCTTGCGACTTGCCGTTGGTACCCTTGATATGCGAGCCGAGCGAACGCACCGGCGTCCAGTCATTGCCCAAGCCGCCCGCGAACTTCGACAGCAGCGCGTTTTCCTTGATGCCTTCGTAGATGCCATCGAGGTCATCGGCGATGGTGGTCAGGTAGCACGACGACAGCTGGCTGCGCAGCGTGCCGGAGTTGAACAGCGTCGGGGTCGACGACATGAAGTCGAAGGTCGACAGCACGTTGTAGAACTCGATGGCACGCGCTTCGCGGTCGATCTCGCGCAGCGCAAGGCCCATGGCGACGCGCATGAAGAACGCCTGCGGCAACTCGATGCGATGGCCGTGAATATGCAGGAAGTAGCGATCGAACAGCGTTTGCAGGCCGAGGTAGTCGAACTGGTAGTCGCGCTCGTGCTTCAGCGCCGCACCCAGCTTGGCCATATCGTATTGCGCAAGTTCCGGGTCGAGCAGTTCGGCTTCGATACCTTGCTTGATGAAGTTCGGGAAGTATTCCGCGTAGCGGCTGCCCATCTCCTCATGGGTCACTTCTTCGCCCAGCACTTCGCGGCGCAGGCTATGCAGCAAGAGGCGAGCGGTCACACGGCTGTAAGCCGGTTCCTTCTCGATCAGCTGACGCGCGCTCAGGATGGCCGACTTGCGGACTTCCTCAGCCGGTACGCCGTCGTACAGGTTCTTCAGCGTTTCGGTGACGATGTGCTTGGCATCGGTCACGTTCTCAAGGCCCGAACAGGCCGAACGGACCAGCGCTTCCAGGCGGCCGATATCGAGCGGCTTCATCACGCCCGCGTCGTTGATCTGGATGCCGGCGACCGTCACATGGTCGACTTCGCCCTTGGCAGCACGCTCTTGCGAACGGCGCTCACGGTAGAGCACATAGGCTCGGGCCACGTCGTGCTCGCCCGAACGCATCAGCGAGAGCTCGACCTGGTCTTGGATATCTTCAATATGGATAGCGCCGCCATCAGGCTTACGGCGCATCAGCGCACTCACAACCGCCTGGGTCAGGCGTTCCACCGTCTCTCGCACCGATGCAGACTGCGCTGCCTGGGCGCCATGCGTCGCCAGGAAAGCCTTGGTCATGGCTACCGAGATCTTCATGGGCTCGAACGGCACCACGGCGCCATTACGGCGGATGATCTTGTATTCGGCAACCTGCGGTGCATCGCCGGCACCCGCTCCGCCCTCTGCCATATAGACAGGGCGGGGTGTGCTGGCGTTTTCGGTGGTAGCGTACATGCGCTTGATTCCCCTCTTGCTGTTGGTTTGACTGCACCCGGCGAGCCAGGTGCCTTGGGTATTGCTCGACTACTTGTTTACTGCGCCGTCGACGATGCCCGCCGGACGTCTAAAACGGAACGGCCGACCAGGAGGTCGCGACGGCAAATCATTGATGGCACACGAGAAAAATTCGACCCCGGAAAGTCCGGAGCAGGGTGTGCATAAATCTGTGAAGAAAATGTGAAAAAACACAAGATATAGTGTTTCTCGTCAGGTCTAGCTACTAATTCTAGTAGCGAAGATCGCGGCGAGCAACTACTACTTTTGCCAATGTTGCGCAGCTCGCAACTACAAGGCCCGATGCGGGACCGCAGTGTATGAACGACACATTACCGATGGATTTCGAGCAGGTTTCCGTCGCGTTTCGATGCAATGACCCGACCGTTCATCCATCCCTATCCTGTGGATAAGTTTTGGAGATCGTCTCATCCGGAAAACACGTTTCCGACGCACCAAAAACAAAACGGCGACGGGGTCGCCGTCGCCGTTTTTGCGAATCATGCGACCGATCAGTGGTGGTGACCGTGCGGGCCGTGTACATGGCCGTGCGACAACTCTTCTGCCGACGCTGCGCGGATATCCGCGACAGTGGCCTTGAAGCGGATACGCTTGCCGGCCAATGGGTGGTTACCATCCACCACCACCTTGCCGTCAGCGATCTCGGTCACGGTAAACAACATCACATCGCCGGTTTCCGGATCATCAGCTTCAAACATCATGCCGACTTCCACTTCTTCCGGAAACACATCCAGCGGCTCCATGCGTACGAGCTCGGCGTCGTATTCGCCAAAGGCGTCGTCCGGTTCCATCGTCACATCGATGGTGTCACCGACCTTCTTGGCGTGCAGCGCTTCTTCCACCACCGGGAAGATCCCATCGTAGCCGCCATGCAGATAGACCATGGGCTCGTCAGCCTGGGTTTTGTCGAGCACTTCGCCTGCCGAGTCGAGCATCTCGTATTGCAGCGAAACGACCGAATTCTTAACGATTTCCATGAGCGGATTTCCTTGGGTGCGCCATCAGGCGTCGAGTGTTTGGATCAGTTTTAGAACATCCGCCGCGTGTCCGCGCGGGGAAACGTTATACAGCGCGTGGCGCAGTAGCCCGGCACGGTCGACGATGAACGTCGAGCGGATGGTGCCGAATTTTACCACGCCATTGCGCTCGATTTCCCGCAACGTGTGATAACTGCGTGAAACTTCCGTGCCGCCATCCGACAAAAGGCGCACCAGAAGGCCATGCCGGTCGCGAAATGCTTCATGGCACAGCGGGTCGTCGAGGCTCACCCCCAGCACCACCGTACCGGCACTGTCAAAGCGCTCGGCAAGGTCAGAGAATTCGATGGCTTCCACCGTACAGCCGGGGTCGTCGTCACGGTGGTAAAAGTAAAGGACAACGCGCTTTTCGCCGCGGAAGTCGGAGAGGCGCACCATGTCCATCGCAGCATCGGGCAGTTCAAAATCAGGTGCCGGAACCCCAGGTTCAAGCATGCTCTTCTCCCTTAAGGAAGCGCTGCAAGGCCGCAGCCGGAGTGAGATAATCCAGCCTCAAGTCCGTTCCTACAGATATAGCGCACGATGTCCATTCCGCCGCTCGGAAATTTATCACCCGACACCTTCCTCGCCGAATACTGGCAGAAGAAGCCCCTACTGATCCGCCAGGCCGTCACCCAGTTCGACTGGCTGCCAACCTTCGCCGACCTCGCTGAATTGGCCGAGCGCGACGATGTCGAATCGCGCCTAGTCGAATATAAAGCCGGCAAATGGGCCTGCGACAGCGGCCCCTTCAGGCCCGCGCGGCTCAAGCGCCTCGGCGAGCGCGACTGGACCGTGTTGGTACAGAGCGTAAACCATCATGTGCCGTTCGCCGATACCCTTTTGCATCGTTTCGACTTTGTGCCACAGGTTCGACTCGACGATCTGATGATTTCCTATGCGCCACCGGGCGGGAGCGTCGGTCCGCACTTCGACAGCTATGACGTGTTTCTGCTACAGGTTGGCGGCAGCAAGCGCTGGCGCATCTCTGCGCAGACCGATCTCAGTCTCGTCGAGGGCGCCCCACTAAAGATCCTCGAGCGCTTCGAACCCGAACAGGAATGGATTCTGGAGCACGGCGACATGCTCTATCTGCCACCCAAGTATGCGCACGAAGGCGTCGCCATCGAGGCCGGCATGACCTGGTCGATCGGCTTTCGCGCGCCCACCGCGCAAGAGCTCGGTGGCGCTTTCCTCGACTACCTACGTGACCACATCGCGCTCGATGGCATCTACACCGACCCCAATCTGCGCGCCACGGCCGAGCCTGGCCGAGTGCCGGACGATTTCGTGGACCAGATCGCCACCATGCTCGACCGTATTCGTTGGGATCGCGATCTGATCGCCGACTTCGCCGGCCGCTACTTCAGCGAGCCCAAGGCGCATGTGTTCTACGACACGCCCGACGACGGCACCAGCGACAAGCAATTCGCCCGTGCCGTCGCCAAGCAAGGCGTGCGGCTCGACGCTAAAACGGTGATGCTCTACGACGATACGGCTATCTATGTGAATGGCGACACGCTCGATGCCGACCCCGAGAGCCACGCCACGCTGCAACAGCTCGCCAACGTACGCAGCTTGCCGCCCGCCAGCTACGATGGGGACGTGATCAGCGCCCTGCTCGACTGCTACGAGTGCGGCTATCTGCACCTTGGCCACTGAGATGCAGCACCACACCCGACCAACCCATTCGATGACCGGCCCGCATCTGCACAGGCCGCTCAACGCGCTCACGAGCGTCAGCGAGGCACCCTCGCGACGGCGTACCCAGAGGGCACAAGCGGGCGGGGGGAGTGGAATGAAACAGGGAGAGTGTGCTGTTGAGATCACACACATGGTGAGCACCCGGCTTTGCCGGGTGGCTGCGCTGCGCCCAACCAACTATATATGACAATTGCGAGCCCATAACACGATGACCAAACACGCCTTCCCCACCGACTGCCCCTGCGACAGCGGCAAGCCCTATAAGGATTGCTGCTTCATGTTCCACATGGAGAAGGTGCACGCCCCAACGGCCGAGGCGCTCATGCGCTCGCGCTACAGTGCCTATGCACTGCGTAAGGCCGATTACCTGCTCTACAGCTGGCATGCATCCACCAAGCCCAAAGAGCTGGATCTCAGCGACGACAAGACCAAATGGATCGGGCTCACCATCGTCGGCACCGAAGGCGGCCAGCCAGACGATGAAACCGGCACAGTGGAATTCATCGCCAAATACAAGATCGGCGGCCGCGCCTGCAAGCTTGCCGAGAAAAGCCACTTTGTCCGCGAAAAAGGTCGCTGGTACTACGTCGACGGTGACGTCGAGGAATGAGGATACGTGAAGCGGTAGCGGCCGACGCCACGGCGCTGACCGCCCTTTACACTGAGCTCGTCGGCGACCCGGCCATCCGTGTGCTGCCGACCCAGCTCGGCACCCTCGCGACCCACCCCGACCACGCGGTGTTGGTAGTCGAGCAAGACGACGGCCTTGTCGCAACCGCCCACCTGCTGTTCTGTATGGACGCCATGTATGCCGATCAGCCCTATGCGCTGGTCGAGAACGTGGTTGTGGCCGAGCGGACGCGTGGTCAAGGCATCGGCGCCGCCCTTTTTCGCGAAATCGACCGACGCTGTCTTGCACGGAATTGCTCGAAGATCATGCTGCTCAGCAATGCGGCACGATCGGACGCACACCGATTCTTCGAGCAAGCGGGTTATGGGGGCGATCGCAAGCGCGGATTCGTCAAATACCGTCGCGATATCGAATCCGATACGGCGAAAATTGCATAAAATAGCCTCATCCCAACGGACGTTCCGTCCACGACAAGGACAATTCATGCCCAAGCTCAGCATCAGCACCGCCTTCGATTCCGGCGCCGTCAATATCGTCAAAGTCGACGACCACCGCGATATCCAGCTGAATATTCGCCCCGACAGCGCCAGCGAATTCGCCCAGTGGTTTCACTTCCGTCTGCAGGGCGCTGCCGGCCTGCCCGTCACGATGCGCTTCATGAACGCAGGCGAATCGGCCTACCCCAAGGGTTGGGAAAACTACCGCGCGGTGGCGAGCTACGACCGCCAGCACTGGTTCCGTGTGCCGACCCAATACGACGGCAAGACGATGACCGTGCAGGTCACGCCGCTCGCGCAAAGCATCTTCTTTGCCTATTTCGAGCCTTACTCGTGGGAACGCCATCTCGACCTGATCGGCTTCGCCGCCGAGCATGAGAACGTCGAAGTCGAGCACCTGGGCAAGACGCTCGACGGCCACGATATGGACGTGCTGATCATCGGCGAGCCCGAAGCCAGCAAGAAGAAGGTCTGGCTGATCGCCCGCCAGCACCCTGGCGAAACGATGGCCGAGTGGTTCGTCGAAGGCTTCCTTGAGCGCCTCTTGGACGCCGAAGACCCCGTCAGCCGTGTGCTGCTGAGCCAGTGCGTATTCTACGTGGTGCCCAACATGAACCCGGATGGCTCGGTACGCGGCAATCTGCGCACCAATGCGGCGGGCGCCAACCTTAACCGCGAATGGCAGACCCCAACGGCTGAGCGCTCGCCCGAGGTCTACCTGGTGCGCAAGAAGATGCTGGAAACCGGCGTCGACCTGTTCCTCGACGCCCACGGCGACGAAGCCCTGCCCTACAACTTTGTTGCCGGCTGCGAAGGCAACCCCGGCTACACCGACCGCATCGAGTCGCTGGAAAACGCCTTCAAGGCTGCATGGCTCGCCACCAGCCCAGATTTCCAAGACAGCTTCGGTTATGAGCGCGACAAGGCAGGCGAAGCGAATATGACGCTCGCCACCAACTGGGTCGGCCAACAGTTCGACTGCCTCTCCTACACCATCGAAATGCCGTTCAAGGACAACGCCAACCTGCCCGATGAAGAATACGGCTGGAGCGGCGAGCGTTCCAAAAAGCTCGGCGCAGGTGTACTGCAACCCATCCTCGCGGTGATCGGCAAGGTCCGCTGATTCCCCGACTGCGCTGAAACGACCGGGCGGCAAGGCTGATGGCCTGCCGCCCGTTTCACGCTCCCCCTGCACCGATGACCGATCGTCCGAACACTTGGCGATGCGGCACCACCGCGCTTGCACCCCCTCATTGCGTCAGCCATACCGAATGCAGACTTCTCTCCCTGGAGATCGCCATGCAGACTCGGTCGCTCGCAGCGGCGTCATCGGCATTGATATTGGGTGCCGTCTCGCTCCCCACCCATGCAGGCGTCTTCGACGTCACCGCCACCGTCAATAACACCACGCAGTCCGAGACCTACAACACCGTCGACGCCGCGCTCGCCGCCGCGACTGACCAGGGCCTGCACAACTTGGCGGGTAGCTATACCGGCGTGGAGGCCGCCAACCTCGACATCGACTTCCGCGGCGTGGCCGTGCTGCTGGCCTTCCCCACCGCCAATAGCACCCTGTTGACGCTAAATATTCCGTCCATCAACGTCAGCCAGCAGTTCCAGGGCACCACGCGCGACGACAGCCAGTCAGCCCTGCGCGACTACATCAAGAAAAACGCCGATCTGCTCTCACGCCTGCAAAAGCAGTTGGTCAAATCCTCCCCAGTCGACCCTGTCGCCGGCAACCCGAACAGTATGATGAGCCGCAGCGCAGCAGCCGACTTCACCCAGGGCCTCGTCAGCCCAAGCCAGGTGGCGGGGCAATCGGACACCGGCCAGTCGTCCAACGTATTCGGCTTTATGCCGAGTTACACCAAGATGGTGAACCACAGCCTCACCAACCCGCGCGATATGGACAGCGACACGGTCTCGCTACCGCTCTCCTACACCCACAAGTTCGCCACGCCGGGTAAGGAGTTCGATATCTACGTCCCCTTGGCCGAATCGACCGTCGACGGCGCCAAAGCCTACGATGTGGGCATTTCCGTCGCCTACCGCACCCCCGTGACGCCTCGCTGGTACCTTGCCTTCTCGGGCGGCGTACGCGCCACCGGCTCGCAAGACCTCGGCTCCGGCGTTGCCATGGCTAATGGCACCATCACCAGCAGCTATATCATCCCGGGCGAACATTGGAGCTACACCATCGGCAATATGATCGGCCAGTACTCAGCCATGAAGGTCAAGATCAACGACACTGCCTACGACCCGGGCATCCACAACACCATCTTCCGCAACGGTGTGTTGATCGAGCAAAACTCCGGCTGGCAGGTGCTCGGCGAAGCCGCCACAGTGGAATACACCATCATCGACACCCGCTTTACCGGTACCGATCTCTTCAACAAGCACCAGGATGAGTTCGGCATCACCATCGGCAGCAAGCGGGCCAACAACGCACATGCGTCGGATTTCCGCGGCGGCTTGGCATATACCAAGGCCCCGAATTCGAAGGGGTGGGCGTTTAATTTTGGGTATTGGTTTTGAGGGGTAGCCGGGGAGAGCCTAGCGACTGCGAAACCTGATCTGCCGCGTACCCCTTACTCCCCTCGCCCCCGTGCGGGAGAGGGGCTGGGGGAGAGGGGGTAGCCACCTCAGCAGATGGTTTTGCGAGGCTTCCGGCCATTGCCCAGCGCGTAGGGCGCATCAGCGAAGTCGATGCGCCGTATAGCGTGCCGATCGCCAGCTGTCGTAAGTCGGACGAGAGAAACGTCATCCAACACCTCCCCCTTACCTTACACCCCTCTCCCCTCGCAGGAGAGGGGCGATTACCTCTACATGGTCGTTCAATAAACTCGTCGTATGTTGGGCTTCGCTTTGCTCAGCCCAACCTACCTACTGATCCGCCGCGTACCCCCTACTCCCCTCTCCCCTCGCGGGAGAGGGGTTGGGGGAGAGGGGGCAGCGACCTCAGCAAATGGTTTTGCGGGGCTTCCGGCCATTGCCTAGCGGGTAAAATCCACCACCGTCTTGCCATGGTGGGCATGGGTGCGAATGCGCTCAATGGCGGCAGCCAAATCGGCCGGCGCAACAACTTCCTCCACGCGCGATTGCAGTTCCTTGCGGGCAACCAGCTC
>Ga0213872_10001391_pt1 | contig 15936 bp, 10 predicted proteins | sample VelepicomBERX_R2_FD_160071 | JGI IMG/M metagenome (GOLD analysis project Ga0213872, IMG submission 160071) | Rhizosphere microbial communities from Vellozia epidendroides in rupestrian grasslands, the National Park of Serra do Cipo, Brazil - RX_R2 | ecosystem: Host-associated > Plants > Roots >...
CGTCGGCGCGGGCGTGACGTGCGCGATTGCGTCCGGCACGATCATCGAATTATTTGCTCATTACAGTCACCTTGTTGTGGTCCACCGGTCGATACCGTCCGGAAGTCCGTCCCGGCTCATTGTTTTCGTGATCGGTTCAGTGACGGTAACCTGGCTGACGCAGCAGGTCTCGAACCTAAGGCAGCAGAACGCGACTGAAGAGCTGCGGCGTCAACTGGAGCTGGGTGCGGCGGAACAAAGGCTCGCCGAAGAGCGCCAGCGAGCGGATATGGCCCTGCACGAGCGCGAAACACGCCTGCAGATGGCGCTTCGGGCGGGCCAGATAGGGCTGTGGGATCGCGACCTTGAGACGGGCGCCCTGCTGTGGTCCGACGAGCACTACCGGATTCTGGGGCTCGAGCCGGGTTCCGTGCCGCCGAGCTACGAAGTGATGCACAATGCGATACATCCGGAGGATCGCGACGCGATGGACGCGCGCTACAAGAGCACACTGGCCGAAGGCAAGCCACTCTACTCTGAATATCGCGTGTTGCGTCCTGACGGAACCGTTGCCTGGGTGGAGGCCGAGGGCCAGTACGAACTGGATGCCGCGGGCAAGCCGGTGCGCATGCTGGGCGTCCTGACCGACGTTACCCGGCGCAAGCAGGCCGAAGCGGCGCTGTTGCAATCAGAGAAGCTGGCTATCGCCGGCCGGCTCGCGGCCACCGTTGCGCACGAGATCAACAATCCTCTGGCTGCTGTGGCGAATCTGATGTACCTGATCAGGCATGCCGATTCGCTGGAGGGCGCGCGCGAGCACGCGGACACGGCGCTCAAACAGGTAATGCGCGTGGCGCATATCACGCGGCAGACCCTCAAGTTTCATAAGCAGAACGAGGCTTCAAGAATTACCCGGCTTTCCGAGGAGACCGAGAGCGTGCTCAGCCTGTTCCACGGAAAGCTGCGGCAGTCCGGTGTTACGGTGGAACGCCGCTACGAGGACGATCCAGTCGTGGAGTGCCCCAGCGGGGACCTGCGCCAGGTGTTCGCTAACCTTATCGTTAACGCCCTCGACGCGATGCCTCGCGGAGGCCGTCTCACAATCCGGATTCGAAGGTCGGTCAACTGGCGGGAGCGGACGGAATACGGGTTGCGCATCACCATTGCCGACACGGGCGAGGGCATGGCGCCCGAGGCGAAACGGCGTATTTATGAGCCGTTCTTCACGACGAAGGGCTCAACGGGACTCGGAATGTGGGTGACGGCTCAGATCGTCGATCGGCTGCGCGGTAGCATATCGGTGTGGAGCAGCCGGTTACCGGACCATAGCGGAACTGTGTTTTCGGTATTTCTCCCCTTCGATCGCTCATCGAACGGAGTGTCCGTTCTGGGCGGCGAGCAGGAGCCGGAAGCCCTACCTGTTTCTTAAACGGCACAAAGCGTGACGGCCTGCCGTAACGCGGCGACAGGGTCGCTGGTAGCCAGAAACTCGTGCGCCACGTATCCGGTGAAGCCTGTATCTGCGATGCCCCTCATCACGGCGTCGTACTGGATCTCCTGCGTGTGGTCGAGCTGGTGCCGCCCCGGAACGCCTCCGGTGTGAAAGTGCCCGATCGCTCCGCTGTTCGCCTTAATGGTGGCGATCAGGTCTCCCTCCATAATTTGCATGTGGTAGATGTCGTAGAGCAGCTTCACACGAGGCGAGTTGACTTCCTGCATCACCTGTACTCCCCATGCAGTGTGGTCGGCCATGTAGTCGTGATGGTTGACCTTGCTGTTGAGCAGCTCAAGGCAAATGGTGACGCCGTTGTCCTCGGCGATCTTCTTGACGCGGTTAAGGCCGATGACTGTATTGCGGGCGCCCTCCTCGTCGGACATACCTTTGCGATTTCCTGAGAATGTAATGACGTTCGGCACGCCGGCCTTTGCCGCGAGGGGGATGTTCTTGCGGAAGGCCTCCTCGATTGCGGCGTGATTCTCGGTTCGATTCAGCGCGTCCGGAATCGTGCCTCCTCCGGCATACCCCATGGTGCATATCAGCCCATACCGCCGCGGGATCTCCCACTCGTCGACGTTCAGCAGGTCGACGCCTTTCATGCCCAGGCTCGCCGAGAGCGTGCAGAGCTGGTCGACGGACATGTCCTTGTAACACCAGCGACAGACCGACTGTTTGATCCGGCTGCCGGACGGCGGGGTGGCCGTCTGTGTTTGCGCAGCCGATGATTCGCCGGTCATGAAAGATACCCCGACGCCGGAGATGATTCCCGCCTCCAAAAACCTTCTACGCGAAAGAGAAGTCATAATCCTACTCCGCCGGAACCGGATTCTGCGCCGTAAATTCCGAGCAACACGGCTTTGCTACGTTGCTGTACTCCATCAGTTCAAGACGCGTCTGGTCGGGATCGAACAGGTTGTACTGCCACTTGCCGTCCCTGCCGATCTGCATGGGGGTGTGCTGGTTGTCGAGCCGACCCTCGACGTCGAGCGTTGTCACCGCCTTCTCCATGTTCACCACGCCGATCGAGAGATGGTTCAGCACGCCCAGCTGCTTCTGCAGGACGTCGGGCGCGGCACCTGCCGGCAGCGGGCTGAGCATGTATTCGAGCCAGTCATGCCCGTCCGGAACCTGCTGCGAGACCCAGTCGGTTCGATCCGGCTTCATGCCTCCGAACCAGTATGGGCGGAAGCCCAGAATTTCGCGATAGAAGGCATCCTCGGCCTCGCGGTTCTTCACGCTCATCCCGACGTGGATGATGCGGTGCCCGATCGGACTGGCTCCGGCGATCGAGAGAGGATGGGCAGGCGGCTGGACGAATCCGACGGTGTTGCCCTCCGGGTCCTTCACATGGAACCACAGGCTGCCGTCGGACCCATGCTCGACTTGCGCCGGCGCATCTACCTTGTGCGCGGCGAGGTAGGCACGCAGCGCCTCGGCGTCAGTAGTGATATAGGCCAGATGATCGAGCCGGTCCGGGCCGGCTCCCCCAGGGAAGGGCAGCACCTCGACGAACTGTGTCGAGTTCACATAGTAGCGTACGCCATTCGGATTCTCTGGATCGGGTCCCTTGAACAGGCCGATATCGTGAACGTAGTACTTCTCGGCAGCCTCCGGACGGGTGGTGTAAACGGCGATGTGAGAGATGCCGGTGATGGCAGGCCGGGCCTGGGCAAAGGCGGCGGCAGGCAGCGACAGCGAGAGCAGTACAGCGAGTAAGCGAGTCATTGCCGGATTTCCTTCCAGACCCTGTTTTGAGCAGGTTCCCACAAACGCTACCAAGATAACCGATTTACCTCTAGGTCGGCACGCAGCGAACCGGGGCGAGGGCGGCTGCGTAGACAATGGTGCGACCGCGTTTAGTATGTTGGCCATACCAGAATGAAGCGAAAGAGACGACGCCGGAACAAGAGGTCTCCAAATACGCTGCGTGCGCTGCTCGTGGTCTATGCCATCGCGAGCCTGTCGTACTGGCTGGCAGGAGCCATCGACATGTGGCAGATCCGCGTCCACTGGGATCGGATCGTCGAGGCGCCATTCCGCTTCAACCCCGACACGCACGTGGTGGAGAGCGTCCAGCCGGAAGCCACGGCAGCCGGGCTGCAAAAGGGCGACACAATCGAAGGCCTGAACGGTGGCGGCTATACCGGCCTCGCCCAGTGGACGGAGATTATTTCCGACGGCCGTCCCGGAGACACCCTCGACGTGCAGTACACGCGACCGGACGGCGCGCGGAAAGCGACAACAATCACCCTTGCGCATGCGCCATACTTTTACGGCAACACATCTCCGGTGATCTCCTACTGGCAGGAGTTTCTCATCGGAGGGCTGCTGCCGCTCGTGTGTTTATGCCTGGGGTACTGGGTAGCGATGGCCCGGCCCCTCGATCCCAACGCATGGCTGCTGCTGCTTCTGCTGACTTTTCCGAGCGTCCTGTTTGTGAACAGCGGCCTGGCGACCGGCTTTTCCCTGTTTCTGCGGGGATTCTGGTACCAGGTGATGCAGATTCTTGCCTCGCCGGCGCTGCTGCTGTTCGGCATCTATTTCCCTGAGCGCTCGCGCATTGATGTGCGCTTTCCATGGCTGAAGTGGGTCATCCTCGGCCCGATGGCGGCCGACATCCTGGTTCTGCTCGCGGCGGCGTACGCAGACTACTATCGCGGGGGCGATGGCCCTGTTTTGACGCCGCTGAGCAATTATGCCGGCCAGCTGATCAATTTCCTTAATCTGCTCTGCGTCATCCTCTACCTGGTTCTTACGCTGGACAAACTGCGCTCAGCCTCGACCGCAGACGCGCGCCGCCGCCTGCGCGTGCTGACCGCTGGAACAGGTGTCGGCGTGGGCGCACTGCTGATCGTCTTCATCCTTCTGCCTCACTTCGGCGTGAAGGTGCAGGAGCGCCAGCATTACTGGCTGCAGTATCTGGGCGGCAGCCTGTTCATGATCGCCCCGCTGACGCTGGCCTACGTGGTGCTGGTGCAGCGCGCCATGGATGTCCGCGTGATCCTGCGCATGGGTACGCGTTATCTGCTGGCGAAGGCCTTCCTGTTCGTTCTTCAGGTCGTTGTAATCGTCGCCGCGATCTGGCGTCTGCTGCTGCCCGCTCTGCGCAAACAGGAACTCGAATTGCAGGACATCCTGGGCGCCGCGGCGACACTCGCGGTCCTGCTGGTCCTTCGCTTCGGAGTCCGCAAAAAGCTGCAGGTCTGGCTCGACCACAAGTTCTTTCGCGAAGCCTATGACGCGGAGCTGGTGCTGAACGAGTTGTCGGACGAGGTGCGACGGTATACCGAGACGGCTCCGTTGGTCGAGACGGTCGCCCGGCGTGTGGCCGAGACGCTGCACATCGACCAGGTCGCCATGCTGCTGCGTCGTGGAGAGAAATTCCAGGTGCAGCAGGCCATCGGGGTTCAGGTTGACGGGAGCATGGCGCTGCCGGCGCAGGCCTCGGCGGTACGCTACCTTGCGGCCACAAACGAGCCCGCGCGGCTCTACCGCGACGATCCCGATGCCTGGTATCTCATGGCCGGAACCGATGAGCGGCGCGTGCTCGATGCAGTGAACGCGGAGCTGCTACTGCCGCTCCAGGGCCGCAATCGAATGATGGGCCTGATGGCGCTCGGGCCGAAGCGCTCAGAGGCGGCGTATACGCGCGCCGATCTGCACCTGCTGCACACCGTGGCGACACAAACTGGGCTGGCGATTGAGGTGGCTGAACTGGCGCATTCGCTGGCGACCGAAGCGGCGCAGCGCGAACGTGTGAATCGCGAGATCGAGATCGCCCGCGAGGTGCAGGAGCGGCTGTTTCCGCAGCAGATGCCGGGATTGCCGGGTGCGACGGTTGCGGGCCATTGCCGGCCGGCTCAGGGTGTGGGCGGCGACTACTACGACGTCTTCGACCTGGGAGATGGGCGCACGGGGCTGGCGATCGGTGATGTGAGCGGCAAGGGAATTTCGGCGGCGCTGCTGATGGCCAGCCTGCGCGCATCGCTGCGCGGCGTAACGCTGGACAGCCCGCGTGACTTCGCAAATCTGATGGACAAGGTGAATCGGCTGGTCTTTGAGGCTTCGGCGTCGAACCGCTATGCGACGTTCTTCTTTGCGGCGTTCGATCCCGCGACGCGCAAACTCGATTGCGTGAACGCTGGCCACAATCCGCCGATTCTGCTGCGGAGCGGGGGCAATGGCCAGGTGCAGGTGGTACGCCTCGAAGCCGATGGCCCGGTGGTGGGCCTGCTGCCAGTGGCTCCATACACCGAGCAATGTCTGACCATGATTCCGGGCGATCTTCTGCTGCTCTACACCGACGGCATCAGCGAGGCGATGACGCACGACGATGAGGAATGGGGCGAAGAGCGCCTGATCGCGTCCGCGGAGCGGGTCAGGGGCAAGGGGGCGCCGGAAATCCTGAGCGAAATATTCAAGGACGCGGATGCGTTTACGGCAGGAGCTCCGCAGCACGACGATATGACGCTTTTGGTGTTGAAATTAGAGGGATGATATTGACGATGCGGACGAAAGCCTTCGCATGCCTGCTGGGTGTTTCACTCTTTCTAACCGCGCTGTCTGCGTACGGGCAGGATCAACAGGTTCCCAAAGTAGCCCCGCGCCCGGCGAACACGCTTGTCATGCTACCGGACGGATCGACGGTTCATGTCGAGCTGGCCAAGACTGAGGCCGAGCGCAACTTCGGACTCATGGAGCGAACGTCGCTCCCTCAGGGCCGCGGTATGCTGTTCATCCACGAGCAGCCCGGCCACTACGGGTACTGGATGTACGACTGCAAGATCGGCCTCGACATCATCTGGATGGATCAGAACCACCGGATCGTTGAGATGTCTCCGAACACACCTCCGTGCAAGGGCAAGTCGAATACCTGTCCTTCATATGGCGGCCACGAGGCTTCCGTATATGTGCTGGAGCTGCCGGTGGGGTCGATCAAGGCACACCAACTGGCTGTTGGGCAGACGGTGAACTTCAACGTGGAGTGAAACCGGCTTTCATTGGGTCCGGTGTTTGCCAGAAAGCTGCTCGGCGTCCATGTGAACTTCATCCGCGATTGCTAAACTGGAAGAAAGATGATCCTTCCGTTTGTCCGCGATCTTCTGGCGGATCTGGAGACTTCTCCTGCGTTTGAAAAGGCGCAGAGGCATCTTGCCTTTGCCCACGGACGTCGTCGTGTCTCTGGACTAACTTCGTCGGCGCGTTCCTTATATATTCCGCTGTTTGCGCGGGCTGCCGGCGCACCGGTTGTTGTGGTCGTCCCCGACAATAAGGCGGCCGATGCGCTGCATACGGCGGTCCGCGCGGGCTGCGATCTTACCGGGGCGATCACGCCGAATCGCGTGCTCAAGCTTCCGGCCCACGATGTCCTGCCCTTCGAGAACCTTTCGCCCCATCCGGAGATCCAGGAGCAGCGCGCTGCGACGCTGTGGAAAATGGCGACCGGAGCGGCTTCGATCGTGATTGCGCCGGTTGAGGCGGCGGCAATGAAGCTGTTCCCGAGGCACTTCTACGGCGGGCTTGCCCAGGTGCTGCGGCGGGGCGAAGAGGTTGACGTTGAAACCTTGCTGGCTCACTTGGCGGGTGTGGGTTACACGCCGATGGATATTGTCGAGATGCCGGGGCAATACACGCGGCGGGGTGGCATTCTCGATGTGTATTCGCCGGAGGCGGACCGGCCGGTTCGCTTTGAATTTTTCGGCGACGAGATCGAGAGCATCAAGAAATTCGATCCGGAGACCCAGCGGTCGTCGTCTCCTCTGGATGAAGCGCAGCTGTTGCCGCTCACAGAGACACCGATGAATGAGCGGCTGTTGGCCGCCGTCCACACGAGGCTGAGCGGCACACGCATCGAGGCCGGAGACGATCCGGAGCTTGTGGCCGAGGCCGTTGCCGCGGGCGGTGTGAGCGTATTTCCGGGATGGGAATTTTTCGCGGGTGTTGCCGGAGCGGACGCGACGCTGCTCGATCTGATGCCGAAGTGCCTGCTCTTTGTCGACGAGCCGGCGATGATTCAGAACCAGATTGACCGCTGGTGGAGCAAGGTCGAACAGCGGCACGAGCGCGCGAGCATCGGATCGCTGATCCGGCCGGAGGACATCTACCAGCGGCCGGAGATCCTTGCGGCGCAGTTGTCGTCGCATCCCGGGATCGATCTCGATCAGTTGGGGGCAGTCGACGTGCTCGAAGAAGACACGACGCTCGGAGAAATCGTCTTTCAATCGCGGCCCACTCTGCGTTTTCACGGGTCGATTCCAACGTTTATCGAGCAGGTGCGCTCGCTGATGGAGCAGGAAACGCGCATGCTGCTGGTTGCTCCCAACCAGGGCGAGGTGGAGCGGCTGGCCAGCGTTCTGCGTGAGTACGAGCTGCCGTATCGGCTCGGCAGCCGCGTGCAGCACGCCGGCAGTGAGAACGTATACGACGAATCGAGTTATCTGGCGGGGAACTACCGGACGCCGATTATCGTTCGCAGCACCTTGTCGGCGGGTGTGAGCCTGCCGGATGCAAACCTGGTCCTTTTCGGCGCGAACGACTTCTCCGATGAAGCCGATGTGATGGCGCGGCCCGCGCCGCGAAAGTCGAAGACCGGCGCGTTCGTCTCCGACTTTCGCGATCTCACGATTGGCGACTACGTAGTGCATGTCGAGCACGGCATCGCACGCTACCTGGGTCTCAAGGAGATCGAGCAGGACGCCGTCACCATTGAGTTCATGGTGCTCGAGTTCGCCGATGAGGCGCGGCTCTATGTACCACTGACCCGGCTCGACCTGATCCAGAAGTACCGCTCGACCGATGCCGGGCCGGCGCCGGTGCTGAACCGGCTGGGCTCCCAGCAGTGGGCAAAGACCAAGGCGCGTGTGCGCAAGGCCATGCAGGATATGGCCGATGAACTGCTCAAACTTTATGCGCAGCGCAAGGCCGCGCAGGGGCATGCGTTTCCTATTGATAACGAATTTCAGCGCGAATTCGAAGACGCCTTCGACTACAACGAGACAGAAGACCAGCTTTCGGCGATCAACGACATCAAGCGCGACATGGAATCGACGATACCGATGGACCGCCTGCTATGCGGCGATGTGGGATACGGCAAGACCGAGGTCGCGATGCGCGCCGCCTTCAAGGCCGTTCAGGACGGCAAGCAGGCCGCGGTGTTGACGCCTACGACGGTGCTCAGCTTCCAGCACTTCGAGACATTTAAGGCGCGATTCAAGCAGTTTCCGATCAGCATCGAGATGATTTCGCGGTTTCGTACAGCCAAAGAGCAAAAGAACATCATTGAGCGGGTCGAGTCGGGACGAGTCGATATTCTGATCGGTACGCACCGGCTACTGTCGAAGGACATCAAGTTTCAGGACCTGGGCCTGCTGATTGTCGACGAGGAGCAGCGTTTTGGCGTGCGCCACAAAGAGCGGCTGAAACAGATGCGGCGCGAGATCGATGTGCTGGCGATGTCTGCGACGCCGATTCCGCGCACGCTGCACATGTCGCTTGTGGGTCTGCGCGACATGAGCGTGATTGAGACGCCTCCCAAGGACCGCATGGCGATCCAGACGGTTGTCGCGAAATTCGATGAGAAGCTGATCCGGTCAGCAATTGAGGTCGAACTGGAGCGGGGCGGGCAAGTGTATTTCGTGCACAACCGGGTGGAGACGATTTACGAGCTTGCCGCGAAGATCCAGGAATTGGTTCCGGCGGCGCGAATCACGGTTGGCCACGGTCAGATGAGCGAGGGCGAACTCGAAAAGGTGATGCTTACCTTTATGCATCATGAGCACGATGTGCTGGTCGCGACGACGATCATCGAAAACGGGCTTGACATTCCAATGGCGAACACCATCATCGTGAATCGAGCCGACCGGCATGGACTTTCGGAGCTTTACCAATTGCGTGGACGCGTGGGGCGCTCGAATCGCAGGGCTTATGCTTATCTGCTGATTCCGCCGGAGCAGGAATTGACGGAGATAGCCCGGCGCCGGCTGGCTGCGCTCAAGGAGTTTTCGGACCTTGGTGCGGGATTCAAGATTGCCGCGCTCGATCTCGAGCTGCGCGGCGCAGGGAACATGCTTGGCGGCGAACAGAGCGGGCACATCGAAGCCGTAGGGTTCGAGCTGTATACGAGCATGTTAGAAGAGGCAGTCGCAAAACTGAAGGGCGAGGAGCGCGTCGAGGTTCCTGCGACGCAGCTCAGCCTGGGCATTGGGTTGCGGATCGACGAGAGCTATATCGCGGAGGAGAATCAGCGGCTGCGCATGTACAAGGTGATTGCCGGAGTGCAGAACGAAGGCACGCTGGCCGATGTGCGGGCTGAGCTCGAAGACCGCTACGGACCGGTGCCGGAGAGCGTGCGCCACCTGCTCGATGCAGCAGCCCTGCGGCTGGAATGCGAGCGCATCGGCGTGGCGCAGATTGATCGCAAACGCGACCAGTTGCACATTCGATTCGCCGAGAACGCTGGCGTAGATCCGGGCCGTTTGATGAAGCTGGTCGCGCGAAATGCCAAGCGCGGCGCCCAGTTCACACCGCAGGGCGTGCTGCGCTATCCTCTCGCTTCGCCGAAGCCGGACGATGTGCTGGCTGAAATTCGGGCCTTGCTCGACCAGATTGCCGTTGCCGAAGTAGCCGTACAATAAGTATCTGTCGCAGTTGCATATTAAACGAGGCCTATATGAATCACCGATTCTTGACTGCCGTGCTGGTATGCTGCGCTGTTTTTTCAGGGGCCCGGATGACGACAACTCTACATGCTGAAGCCGCCGCGCGGGACGCGACGACGGCTTTTCGCAGCCTGGCCGCCGATTTTTTTGAGCAGGTCTACTTCAGATTCGCGCCGACCGTCGGAACACAGGCGGGGCTGCACCAATACGATCCTCAGCTCGAGGACTACAGCCGAGCCGCCATCGATCGCCAGATCGAGGCGCTCAAAACTTTCGAGGCAAAGTTCGATGCGGTCTCCGACGCAGGACTGGATGAGAGCACCCGGGGTGATCTGACGATGGTCCGCAGCAGCATCCGCGGTGAGCTGCTTGAACTTGGGACGATCCGGCCGTGGGAGAAGAATCCCGACAACTATTCGAGCGGCATCGCAAATAGCGCATTCGTCCTGATGGAGCGAAAATTCGCGCCCGCAGATGATCGGCTGCGCTCGCTGATCGCTCGCGAGAAGCAGATGCCGGCCGTGTTTGCAGCAGCCAAGGAGAACCTGAAGAATCCGCCGCGCGTTTACACGGAAATCGCTCTTGAGCAGCTGCCGGATATCGTCAGCTTCTTCCAGAAGGACGTTCCGGAAGCTTTCGCCGATGCTAAGGACGCTGCAACGATATCGGAGTTCAAGAAAACGAACGCCGCGGTTATCGTTTCGCTCCAATCCTACGAAAAATGGCTGAAGTCCGATCTGCTTCCCCGCTCCAACGGGGACTTTCGCATCGGGGCGGAGACTTTTTCGAAAAAGTTGCTGTGTGACGAGATGGTCGATACGCCGCTCGACAAGCTGTTGACGATTGCTTATGCCGATCTGCACAAGAATCAGGCGGAGTTCGAGCGCATCGCAAAGGAAGTCGATCCATCGAAGACGCCGCAGGAGGTCCTCGCCGAGCTGGGAGCCATCCATCCTGCACCCGATCAACTCCTGCAGACATTTCGCAGTACCTTTGACGGGCTGATCCGGTTCATTCACGAGAAGCAGATCATCACGATACCGTCGGATGTGCAGCCGACTCTCGAAGAGACGCCGCCGTTCATGAGAGCCACAACGCAGGCATCGATGGATCCGCCGGGCCCTTTCGAGAAAAACTCTACGACGGCGTACTTCAACGTCACGCTACCGGAGAAGAACTGGACGCCGCAACACATTGCCGAGCACATGATGGCGTTCAATCAAGGGACGATTATCAGCACCTCGGTGCATGAGGCATATCCGGGACATTACGTGCAGTTTCTGTGGGTGAGGTACGGCGACCTGAGCCAGGTGCGGAAGATCGTAGCCGTGGCCACAAATGTTGAGGGTTGGGCGCACTATTGCGAGCAGATGATGCTCGACGAGGGCTACGGCCAGCCGGGGACGGGCGCAAGGGATGCGCGCGAGGCGAAGCTGATCCGGCTGGGGCAGCTGCAGGATGCGCTGCTGCGCGATGCACGATTCATCGTCGGCATCAAAATGCACACGGGACAGATGAGCTTTGACCAGGCGGTTGACTTCTTTGTCTCCGACGGTTACCAGTCGCGCTCGGTCGGTACGGTTGAAACCAAGCGGGGCACCTCGGATCCGACCTATCTTTACTACACGCTGGGCAAACTGCAAATTATGAAGCTGCGCGACGATCTCCAGAAGAAGCAGGGTGCAAGCTTCTCGTTGCAGCATTTTCATGACGATTTCATGCGGCAGGGTGGTGCTCCGATAAAAATCGTGCGGCAAACACTCATGGGAGACGACTCGCCCACGCTTTAGCTGCATCTCAGGTTCGAAGAAGTTTTGTCCCGGCGCAATCCTCTGTCAGACTTGAAGAACGAAGTTGCTGCCGATCACAGATCTCAAGGATCCCCAGAAATGAAATCGAAAGTACGTAAGGCAGTCTTTCCCGCGGCGGGATTCGGTACCCGCTTTCTTCCTGCGACCAAGGCCATCCCCAAGGAGATGCTCGCCCTGGTGGACAAGCCGATTATCCAGTACGGGGTTGAGGAGGCGCTGGCCTCCGGATGCGAAGAGATCATCATCGTTACGGCGCGCGGCAAGTCGGCGATTGAGGATCACTTCGACATCAGCTATGAACTCGAGGCTTCACTTGAGAAGCGGGGCAAGAAGGAACTGCTCGAGGCCAGCCGCAAGGTGTCAAACATGGTGGACCTGGCTTACGTGAGGCAAAAGGAGGCCAAGGGGCTCGGGCATGCTGTGCTGATGGCCAAGGAACTGGTGGGTGATGAACCCTTCGCGGTCATTCTGCCCGATGATGTGATCGACGCGCAGGTACCGTGTCTCAAGCAGATGATCGATGTTTTCGAGCAGGTGCAGGGGTCGATTCTCGCGACCCAGGTCATCGAAGGCCCGGCGATTTCCGCCTACGGGGTTCTCGATGGCGATGCCTTGTCGGGTAATCCCAAAGTGATCGAGGCTCGCGGCATGGTGGAGAAGCCGAAGTTTGAAGAAGCGCCATCGAAGAATGCGATCATCGGACGCTATATTCTCACACCGGCCATCTTCGAATTGCTCGAGAAGATTACTCCGGGTGCCGGCGGCGAGCTTCAGCTAACCGACGCGATCAAGGGCCTGCTGAAGACCGAGAAGGTCTATGGCTACACGTTCGACGGAATTCGTCACGATGCCGGTGACAAATTGGGAATGCTTAAGGCAACGGTCGACTTCGCGCTCAAACGCGACGACCTGGGTCCGCCGTTCCGGGAGTTCCTGAAGTCGCTGTCGCTGTAGAGCGGTGTCTCACTTCCACTTGATGTTGCAGCCAATGCTTGGCCGCTGCTCGGGGCTGATTGGCTTGCCCGCGAGCAGCGCGTCTATTGCCCCGCGCAGGTCCCTGCCGTTCACAGGAATGCCATTTCCCGGGCGGCTGTCGTCGAACTGCCCGCGATAGACCAGCTTCAGGCCGCCATCGAACAAAAAGAAGTCGGGAGTGCAGGCCGCGTCGTAGCCGCGGGCCACGTCTTGCGATTCGTCATAGAGGTAAGGGAAGCTGAATCCGAGATCGCGGGCCTGCTGGGCGAGGCTTTCGGGCGCGTCATCGGGATAATTGTCGGCGTCGTTGCTGCTGATCGCCACGATGCCGATGCCCTTGCCCGCATAGTCGCGGCCGAGTTGCGCTAATGCCTTTTCAAGATGCTTCACGAAGGGACAGTGACGGCAGATGAACATCACCAGCAGTCCCTTCTGACCGGTCACCGCCTGTGTCGTTACCTGCTTTCCGGTAACTACGTCTGTGAGCGCGAAATCCGGCGCTGAAGTTCCGAGCGCAAGCATGGCAGATTCTGTGCGGGCCATATTTCTCCTCTTCTAGTTGATTTTATTCAACCTTAAAACAGCATGCCCTTGCGCGGCAGTGGCACCCCAAGGTGCTCATAGGCCAGGCGTGTGGCTACGCGTCCGCGCGGAGTGCGGTCGAGGAAGCCACGCTGTATAAGGAACGGCTCGTAGACTTCTTCGAGGGCGTCTTCTTCCTCTGCGAGCGAGGCGGCAAGAGTATTGAGACCGACCGGGCCACCGTCGTATTTCTCGATGATGGTCAGCAGCAGGCGCCTGTCGAGCTCGTCGAAGCCGTGCGCGTCGACTTCAAGCAGCTTGAGCGCTTGTTCGGCCGTGGCGCGATCGATGATGCCCGAACCGCGTACCTGCGCGTAGTCGCGGACTCGGCGCAGCAGGCGATTGGCGATGCGGGGAGTGCCGCGCGAGCGCATGGCGATCTCGGCTGCGCCTTCGTGGTCGATGGGAATGCCGAGGACTTCCGCCGAGCGCTCGACCACGAAACGAAGATCGTCGTCGGAGTAGAACTCGAGCCGGAGCAGGATTCCGAAACGCGAGCGAAGCGGCGAGGAGAGCAGGCCGGGGCGCGTGGTCGCGGCGACAAAGGTGAAAGGCTTGATATCCATCACGTGCGTGCGCGCGGCCGGTCCCTGCCCGATGATGATGTCGAGCTTGTAATCCTCGAGCGCGGTGTAAAGCTTCTCTTCGAGTACCGGCTGCAGGCGGTGGATTTCGTCGAGAAAGAGCACCTGCCGCTCGCGCACATTCGTTAGGATCGCAGTGAGATCGCCTTGGATCTGCAGGGCCGGGCCGGAGGTCTGCTGGAAGCCGACGTTCAGTTCATTGGCGATGATGGTGGCCAGCGTTGTCTTGCCGAGTCCGGGAGGTCCGAAGAGCAGCACATGGTCGAGCGCCTCGCCACGCGTGCGGGCAGCTTCGAGAGCGATGCTCAACTGCTCCTTTGCTTTTTGCTGGCCAATGAATTCATGAAGAAGACGCGGGCGCAGCTTCAGTTCGAATGAGCTTTCATCTTCGGAGCGCACCGCACTTACCAGCCGTTCCGGATCATCCTTGCGAAGAGGCATTTGATTCGGAGTCTACCGGGTGAAGTGAGCGGAAGCAATGTGTCGGAGTTTCGTCTACAGTGATTGGACTATGCTTCGATCCATTCTCTGCTTTTCCATTGCGTTACTGCTGTTCCCGTCCTGTTTCGGTCAAAGCTCCACTGCAGACATGTCTGACACTCAAAAAGCGGAAATGGCGAACCGGGTCCGGGAGGAGTACCTGCATGCCTGGAAGGGATATCACAAGTACGCCTGGGGCCACGACGCCCTGATGCCTTTGAGCCACAAGCCGCATGACTGGTACGCGCACTCATTGCTCATGACACCGGTTGACGGACTCGACACGATGATCCTGATGGGGTTGAAGCCGCAGGCAGACGAAGCGCGCAAGCTGATTGCTAAGAGATTGAACTTCGATCAGGACATGTATGTGAAGGATTTCGAAATCACCATTCGGCTCCTGGGGAGTCTGCTGTCAAGTTACGAATTGACCGGCGACAAGCGCCTGCTCGAATTGGCCGACGATTTGGGCCGACGCATGCTGCCGATGTTCAATTCACCAACCGGCATGCCGTACGAGTATGTGAATCTGCATACTGGGGCCGTGCGCGGCGCAGCGAGCAATCCAGCGGAGATCGGCAGTTTGCTGATCGAGTATGGAATGCTCTCACGGGAAACTGGCAGGCAGGAGTACTACGAGAAGGCCAAGCGTGCTGTCGTCGAGTTGTACAAGAGACAATCCGGGATCGGGCTCGTCGGATCAGGCATTAACGTGGAAACAGGAGAATGGACCGATTCCACGGCAGGGATTATGGGCGGCATTGATTCCTACTATGAATATCTGCTGAAAGCGGCGATTCTCTTTGGCGATAAAGACTGCGAGCGTATGTGGAAGGAGAGCCTGACCGCGATCAACAGATATCTTGCCGACCGGCGGCCGGACGGCCTGTGGTATGGGCAGGCGAACATGAACTCTGGAGCGCGGATCACAACCTACTACGGGGCGCTGGATGCATTTTTCCCAGCCGTGCTGGTGCTGTCCGGCGACGTGGATCGCGCAGCCCGGCTGCAGGACTCCGGCTACAAGATGTGGAACTTCACAGGTGTCGAGCCGGATGGATTCGATTATGTGAAGAGAAAGATCACGAATCCGGAGTATCCGCTTCGGCCGGAGATTATCGAATCTGCATATTACCTGTATCACGCCACACGCGATCCAAAGTATCTGGCAATGGGGCGGACATTTTTCGACTCTTTGCTGAAATACTGCCGCACAGAGGCGGGTTTTGCGGCGCTCAAGGATGTGGGTGTTGAAAAAGTCAGTACGAGACAGGCGATTTCGACGAGATCCGTATGGTGATTCGAGTTGTTTAGCAGCATAGTGTGACCATGTTGTCGTCGATGACCATTGCCGGAGGTGAACGCGCATG
>Ga0213872_10001392_pt1 | contig 15927 bp, 14 predicted proteins | sample VelepicomBERX_R2_FD_160071 | JGI IMG/M metagenome (GOLD analysis project Ga0213872, IMG submission 160071) | Rhizosphere microbial communities from Vellozia epidendroides in rupestrian grasslands, the National Park of Serra do Cipo, Brazil - RX_R2 | ecosystem: Host-associated > Plants > Roots >...
ATCCTCAAGCTCAAGAATTGGTGGGACCTGACCGGCGTACTGCGGCTGACCCGCGAGATGTTCCCGACCGGCCATGGCAGCCACGCCACGCCGGCCGAGATCGCCGTGACGCAGGCCGCCTATCCCTACAGCATCAAGAGCGCCAATATCGCGCCGCGGATCGCCCCGACCGGTCCGATCCGCGACGCCGCCGACTACCGCACCCGCTTCGCCGACGGCCGGATAGGCTCGGACCCGCTGCAGGCCAGCCCGGAAAAGGGCCGCGAACTGATCGACAAGGCGGTGAGCGCGTTGCTCAAGGAGATCGCGGAATTCGAGACCGAAGAGGCTGTGACTTAAAAAGGGCGCTTCCTCTTGCCACTATTTGCGCCGAGGAAAGCCACAATTCAGACATCAGGCGCGACTAATTCTATTCCCGTAGGCCGCATACAGGCCTTTGTAGGAGTAACGATCATGTTGCGCAAAGTCGCAGGTGCCACTCTCGTCGCCGCTGCCCTGGTAGCCGCTCCGGTCGGCCAGGCTTCCGCTCACGATCATGACGCCGGCATCGGCCTCGGCCTGCTCGGCGCCGCCGCGGTCGTCGGAACCGCCGCCGCCTTCGCCAATGGTTCGGTGGTTTATGCACAGCCGGCTCCGGTTTACGCGGCGCCTGTTTATGCGCCTCCACCGGTCGTTTATGAGGCGCCCCCGCCCACGGTGGTCTATGCGCAGCCCTATCCTTACGGGTACGGCTACTATCCGCGCCATCATTGGCACCATGAAGGTTGGCATGAGGGCTGGCGCCGCTGATCTTCGGAATTAGCTGATTTAACCTCTTGAATCCTTCCCGTTTCGCCGCAAGCTCTTGGACGTGGCTCACGTCCAAGAGCCCGGGACAGGGGAGGACTTCATGGCCAAGCGCTTTCTAGCCGCCGGCGTAGCCGGCCTTCTGGCTTTTTCCGCCTCGGCGCAGCAGCCGGTGCCGCCCGGTTCGCCTCTGGCGGATCGCCCTCCGAGCGAGGAAGCGGCGAAGCTGGCGCCGATCTCGCCGCCGCCGCTTCCCACCGCCGCCGATAAGCTTCCCGCCGCCAAACTCCATCTGCCGCCCGGCTTCGCCATCGAGGTCTATGCCTCAGGCATGGCCAATGCGCGCTCGCTGCGCGACGGGGCCAAGGGCACGGTGTTCGTCGGCTCCAGGCTGGTCGACAAGGTCTACGCAATCACCGCCGGTGACCATAAGGTCAAGGTGATCGCCTCGGGGCTGCATCGTCCGAATGGAGTCGCCTTCCATGACGGCACGCTTTATATCGCCGAGCTGTCGCAGATCTCGAAAATCGACGATATCGAGGATCATCTCGACGATCCGCCGAAGCCCACGGTGATCTATGACGATCTGCCCAAGGATGAGGCGCATGGCTGGAAATTCATTTCCGTAGGCCCGGACAACCGCCTCTATATCCCGGTCGGCCAGCCCGGCAACAATGTCGCCCGCGATCCGCTCCATGCCCAGATCCGCCGCATCAATCTCGATGGTTCCGGCGCGGAGGTGGTCGCCATCGGCGTGCGCAATACGGTGGGTTTCGACTGGAGCCCAGTGTCCCACGAGCTCTATTTCACTGACAATGGCCGCGACTGGATGTCCGAGGATGTGCCTGAGGACAAGCTCAACCGCGTCACCAAATTGGGCGAGGATTTTGGCGTGCCCTATTGCTATCAGGGCAATATCTCCGACCCCGAATTCGGCTGGGGCCATTCCTGCAGCGACTTCACCCCGCCGGTTGCGCTGATGGGAGCGCACACCGCCACGCTCGGCATGCGTTTCTATACCGGCTCGATGTTTCCACCCCAATATAAGAACGCCATCTTCGTCGCCCGCCACGGTTCCTGGAACCGCACGCAGAAACTGGGCGGCGATGTGGTGGTGGTGAAACTCAATAAGGACGGTACGGTGAAGTCGGTCGAACCTTTCCTGACCGGTTTCATCGAGAATAACGAATATCTCGGCCGCCCGGTCGATGTGCAGCCCCTGAAGGATGGCTCTCTGCTGGTGTCCGACGATTGGAACGGCGCCGTCTATCGAATTACCTACAAGGGCAAGGCCAAGTGAAGCTTTGGTTTGCGGCGCTTTTCGTCCTCGCTCTGGCGGGAATGGCTGCGGCCGCCCCCGAGAAGGCGGCTCCTTGTCTCGGCTGCCATGGCGAGGCCGGCGAGTCGCAGACCGAATTGATCCCTTCGCTCGGCGCTCAGCAGCCGGCTTATGTGCTGATCCAGCTCTACATGTTCCGCGAAAAGATGCGGACCTCCGACATCATGAACGAAATGGCCAAAGGCCTGACGGATGACGATCTGCACAGCCTGTCGGATTTCATCGCCACCTTGCCCAAGCCGTCGCCGCCAGCTGGTGAAGGCGATCCGGCACGGATGGAGGCGGCGAGGGCCCTGGTCGAGAAGAATCACTGCAATTCCTGCCACAATGCCGACTTCTCGGGGCGCGACAACATTCCCCGTCTCGCCGATCAGCGCGAGGATTACCTCGCCAAGACCCTGCGCGAGTATAAAAGCAACAAAAGGGCCGGCTATGACGGCACCATGGCCGAAGTGCTGCAGCCGGTCACCGACCAGCAGATCGGGGAATTGGCTTATTACCTCGCCAGAGTGCGCTAAAAGCTGGCGGTGATGCCGCCGATCAGAGTCAGCGGCGTGCCGGGGAAATATTCATCGATGCCGGTGGTGGTGATCGCCGCCCGGTCGGCGTAGGGCCGATTGGTCAGGTTCAGGATCTTGCCACGCAAGCTGAGCCAGTCATTAAGCTTGGCGGTGGCGCGGAGATTGAACAGCTCGTAGCCGCCATAGGAATGGCTGTCGGCATTGTCGAGGAAATAGCGGCCGACATGCACCCATTCCAACTCGGCCCGCATGCCGGGCGAGAAACTGTAGCCGAGACGCGTATTGGCCATGGCGTGGGGCGCCTCCGGCATTTCCGATCCTTTGCGGACACTGGCGATCCGCGTGCTGTCGGCAAGGCTGAAATCATAGATATGTTCGGCATAGGAGCCGGAGAAGCCGATATCGAGGCCATAGGCGAGGGGAGTGGACAGGCCGAGTTCGAGGCCGCGGTCGGTGATCTTGCCGTCGGGCACATTGAGGCCGTTGGAGGCGCGGAAGAAATAATGGTTCTTGTTCATCCAATAGGCTGCCAGGTCGAAGGTGACGCCCTCCAACGTGCCGCGCGTGCCGATCTCGGCGGATCCGACGCTCTCGGCCTTCACCTGGCCGATCACCTGCTTGTTCTGCAGCTCGTAGAGATCAGTGACCTGCGGCGCCCGCGCCCCTTCTGACAGATTGAGGTAGGCCGACCATGAAGGGGTCAGTTCCTGCAGCAGGCCGAATTTGGGCGTGACGGTGAGAAAATCATCGCTCCGGTCCGCGGGCCGCTGGAACAGACCGAAAATGCCGGTGCTGGCTTCATTGGCGTAGGCATAGGCGGTTTCCTCAACGCGTATGCCGGCGGTGAGGCGGGTGTGGTCGAGAATCTGCCACTCGCTCTGGATATAGGGGGCCAGGGTTTTGGCTTGGACGTTCATGTCGTAATGCAGGCCGTGCGGATAGACGCTCTTTCCAAGGGTGAAAGTCGGCAGATATTGGTTTTCCGTATACCACCCGTCGGTATATTCGGTGTCGAGCCCCAAGATGACCTGATGGCCGGCGGCGAAATTCTTATAGAGCATGCTCTGGGCGCCGAAGCTGTAATGCGCGTTGGTCTGGATCGCCAGGCTTGGCAGGAAATGCATCAGGAAATTCATCGCCGTGTAGCGGGTGAAAGGCGTGATGCTGAGCTCCAGCCCGTCGCCGAAATCATGCTGCCAGCGGGCCTGGGCGCGGATCGAGTCCGCCTTGCGATAGGCGTTCGGAATCGGATTGGTCTTGGCCCGGACATGGTCCAGATAGGAGTCCACGCCCAGCAGATAGGCGCCGGTCTGCTGGTTCAGCATCTGGCCCGACAAGGTCGTGGTGATTGTGTCGGCGCCATTGCCCCAGACGTCGCGCACGACCATTTTCTGCTCGTCGATCCTGGTGTCGTCGCGCCAGCCGCTATTGTGCGAGTTTTCCGCGCTGAGCCGCAGGCCGTAATCGCTGACCGTGCCCATCTGCCGATAAAGACCGAACTCGCCGAATTCGAGGTCAGCCTGTCCGGAAAGGTGATCGGTCGGCGCGCGGGGAATGATATTGATCAGCCCCTGTTCGGCGTTCGAGCCATAGAGCGCGCTGCCCGGACCTCGCACCACCTCGACCGAGCCGGCTTGCTCGATATTCGCCTCATAAAGTCCGTTCACATTGCCGAACCCGGCCGAGCGCAGCGGCACCCCGTCCTCCAAATAGAGCTGGGAGCCTTGGCCGGCGCCGCCAGTCAGCACGGCGGAGCGGATGGCGGTGGTGTGCTCCTCGCCGCTGCCTGGCTGGATATAGACGCCGGGAATCTGATTTAGGATTTCGGTCGGCCGCTCTGGGGCCATGAATTGGATCTGATCGGCGGAGAGAACGGAGTCGCTGCCCGCCAGATCGAGCAGCTTTCCCCCATTGCGAGTGCCGGTGACGACAATTGTCTCGTCCGCCAGGGCTGGCGTCGCTGCGAGGAGGGCGGAGACGAGAAAGAATCGGGCGCGCATGTCGGAAACCAGTGTAAGTCGGTTTCCGACATCCACACTCAGTATTTGTAGCGGATGCGGAAAATTACCGTCCGAGGATCGTCTTCCAGCACCGCGACCGACGGGCCGCTTTGATAGGCCGTGTTGAACCAATGGACATCGGTCAGGTTGCGCCCTTCCAGGCTGAAGGTCAGATGTGTCTCGGGCAGATCATAGGTGACCGAGGCGTCATAGAGCGTATGGGCCTTGGTGATCGCCAGCGGATCATTGGCGACGCTGTTCTGGTACTGGTCGCTGTAATTGGCCGAGAAACTGATGCGGACCTGCCCCGGGATCGGCAGGACCGGCGCATAGACGGCGCCGCCCAGAGCCTTGAGCTTGGCCAATCCGACCAGCGGGTTGGCCGAACAATCGACTGTGGCACCCGTGATATTCTGGCAATTGAACGGCCCATTATAATTGCCATGCTGCGCGGTCAGCGTGCCGTAGAGCTGGAGTTCGGAAGTCGCCTGCCAGGAGGTTTCGAAAGCTGCGCCGGCGATCTGAGCATGCGGCGCCGACAGCAGGTAGGAGGTCGAGGCGTTATAGAGCAGGACCGGCGCATAGACGGCGCCGCCCAGAGCCTTGAGCTTGGCCAATCCGATCAGCGGGTTGGCCGAACAATCGACTGTGGCACCCGTGATATTCTGGCAATTGAACGGTCCATTATAATTGCCATGCTGCGTGGTCAGCGTGCCGTAGAGCTGGAGTTCGGAAGTCGCCTGCCAGGAGGTTTCGAAAGCTGCGCCGGCGATCTGAGCATGCGGCGCCGACAGCAGGTAGGAGGTCGAGGCGTTATAGAGCAGGACCGGGATTTCCAGGTTGGTATAGTCATGGACATAGCCGGCGACGTTGAAATGCAGCGTGTTGCCGAACAGATCGAGCTTGGAGCCGATCTCATATTGATTGGCGGTTTCCTGCAGATAACGATGAGGCCTGACATTGATGATATTGTTGGCGTCGTAATTCGGCGGCAGGCGGTTATTCCAGCCGCCGGCCTTGTAGCCCCTGTCATAGCTGGCATAGAGCAGCAGATTGGAGGTGATATGGGCATTCACGCCCACGCGCGGCGTGGCGCCCCGTCCGGTCTGGTGGTCATCCTGCGGCGGCGTCAGCTTGGCGGGAATGGCCGAAGTCTTGCCATTGGCCAGCGCCGCCTTCTTGTTGCCGGCGAAGAACCAGGACGTGAAGGATCCGGGCTCGACGGTGTAGCGAGCGCCGCCGACCACATCGACGATCTCCGTGACCTTCGCGGTAAAGTTCGTATAGACGGCATAGGAGTCTTTGGCTTCCCGCGCCCAGTTCGGGGCGCCGCCGGTCGGGGTATATTGAGTGGTGTCGCGGTGCAGGTAGAACAGGCCGCCCACCCAATCCAACCGGTCGCTATGCGCATGCAGGCTATCATCCTCGGTGAATTCGCTCTGATGGGCGAAGGTCTCGGTCGACAGCGTGCTGGCCGGGGTGGCGTCGTAAGACACGTAGTTCGTCGTGTTGGCGGCATGGAAGGAAGAGATCGATTTCAGCGACAGAGCGTCGCTGAAGCGGTAATTGCCGACGATGGAACCGCCCTCTTGATTGGTGTTGTTGAGGTCGGGCGTCACGGCCTCGCTGGTGAAGATGTCGCGGTTGGGTGACGAGACCTTGTCCTGTCCGGCCGCGAAGGGTGAGAGGGACGCCAAATATTTCGGCGACGAGCGGTCGTTGAGTCCATCGGCCGACAGGGTCAGGTCGAAATCGTCGGTCGGCGTGAAGAGGACCTTCACCCGGCCCGCCTGATAGTCACGATTATTGACCTTCTGGTTCAGGGCGCTGTCCTCGACCAGCCCATCGCGAGAGCGCGAAAGGCCGGAAACCGAGATCGCCAGCTTGTTCTCGATAATCGGGATATTCACTGCCGCCCGGACGTCGAACCAGTTGTAGGAGCCGTAGGCCACGTCGCCGACGAAGCCGAAATTATGGGTGTCGGGCTGGCGGGTGGTGATCAGCGTCGCGCCGTCGATCGTGTTGCGGCCGAACATGGTGCCTTGTGCGGTCGGCAGCAGATCGATCCGGTTGATGTCGATGAAGTCGTACAAGGCGCCGTAGGGCTTGTTGTAATAGACGCCGTCCACATAGGTCGCCGAGGCGGTCTGGGTGAAATAATTGCTTGAATCCGGCACCGACTGCCGCAGGAACAAACGCGCGGCGAGCGGGCTTCCGGCGCCGGTCTTGGCGAGCAGGGCGGGAGCGCTTTTCGAAGTCTGAGAGACGTCGATGATCTCCTCATCCTCCGCCGAAGTGGCGTCGATGGTGATAAAGGGGGCGTTCGCGTCGGCGGGTTGGGACGTCGCCGGCGCCTGCGCGAAGGCTCCCTGCGAACCTGCTAGTACCAAGCCAATCGTCGCGATGGATGCGCCCTGAATCAGCAGGGTCCGCGCGATCAAACGGCCGTATTTAGTCTCGTTCACCACCATATCCCCCAATAATCTACTTATCTGGTGAACAATAAGAATATATAGCGAGATGTAATGTCAAATTATTTATTGGTGCGCTGAATTGGTGGCTTATTTCGTCGGCTGACCTGCGCCTTGACAGGGGTGTGAAAATTATATCTAAATTGTAGAAGAAATAGCCGTAGGAACCGCCGATGGGCAGAAATACCCTTGGGATGCTGGAGCAGTCCGTTATGCTCGTGATCCTCGCGCTCGGCGGTCATGCCTATGGCGTTTCGATCCGGGATGAGCTGTCGCGCCGAACGCAGCGGGATCATTCGTTCGGGGCCGTTTACACCACCTTGGACCGCCTCGAGGCCAAGGGGCTGCTCAATTCGCGCCTGGGCGAACCGACGGCGGAACGAGGCGGCAAGGCAAAGCGCTATTACGACCTGACGGACGAAGGGCGAACGGCGCTGGAGCGGGCGATGGAAGCGCGCCTCGAGCTCGAGCGCGGTCTGGAGGCCTTGCGATGAACTCGATGCTGGAACGCTGCCTCGCTCTCCTCGTCGAAGAGGACCGTCTGGGCGACTTGACCGAGGCCTTTGCCCAGGATGTCCGATTCATGGGTGAGGGCGAGGCACGGAGGCGACACCGCCGCCATATACTCACCTGCATCCTTTCCGTCTTGGGAAGCCGAATTGGCGCCCTTATGCAAAACGAAGTGCCGACCGCGGCCGCCGCGTCGCTAATCGCCGTGACCGGCTATGCCTGCCTGGTGCGGGCGACCGCCGACACTTGGTGGGTCAAGAGCGGGTTCGATCGCAATCCGGGCTATTTCGTCAGCGAGAACGAGATCAACTATCCGGTCTGCGGTTCTCGGGATGGAGAAGCGAAGGGGAGCCACGTCACGGCGGCCTGGAGTCACGCCGTCCTGGTGCCAAAATCCGCGCGGATCACCGAGGTCTTTTGTGGCGTCCCCGGCAAGCCGATCGGCCTTAGCGACGACAATTACACGAGGGGCCGCGTTCTGACGGCGCCCGTCGCCTTCCGCGTGGTCTGGGAAGATTGAAGGGGGAGTTTCAATGTATCGACGTTGGACCGGGGTGCTGGCCGCGATCTGCCTGTTTGGCGGCGCCTCCGCCTTTTCTCGCTCCGACTGCGCTGATTGCGTCGCCACGGAGAGCGGTCTCGTCGAAAGTGTCCGGGACTCGGACAGCGTCGTTTATAAAGGCGTTCCCTTCGCCGCGCCGCCGATCGGGGATTTGCGCTGGCGGGCACCGCAGCGACCGGTTCCATGGGAAGGGGTGCTTCGCGCCAATGCCTTCAAACCGATGTGCATGAGCGCCATGCCGGCGATCCCGGGTGGGGCGATGGAGCCGGTGAGCGAGGATTGCCTCTATCTGAACATCTGGACGCCGCTTGAGCGACCCAAGGCCAAACTGCCGGTGATGGTATGGATCTACGGGGGAGGCTTTCGGGCCGGCTCCGCCTCTTCGCCCGCTTATTGGGGGAACAAGCTGGTCGAGAAAGGCGTCATCACCGTCAATTTGAGCTATCGGGTGGGCTCGTTCGGATTTCTTTCCCATCCGGATTTGAGCCGGGAGTCGGGGCATGGCACATCGGGGAATTACGGAATCCTCGATATGATCGCCGCCTTGCAATGGGTCCAGCGCAATATCGCCGCCTTTGGCGGAGATCCCGGGAACGTCACGATTTTCGGGCAATCCGCCGGGTCGTTCGGAGTCGGTTATTTGATGGCGTCACCCTTGGCGCACGGACTGTTTCAGCGGGCTATCGGCGAAAGCGGGGCGGATATGGGACCGATCGGTCCGATCGGCGAAGGTTTGTTGCGGCCCAAGGACGCCGAGGCCAGCGGGGTGAGATGGGCCAAGTCGCTCGAAGCGGAAACGATCGCGCAACTGCGGCAAGTCCCGGCTGAGAAACTGCTGGCGATCGATTCCACTTGGCCTGCCGATGCTTCCGGCAAGGTCAAGGACGATGGCCAGTCGGGCACCGACGCCGTGCTGGACGGCTATGTGTTTCCCCAGCCCATGTATGAAACCTTCGCGGCCGGCAAGCAAAACGATGTTCCGATCCTGATCGGCTACAACGCCAATGAAGGCGGCGACATCTTGTTTTCTCCTCTGTCGTCGGTGGCATACCGCGACGGCGTTGGCGCCGAATATGCCGGCTTGTCAGCCAGGATTCTCGATCTCTACCCAGCCGGGTCAGACGAGGAGGCGGCACGATCCCAGCTTGCCTTGCTACGCGACAGCTGGTTCGGCTGGCATATGTGGAGTTGGGCGCGGCTGCAATCGCGCACCGGACGCTGCCCCGTCTATTTCTACAAATTCGCCTACATCCCGCAATATCCGCCCGGCTCTCCTCTTGCGGCGATGGGTGCCGCCCATGGGTTCGAGCTGGGATATGTCTTCGCCCACAAGCCCGCCCATGCCAGCGCGAAGGACGAGCAGATGCTGGATTCAATTTCAACCTACTGGACGAATTTCGCGAAAAGCGGCGATCCGAATGCTCCGAGCCTGGCGCGATGGCCGGCTTTCACAAGCGCACATCCGATGGTCATGACTTTGGGGGATCCGATCTCGGCCCAAGAAATGGCGCCCGAGGATCTACGCAGACTTGAGCTGCTCGACATGTTTTACGCCAAACAGCGCGGTGACTAAGGAGATAGACCTTCACGCGCGGTCCGCGTCCAGCTCCGCGAAGACCTCTTCCGCATCCCGGAAGCGTCCTTCCTCGAACTCGCGATTGCCCATCGTCAGGATCTTCAGCAGGGCGAGCGTCTCTTCCTGCTGCTCGTAGGACCGCACAAGAAGCACGCCATTACCCCTTCCGGTTGTGCCCGAGTCAGGCTAAGCTAACACAACTAGGGGGGTGTCCAACCCAGTTGGGCAACTTGATTTTCGCAGGATCTGAAGTCGGGCCGTTCAATCATCGCGGATTGGGGGTGGTCATGGCGTTTGTCGAAGACGATCCGGGAAATGGCAAGATCTCGCGCCGAAAATTGTTCGAAGGCGTTGGCCTGTTCGGGGTGGTTGCGGCCGTAGCGGCGCCAGAAGGGGGGAGTAGCAGCCAATGCGTCCAACCTGCCGCAAGCCCGCCCACAGGTGGCCATTTCGAGGCGCGGGAGACATTGACCGCCGCCGAGGCCGATCTGCTGGAAGCGATCGTAGCCCGACTGATCCCCGCGGACGAGACTGGTCCGGGCGCGCTGGAAGCGGGGGCGGTGGCCTATATCGATCGCGCTCTGGCCGGTGCGCTACGCGGTGGGCGAGACTCCTATGCCGCTAATTTGGCGGCTGTCGACGCCCATGCTCGGACCCGCTACCAGAAGGGCTTCGCCACCTTGACCAGCGATCAGCAGGATATGCTGCTCGGAGAGATTCAAGCTAACAAGGCCGATGGTTTCATGCCTGACAGCGCCTCCTTTTTTGAGATGTTGCGCAGCCATACCATCCAGGGAACCTTCTGCGATCCATACTATGGCGGCAATGCCGGGTTCATCGGATGGGATATGATTCGCTATCCCGGAATAAGAGTGTCCGTCAGCGAGAGCGAGCAACGGTTGGTCGCCCCATCGCCGGTCCACGAGTCAGCTTATGGTTCCGGGATGGGGAGTGGTGGCCATGCCCACAAACCTTAAAAAGACCGATGTCGTGATTGTCGGGCTGGGGGCGGTGGGCGGGGTGGCCGCGCTGCCGCTTGCGCGCGCCGGCCTCGACATTGTCGCACTGGAGGCGGGCGATTGGATGACGGCTCGCGATTTTGCCACCGACGAGTTGAAAAACAATGTCCGCGGCTGGCCGCAAGCCGTCCAAAAGGCCAATAACGAGGTGCCGACGCATCGGCGCGACGCGTCTGCGCCTTATTCACCCCGGCCGGCGGTGCATCCGATGATGAATGCGGTCGGCGGTACGTCGCTGCATTACTGGGCGCAGAGCTGGCGTCTGAATCCATGGGACTTCAAAGTCGTGAGCGAGACCAGGCGACGCTACGGGGCCAGCCGCCTGCCGAAGGGCACTACGGTCGAGGACTGGCCCTTCGGCATCGACGAACTGGAACCCTATTACGATATCGTCGAGCGTGAATTGGGCGTTTCCGGTCAGGCCGGCAATGTACGGGGAAAGATCGATCCGCGCGGCAACATCTTCGAGGCCACGCGACGCGGGCCCTACCCGATGCCCCCCCTGCGCAACAGCGAGTTTGTTGACCACATGGCCGCGGCCGCGCGTAAGATGGGCTGGCATCCTTTTCCCGGACCGGCGGCGATCAATTCGCAAGCCTATGATAATCGGCCCGGCTGCGAATATCATGGCTTCTGCCACCGCGGCGGCTGCCATGTCGACGCTAAGGGTTCGACCGCGGTGACCACTATTCCCAAGGCGCTGGCGACCGGCCGGCTCGCGTTGGTGACGCAGGCGACGGCGACCCGTCTGATCCATGACGAAAAGCGCGAGAGACTCTCCGGCGTCGAATATGTCAAGGCGGGGCGCACCTATTTCCAGCCCGCGGATGCGGTGCTGCTGGCCAGTCACACTTACGAGAATGTCCGGTTGCTTCTGCGATCAAGTTCAAAAGCCTTTCCCGGCGGGCTGTCAAATAATGGCGGGCAGGTGGGCCGCCACTACTTCAGCCATTTCGACAGCGCTTCGGTAGCGGCTCTGTTTCCCTTCGACTTGAACAATTGGTACGGGCTGCCGGCGCAGGGAGTCGCCATCGACGACTGGGCCGACGACAATTTCGACCATTCGGACCTCGACTTCATCGGGGGCGGAAATCTTTGGGTTTACTCTGACCGAAGGCCGATCCGCGCCGCCAGCATGTCGACATTCGGCTTGGCGCCGTTGTGGGGCGCGAAATGGAAATCCTTCATCCGAGAGAATGCCGATCGCTTCAATGTCCCCTATATCCAGAAGACCACCTTCCCCTATGAGGACAATATTCTCGATCTCGATCCGGTGGTGAAGGATCCAATGGGATTTCCGGTCATCCGTATCACCGCCGACTTCAAGGAGAATGAGAAGAGGCTCGGAGCCTTCATCCAAGACAAGATGGAGCGCTGGTTTCTCGAAGCCGGAGCGGTTGCCGTCGAGAAGGGCTCGATGGGAACCATGGGACCCTCGACACATGCCTATGGCGGGACACGCATGGGCGACAATCGAGACACCAATGTCGTGGACCGCTGGGGTTTCTCCCATGAAGTACCGAATCTCGGTATCCTCGGCGCCTCGATCATGGGAACCAGCGGCGCCCACAATCCAACTCTGACGGCGCAGGCCCTCGCTTGGCGAGCTTGCGATCATTTGAGCAGGAACTGGCGATCCTTCACGCAGTAGATCCGGACGCGCCTCTGACCCCATCCATCACCAGCCGGATGTAAAGCGGCACGATCTGGTCGATACTCAGACGCCCCTCCGGTTTGAACCAGGTGCAGACGCCAGTCAGCATGGCGATGATGGCTTTGGCGGCGACGCGGCAATCGGCGCTGGCGAAGCTGCCTTCTTGACTGCCGAGGCGGAGGATTTCGACCAGCGCCTCCTCATAGGCGTCACGCTTGGCGACGATGGTCTTGAGCCCGGCTTCGTCGAGGCTGCGGAGCTCGGAATTGATGACGAACACCTCGGCCTGTCGCTGCATGTGATAGGTCAGGTGAAAGGTGACGAAGGCGCGCAGGCGGGCTTCGCCGCCGGTGATCCCCTCCATCGCCTCCTGCATCGCCGCCAGCAGCTGGTCCATATGGTCGTCGACCAGGCTGAACAGCAATTCCTGCTTGGAAGCGATGTGATTGTAGAGCGAGCCTTCGCGCAGGCCCACTTCGGCGGCCAAACGGCGTAAGCTCATCGCCTCATAGCCATGCCGATAGATCAGATCCAGCCCGGCCTGGCGGATCGCCGCCAAGGTTTTGGGGCCCGAAGATCCTACCGTGCGCGCCATCAGAAATCTTGCCACCCAGAAGAAAAGAACATACGATCGTTTTTATCTTATTCCAACCCGATTGGCCAGAACTATGCCGCGTCTTACCGACGAGATCGATCGCCGATCTGAAACCTATCTCGCGAATCAGGCGGCGATGGCGCCGCTGGTCGAGCAGTTGCGCCAGGATGTCGACCGCATCGCCCAAGGCGGCGGGCAGGCGGCGCGCGACAAGCATCTGGCGCGCGGCAAGCTGCTGCCGCGGGATCGCATTCGCGCGCTGATCGATGTCGGTTCGCCTTTCCTCGAGCTGTCGCAGCTGGCCGCCTGGGGCCTGTATGACGATGAGGTGCCGGCCGCCGGCATCATCACCGGCATCGGCCGGGTGGCGGGGCGCGAATGCGTCATCGTCGCCAATGACGCAACGGTGAAAGGCGGCACCTATTATCCGATCACGGTGAAGAAGCATCTCAGGGCCCAGACCATCGCACGGGACAATCAACTGCCCTGCGTCTATCTGGTCGATTCGGGCGGCGCCAATCTGCCGAACCAGGATGAAGTGTTTCCCGACCGCGAGCATTTCGGCCGCATCTTCTACAATCAGGCCACCATGTCGGCGATGGGCATCCCGCAGATCGCCGCGGTGCTGGGGTCTTGCACGGCGGGCGGCGCCTATGTCCCGGCGATGGCCGACCAGAGCATCATGGTGCGCAATCAGGCGACCATCTTCCTGGCCGGCCCGCCTCTGGTGCGCGCCGCCACCGGCGAGGTGGTGAGCGCCGAAGCCCTGGGCGGCGCCGATGTCCATGTGCGCCAGTCCGGCGTGGCCGACCTGATGGCCGAGAACGACGCCCACGCCATGGCCATGACGCGCCAGATCGTAGCCTCCCTCAACCGCAAGAAGCACGCCGCCTGGGACCTCAAGGAACCACGCGAGCCGCTTTACGATCCGAAGGAAATCTACGGCATCGTCTCGGCCGATCCGAAAAAGCCCTATGACGTGCGCCAGATCATCGCCCGTCTGGTCGACGCCTCGGAATTCGACGAATTCAAGCCGCTTTACGGCCAGACGCTGGTCACCGGTTTCGCCCATATCTGGGGCTATCCGGTGGGCATTCTGGCCAATAACGGCATCCTCTTCTCGGAGGCCGCCGTCAAGGGCGCGCATTTCGTCGAGCTGTGCTCGCAGCGCGGCATTCCGCTGATCTTCCTGCAGAACATCACGGGCTTCATGGTCGGGCAGAAATATGAGGCGGGCGGCATCGCCAAGGACGGCGCCAAGATGGTCACCGCCGTCTCCTGCGCCCGCGTGCCGAAACTCACCGTGCTGATCGGCAACAGCTTCGGCGCCGGCAATTACGGCATGTGCGGCCGCGGCTATGATCCGCGCTTCCTGTGGAGCTGGCCCAATTCGCGCATCTCGGTGATGGGCGGCGAGCAGGCGGCCAATGTCCTGGCCCGCGTCCGCCGCGACGGCATCGAGGCCAAGGGCGGCACCTGGCCGGAAGCCGAGGAGGAGGCGTTCAAAGCGCCGATCCGCGCGCAATATGAGACACAGGGCCATCCCTATTACGCCTCGGCCCGGCTGTGGGACGACGGCATCATCGACCCTGCCGACACCCGCCTGGTTCTCGCCTTGGCTCTGTCGGCCGCTCTCAACGCCCCGCCCGAGGAGACGCGCTTCGGCGTGTTCCGCATGTGATGAGCATTCTCACGACCTTTGATGCCGGCGTCCTCCGCCTGACCTTGAACCGGCCGGAAAAATCCAACGCCTTCGACGACGAGGTGATCGCCGACCTGACCCAGGCCTTCCTTGGCGCGGCCGAGGATGAGGCGGTGCGGGTGGTGGTGCTGGCGGCTGCGGGGAAATATTTCTCGGCCGGCGGCGATCTCAATTGGATGAAGCGCATGGCCGGCTTCTCCCATGAGGAAAATCTGGCGGATGCCAAGGCTTTGGCCCGGCTGATGCAGGCCATCGACACTTGCCCCAAGCCGGTTGTGGCCCGCGTCCAGGGTTCCGCCTTCGCCGGCGCGGTCGGGCTGCTGGCCTGCTGCGATATCGTGGTGTCGGTCCCCGCCGCGCAGTTCGCCATCACCGAAGTGCGCCTCGGCCTGATCCCCGCCGTCATCAGCCCCTATGTGGTGCGCGCCGTCGGTGTGAGACAGGCGCGGCGCTGGAGCCTGACCGCCGAACGCTTCTCGGCCGTCCAGGCCAAGGAAATGGGGCTGGTCCACGAGTTGGCCGAAGCCGAGCAATTGGACGACAGGGTGCAAGCGCAGATCGACGCGCTGCTGCTCGCCAGTCCCGCCGCTCTGGCCGAGGCCAAGTCGCTGCTGGCCTTCGTCGACCAGCCATTGTCCGAGGCGGTGATCGCCGAAACGGCGGCCCGCATCGCCCGCCAGCGCGCCAGCGCCGACGGCCGCGAGGGCGTCGCCTCTTTCCTGGAAAAGCGCCAACCTGCCTGGCGGAGCCCGTCATGAAAAGCATCCTCGTCGCCAATCGCGGAGAAATCGCCCTTCGCGTCATGCGCACCGCCAAGCGGCTGGGCCTGTCGACCGTCGCCGTCTATTCCGAGGCCGACGCGCACGCCGCCCATGTCGCCTTCGCCGACCAAGCCTTCTGCATCGGCGGCGCGACGGCGCGCGACTCCTATCTCAAGGCCGACGCCATTCTGGACGCGGCAAAAAAGTCGGGGGCGGACGCCATCCATCCCGGCTACGGCTTTCTGTCCGAAAATGCCGATTTCGCCGAGTCCTGCGCCAAAGCCGGCATCATCTTCATCGGCCCGCCCGCTTCGGCGATCCGCGCCATGGGGTCGAAGAGCGCGGCCAAGGCGTTGATGGAAAAGGCCAAGGTGCCGTTGGTGCCGGGCTATCACGGCGACGACCAGTCCGTCGAGACCCTGTCGGCGGCG
>Ga0213872_10001393_pt1 | contig 15919 bp, 13 predicted proteins | sample VelepicomBERX_R2_FD_160071 | JGI IMG/M metagenome (GOLD analysis project Ga0213872, IMG submission 160071) | Rhizosphere microbial communities from Vellozia epidendroides in rupestrian grasslands, the National Park of Serra do Cipo, Brazil - RX_R2 | ecosystem: Host-associated > Plants > Roots >...
CTTCGAAAGGCCTGGGACGAACGAGCCCTAACCCCGCGGTTGGCGCAGTTCTCGTACGAGACGGGATGGTATTAGCAACCGGTTGGCATAGGAGGGCGGGTGGTCCGCACGCAGAAATCGAAGCGTTGTCCGCTTTGCCGGATCTCGAGTCAGCCGCAGGCGCGACGCTCTACGTAACTCTCGAACCATGCTCGACACACGGTCGTACCCCGCCCTGCACCGATGCCATCATCGGAGCCAAAATCCGACGGGTCGTCGTTGGCGCGATTGACGCTAACCCGGCACATGAGGAACGCGGGATCGAACAGCTCAAGAATGCAGGGATCGCCGTAACGGTTGGCGTGCTGGAGGCCGACTGCGCCCTGCTTAATGTCGGCTTTAATAAATGGATCACCAAAGGCGTTCCCTGGGTGATTGCTAAGGTTGCTCAATCGCTCGACGGGCGCATCACCCGGCCCCCGGGCGAACCGCAGTGGCTTTCCAATACCCGATCCCTTCGGCTTGTGCATCATCTGCGATCAACCGTAGACGCAATTCTGGTGGGCGCAGAAACCGTGCGCAGAGATAATCCAAGGCTGACCGTGCGCTCCGGTGACGCGAGCTTGCAGCCATGGAGAGTTGTTGTCACTCGCTCAGGAAATCTGCCGGCTGACTTAAACCTGCTGGCTGACGAATACCGGGACCGGACGATAATCTTTCGGGGTACCGCGTGGTTGGATATTTTGAAAGATCTCGGAACCAGGGGAGTGACACGCCTCCTGGTTGAGGGCGGCGGCGACGTATTAGGGCAATTGAGCGATCAGAATCTGATTGATGAGGTCTGGTGCTTTATCACGCCACTCCTGACCGGCGGTGATAAACCGAGCTTCGGGGGCGCCGGCATTGAGAGCCTGGAGGCGGCGCGCAGTCTGCGCCGAATTCGCTACAAGCGTCTGGGAAACGACGTACTGGTCATCGGCCACGTGTAGGATGCGACGAAGCGCGTCCCTACCAAACGATCCGGTAGGGCCAAGTTCCACCTTGGCCTTGTGGCGGCAACGGAGCCTAGTGCGGCCGGTAATGGGAGGGGTGGCCATGTGGTCGAGAAACCGGTCCATAATTGTACCGGCGATAGTAGTAAGGTTGATGGTGATACTCCGAATACCCGACGCCGCCTGGACGGTGAGGCATGCCAAAAGGGGGGCCGGCCTTCGAATCAGCAATCGAGGCAAGCAACGTCAAAGCCGTCAGAAAACAAAGAAAGTACCGTTCCATCAGTCCACTTCCCGACGTCTTGGACGGCGCAGCGCCGTCCTCTATTCGCTAAGATCGCGGAAATGGACACTTAAAAAGGTTCGGCCCAAGCACTGTGGCTCGGGCCAAATCACTTTCCATCCGAAGCGCCGGTCCTTAGCCCTATCTCCGAAGGACCAGATCGCCTCAACGTATTCGCACCTGTAGTGCCTTAAGCGCAACAACGCGGTTGCCACTTTAGCCCTTAGGAGGCTTTTGGCGTCGCGGAAGGCGAAGGAGAAGCTTCCGGTGCGGTCGACTTCTTGTGATGCCTGTGATGATGGGTCTTCGCTGGGCTCGCGCTCGGGCTTGGAGCAGGGGTCGGGTCCGCGGCATAAACGCTGGACTGAGCAATAAAGCCAACGACCGCAGCTATAAGCAGAATGTATTTTGTCATAACGATTTCAGGTTATTTTTAATCAGAAGTAGGTTTGGTAATCACTGTTCTTTAGCTGAAGCCTGGCCAACCGTGGCTCTTTGCAGAGCTTCATCGACCAACCGCAGCACACTCCAGACATCACGTCTAAGTCAGGAAACAGCCTGTAGCTCGGGTGTCCAAAGCGGAGGCTCGTACTAGTCATCGCTTACTTCGCATCTCCCGTTAAGCGGGAGGAGCAATTTCTTCATATGTTACCTCACTGTGCTGAACACCTCGAAAAACGCGAAGTTTCGAAAAAGTTTTGGTACCGTGGCCCGGTTGACCGCTCCCCCTACCCAAGCCTCGGACCAGATCACCGCTTGCGTAAGGACCTGCTCTCTGATACCTGAGGTTGTTGCTTTTTTCTGACAATGATTCCACGACATGGCAGGCCTAAAACTTCAGAATGTTGTTAAAAAATTCGGCCAAACCGAAGTTCTCCATGGAGTCAGCCTTCAAATCGACGACGGTGAATTCGTGGTCTTTGTCGGGCCATCCGGCTGCGGCAAAACAACCATGCTGCGTATTATCGCCGGACTAGAAGAAGCGACCGAGGGGGAAGTCTGGATCGGTAACCGCCAAGTCAACGAAGTCGATCCCGCCAATCGCGGTGTCGCTATGGTTTTTCAAACTTACGCTCTGTATCCGCATATGTCTGTCGAAGAGAATATGGGCTTCGGGCTGCGGATGGCTAAGCGGCCAAAACAGGAAATTAAGGAACGTGTCGCCCGTGCCGCTGAAATCCTGCATTTGACGCCCTATCTAAAGCGCCGGCCGAAAGAGTTGTCTGGCGGTCAGCGTCAACGGGTGGCCATTGGTCGCGCAATTGTCCGCGAACCGGAAATCTTTTTGTTTGATGAACCGCTCTCGAACCTCGATGCGGAACTTCGGGTGCAGATGCGGATAGAACTATCGAAGCTGCACAGCGAACTGCAAACGACGATGATTTACGTCACCCATGACCAGCTCGAAGCGATGACGCTGGCAGACAAAATCATCGTGCTCAATGGAGGTAAAATCGAGCAAATCGGTCAACCACGCGATCTTTACCAGCGACCTGCGAACCTGTTCGTCGCGGGCTTTATCGGCTCGCCCAGAATGAACTTCCTGAAGGTCCGGGCAGAGGACTCGACCGCAAAAACAGTTGTCATCGCGGGGCCTGATTTTCCGCGCCGGTCCTTGAGTCTTGAGAAGACCAAATTAGTCGAGGTGACTCCTGGCGCAGAGTTAACCCTTGGCCTTCGTCCCGAACATTTGCACGTCTGCGAAACCGCCAACGGAGCGAGTACCCTCTTAATAGAGGTCGTCGAAAATCTCGGGGACCTGACGTTTGTGCATGGTACAACGCCGGCTGGTAACCGGCTGACCTTGAACGTCAAGGGATTCCAAAATTATCGGCACTCCGACGCTGTCGGTTTTGGATTCGACGCTAAGCATGCCCTCCTTTTCGATGCCGAAGGCAACGCTGTCTGAAAGCCTGCATGGCTCACAAATCTCTGAAGATTTGTGAGCCATGCAGGCTAGCGACGGTTGTTGGCCCTCCGTTAACACCCTGGCCGGCGTTTCAGTATCCGCCGGTAGATGCCCCGGTAGGGTGCCGGCTTAGTTCACCCTCACCGGGCCCAACACCTTCCTGGTTGAGACATGATGTCAAAAAAAGCGCTCCGCCTAAGGCTAAGGCTAAAAGAGCAATGAACCACGAGCATCGTCGCCATCTCATGAGCGGCAACATAACCGGTCATGGCATGCCGATGTAAAGCAGTTTCGCGCGATCGATTGATTCCGCGCCTGTTGATTCTGCGGTTCGCCTTGCGCATGCCGAGCCGATCAAGTAAAACCGCTGGGAGATTGGCAATGGCAACGGAGGCACAATATAAATTCTTCCAAAAGCTTTATGACGAACAATCGGAGAGACGAAAAAATATTCAGGAACGTTCAAAATTATACTTCACTGTCGTCTCGTTTTATTTCGGCGCCATCCTCTTCAGGCTTCAAGACATTGTTAAGGCTCAATCGATTCCGCGCTTGGAGATAATTTTCGGGATTTCCAGTGCGGTTATCATTTCCGCTAGCCTGCTTTTTACGCTGCTTGCCATCAGGGTGCGTGCTTATGAGGTCCCCTGCGACCCCGAGAAATGGATCAAAAACCTCGGGGTGAATCCACAAGAGGATCCCGATTTTTTCGACGCGAGGATAGTGGATTACGCGGTAGCGACGAACAAGAATGACAAGGTAAACGAGGTCGCCGCGACTAAAATTAAGGTGGCCGGCTGGCTGATCTTCGGGGCTGTAAGCGTACAGCTTATCGGATTAATTTGCATATACGTTTTCGGGTAGTAGCATAGCCCTCATGCAACAGCAGCAAGCCTTCTCTCCGGGAGTTGGACCAAACCTTAGCTACAGAGAGAAAATGGAGCTTCAACTCCAACAAAGGTGGGAGCCGGGGGCACAGCAGCAACAGCAACAACAGCAGCAGCAGCAACAACAGCAGGTGCAGCAACAGCAGGTGCAGCAAAGTCAGCAATCGCAGCAGCCGCAACCTCAACAATAATCGGGACCACAAAGGCCCTTAATAAACCTCTTTTGGAAGCCCCTTCGAGGATCTCACGCCGGTGGAAGTGCGGCGACTCTATGTGGTTAGCAGTTTTTCGAGCCGAAGATATTCCAGAGACGGAGAACTATTTTTGGGAACTTCCGTTATGGAAATCGGGTGCCGTAGCCGATTGATTGTTTGTAAGTAACTCGAAATCAACGACTGGCGGATGGGGAGGGATTCGAACCCTCGGTACCTTGCGGTACACACGCTCTCCAGGCGTGCCCAATCGACCACTCTGGCACCCATCCAGGATGAGCCCGAGACATTGGAGCGTTCAGCAGGCAGTTTCAACTAGTTTTGGTTGAGTGCCCGAAGCACCGCTTCGAGTTCGGCCTTGAGCTCACCTTGCCGTTCCTGAATCACTTCGAGCTTCAGCTGGTACCGGTGGAGTTGGATCGTCGCGTGATGGATGTGGCCCTTCACCTCGGTCGTCTGCGCCTGGCTCTCGAGCAGGGCCCGCTGTAATTCGCTTTGCCGGCGCTTTAACTCGTCACGCGGGCTTCCCTCGAAGTGGAATTTCTTTGGAGAAGCGTTTCGAGCTGCTTGCACGGCTTTCGTAAGTTTAGCGGTCGCCGCCTGCAGAAATTGAAGCGACGGTCCATTATATTCAGGCACGGTCAGTGCCCCACCGCAAAGTGTGCAATTGACCTCCAAGCCGGCGCCATCCATATCAATGACTAACTCGCCGTCGCAGTACGGACATTCGAAAACAATATCCCGCTCCGTCAGTTGCACCCCAGTGGTCTCACTCTGGTCCTGGAGAGGAACGTTTTCAGGCGCGTTTGCATTCGAGTTCGCGTCGGCCATAGTCAATCTTCCGAAAGACCAAATGTGAGCATGCTAGGAGTTGACAAAAAATCAAGGGACTCAACTAGCCTGCATCGGGCACAAATCTTCAGAGATTTGTGCCCGATGCAGGCTCAGGCAGCAGAATCCTCCGGCTACGCCGGACCATTCTGCTGCTTTTTTGAAAAGATGAGGTTAAAAGCAAGTTGGTTCGAATAGTGACAGCGTGGCTCGCGGGGGGTGAGACAGATTGCGTCACAGTGGCACTACCACGATTTTGGAAGGTCTGCGGCGGAGTTTCGTAATGTGCTGACAATAAATAAGTTACATCGATGTTTAATTATTTTCGCCGGCTGGCATGCGGGATGCATAAGTCTGCGCCGGACGTATGGCTAAGATTTTAGGAATTGATCTCGGAACCACTAACTCCTGCATGGCCGTAATGGAGGGTGGCGAACCAGTCGTCATCGAAAACTCTGAAGGCGCCCGTACGACGCCTTCGATTGTTGCTTTTACCAAGAGCGGGGAACGTTTGGTCGGTCAGGCAGCTAAACGTCAGGCCGTTACCAACGCTCAAAACACGGTTTTCTCGATTAAACGCTTCATGGGTCGAAAATTCGAAGAGGTCCAGGATGAAGCAAAGCGAGTCCCGTACAAGATTATCAGAGCTTCGAATGGCGACGCTCATGTTGAGGTGCAAGTAGGCGGGGAACGTAAAACGTTTTCTCCGCCAGAAATATCCGCAATGATTCTGGCGAAGCTGAAAGCGGACGCTGAAGCGAAGCTCGGTGAGAAGATCACGCAGGCCGTTATCACTGTGCCTGCCTATTTCAACGACTCGCAACGGAACGCGACGAAAGATGCCGGTCGAATTGCCGGCCTGGAGGTTCTGCGGATCATTAACGAACCAACGGCCGCATCGCTGGCCTACGGGCTTGATAAAAAGAAAGACGAAAAGATCGCCGTATACGATCTAGGCGGCGGTACGTTTGACATATCGGTTTTGGAGATCGGAGAAGGTGTTTTCGAAGTGAAGGCCACTAACGGAGACACTCACCTGGGCGGTGACGATTGGGACAACAAGATCATGGACTGGATTATCTCCGAGTTTCGTGCGGAGACCGGGGTTGATGTGAGCAAACAATCCGATGCTCTCCAGAGAATCAAAGAAGAAGCGGAAAAAGCCAAGATCGCACTCTCGTCGTCACAGGAGTATGAGATCAATCTCCCGTTCATCACCGCGGACGCAACCGGTCCCAAGCACATCCAGAAGAAGCTGACTCGCGCGAAGCTGGAGCAACTGACGGATGATCTCTTTGAACGAACGATCCGCCCGGTGAAGGCGTGTCTTGGGGATGCAAAACTTTCTGAAAGCGAGATTAACGAGCTGGTGCTCGTAGGCGGGATGACTCGGATGCCGAAAGTGGTCGAAACGGCGCGAAAGCTGATCGGTAAGGAACCACACAAGGGAGTCAACCCGGATGAAGTCGTGGCCGTCGGCGCAGCGATTCAGGGCGGTGTATTGCGAGGTGACGTCAAGGACGTGCTGTTGCTGGACGTGACGCCTTTGACTCTGGCCATCGAGACCGCAGGCAATATCGCGACACCAATGATCCCGCGGAACACGACTATTCCGACGCGAAAACAACAAATCTTTTCGACCTACAGCGACAACCAGCCCGGGGTCGAAATCAAGGTCCTCCAAGGCGAACGACCGATGGCTCGGGATAACAAAACGCTGGGAACTTTCCACTTGGATGGTATCCCACCCGCCCCGCGGGGCGTACCTCAAGTTGAGGTCACATTCGATATCGACGCGAACGGCATCCTGAATGTCTCGGCGAAAGATCTCGGTACCGGCAAGGAACAGAAAATTTCAATTACTGGAAGCAGCGGACTGACAAAAGACGAAGTAGAAAAGCTGCGTCAGGACGCTGAGGCTCATGCGGAAGAGGACCGGAAAGCGCGGGAGTCAGCAGAAATCCGTAACAACGCGGATAACCTGGCCTATCAATGCGAAAAGCAGTTGAAGGAGCTTGGCGATAAGTTGTCGGCCGATCAAAAGAAGGGTGTAGAGGACGCGATTAAGGATGTCCGCGAGAAGTTGAACGGCAATGACGCGGATGCCATCAAGAGCGCGACCGAAGAGCTGCAAACTCGTTTCCAAGGTATAAGCGCTGAATTGTACAAACAAGCGGCATCTCAAAAGCCCGGCGCGCAGCCTGACGCATCTGCGGGTTCATCCGGGCAGCAAGGGACCGAACCCGGTGCCGGCAGGCCCGGTGAGAATGTCGTCGACGCCGACTTTGAGGTGGTCGATGACGACAAAAAGAAGAACTGAAATTTAAAGATTCCCCATCGTTGCCGGCGGTCATTCCTTCGCCGCCGGCACGTTGGTTCCTAAAAACCTACATTAAATGAAGAAGGAGGATACATACGAGTATGGCAATTAACGTGAAACCTCTCGGCGACCGGGTGCTAGTTCAACCGCTCGAAGAGAAGGAAGTCAAAAAAGGTGGTATCATCATTCCTGACACGGCGAAAGAGAAGCCACAGGAAGGCACTGTCGTTGCTCTCGGTACCGGCAAACTCGACGACAACGGTAAAAAGATCGACTTCAATGTGAAGGTCGGAGACAAGGTGCTGATCTCCAAGTATGGCGGCACCGAGATCAAGATCGATGGTGAAAACTATCTCATCATGCGCGAGGACGACATCCTCGGTATCATCGGATAACACGAACCTTAAAATCCTACGTTAGTATAAATCTATGGCAGCTAAACAATTGCAATTCGATGAAGCAGCGCGGCACGCTCTTCTCCGCGGCGTGGAGAAACTCGCCAAGGCAGTAAAAGCCACTCTCGGACCGTCCGGACGAAACGTGATCCTGGACAAAAAATTTGGCAGCCCCACCATCACTAAAGATGGCGTTACGGTCGCAAAAGAAATCGAACTCGAGGACCCGTACGAAAACATGGGAGCACAGTTGGTGCGCGAGGTCGCATCGAAGACCTCCGATGTCGCCGGGGATGGGACCACGACGGCCACTGTTCTGGCCGAATCGATCTTCCGCGAAGGATTGCGAAACGTAACGGCCGGAGCGAATCCAACCTCACTACAGCGCGGTATCCAGCAGGCGGTTGAAGCGGTAGTCGCGGAATTAGCAAAAATCTCGAAAAAGGTTTCCGAGCGGACCGAGATCGCACAGGTCGCCACCGTATCGGCAAACTGGGATAAAACGATCGGTGAAATCATTGCCGACGCGATGGATAAAGTCGGTAAAGACGGCACGATCACTGTTGAGGAGGCCAAGTCGATCGAAACCACGCTCGAAGTCGTGGAGGGTATGCAATTCGATAAGGGCTACCTCTCCCCTTACTTTGTGACCAACGCGGAGAGCATGGAAGCCGTTCTCGAAAACGCTCACATACTCATCCACGAGAAAAAGATCTCCAGCCTGAAGGATCTTCTGCCGGTGCTCGAGAAGGTGGCCAAGGCGAGCCGACCGCTGTTGATCATCGCTGAAGATGTCGAAGGTGAAGCGCTTGCCACCCTGGTGGTGAACAAGTTGCGTGGCACGCTGCAGGTCGCTGCGGTGAAGGCCCCGGGCTTCGGTGATCGGCGCAAGGCGATGCTGGAAGATATCGCGGTTCTTACGGGAGGCCGTTGTCTGACCGAAGACCTCGGGATCAAGCTGGAGAATATCACCTTGGATGATCTCGGCCGCGCCAAGCGGATCACCATCGATAAAGAAAATACCACGATCGTCGAAGGCGAAGGTTCGACCAAGGACATACAGGGTCGCGTCGGCCAGATCCGGCGTCAGATCGAGGAGACCACCTCGGATTACGATCGGGAGAAGCTGCAAGAGCGTCTCGCGAAACTGGCGGGCGGCGTCGCTGTGATTAACGTCGGAGCTGCGACCGAGACCGAGATGAAAGAGAAAAAGGCTCGCGTTGAAGACGCGTTGCACGCGACCCGCGCTGCAGTCGAAGAGGGTATCGTGGCCGGCGGCGGTGTTGCGTTGATCAGAGCCCAGAAGGCGCTTGACAAGCTGAAACTGGAAGGGGACGAGAAAACGGGGCTAGAGATTGTTCGACGCGCCGTTGAATCTCCTCTGCGTCAGTTGGCTGACAACGCAGGCGAGGAAGGTGCATTGATCGTCCAGGAAGTGAAGGGACGTTCCGGCAATGAAGGTTACAACGTTGCGACCGGCGAATATGTCGACCTGGTGAAGGCCGGCGTTGTCGATCCCACGAAGGTGACCCGTTATGCGCTCCAGAACGCATCTTCGATCTCTGGTCTGTTGCTCACTACCGAAGCGCTCGTGACCGAGCTTCCGGAGAAGGAAAAACCGGCTCCGGCGGGTGGACCAGGTGGCATGGGCGGCATGGGCGGCATGGACTATTAAGCTGAAGCTGATTCGATTCGCACAAACCCGTCCGGCGACCGCCGGACGGGTTTTTCTTTTGGCTGGTAGGGATGCGCGTTCGGCGCGTTGTAGGTCGGTAAGGCGAGGCTCCGCCGGAGCACGTCCTTACCGCTTGCACAATACCCATACAGGGTATATGTATGCCCATGCAACCGACCACTCGCGAAAAAATTCGGCGACGGGCTAATCGTGTCGCCGGCCAGGTCGCCGGTATCCAGCGCATGATCGATCAAGACCGGTATTGCGTCGATATCTTGAACCAGATTTCCGCAGTCCGTTCTGCTCTCGACGCGCTCGGTGTTGAACTTCTAACCAGCCATCTCCAAACCTGCGTGCTCGGCCAGGACTCCAAGCACCCGTCAGCCAAACCCATGCAGCCGTCCGAACTCGTCGACGAGCTTCACCATGTGCTCTCCCGTTTCCTTAAGTAAGGACCTACCGATGCACACCGAACACCAATCCACAAACGCTGCCGAATCCGGCGAGCCCGCGACGGTCCCGCTGGCCGGGGTGGTTCCGGGGCAAAATCGGACCCCGGAACTTTCTGCGAACTACACCTGCCCGATGCATCCGCAGATACTGTCAGAAAAGCCGGGCGCCTGCCCGATCTGCGGAATGGCCCTTGAACCAGTGGCACCAACTGTCGCTACCGACGATCAAAGTGAGCTCAAGGATTTCACCCGCCGGTTCTGGATCGGTGCGCTGCTCACGCTTCCGGTGCTCCTGCTCGCAATGGGAGACTCCATCCCGGGCTTGAAGCAGGTCGTAGCCGCGATCGAACCGCGCACATCACTCTGGATTCAATTTGCGCTGAGCACGCCGGTCTTCTTCTGGGCGGGCCGGCCCTTCCTGGAAAGGGCCTGGAGTTCCGTCGTTCACCGGAGCCCGAACATGTTTACTTTGATCTCGTTAGGGACCGGCGCTGCCTACTTCTTTAGTGTTTTGCAACTGCTAGTATCCGGGGCGCACAGCGAAGGGCACAGTATGAACGCGTATTTTGAAGCGGCCGCGGTCATTACAGTGCTGGCGCTTTTGGGGCAAGTGCTTGAACTCCGAGCGCGAGCAAAGACTAGCTCCGCGATTCAGGGTTTGTTGGCGTTGGCGCCAAAGACGGCCCATCGAGTCAAGGAGGATCGAGAAGAAGAAGTGCCCGTCGCAGCCATCCAGGTTGGCGACATTCTGCGCGTCCGCCCGGGAGAGCGGGTACCGGTTGACGGCATATTGCTCGAAGGCCGGTCTGAGCTGAACGAATCGATGGTTACCGGCGAGCCCATGCCGATCACAAAGAAGCCGGGAGACCCGCTGACCGGCGGCACAGTCAACGGATCAGGTAGCTTCCTATTAAGGGCGGAGCGTGTCGGGACGCAGACGTTGTTAGCCCAAATCGTTAGTCTGGTCGCTAAGGCGCAACGTTCTCAGGCTCCGGTCCAACGAATCGCTGACCAGGTTGCGGCCTGGTTTGTTCCGATCGTGCTTCTGATTTCGCTTGTTACGTTCGTCACCTGGCTGATTTTCGGACCAGATCCGCGGTTACCGTTTGCGTTCAACTCAGCGGTCGCGGTTTTAATTATCGCTTGTCCGTGTGCGCTTGGTTTGGCCACGCCGATGGCGGTCATGGTTGGCGTAGGCAGAGGCGCGCAACTGGGCATCTTGTTTCGTGACGCCGCGGTGCTGGAGAAGCTGGAGAAGATCGACACGGTCGTATTTGATAAGACCGGAACCCTGACTGAGGGGAAACCGGCTGTAGCCGAGACCGTGGCGTTTAATCCGTTTCAGCGATCGGAGCTGCTCCGCTTGGGAGCAGCGGTCGAATCACAAAGCGAACATCCAATCGGGCGGGCCATTGTGCAGGCGGCGGGAAATCAACCTTTGCCGAAAGCTACCGGATTCCAAGCGACAATTGGATCCGGCGTCGAAGCTGAAGTCGAAAACCATTTGATTTTTGTCGGCAAGCTCTCGCAGGAGGAACACCCGCGCACCGTCGCAAGGCAAATCGCAGACCGATGGCGAAAAGAAGGCAAAACCGCAGTTATGCTTCAGGTGGACAAACAACTGGCCGGATTGATCGCCATAGCTGATCCGCTCAAATCAAACTCCGCGACTGCTGTAAAGGAACTTCATGCCCTGAACCTCAAGACTGTGATGTTGACAGGCGACAACCATCTCACGGCCAGGCATCTGGCCGAAGAGGTAGGAATAGGAGAGGTTATTGCGGAAGTTTCGCCGGAACAAAAGCAGGCAGAGATTGTGAAACTGCAAGGGGCTGGCGGGAAAGTGGCTATGGCTGGAGACGGCATCAACGACGCACCAGCGCTAGCGACCGCCTACGTCGGGATTGCCATGGGCACCGGGACCGAAGTAGCCATGGAGAGCGCCGGAGTGACGCTGGTAAAGGGGGATCTTGGCGTGCTTGTTTCGGCCATTCTTCTCGGCCGTGCCACGATGCGAAACATCCGTCAAAACCTGCTCTTTGCTTTTGTTTACAATATTCTGGGTGTCCCGATCGCTGCCGGTGTCCTCTATCCGGTGTTCGGTCTGCTGTTAAATCCGATGCTGGCGAGCCTGGCAATGTCTCTAAGCAGTGTCTCGGTCATCGCCAACGCGCTGCGACTGCGCGCTATTCATTCAATTTCGAGGCGGTTGCCGGCATGACGAACGTCTCTTGCTTCGGCGACATAGATGGCTTCTTCGGCAATATATCCGATAGAATACGCAATCCGTTCTATGCTTTGCGAGATCGCGATCAGATTCACGATGCACCTGGATCGCATCATCTGCTCCTCGACGAGATCGGTAAATTCGTCTTCCACCAGACGCGCCTTTTCGGCTAACGGTTCCATCCCAGCGCGGACTTTTGCCGATCTCTCACCGTCAAAATTTGCGAACGCGTCGAGCGCCTCAGCCAACGCCCTTTCCAGGTCGTCAAAAAAAGGCTCCAAGCGGCTGGCTTCCATGAGGGGCGGTTCCTCGATCACCCTTCGGGTTCGCCGGGCAATTACCACAGTATAGTCTGACAATCTTTCAAGGTGGCTTCCCAGCTTGATCGTCGCTAACACCCGACGCAAATCGAAGGTCATCGGCTGGAACCGGAGTAATATGGCTGTGCCGTCCTTGTCGACCTCCTTCTCAAGCAGATCGACCTCTTCATCGTCAGCAATGACGGCCGCACAATAGTCGTCCTCTCGCCCGACGAAACCGGCGTTCGCGTTGGAGAGATTGCGCCGAGCAAGGACGCCCATTAATGAAATGTTTGCACCAAGCTCCTGTAGTGCAGCGTCAAAGCCAGGCAGCAAGTGCCGTTCTTCACCTCTAGCCATAGTCTTCAGACCAATCGTAAGCGCGGGTTCATCCCTTAGCAATCTAAGGATTATAACTATGTAGTGTCCTGTCCCCGAAATAGCATGCCTTTCGCCGCAGGTCAGTTGGCTGTTTTTCAAGGCGCGAGCGACGAGCCTATCTGAATTGATACGTAAGGAGCGAGCAACGCGGAAAAACAGCCAACTGGCCGCGGCCCGGAGGGTTGCGATGAAAATGGGCCGGCGGCTGCGTTGCTCGTCGGTTACGTATCGCTTTAGATATGCGCCCTCCTCGCGCCTTGCCGACGGCCCATTTTGATCGCAACGAAAGACATGTTATTTCGGGGACAGGACACTATATACCGACCTCCCATTTCGTTTCGTTCTCAGGTCCGCTTTCGTTGATCCACTCGCGGAAATGGTGAATCTGGTCCCTGGTTCCGACAACCAACAAAAAATCCTCAGCTTCCAAAACCTGGAACGGTCCGGGGAATAGCATCCGATATTTCCCACGGGCCACGCCGACTATCTGAACACCCGTATGCCGAGGGATTTCGAGTTCGGCCAATGCGTTGCCCACGAGACGGCCTCCGTCTGGAACTTCAATCGATTCAAGCCGGATTTCATCCAACAGGTCGACTTGTTCGGTTTTGTTCGGAGCAGAATCGAAAAATGAGCGAACATGTTGAATTTGCGTTGCGGTCCCAAGCACGAGCAGGATGTCTCGCGGGAATAGTTCGGTGTCCGGGCCGGGACTCGGCACCGAGTAGCCTTGTCGTTCGACACCCACCACCGAACACCCGAATTGACTGCGCAGCGAAAGGTCACCGAGGCTTTTCCCGAACCAAGCTGCCGAGTCGGGCACCCGGATTTCACTCAAGCTAAGATCCCACTCCTGATGCTCCTTCAGCCAGTCTTCATGGCTCCTTTTGCGGCGTTCCTCCGATGAAAGGATTGCTTCCGCAAGTTCGGATGCGATCCGGTGTTGTACCATCTTCAGGCGCTGCCCGAAGAACAGGGCGTACACGGTTGCCGTTCCCAGGATGGCCCCGAAAAACGAAGCAGAAGCACCGATGACGGGCGTCAGGAGCCAGATCCAAACGAAAAGCAGAAAAGCGGCGATCAGCTCGAGACACAACACGAGGACGGGATGCACTGCACGCGGCTCGGTGCCAAACGCAATCTCGACCAGTCCCGTTAGAAACTCAGCAAACCTTCGCCAAACGGCGAGCATAGGTCCAGTAGCGGCCACGCCGATCAGGGCCCAAAAAATTTGGTCTTTCCAGCCGCCGGCATTCGCCGGAAGGATGTTGCTCCATTTAGAGAACAGAAACGGGGCGATAACGAGAATCCCGGACGCGAACGTCAGGCTGATCAGTAATGGCGGCAGGCGTTTTCTGGCCAGCCCGAAAGCGCGGCTGCGCCGTTGATGTTCGCCAACCGAGCCCAGAAATTCTTGGTAGAGTTTCAGCAGATCGTAAAAGAACTTCGGTTGCAACTTCAACCAGGCATCACTAATCCTGCCGGAATGCTGAATCAGTGCAGGTGAAACGAGGGCGGTGAAGAGAGCGACCCCAACCGTAATCGGATAATAGTCCGAGGAAAGCATACCCGCCGCGACACCTAGTTGAGCAATGATGAAAGCAAACTCTCCGATCGGCGTTACCATCAGCCCGGCGCGAAATGCATCCCGATCGGAAGTCCCGGTGATTAACAAGGAGGCGCTCACGGCAAGGGTTCGTACGACGATCGCGACCAACCCAAGAGAAAAAATCAGCCTCCAGTTCTTCATCAGCAGTGCTGGATCCAGCAGCATGCCAATCGAGACAAAAAAGACTGCGATGAAGACATCCCGCATTCCCTGCATCGCCCGTTCCACGGTGGGACGTTGAGGCGTTTCGGCGATAATCGCCCCAAGCAAAAAAGCGCCGAGTGCCAGCGAATACCCTGTCCTAACCGCGATCACGGCGATACCGAGGACCAGCCCTGCAACCGTGATAGTGAGCAGATCGGAGCCGGCCCGGTTCAAGCGTTGTAAGATTCTTGGCAGCAGCAGTAGACCGACCACGGCGACCACCGTGACGAAAACCAGTAGGATCCCAACAATCTTGCCGATGTTCGCCTCCGGACCTCTGTGCATCTGTGCGATTGAGGAAATGAATGTCAGCACCACTACCGCAACCAGATCCTCGAGAACCGTAATACTCATGGCCAGATTTCCGGCCCGCTGATGGACCAATCCGGTCTCCGGCAAGATCTTTCCAATAATTGCGGAACTAGACGCCACCAACATACCCGCAACAAAAAGGCTCTCAGACGGACTAACCCCCAGGAACGGGCAAATCGTCCGGACAACGTTGAATACCAAGGCACCGCCCAGGACGACCGCCAGGATGATGCCGATTCCCATCCTCCGGAGCTTTGCGACACTCAGTTCGAGTCCGATGGAGAACATCAAAAAGACCAAGCCGAGCTGCGACAGGGTCTCTATCCGGTCTTCGTTGACGACGACTGAAAAAGCTGGGTTGTGCGGGCCAACCAGCAGCCCGGCCAACAAAAACCCGACGACGCTCGAAAGGCCTATTTTCTGGCACAGGAAACCGGCGATGCCGGCGCAGAAAGTCACTACGGCCAAGTCTTGGACGAAATCCAGTTCACCCATGCGCGGTTAAGTTAGACCTAGATTTTGAAGTTGCCTACAAGGGAGGGTAAATTCCGCATTTCACGCGGGAGCGCGTCCCATAGGTCCAATGAGTCCTATAGGCCCTATAGGTCTTATGGCGGGCGCGCCGTTCACGGTGCTTAGACGTGCCACGCCGGTGGGACGCAGGCACCGTCTTACCCTTCGGATCGTCACGCGCCACGGCTCGGGCGGAGCCTCGCCCTACCGCCCTGAGTCCGCCCTTACCGCATCTCCACGAAAACTGCTGTGGGCCGACATTGTAAAACTTTACCCGCTGCTTCACATCTTCGCCCGTTTGGAGCTTAAAGAACATTTGGTGCTCCGAAGCCGTATCCGGACAGCAAGTGTTTGTGTAAAAATCGCCATTTTGATCAAGGCGGTAGTAATATCCGGGGACGATGCGGTCGAGCACTGAGAATCGGTCCTGGCTGGCCGC
>Ga0213872_10001394_pt1 | contig 15913 bp, 17 predicted proteins | sample VelepicomBERX_R2_FD_160071 | JGI IMG/M metagenome (GOLD analysis project Ga0213872, IMG submission 160071) | Rhizosphere microbial communities from Vellozia epidendroides in rupestrian grasslands, the National Park of Serra do Cipo, Brazil - RX_R2 | ecosystem: Host-associated > Plants > Roots >...
TCCGATTCTTCCGGAGAACGCGTTTCTGGCGTACCAGGATCATTTGGGAACCGCGCTTCATCTGTCGCGCAACATCACCGCGACAGAACATCATCGCGAGGACTCGGCGATGCCCGGTGATTGGGCCGACATGCACGGCTGGCCCGAGATGGCAGCCACCGTGAAACGAATTTACCACGATCTGCCGCCGGCAGAGCGTGTGCAGGCCGTCGTCGTCGCGTCGAATTACGGCGAAGCGGCGGCGGTGCAATTTTTCGCTCCGGGTATTCCGGTCATCAGCGGACACAACCAATACTGGCTTTGGGGACCCGGCGGATATTCAGGAAATGTCGTCATCGACGTCAATGGCGACTGCGGCGCAAAAGATCATCTTTTCACGGACGCTCGGCGCGCGGCCGTCTTCAGTTCGCCATTTGCGATCGGGTACGAAACGAATATGCCGATCATGATCTGCCGCGGAATCAAAGTTCCGTTAGCGGAGCTTTGGCCCCAAAAAAAGGAGTATATCTGATGAATCGGCGCGCCTTACTCGGCGGCGGCGCTTCGACGGCGTTGATCGCACTTTTACCGAAAAGCGCATCGAGCGCGCCGACGGCGATCCCGTGGGATAAGCTGCGCCGGGCGACCGACGGCCGCCTCTTGGAACTCCACTCGCCGTTCCATTCGTGCGCAAACAACGGCGCGGCGTGCAACGCGCTTTTTGAGAATATCAAGAATCCGTACTTCATCGGTGACAATCCGGCGCTGACGCAAACCGTCGGCTGGGCGGATGCGTGGACGAGCGCAACAAGTGCGCGCGCGGTAGCGGCGATGCACGCGGGCGACGTTGCAGCCGCCGTCAACTTTGCGCGCGACTACGACCTTCGGCCGGCAATCAAGGGCGGCGGACATAGCTACCAAGGAACGTCGAACGCCCCGGATTCCCTCTTGATTTGGACGCGGAACATGCACGATATCAGCGTCACCGGCGATTCTGTGACGCTCGGGTCCGGAACCATTTGGGCGCAAGCGTACGATGCAGTAACCACCCAACGCGCCAAATACGTTCAAGGCGGCGGCTGCACGACGGTCGGGGTTGCCGGCCTGATTCAAAGCGGCGGTTTCGGCAGTTTCTCGAAGCGCTTCGGCACGGCCGCGTCGAGTTTGAGAGAAGCTGAAATCGTGACGGCCGACGGGCGCATTCGCACGGTCAACGCGGCGAACGATCCCGATCTCTTTTGGGCGTTAAAGGGCGGTGGCGGCGGAACGTTCGGCGTCGTGACACGGCTGATGCTCGCACTGCACGATCTGCCGGAGTATCTCGGAGGTGTCAACGCGCAGATCAAAGCGTCGTCAAACGACGATTACCGTGAACTCGTAGCCCGCTTCATCACCTTTTACAGCGACTCGCTTTTCAACGAGCATTGGGGCGAAAGCGTGCAATTCCGCGGCGATAACGTGCTCGCGATCAATATGGTCGGTCAAGGGCTCACGTCCGATGAGATGAAGGCGGTATGGAAGCCGTTCTTCGATGCGGTGAAAGCGTCGCCGTCCAAGTTCACCATCGTCGACGGTCCGGATATCGGCGCAATGGCCGGACGCCACTGGTGGGATCGTTCTTGGCGCGTCGACCATCATAGCTCCTCGGTGCGACTCGACCCGCGCCCAAATCATGCAACGAATTGGTGGTGGCGCGGTGACAGCGATCAGGTCGGCGTCTTTCTGTATGCTTACGAATCACTGTGGCTTCCAGCATCGCTCCTCGACGGTGCGCACCGATCATCGCTGAACGACGCGTTGTACGAAGCCTCGCGTCCATTCGGATTCGAACTGCACTTCAACAAAGGGCTGGCGGGTGCGCCTCAGGCGGCGATCGATGCCGCAATCAATTCCGCCACGAACCCAAGCGTGACAACCGCCTTTGCGCTTGCAATTAGTGCCGACGGCGCGCAAGGAGTGTATCCGGGAATCTCCGGACGCGAACCCGACATGCAAAAGGCGCATGCGAGCGCGCAAGCCGTGCATGCGTCCATGGAACGTCTGCGCGTCGTCGCGCCGAATGGCGGTTCGTACGTATCGGAAAGCAACTACTTCGAGCCGTCATACGGAACGTCGTACTGGGGCACGAACTATCCGCGGCTTCAATCGATCAAACGCACCTACGATCCGCACAATCTGTTCGCGGTTCACAACGGCGTCCGGGCGTAACGTCAGAGCCCTAACGCTGCGATGAGTTTCGGATAAACCAGATCCGTCGCAGCGTCCGGGTTGTCAGGATCGATAATGTCGTGGTTTTCGGGCAGGTTCCGCAACTCGATATACGCGATTCCATCTTTTCGCATCCCTTGCCACTCGCTGACGACCGCTTCGGCCGCTTCATTGTTAACCGCGGGGTCAGCGCGATTCACAACGGTCGTGATCTGCTGCGCGAGCGGCTTCGTCCGTCGCGCTGCGCCGGACACCGCGTCGCCGATACGTAACGTTTGCGCGAGCGCATGCGTCGGAAAGCGCGGGTAGGCCGTCTTCGGGCGCTGAGCCTCTCGAATACGCGGATCCCACCACAAGAAGAGATTCGGAACGTGAAGCATCAGCCACCCAAGTGTTTTGCTTAGGCCGTAAGGCAATTGCAAAATTGCGAAATCCGGTGCAACGGGAACGCTCACGGCCACATCATCGCGGTACTGTGCGAGATACGCGCACTGCAGTCCGCCCGCGGAAATGCCGAGGACGGCGACGCGTTCTCCCAAGCCGCGCGCGATGTCGACGGCGTCATACGATGCGGCAATGAGTTCTTCGGCGGTCAGCGCGGCGAGCGCATTGGTCATCCGGTCCTTGTAGCCCTGATAGGGCATACGCGGCACGTACACGTTTGCGCCGCGCGCGTGCAACTCGGGCGCGAGAGCGACGTATTGTCCGGGATGGTTCGTCAAGCCGTGAAACAGCGCGACCGCAAGCGGCCGCCGTTCGCCATGTTCGAGCAATCGCGTGTGCGCGACGGGCGCGATTGTATCGTCATCGCGTGCCATCACGGCTCGTGCACGAAGTACGGCCTCGTCGAACGACGAAGCCGGGCGCGTTTGCGGCGGCTCGATCATTGCGAGCCCCATTCGATCAGTAGTTAATTGTAACTTCTAATTGATCGGAATAGCGGCCGGCGCTCACGTCCTGCCGCGGATACACGACGCCGAAAATATGAATGGATCCGGTCTCGGTGCGCGGATCGAGATCGTAATCGTCGGAATCGTCGAAGCCGTCGCCGAACGGCCGGCCGCAGTCCGGACTCAAGCTCAATTGGTACCGCAGCCGTTGCTTCGGATCGGCGGTATTGGTCATGTATCGGTTGATGTAGGTGTTGGATTGCCCGGCGGATATGGAGATGTGAACGTCATCTTCCATGTGGGCGCACACGTACGTCAAAGATCCGGCAATCGGCGTCGCATTCGGATTAAACACGTCGTATTGGCCGAACGAGAGCGTGAGCGGGTTGAAGCGGCACCCGTAATAGGGGCGTGTCGCACTTGCTTTGAGCGGGTGGATCGCAAACGGACACGCGAGAGCCACGACCGCCGCGATAGTTAACGCGAACCGTCGCATCTAACCGTTCCCATGCGCACGTAAGGCTGCGCCACGTTTGGAATCGTCATCTTCATCGAGCATAGGCCGTCCTTATACTCGATCTTCGCCGGATACGTTCCCGGGGCGACGTTCTCGAGGTAGAATTCGCCGTTCTCGCCGATATCCGAACGCGCAGTTTTGCCGTTAGCGAGCTCGAGCGTGAGCTGCCCGTAAGCCGGTGCAACGGCTTTGCTTGCTGTATGGACGATCAACGTTCCCAGGAACGATTGCGTCCGATGGAGCGCGAAGTGCGCAACGGCTCCTCCTCGATAGCTTGGCGTCACGCGGTCGAGCGTCTTGTCAAAGCTGTAGTTCATCGGTGCGTTCGACGAGTTGAGACGCACTTCGTTTTGGTAGTAAGAGACTGCGTCGGGGAGAAACAACTTGCCGTTGCGATCGGTCTTGCCCATCGGCTGATTGTTTTCGTCGACGACCACGCCCGGTAAGGACGCATCTACCAAGACGTAGGCGTCTTGCACGGGTCGCGAAAAATACATCCCGCGATCGATGTAGACGACCGAACCCGATGCCGAAAGCTCAGTCGACGTTTCTCCTCCGGCGGTGATGCGCTGCGCCGAGTACAGACCGTGCGCGCCGTAGTATTCGAGGTCGTAGCCGAGTTGTGACTGGTCGGACTGCCGCGAGTACATGACGTCGTAGCCCAGCGGTTGATCGGCACGAGCACTTCTTCCGGCACTTACTGAAGTACCCGTCGCGTTTCCGGTCGTCGACGTGAGCTCACCGTCGCCGCCGAACGGCATGCTCAACGTCGTGACGAACCCCGATCCGCCCCCGCCGTACCCGTTTTGCAAGCGATATGCGAGCGCAAGTGAAAGCCGCCGCGCTATCCGTACGCTCGTGCCGGTGTCGAATTCGGTTGAAGTCCCGTGGTCGCGATCGCGCCCCTTGGAAAAGCGAAACTCGATCATTCGCTGCTTTCCAAGCGGGACCGACACTCCGCCGCTCGCGCGGAAGAGCATACGATCCTCGCCGGGCAACAAAGAAACCGACGAGTATTGCGGCGTTTCCATCATGAGTTCGCCGTTGAACCCGAGCGAGCGTCCCGAATAATCGTACGCTACGAGCCCCGCGAAACCACCGGCCCCGGCGGCGTGACTTACTTGTGCTTCGCTTGTAAACTGTCCGAGCCGCGTCGCAAAAACGAATGATGGACCGGCATTGACCGCGCCTTGCGCGAACGACATGTCCGCGCCGCCCGTAAACGTGCCGGTCAACCCGCGGACATAATGACCTACGAACGCGAGTGGGCCGTTTCCCGATCCGTTCGTACCGCTCAATCCATTGCGCTCGAAACCCAGCGCAAAGGAGTAGTCGCTCAGACCGGGATTCAGGGATTCTAATGAGTGATAGAACGTTCGGCGAATGACTTGCTCGTGACCGAATGCATCGCGAATCACGACTTGAACGTCGTTAGATCCGCTGATAAGCGGAATATTCGAAAGGTTGAATGCGCCGGGAGGAAGTTCTTGCGTTCCGACCAGCAACCCGTTGACGTAGATGCTCGCGGTCGACGGCGACTCAACGATACCGTTGAGTGAGGTCGAGACTTGACGATTGAATCGTGAGTTCAATTGCCAGTCGCGCTGAACGGTCACGCCGCGAATCAGCGTGGATCCCCCTAAATCGCCGGCCGTCGTGCTGCCGTCGCCGATGATGATACGCCGTAACTTTGTTTGCGAATCCGTCGTCCAATTAATGAGTCCCGGCACGAATCCGCTGCTGCTCTTGGAGAACGACGCATAGAGCAATCCCTGAGCAACCGTGCTGCCGAATTCACCGCTCAAGGTAACCGGTGACTGCGTTCCTTTCGAGACCGCGTAGTTCACGAAGGCACTACTGGTCCGTTCGGCCGCAATCGCCGAGCTATCGGTCAGACTTACGGTAGTATCGCCAAGATACTGCGCAGCGACCGTCATTGCCACCGTCAGCGTCTTTTCGTCCACGGTAAACTTGAGCGCCGGGGCGAGCGATGCGAGCGAGATGAATGCGCTCGTTCCGCGATCGGTTCCGGGAACCTTACTGAGCCCGAGATCTGCTACGTCGTTGCGCGAAACGAGAACGTCATCGCCGTCCACTTGAACGATGTGCATGCCCTTGTCGACGGAATTCACCGTCATGGTCAGCATCGCGCGCTGCGGTGCGGCCGACGCAGGGCTCGCGTACCGGCCTAGGATCAACGAGGTGATCAGCACCGCAGCTATACGACGCACGATGTTATCCTCGCACGATTACCGGCATGCGCCTTGGTCGCCGCTTACATGCGTCGTCAGCAGGCCGACGTCGGAATCGGCGGTCACGTCGTACGAATCGGCCTTCGAGCAGGCTGCCTTTGGAATCGCGATTGCGAAATCGCGTTCCTCACTCGGCATCACGTACCAGCCGCGAATGGACTTGTTGAAGACTTCGTGGCCCGCGGAATCTTTCGCAACAACCTTGACGCTGTCGATCATGACGTGAAGCGAACCTTGGTTCGTCACCGCAACGTCGAGTTTTCCACTCTCGATTTTCGCTTGTCCAATCGCCGCCTTCATCGTTCCGTTTGCCGGTTCGAGAAAGATCGGTATACCGACTTTCGTGCGGACGGTGAGGTGCGCGCCTTTCGCCGGTGCGAGCTGGCTCTCCAAAGTCGGCAACTCTTCGATAAAGACACGGTATGATTTTTCAACCGGCGTGACCGGTGACGTCGCGAGACCCACGCGCACACTGCGCACTTCGTGTGGCCCCATGGTGATCAACGTCGGGAAGTAAACCAGATCATCCGTCGGCGTCAGATCCATTTTTCCGCCGGCCGATTCGGTCCACATGAATCCGGTGATCTGGGCGCGTAAGGGCGAGTCCGACTCGTTTTCAACAGAAAGTAAGACGCTTGTCGTATCTTTCGAGAGAAATACTTTGATCGGCTGTACGCCGAATTGCCCGGCGGCAGCCGGCAATGCTGTAACGGCGACTGCGAATGCTGATGCGAATGCCAGAACCTTCAGCAACGTTTTCATACGAATTCCTTTCAAAATTGAATTGTCACGACACCGATCGAATCGTCGCGATCGATGCGGTAGACGCGGCGATTGTCCTGACCGCCGGTCGATTGAGCGTGAGGCGCCATCTCATCGTTACGCTCGTCGCGGTCGTCCCGATCGTCGCGGTCGTCGCAGTCCCCATGGAACTCGACGTCGCGATCGCCGGAAAACTCAGCCGAGCACGAACGAGTGACTTGAACCGAAGCCGTCACACGAACGCGTTGAGAATGGCTGCCGGCCGCGGGCGCTAAAGGCACCGCGGCCGGTATTAATGAGGCGAGAAACATCGCCAGCATCGTTAGAAGTTCAGCGTCACCGTCAGCGAGTCACTGTAGCTGCCGACTTCAACGTCTTGTCCGTTCGGAATCACGCCGCTGACCGTCACGGTCGTCGTCTCGGTCGAAGCGCTGCCGTTGGCAGGAACGTTGACGGCCGTGCCAAGCGGCCATGCGGCGGTGTTGCCGCTGTCTTCGAACAGGTTGTACTGGAGAAGGCCGGCGGCATTGCCGCTGTTGTCCGACATGAAGCGATTACCACCGCTAGCGTGTTGTCCGCCGTCGATCGTAATGCTCGGCGTTGAACCCTTCGTGCAGTTGATCGCGTACGAGGTCGACGCGTTGTCCGTCGAGGTCGCGAAGACGTCGTACGGATTGAACGTGATCTGGTTCGTCGATGCGAAACCGACGCAATTCGGAATGACGGATCCCGTCACGGTAATCGTTGAGCTCTGCGAGCCGGTGGCGAGTGCCGCAGCCGGGAGAGCGAACAGTGCCGCGGCAACGGCGACCATAGCTTTTGCGCGAATTGTCACGATGAAACGACTCCCTTATAGAATCGGTGAGGTAGTGAACTCGACCGGCTGGGGACGGCCTACGAAATGTATATCAACGTCGAAGTCCGGGAAGCTATCCCGAGAAACGGGGGATTCAAAACGGAAAAAACGACGCGATGGACGATCGCGTCGTTTTGTTCCCGTTGCTGAAACGTCTTTAATAATTCAGCGTCATCGTAAAGGTATCGGAATACGATCCTACCGGAACGTCCTGACCCGCCGGTGCCCACAAACCGTAATAAAAGTGGGTCTGTTCCGACGTAGCGTTTCCAGCTGCGCCGGGTTCAATCGAACCGTTGTACCAGCTCACGCCGGTCGTCGGTAAGCAGTATTCGCTTTCCGTCGGCGCACCGCCGTTTACGCTCGTCGGAACAAAGCAGACTTCGACGAGGTAGTGAAGGTTGTTGCCTTTTCCGTCGGTCATGCTGCGGCAGTAGTTATTGCCGCCGCCCCAGCCGTTGCAGTCATTGAAACCGCCGTTGCCGCCGCTAAAAGACAGTTGCGGGAACGAACCCTTGGTGCAATTGATCGAATTCAGCCCCATAAAATCGTAAGCCCAGTACGGACTAAACACGTCGTACGACAAGGAACCGGTGATGCTCGTCGGCATTTGGGTGCAGTTCGAAATGACGCTGGTGCCGACGGAGAGTGCGGACGTTGCTGTTCCGGCACTTGCGATCGTCACGCTTCCGAACGTGAGGACCGACGCAAGCGCCGCAATCAAAAGAGCGGTTCGCTTCATGAGATGTACATAGCCTTTCAAAATGCTGAAAGTGATCTGTCGTCGCTCCCCAGCGCGCAACTTCACGATAGAAACAGTAGCGGGACAGGAGCGATGCTTCCTATCCCGCTTTTGTGGGGTTTTGCTAAACGCGTTTAATAATTCAGCGTCATCGTGAAGCTGTCGCTATACGATCCGACCGGAATATCTTGTCCTGATGGTGCAAACAAATAGAACCAGAAGTGCGTCTGTTCGGACGAAGCGTTGCCTGCAGCCCCGGGCTCATACGACGTGCTGCCGTTCCAGCTGAACCCGGTCATTGGCGTGCATGCCGCTCCTTGTTCCGGTGCGGTGTGGTTAACACTCACCGGGTAGAAGCAGACTTCGGTAAGATAGTTGAGACTGTGACCGTTCCCATCAGTCATGGCGCGGCAATACTTGCCGCCGCCATAAATACCGCCGCAATCATTGATGCCGTTACCACCGCTAAACGAGAGCTGCGGAAACGATCCCTTCGTACAGTTGATGTTGTCATTGCCCATGTACGCGGACGTCCAATACGGATTGAAAACGTCGTACGAGATCGAGCCCGTAATGCTCGTCGGCAGTTGGGTGCAGTTCGAGATGACGCTCGTACCGACAGAAAGCGTCGAGGTTGCCGTGCCGGCACTTGCGATCGTCACGCTTCCGAGCGTGAGAACCGACGCAAGTGCAGCAATGAAAAGAGCGCTAGGCTTCATGGAGTTTGATGGCCTTTCAAAGTTGAAAGTGATCTGTCGTCGCTCCCCAGCGCGCAACTTCACATTAAAAACAGTAGCGGGATGGTAACTCTCGTTACCATCCCGCTTTCGTGGGGGTTATGGGACGAACTCGATTAATAGTTGAGCGTCATCGTGAAGCTGTCGCTGTATGTCCCGACCGGAACATCCTGACCGGACAACGTCCACGCGTAGTAATAGAAGTAGAGCTTTTCGGTCGAGGAGTTGCCGGTAGCGCCGGGCGCCACACCGCTGTTCCAGTTGGCGCCGGTCATCGATCTACACGCCTCGCTCTGCGTCGGAGATTGACCGTTGAAACTCGTCGGATAAAAACACAGCTCGGGGAGATAGGCTAGCGTGTGGCCATTCCCGTCGCTCATGCTGCGGCAATAGCCGGCGCCGTAATAATAGCCGTTGCAGTCATTGACGCCGTTGCCTCCGCTGAACGAGACCTGCGGAAACGACCCTTTCGTGCAATTGATCGAATTGCTTCCGATATTCGTGAGCGCCCAGCCTTGCTGGAAGACGTCGTATGTTAGAGAGCCCGAGATGCTCGTCGGCATCTGCGTGCAGTTCGAGATAACGCTCGTGCCGATAGACAGCGTCGAGGTTGCCGAGCCGGCATTCGCGATCGCTACGCTTCCAAGCGTAAGGACCGCCGCAAGCGCCGCGGTGAAAAGAGCGGTGAGCTTCATGAGATGAGCAGCCTTTCAAGGTTGAAAGTGATCTGTCGTCGCTCCCCAGCGTGCAACTTCACGAGAAAAGCGTAGCGGGATAGGAGCGTCCCTTCCTATCCCGCATTCGTGGGGGAATTCCGGATGACGTTGCTTTTAGTAGTTCAGCGTCATTACGAAACTATCGCTGTAACTGCCGATCGGAACGTCTTGCTTCGGCGGTAGAAACGCATAGAAGAAAAGGTTCACGGTCTCTTGCGTTCCGTTGCCGTTTGCCGCGGGCACGGGGACGCTGGTTGCGTCCGCCTGATCCATGCCCGTGCAATATTGCGCGAGGTCTGCGAGCGATGTGCCGTTGATCTGCGCGGGCGAATAGCACGCAACCGCGACATATTCGATCCGCGCGCCGCCGGCGTTACCCATGTACCGGCAATGGAACGTGCCGCACTTCTGACTCGCAACTCCGTACGTACCGTTATCGAACGCCCACGTGGGCTGGGCACCTTTGGTGCAGTTGATCGTGCTGCTTCCACCGCTCGCGAATTGGCCGTTCGAGGCGAATACGTCATACGGTGAGAACGAAAAGTTAACCACGGTAGGCAGATTCGAGCACGACGGTACGACCGGTGCGTGCGCTGCCATCGTCGACGTATGATTGCCGGCAGTGACGGCAACGGCCGGTATCGACGGCGAAAAAGCGAGCACCGCGATAAGTGCGATGCCAAAAACGCGATAAGCTTTCATCTATTTCTTCCTCTGGCCCCACTGTAGAGAGAACAACACGCAGCGCGCTATCCTCATTTCACGGGATATGGGTCGCGGGGTGATTCAAAAAGACCATCGGTGGGATTAGGAATTCATAACGGTCGCGCGATATTATACAGACCTGCCGAGCCGGGCGTCGGCAGCTTCCGAAGCGGGAACTTCTCTTTATAGAAGGCGCTCTATGACCGTTTGCGACGACCTACGCCAAATCGATAATGCTACCGGACGCGACGTGATTGCGCAGCGTGCGAGACCGCAAATACTGTTGCTCGACTTCGAGTATCGCGTCGCATTGGCGGAGTGGGACACCGGTTTTGAAATTTTTCGTAAGCTCGGACTAGAAACGCGCTACGCGACGCATCTTCTCCCGGAACTGGAATCAGCCGTTCGAATCATCGTCGATGCGCTGCGGCGAAATCCTTTGGCAGACAGCTCCATTACCTTTAATGAATCGCTCGTTATTCGCGTCAATCTGCTCGGTGGAGATACGCACTACGTCGCGCTTTATGTGGAGCCGAGCCGCCGTCGCGAAGATTTGACGTCCGCGGCAAAGCGGTTTCGGTTGACGCAACGGCAGATCGAAGTGCTCGGATTCGTACTCCGGGGCGCAAGCGCGAAACAGATCGCGGAAACGCTCTGTATTTCGGAGACGACCGTCGGCGACTACTTCAAGCAATTGATCTCGCGCACGAACGCGCGAAACCGCGCCGACATGGTCGCGCGCGTATTGAACTGGAACGACGGGGGAGACCGTCGGCGAAATCCCTCGAAATAGGGGTCGCCGATGGTATATAACTGCTGCTAACCTTTTTTGATATGGACGATGCCGGCATTTCTGTCGGCGGCCGTCGCCGCAATTTAGGATGGCTCTACGTGTTCGATGAAGATCTACATCTCATCGCACGTCCGTCTGCAGCGGAAACGGACCTGCCGGAAAACGTGGACTCTCTCGTGCAGACAGCGGCGATGCGCTGGGCGAGACAGGCATGGCGCGGAGAGATGCTTACGATGCTTTCTCCGACGATTTCCGCGCATGTCTTTTCGCTTCAAGGTCCGTCCGGGACATGCGTAGTCGTCTATCTCGAGCGGTTTTACACGAGGGCGAAGCGTTGAACGACCCCGAGATGTCCGTGGACGTCCTGGCAATGCGCTCGAACCCAAAGCTCATCGTGCTCGATGATTCATTGAGAATCATTTTTGCGGACTGGACCGCTATGCTGACCCTGCTTCCGCTTGCGCAGAATGCCGAAGAGCCGATGCAAGTCCTGCCTTCGCCGCTCCACGAAGCCGTGCTCGAAGCCGTCGCGGGATGGGGGACGAAGCGAGCAGCGGAGTGCGTCGTCGAACCGCTGCCGGACGTCGTTTTGCGCATCAGCCGATTAAGCGGCGTGAGCAACTCGTATGTCGCCGTGTTCTGCGAAAGCCGCATTCGTCGCGACGATGTGAAACACGCCGTCGCCGCCTATTCACTCACGCGCCGCGAGCGTGACGTTTTGACGCTGGTGTTGCGTGGCTTTAGCTCTTCAGAGATCGCCGAAGAGCTGGTCATTTCCGAGGCGACTGTCGGCGATTATTTCAAACAATTGTTGCGTAAAACGCGCAGTAAGAACCGAACCGAGATGATTGCGCGCGTTCTAGGGTGGACCGTTTCGCCAAGCACACGTCGCCAAATGATCGTTGACTAATCCGGTCGCCTGCATGAAGGCATACATAATGGTCGGTCCGACAAACCGAAAGCCGCGCTTGCGCAAGTCCTTGCTCAGCGCTTCGGACTGCGGCGTTTCCGCCGGGATATCCGCACTCGTTCGCGGCCGGTTCAGTACCGGCTTGCCGTCGACGAAGCGCCACACGTAGGCATCGAAAGATCCGAATTCATCCTGCGCCTTGAGAAACGCGCGCGCATTTGAAACCGTCGATTCGATCTTGCTCCGGTTGCGAATGATTCCCTCATCGCCCATCAGGCGTTCGACGCGCGCCGGCGTCATCCGCGCAACGCGTCGCGGATCGAAGTCCAGAAAGACCGTGCGATAGCGCTCGCGTTTGCGCAGAATCGTTTCCCAGCTCAATCCCGCTTGCGCGCCTTCGAGCGTCAAGAACTCGAAGAACACGCGATCGTCGTGCACGGGGCGGCCCCATTCGTTGTCGTGATAGGGAATGATGAGTGGCGTCGTCGCCCACGTGCACCGCTTTTTCATCGTTCACCTTCGATCAAGTTCATAATGGTAGGAAAAACGCGATCCGCAATCTGCGGATGGCGCAACGGCTCGATGATGTCGTGCGAGAACGGCACGTCGGTGAGCACGGCATGGTCCAGCCGTTCGGGATGAATGGTGCGCAAGCGGCGCTCCAAGTGTCGCACGGCGCGGTTGTTGACGGCAGCTTCGCGCGAGTTCGTCACGAAAACCAGGCGATTCGCAGCCACGCCGCGTTCGGCATCCGCCATGACTTCGCGCGCGAGCAAATAGGATTGCGCGATCGCGTGCGTCGCGTAGCGCGGATATCCATGCTCGGGCTGTTGACGTTCGCGCGCGATTGGATCCCACCACTGGAATCGATTCGGAAGGGCGAGGATGAGCCGTGCAAACGATCCCATCAAGCGATTGGGAACCCACGAAATCCCGAAAAACGGCGCGATCGCGACGGCGCGTTCGACGGGATACCGTTCGGCAATCCACGCGGTCAACAAGCCGCCGAGTGAGAACCCGCCGACCACGACCTTTTCACCAAGTCCCGACGCAAGATCGACGCTTTCGTCGGCAAACCTGCGCAAGTCGTCCGCCGTGAGATGGGCAAGGCCCGTCGAAAGCCGGTCTTGATGACCGTGACGAGGGAGACGCGGAACGATCACGTTGTGGCCGTGCGCGTGCAACTCGTGCGCAAAGCGTACGAATTGAGTCGGACTCGCGGAAAGGCCGTGAAAGAGCACGACGGACAGCGGGCGGACTTCGCCGTGCAGCAGCAGTTTCGTTCGTCCGGCCTCGCTGACGCGGTCATGATCGCGCGAGATCAAGCGGTCAAGCGTCGCCCGGGTACGGTCAGGGAAGCGACTCATCGCGAGAAGGTAGGCTTTCGGGGCGTCCTTAAGTGAGCGAGCAAGTGTTCCTTGAACATGGGCGTTCGCGCCCCCATGTTCCTTTGCGGGCCTCCGGCTCGGAGTAAACACACTCGGCGCCTTTAAGAGGATCATGCATGTAGAGAACAGTCTTTCCCGCACGTACATCGAGCTCGACGAGCGTTACGGTGCACGCAACTATAAACCGCTCGATCTCGTCGTGGACCACGCCAAAGGCGTGTGGCTCTGGGACGCCGACGGGAAACGCTATCTCGACTGCATCAGCGCGTATTCGGCAGTCAATCAAGGACATTGCCATCCGCGCATTGAGGCGGCCCTGGTCGAGCAGGCATCAAAAGTCACGCTCACGTCGCGAGCGATGCGCAACACGCAGATGGGACCGTTTCTCGAGAAATTGACCGGGCTCTGTGGCTTCGACCTGGCGCTGCCGATGAACACCGGAGTCGAAGCGGTCGAAACGGCAATCAAACTTGCGCGGCGTTGGGGATACGAAGTCAAAGGCATCCCCGATAACGCGGCCGAGATCATCGTCTTCACGAACAACTTTCACGGCCGCACCACGTCGATCATCAGCGCAAGCAGTGAACCCGCGTACCGCAAGCAGTTCGGTCCGTTTACTCCGGGCTTTGTGATTGTTCCCTACGGTGATGCCGACGCGCTGGAACGCGCGATCTCTCCGAATACGTGCGCGATCCTCATCGAGCCGATTCAAGGCGAAGGCGGTGTGATCGTTCCGCCCGAGGGTTATCTCAAGCGCGCGTGGGCGATGTGCAAAGAACACAACGTCCTCTTCATCGCCGACGAAATTCAGACGGGTTTCGGCCGCACCGGCGATCTCTTCGCGTGCGATTACGATAGCATCAAGCCGGACATTCTCGTCGTCGGCAAAGCGCTCGCCGGCGGATATTACCCGGTCTCCGCCGCGCTTGCGAACGAGCCGTTGATGCGCTTGTTCACGCCCGGGGACCACGGCAGCACGTTCGGCGGAAATCCCCTCGGTTCGGCCGTTGCGATCGCGGCGCTTGACGTGCTCGTCGAAGAAAATCTCACCGCGCGAGCTCGGTACGCAGGTGCGAAACTCATGCAAGGCTTGCGCGCCGTTTCATCGCCGCTCGTACGCGATATTCGCGGCCGCGGGTTGCTGATCGGTATCCAGCTTACCGTCCCCGCGAAAAAGCTCAGCCAGGCGCTGCTCGATCGCGGCGTCGCGGCGAAAGACACGCACGATCACGTGCTGCGCATCGCGCCGCCGCTCGTTATCGACGACGACGCGATCGACTTTCTCCTCGAGAAGTATCGCGAGGCACTGACGGCACTTTGAGAGGTGTAGCGCTGGCCGCAGCGGCGCTGTTTGCAACGAGCGCCGCTGCCGGCTACGCTGCAAGCACGCCGCAGGCACAAATACGGCGCGTCGTCGACGGCACGATACAGCCGTTGATGACGAAAGACGGTATTGCGGGCATGGCCGTCGGAATCGTCGACGGCGGCAACACGTATCTCTTCAACTACGGCGTCGCGTCGAAACAGCCACGCGCGCCGGTGACCGACGAGACGCTCTTCGAAATCGGATCGGTAAGCAAGACGTTCACGGCGACGCTCGCGTCGTACGCGCAACTCAACGGTGAGCTCTCGCTCTCGGATCCGGTGAGCGAGTATCTTCCGCAATTACACGGCACGAGTTTCGGTCGAGTTCCTCTGCTCGACTTGGGAACACACACGGCGGGCGGACTTCCGCTGCAAGTTCCCGATGACGTGACCAATGACGCTCAACTCATGCAGTACTTCGCGCACTGGCGTCCCGCCGGGCCACCCGGAACGATTCGCACGTACTCGAACGTCAGCATCGGCACGCTCGGATTGATCGTTGCGAAAAGCGCGCAACAGCCGTTTGCGACCTTGATGGAAGCGCGCCTCTTGCCGTCACTCGGCCTGCACCACACCTACATCGACGTTCCGCCCGCACAGATGCGCGACTACGCAGAGGGATATACAAAAGCAGGTGCGCCGATACGCATGGCGCCCGCCGAGCTCTGGCAAGAAGCGTACGGTATCCGAACGACGGCCGGTGACTTGGCCCGTTTTCTTGAAGCAAACATGAGCCTCGTTACGCTCGACCCGGTGCTGCAACGGGCAATCACGGATACGCACCGGGGTTACTACCGCGCAGGCGTGCTCACGCAAGATCTCATCTGGGAGCAATATCGCTATCCCGTCGCGTTGAACACACTTGAAGAAGGCAATGGTCCGGCGATGCTCCTCGATGCAACGCCGGCGCATAAAATCCAACCCTCGGAACATCCGCGCACAGACGTTTGGATCAATAAAACGGGCACGACCAACGGTTTCGGCGCCTACGTTGCATTCATCCCGGAGAAGCGGATCGGGATCGTCATCCTTGCCAATAAGAATTATCCGATTCACGACCGCGTGAAGGCAGCGTTTGCAATTCTCACCGCGT
>Ga0213872_10001395_pt1 | contig 15907 bp, 10 predicted proteins | sample VelepicomBERX_R2_FD_160071 | JGI IMG/M metagenome (GOLD analysis project Ga0213872, IMG submission 160071) | Rhizosphere microbial communities from Vellozia epidendroides in rupestrian grasslands, the National Park of Serra do Cipo, Brazil - RX_R2 | ecosystem: Host-associated > Plants > Roots >...
TATCGTCCCCGCTCCGTGCGCGATCCGGTGCGATATAAACAATCCGTTCGCCATCTGGAGAAAGGGTAGGGTTCGCGAAAAAAATTGCGCCACCAGAGAAGTCTGCTGCAGTCACGGCGGACCGCTCGGAGCCGTCGGGCATGCGAATCCAAATCTCCAACGGACCGCTCCGATTGGTTACCCATGCCAGCTTCGGCTGGTCTGCAGACCATGCCGCATTAACTTCGTTATGACCGGTAGTGATGAGGGTCGTCGTCGCACCGTCTTCGACGGAGACTGAAGTCACATCGTATCGCTCCGTAATGGCGCTATAGAGAATGCTCCGGCCGTCGGGAGAAACCCTGGGAAAAACTTCCTCGTTTGTGCCGGACGTGAGTGGAGTCAGCCCTCCCGCTTCCGTACTGCTGGTCCATAGGTGATAGAGCGAAGACTGGTCAGCTGCAACGGATATCACAATATTCCGACTGTCCGGCATCCAGGAGAAACTTGAAAGGGAAGGGGGAATGTTGCTCAGAATTGGTACCTGGTGCGGTGATCCGCTGCCCGGCGGATAGGGTAGCAGCCAGGTTTCATCCGGTTTATTACCCGAGGGGAGAAGGAGGAGAATCTGTTTTCTGTCAGGCGAGAACGAGAGCCAAGGGTTGCCAGTAATGGCCATCGCACCCGATTCGAATGGAGTTGGCATATAAGACCGCAAAGGCGAGCCGAGCGGATCAGAAATTTTCAGGATGGGGTGACTGTCCTTGCCTTCTGTCAACGTGGCAAAGGCTCTGCCATCCGAAGACAGATCGCAGGCGTAGCAGCCGGCATCCATGATGAACTCCGTCTGGCCGCCGACCGTTGGGAGCGAATAGAGCTTGTAGTGCGACAGCATGTTCCCGATGTAATCTTCTAACTCGCCAACTATGAGATGGCTTCTGTCCCTGGACCATCCGAACGGCACGGTGTCCAGTTTCTCGTGGCTAAGCTGGGCGGGTACTGGAGAATTGAGGTAACGCAGAAAGACCTGCAAAGTTCCGTTCACATGGCTGGCGTATGCCACGGCCTTTCCATCCGGGGACCAGGCGGCGCGGTCTGTGTCGGCAGCGACAAGCGTGTAGCGGTAGTTTCCGATGTTCTGGCCGGAGGGCTTCGCCAGATACACAACCAATCCAGCAACAAGTATGCCAAGAGCACCCAGGGCGAGGATCCTCCAGCGGCGCCGTTTTGCCGGCACAACAACCGGCGCGAGAGCCACGCTCGAGTACGCTTCGGATAAGTGATCGCGGAGAGTACGTAATTCCTGGTAGAGGTCGCGCGTGGATTCATAGCGCTGTTCGGGTTCCTTTTGCAGGCAGCGGACGATGGTCCATCGGAGCGGGACGGGCAGTTTCTCATCGAGAGGCGGCGGGTCCTCGCCGATGATCGCGGCCATAGTTTCGACGCCGCTTGCTTTCGCGAAAGCCTGCCTACCGGCGGCGAGCTCGTACAGGATGAGTCCGAAGGAGAACTGGTCGGAGCGGTAATCGGCAGGCTTGCCGAGGGCCTGCTCGGGACTCATGTATCGGGGCGTCCCAAGGAGCGCACCCGCATTGGTGCTGTCGGAGTCCGCATCGCCGGAAACGCGGGTCAGGGTCGAAGCGGCGTCGCCGCCGGATCGGGTGTGCTGACGCGCTACGCCGAAGTCAACGATCTTTATCCGGCCTTCCCTTGTGAGCATGATGTTCTCGGGCTTCAGGTCGCGGTGGACGAAGCCAGCGGCGTGCGCGGCGGCGAGGCCGTCGGCGGTCTGCGCGGCGATGTCAAGGAGCTTGCGGAGGGGAATGGGCTTGCCGGTGAGCAGTGAGCGCAGCGAGGATCCCTCAAGAAGCTCGCTGACGATGTACTGCCGGTCCGCTTCTACTCCAAAGTCGTAGACGGAAACGATGTTGGGGTGGTTGAAGGCGGCGATGGCGCGGGCCTCCCGCTCGAAGCGAGCGCGGTGTTCCAGCGTCATGGCGTGATCAGCGCGGAGGACCTTGATGGCGACGTTGCGGTTGAGCCGCGTGTCGAAGGCCTGATAGACCTCGCCCATACCTCCGGCGCCGAGCTTGGACCTGATCTCGTAGGGGCCCAGTCGAGCGTTCGCGGACAGGGGCATCAGTTCAACCCGCAGGTCGAAGATCCGGACGATTCATCTGAAGGGTATGGCAGAGGACCGGCGTTGACAAGCAGAGTTGAGGTTGTTGCTCGGCCCACTCAGGCCAACACTGCGCTTGCGTGTATTGAGAAGATTCGCTACATCCATCGCAATCCGGTGGCAAGCGGTCTCGTGACTCATCCGGAAGAATATCGATGGAGTAGTTTCAACCACTTTGCCACTGGCGAAGTGGGGAGGGTGGAGATTGAGTCGGAGTGGGCACTCGCAGAAGCGAGCGGGCGGCGCGGCTCATTGAGACCGTACTTCCCACCCTTCGCGCAACCTCGGCGCGAAGGATGGGGCACCCGAATGGTGTTTGGGCGGGTGGTGAGGGTGGGCCACCCTGCCCGCGGTAGAGATAATTGTTGGGCGTGGTGCCAGTCGAGCTGATCTTGTTGCCGAAGGCATCGTATTGGTGTAGGCGAAATCGCAGGTCCCGACACAAGGACCTGGCGTTCATCCTGCTTCGGCAAGATAACGTTCTCACCTTTCGATTTCGAAGGGCTTGTTCAGTGGGAACATATAGAAGCCATCGATTCGGCCCGACACTATGCCTTTGAAGAGGGCCGGATCACCCCAGAATTCGACCGGAAACACCTCTTCCGGGCGCTTGGCTATCGCCATATAGAAGTCCAACACACACCGCCTTCGCAACTCCGGATGACGCCTCAGGTGAAAATCATATGCCTGGTCCCCTATAAATATGACCGGGCAATGCAATGCAAGAATTGATAATGGTGATCCGCCATGCCGGGCGCTCCAGTGCACGGGAACGCTGGAAGTTCCGTCTTTCATCTTTCTCGGAGGGACAGGTGCGTCCCATTGTTCGGTCACAGGTTGAAAATATCCAGGGTAAACCGATCCGTCTGATAGGCGAAACGAGCCAGAAACTAATACAAACGGGAACTGAGATTTGGGCTCAAAAGGAAGCTCTCCGTCCCAAGGCCGATAAGTCCGCTCATTGATTTCCCTGTACCACGGTTCGTTGATGTCATAGTCCTGCGCTCTCACCCAAACGGAGTGGCTATTGAAATCACCCTTAGTCAGCGAAGGCTGGTCCTTTAATAGTTGCGAATGCATCAATTACCCCTTAATTCCTTGCCACCGTGCCGGAGGACACTTGAGCAGCACGGAAGACGGTGATACGGCAGGGTGGCCCACCCTTCGATTCTCCTACAGCCCGAGATGTTCGGGTGCCCCATCCTTCGCGGTCTTTGGGCGCGAAGGGTGGGAACGGTACACACCTCGGATAGCTATGCCTGCGGATCTCAGACATTATCAGCAGACGAGAAACTTCCACTTCATCACCTTCAGTTGCTATCGTCATCAGCCTTTCCTTGAGAAAACGGGCGGCTGATTGAGGTCGCACTTCCCACCCTTCGCGCAACCGCGGCGCGAAGGATGGGGCACCCGTGCGCTTGTGGCTGGTTGGGAGTGAGGGTGGACCACCCAGCCGACTTTCCGGCACCTTACCCAGGACGCTGTCTGCTTGCGAGAGCCGCCTCAGACTTCTGTTTGATGAAGCTATGCGTCAAGGGCAAAATGGACCACGGAAGGCTGCCATCGTCGACGCTCACAGACACATGAACGTAGTCATTCGTGTTCTCCAGAAGCTGAACCTCAACTTGGCATTGCTTGGTTTCCGTTTCGACCTGGTATGCTCGGACCTCCCGCAGCTCTCTGGCCAGTTCCCTCCATGACATCGCGGACCAACGCGCCACCTCCGCATCGAGCACTTTCTGCCACTCTTCAGGTCTGCTCATGATCCTCCTCACGCTTAGAAACCGAAAGGCCCTGGCAGGGTGGATTCGGCGCAACGCGACTCCCATCTCCAGGCCTGGACCGATTACTACAACTACCAACGACCTCATGGTAGCCTCAGCTACAAACCGCCCATCAGCCGCTCCGATTGCGGAACAACCTCTTGATCATCTACAGCCACCCGGCCGATGGATGCGAAGTCATCTCGTGTCACCGAACGCGCACCTCACGTCCGGGCGTAAAAGGTATTGAACGATGACCATACTGCTCAAAACATCAATCGCGAAATAGGGCGACGAGGGAAGAAATGTCAGCCACTGTCTGTTGAAAGCCAAAGCAATGATCAGAAATTGGCCCAAGCGGACGAGTGGAATTCCGCAGTCAATAAGCAACAGCGCCCAGGCCCACCCCTGTAGGAACCAGACGCCCAGAACAATCACAAGGCCAAGGATTACAAACAATGGAGCAATGGAAAGCACCATCCCTAAATGCATAAGCCGAAGCGATGGAGCGAGTTGGCTCATGAAATCAAGAGCAGCAGTTCGATACTCCTGGTTTAAGTGAGCAATAACCAAGGCACCAGCCATGGCAGTGGTCTTCAATAAGAAGAACCCGGCAATCAGCTTTACTCCAAACGGCTTTTCTCTTACGTTTGACATGTTTCAGGTCTCCGGGTGCCCCATCCTTCGCGCGGTCTTTGGGCGCGAAGGGTGGGAAAGGTACACTCCTCGCATAGCCATGCCTGCGGGTCTCAGACGTTATCAGCAGACGAGAAACTTCCACTTCATCGCCTTCAGTTGCTATCGTCATCAGCCTTTCCTTGAGAAAACGGGCGGCTGATTGAGGTCGCACTTCCCACCCTTCGCGCAACCACGGCGTGAAGGATGGGGTACCCGAATGGTGTTTGGGCGGGTGGTGAGAGTGGGCCACCCTGCCAGCACTCACATCGCTCCTTTATTTCATGTATTTCATGGGTGCCTTTGCCTAGTCTCTGTCTGAAGGAGATTAAGCGTATCAAATGCGCGCCCGAAAACGTCCCCTGGGCCTGACGCAGCGATCCCAAAACCTCGATAAGGGACATAATCGGACAATTGTAGAAGCCATTCCTTTAATACCTCATACTCTTCAGTCCTCAATTCACGAAAGCGATCAATGAGATATCGATCCAAAGCTTGGATAGAAGGAGTTCTGTCAAGATTCCAGATTGAAGATTGCGCCGGAGCCAGTGTTTCTTCGGGGTTCTTGAGGGAAAGTATCAGAACGCTCGGGAGATAATATGTAAATGCGTCAGGCGACATGAAGGTGAGCGCAACTCTCCGCTGCTGCCAGTCTTGCCAAGTAATATCGCGCCAGTTGCGCCCAGCAAACCATAGTGCCTCTTCTACATCAGAATCAAGCTGCAACAAAGACGTCCCCTCGACAACTTCGACCGGCATCGGTCGCCAGCCAAATGCTTGTTTAATCTTCGGAATAAGATCCATCAATTAACCTCAACGCAATCTTCCTAACGGGTGGTGGGCACCTCGGCCAGTAAGAGATTTGCAGGTGGCACCCTGCAAACATTGGCTTGAGCCGACCTTCAGCCAAAAGAGTCAGAAGAATCGTTTCTTGAAGTTGACATACCTAACCTGCGCCATGCTCATCAGGTCCGGGAACTCCGGCTCGCGGCGAATACTATCGAGCAGCGGATCGGCTATGAAATACGGATAGGCGAAGAAGCCATGCTCGATGCTGTAGCGCAACATGCGCAGAGCTGACGCCTTGTCACCGAGGGCGGCGTACGCCTGCGCGATCTTGTAAGTCGCCTCCGGATCGCCGACTCCTCGCTGCTGGATACGATGCTCGAGCTCATGAAGTAAGCCGAGGCCGTCTGATTCCTTGTGGGCGATGGAATCGCTGAACGCCTTGCCGATCTGGGTGTAGAGGGTGGGATCAAGGTGGTAGGCGCGGTCGAAGTCGCGGGCGGCGAGGCCCCACTTCTTCTGATAATATTCGCCGAAGCCGCGATAGAAGACGATGAAGGCTGAATCGTTGGTGTTGGGCAGGCTATCGAGGAACTTGTCATATTCGCCGAGGTAGAGATAGCTGTTGAGTGCCGCGCCATTGGATTTGACCATGGGATCGATCTCGCGAGCCCGCAGGCACTCCGCAATGGACTCGTTCAACATGCCTGCGAAACGATACGCGTAACCCAACTCCCAGTGAACGGCGGCCTGGTTAGGGTTGGTGGCGAGGCTTTCGCGCAAGAGGGGCACAGCGTCCTCGACTTTGCCGGTATCGATCAGCAAGTTGGCCAGGAACATACTCGCTTCGATTTGCCGGGGCTGAAGCGCGAGCGCGCGTTCATAGGCAGCTTGCGCCTTGCGGTACTGCTCGAGTCCGCCGAGTTCGAAGGCGGCAGCCGATTCGTATGCCTGTCCGAGATAGGCCCAGGTGAGTGCGTAGTTGGGATCGATTTCCGCCGACTTTTCGAGCATCCTGACCGCCATAGGGAAGTCGTGGCTTCCGACAAGGTCGACGCCACGCAGGTAGTATTCGTAAGCCGATGCGTTGATGGGCTCGCCCGGCTTGACCAGCGCGGCTTGCGATGGCGACAGGTTCAGTTCCAGGCCCTTGATGATCTGCTGGGTGACGGTGTCCTGCACGGTGAGGAGCTTTTCGTATTTGAGGTCGATCACGTCACGGCCGAGGATTCTGTTGGTCTTCACGTCGATCAACTGATAGGTGATCCGCAGATCGTCTCCATCGTGAATGAAACTTCCGGTCAGCATTGTATTGACATTTAATTCCGAGGCAACCTTCGGAAGATCGATGGTTTGACCTTTGTATTTTTCAATCGCGGAGGAGGGCCTGACAGTGAGCGAGCTGATCGGACCGAGGCTGGTGATAACCGCGTCGGCCAGCGAGAAACCGAGGAAGTCGTCTTTCGGATCCTGGCTGAGGTTGAGGAGGGGAAGGACGGCGAGGCTGCGCGGCGCCGGCGCGGGGTGCATCACCGATAGATGTTTTCGGTATGCCAGGAAGCCGATCACGACGAGGATACAGACAATGGCGGCAGCAGCGACCGCGACTATCCGGCGACGCGGTGTCGAGGACGCGGTTTCCGGAGAGACGCCCACCGAGCCGTCCCGTTGGCGGCCGCGATAACCGGGCAGGGGAGATGGAAAGGCTGCTGACGAGATGGCCGCCGGTTCGTCCGGAAGGATTTCTGATGGTAGAGAGGGATTCTGTTCAGGCTGGGTTATGGTGGGCAATTCCGGCGTCTCTATCTCTGTCACCGACGCAGCAAATCGATAGCCCTTCCTCGGCACGGTCTCGATATATCGCAGGTCGCTTTCCTTTTCGCCGAGCGCCTTGCGCAAGACAGAGATTGAGACGGTGAGATTCGCCTCCTCGACGAAGCTGCCGGGCCAGACGGCTTCCATGATTTCGTCCTTGGTGACCAGCCTGCCCTGATTACGAATCAGAAACACAAGGAGCTCGAAGGTCTTGGGGGTGAGCGAAACAGGCTGGCCATCTCGCGTGAGCCGCTGCTCGGCTGGCTCCAACCGAAATGGGCCGCATACGTAGTAGCTGTCTGTTTTCAACTGCATATGATGTGTTCGCCGCTTCGGTGAAGTCTCTTGGAAAACTCTTGGAATTCTTTTAGCGCCCCTTGAGGACTGTGAGCACGGAGGCGAGCAAGTATGGGGCCGTCCTGAGCACGTTTAGCCACGATGCTAAATCGCGGCAAGAAGCAGGACAAGGAGAGAAATGCCATGAAGAAGTGGTTCATCGCAGCGCTTACCATGATCAGCCTTGGGGCCGCAGGAAAGGTCGCTTTGGGACAGGTTCAGGACATTGTTTTTCCGCTCACACCTAACCCCAAATTTGTCAGTTGTCTGGGTGTGCCGGGCGGTCCTACGCCTACGGCTGAAGTCATCGTCCAGCGGGGAGAATTGAACGACGTTCTCATCCTGCATGCCGAACACCTCAAACCGAACCTGGGGTTTGATCTGTTCACCATCCAAAACACAAACTTACTGCCGAACGGCGGTGTCGATCCCAACTTCAAGAACTTTGGACTGGCCTGGTATCAGGCCGACCTCCAAGCGGATAGTAACGGAAATGCGGAGACGGTGATCAAGACGATTTTGCTGGATCAAATATTCGGGTTCAATCCGGCGGCTGGCCTGGCCCCCACCCACACCTTCAATGTGGGGTTCTGGTTCGACAATCCGGAGGATGCGGCGGCTTGCGGATTCGATCCCACAAAACCCACGCCTTTCAACGGCGAACAGCACGCAGGGCCGAACGCGATGATCTCGCTGCCAAATCCCACCACGAAGCTTGGGCCGCTCTGCACTGGGCCTCGGAAACAAGGGTCGACGTTTGTTTGCACCGACTAACAGGTTGAGTTGTTGAAGATCTGACGCACCTTTGAGATTCGTGGATCGCGTGGCGAAGAGCCTCGCGATTCGCGATGTTTATCGCCGGTGAACCGAGCAGGGCGCAGGACGTATCAACTCAGCGGCTCGCTAAGCAATAGATGATTGTGCTCGGGCGTGACGCCGTATACTCAATCGGCCTTTGCGAGAACCATCGTCTGCACGAACGAATTGCCTGGAGCAGGCTTTGCGGCAAAACGTTGGATCATGCGTTTCTGCAGGCTGTCGGCGAAGGCGTTCTGCGCGGCAATGTCGCCGGCGCGGACCCTGTCCAGCGCCGATGCCAGCGACGGCATGAAGATTGACCGGAAGAAAAGAGCATGCTTCGTCGCCAGCGCAGTTACATCGCGGTCGCGCTCGTAGTCGGTCCATGCAGCGTCCGGCAGCGGGAGAAGCTCGTAGTGCTCCACCCGAAGGCCGTAGAAATAGCCCGCGTCCTCGAAGGGCGCGAGCAGCTCGCTCTTCCGTCTCGGATAACTTGCCACCACCATGCGCTCGCGTTCCTCGGCGCGAATCTCTCCGGCCTCCACCATTTCGCCGAGTGCCACGTTGGCGTGATCGATGAAATCTTCAAATCCGGTGAGGCCCTCGTCGTTGCGGCCGGGGAAGGCAAGGACCAGCCGCCCTCCGGGTCGCAATTCGCGCGCCCGCAATGCAAGAAAGGCTGCCCAGTCTTCTGCGCCCTGGCGAGCAAACGCAGCGAGCGCGGGGCCAGGGTGAAAAGGGAGAAAATGACCCGGGATGCGCGCGGGAATGCGGCTGAGCCAGACGGCGGCGTACGAACACCATCCCAGGTGTACCGACTCAGCGGGAAGCACCTGCTCGTAGAACGACCTGCCGATCGCGCACGGAAAGACGTTGGTGTCCTGAACAGCGTAACGATCGGGATCTCCGCTCAGCACATCGAACAACGAATTGAAGTCATTGGATGGCTGGTCGATGTGGAAGACGAAGACTGCTCGATCCGAGGCAAGGCGCGGTCGCAGGCTGTGGAGCGCGGCCCGGATCGGCGGGATCGAATTCTTCCCTTGCGACGATCCGTAGTCGGCGATTACTACGGGCCGCTCCTTCGGATCGAGCGCAACCCGCTGCGCAGCCTGCGCGAGAAACGGAATTGCCAGAGCACCGCCCCCGCTCGGAATCATCGAGTGCCTGTTGTAGGCGCCGTTGCCTTCCATTACGCCGTGAGGCAGAACCGTTTGCTCGACCATGGCAATCTCTTTTCTCTCCGGCACCGAAGCGATCGGGGGCCGGAGCGTTGATTACGTCGGAAGTGCATCGAGGGCGGCGCTGCTCTCCTCGACCGGAGCGGCCCCATGCCGATATGGCCCCAGCCGCAGCATGAACGCAGCGCCAAGAAATGACGCAAGGCAGAACATGATCAGCATGAGCCGATAGGAGCCGGTCGCATCGTACGAGGCTCCCATGACATAAGCGCCTAGTCCGCCGGCCAGTCCGAAGCCGCCGAAGATGAATCCGTAGATCAGGCCGAAGGAGCGCAGTCCGAAGTAGCGGCTGATCAGATAAGCCATGATGTCCACCTCGGCGCCCTGGCCGATCCCTATGAAAAATGCGGCCACAAACGCGAGTGGATGCGAGGCTGCCACGCGAAGCAGGCCAATTCCCACGGCCGTGCAGGCGAAGATGAGGGCGGCGACCCGCGGCGCAAAAAAGCGATCCAGCAGGTAACCCGATCCGCTCCTGCCTACCAGCAGACCGGCTCCGAATAGCGATGTCGCAACCGCGGCAACCTGCGCCGTGGCTCCTCGATCGGCAAGAATGGCCGCGCCATGCGCAAAGCATGCCTGCACACTGGCCGAGACCAGCACGACGGCACAGAAGAGCAGCCAGAAGGTCTCAGTGCGCCATGCCTGGCTCCAACTCAAGCCCGCATCGACGTCCGGTCCGGCGGATATGACAGCACCACGCGGTGCCCCATCGGGCCATAGACCGATCGACTCTGGCTTTTCGATGAGGAATCTTGTCAGGATTGGCACCGTGACGGTCAGAATCACCGCCCCGACAACGGCAAATGTAAGCCGCCAGCCGAACCTGGCGATGAGTGCCTGCGCGATCGGGGGCATCAGGAGAGCTCCGCTGCCGAGGCCGAGCATCATCAGTCCCAAGGCAAGCCCTCTGTGGCGGTCAAACCAACGCGAAACGACCCAACAATACGAGATTGGCGTCAACCCCGAACTGAATATCCCGAGCGAGAGATAGAACAGGTAGAGCTGCCAGATTCTCTCAGAACAGAAATTCGCGGCGAGCAAAATCAAGCCCACCAGGACATTGGCGGACAGGATGACCTTTCGAGCGCCAAAACGATCGATCAGTCGCCCGGCCAGCGGTGCTCCTATGCCAATGGCAATGGTGAAGAAGGTCAGGGCGAGGGAAACTGCGCCGCGGCCGGCGTGAAATTCCCGGGCCAGAGGCTTGAGGCAAACCCCGAAGGAAAACACCATGGTTGGGATCGGCCCGAGAAACAATCCCAGCGCGCAGGTCAAGACCACCCACCAGCCGTAAAACCATCGCGGATGAATTCCGCTCATGAATAACTCCGGCCCCGACCATAAGTGAGGGAATCCTGACGGCTGTCTCAGCGGGTCAATCCAGCGGCCCAGGTGCGAGCGGCGGCGCGCCAGCGATTGTATTCCTGCATGGTTCGAATGAAAAATCCGATCCGGACGTCGTCGGTCACCAGCCTGGCCGCGCCGCGGGCGTGTTTGCTCTACTTCCAGTGGTTGGCGTTGTCGTAGATGGCCTTGAGGTCGGAGCGGGTGAGGACCTTTTCGGCTCCGGATTCGGCCTTGACGGCGTCGAGCAGGCGTATGGTTTCGCGATAATAAAAGGCGATCTGCGCGTGGTCTCCGGTGCCGCTGAGACGGGCCGTCTCGCCGAGCAGATAGTAGATGCGCGCGTTGTCGAGGCGCATGCCGCTCCTATCTGCGATAGTCTGGGCCTGGCTGAGATCGCGCTGGGCGTGCGCATAGTCCTTCATGCCGAGTTCGGCTTCGGCATAGGCGATGGATGCGCGCAGCGTGAGGTATGAACTGACGGTGCTGTCCGGTTTGAGCAGCGGACGCAGCATGGCAAGCGCATCTTTGGCGCGTCCCTGGGCGATGGCCACGTTGGCGACATTCAGCTTCGACTGCACCAGAGTGTCGACATCCTTTGAGCGAGCGATGAGGCGGAGAGCCGACTGATGGAGCTGGTCGGCACCCTTGAGGTCACCGCTAAAGAAGGCGACGTCGCCACGGGTGTTCGAGATGGATGCAACCAGGCCGTTGTTTTTGAGGTCGCGGGCAATGCCGTCGGCCTCCTCGAGCGGCGCTGCGGCTTCGTTGCCGCGTCCTGCCCGGGCGAGTGCATCCGCGAGGTCGTTGAGGAAAGTGGCCAAGATGTTGCCATGGTCGCCCTGATCGCGGACGGCCTTCACGGCGTCCTGCATGGATTTAACGGCGGGGCCGAGGCGTCCCTGGTATTCGAAGACCAGGCCGATCTGGTGGGAGATGAGAGCGATGGAGCGGGCGTCGTTGACCTTGCGCGCGGATTCGAGGGCGCTCATAAGGGACTTCAGCGCCTGATCAAACTGTCCGGTGTGGGTGTAGGCTTCGCCCAGACCTTCAAGAGACCGGGCGATGTCGCGCGGGACGCCGAGCTTCTCGCGAATCTGAAGCGCCTGCTGATAGTTGGTGAAGGCGTTGTCGGTGTCTCCCCGGGCGAGGTAGACAGCGCCGATGTTGTTCAGGCAGAGGGCCTCGGCGGCCTCATCACCCGTCTCACGCTGGATCTGGAGCGCTTCCTTATAATGCGCAAGCGCCTGATCGTAGTCGCCGCGGTCCTGGTAGACCGCGCCCATATCGAGCAGGGTGTCACCCTGCTCTTCCTTCATGCCGATTTCGCGCTGGAGCGCCAAAGCCTTGCCGAAACTGGCGAGGGCCTCGTCGGACTTGCCATTCATGATGTTCAGATAGGCAATTTCGGCGAGAGCGGCGGCAACTCCGCGCTTCTGCCCGAGCTTCTCGTTGATGGCGATGGAATCCTGGTAGTTGCGCATCGCCTCATCGGGCTTGTTGAGCAGGCGGTAGGAGATGCCGGTCGAGAGCAGGATGAGCGCCTTCTGCTCCTGATTGTCGATCTGGGTAGCGAGGCTCTGGCCCTTGCTGAGCGAGTCAAGTGCCGCCTGCGGATTTCCGAGCGCGTTCTCGATGACGCCCATTTCCCAGAGCGCCTTAATGTTGTTCGGGTCGGCTTTGAGGATCTTCGCGAAGGTATCGTGCGCCTTGTTATAGTCGCCGGCCGTCATGTAGAGGGTGCCGAGGTTGAATTGCACATCTACGTCGCCTGGCCAGCTTGCCGCGAGGTTCTCATAAGACTCGATCGCCTGCTTGTTGTTCTTCATGATGCGGGCGTGGCTGGCGTCGATGAGGTACCGCTCGGGCAGGGGCAGGTCCTCGCTGTGGGCGAGTTCGACCGCGCGGCGGGAAGACTGCTCGGCGTCGCTCGCGAAGCCGAGGTCGGACTGGACTTCGGCCAGTCGCGCGTGGGCGAGAGCAAACTGCGCGTCGTAGGTGACGGCGGACTGGAAGCGCTTGACCGCATCGAGGTTTTTGCCCTCGCGCATCAGGGTGAGTCCTTCGTTGTAGGCACGCAGAGCGTCGACAGACGTTGAATTGGGCTTGAAGGACTGGTCCTTCAGCTCCTTCATGACGTCAGGCGAGAGCGAGAGATTCTTGCGGACCGAATCGGCGAGCGAATCGATGGCGGAGGGAAGATTTTTTGACAGAGCCTGCGCCTTGATGGGGACGGTCTGGTCGCGCTTGAGGTCGCGGATGGTGGCGTCGATGACGATCTGGTCACCGAAGCGGGAGAACTGGCCGGAGACGACGATGCCGGCGTTGCTGAAGTCGGCGATGCGGCGCAGCGTGTCGGGATCGATCATGCTCTGCGGGCCGATGCGCAGGTCAGAAAGCACCTGCTGCAGGCGGTCAGTGGGCACGGCGCGCAGGTGGGCGGACTGGCCGATGTCTGTGGTGAGCATGTCGGCGATGCTCGAGCCGATCCAGTCGTCGCTCTCGTGGCCGGAGGTGTTGCGGAAGGGCAGGATGGCGAGCGCGATGGGGGCCGGCGCGTTGGCGGCGGTCTTTCCTCCCGCATTCGAGGGGGACCAGTGCGTGGCGACGTATCCCGCATAAACGATGACCACCGCGGCGAGAGCTCCAGCGGCCACGAACCAGCGGTTCTTTTTCAGCCAGAGCTGCGCCGGGGAGGGGTACCTACTGGGTGCCGCAACGGGAATGGAGCCGGAGGATGTCTTGCCTCTCCACTTATTGAGGTCGGCGAGGAGTTCTGCAGCGGATTGGTAGCGGAGGTCGACGTCGCGCTCGAGGCAGCGGTTGACGATGCGGTCGATCGGGCCGGAGATGGAGCTGTCGTAGTGCGTGACCGGGACAGGGCGCTCCTGCGTGCGCTTGATGAGGCTGGCCAGAGCGCTGTCGGCGCGGAAGGGCGCCTGGCCGGTGAGCAGCTCATAGAAGATGAGGCCGAGGGAGAAGATGTCCGAGCGCTGGTCGAGGGTCTTGCCGAGAGCCTGCTCTGGCGACATGTACTCCATGGTGCCGACCAGAGCACCGGTCTGGGTCATACCGTCGCCCTCGAGAGTGCGCGCGAGGCCGAAATCCATGACGACGATGCGGCCGCTCGGTTCCTCGCGCATGATGTTCTGCGGCTTGAGATCGCGATGGATGACGCCTACGTTATGCGCGGCCTGAAGCGCCTTCGCGGCCTGCTGGATGATCTCCACGACTTCGTCGGCGGGGAGCTTCTTTCGTTCATGGATGAGGGTGCGGAGGTCGGCCCCCTCGATGTACTCCATGGTGATGAACTTCATCCCATCGGCTTCCCCGAGGTCGTAAATGCGGACCACGTTGCGGTGGGTGACCTGGGTGGAGAGGATGAGCTCCTGCTTGAAGCGATCGATGATGGCGGCATTGCCGGCATATTCGCGGCGGATAGTCTTGAGCGCAATGGTGCGGTTCAGCTCGATGTCGCGCGCCTTGTAGACGGCTCCCATGCCGCCTTCGCCGAGAAGAGCGAGGATTTCATAGCGCTGACCGAGGATGTATCCGGGCTCGAGCAGCGGCTGGGCACCGAGGAGCGAATCGCCCATGGTGCGGCTGGCAGAGAAGGACGGTGGGGATTGGCGGGCCTGGGGCGGCGGACCTATATAGGTCGGAGCGTCAGCGGGGACGTAGGTCGGCGCGTCGCTCGGGAGGCGGGTTTCAGGAGACGAGCTTTCACCCTTGAACGGCGTACGCACGCCGCCCTCGCCTCCCGTTGGGGAGTCATCGCGGGGGGGAACTCTTCTGAAGTCGTCTATAATCTCGCGCTCCCACCGCTGCGCATTTTCAGAAGTTCCCGAGCCGTGATGTTTTCGCCGCAGATCGTCTTACTCAACGAGGCTTGGGTTACAAGGACAGCGCTTCCGTCCCGACGGAAATTCTGGAAAATGCTAAATGCAACAAACCCTTCGAATTATGTGCCGCCCTGAGGGTTGAATGCCGTAAGTATATACCGCGATCGGTCGAGATGCAGGAACTACCGCTGAATTCGGCAATGCCTGAAGTCTGACCAGTACTCCCGGCGTCCGTGCCTGCATGTGCAAGTCAGAAGCGGGCGTATCTCGCCTTCGGGCGGATCTGCCGCCTGAAAGATCGAATCAATACATGTCATAATAACGAATCGAGTCGATAGAATTTGATCTATTATCCTGTCTTAGGGATACCCGGCACTCAGAACAGTTCCGCCGACGTCTACATGTGAAGCGTTCGACACCGAACCTTTCCATCTTCTCCATTTCAATTTTTCGATGAGGACGAAATGCTAGCTGGTGGCCGTTGGTGCGGAGCGGTGCTTGGCATCCTGGGCATCTGCGTTGTGGAGGCTGGGGCGCAGGTAACAGCAAACCTGTCTGGGAGAGTCACGGACCCCTCGGGTACGGCTGTGGCAGGTGCGACGGTGACGGCGAACGATACCGACACGGGAATCGGGCGATCGGCGCTCACCAACCAGAGCGGGCAATATCAGCTGTTCGAGCTGCCGGTCGGGCATTATGAAGTCCGAGCCAGCAAGGATGGTTTCGCCGAAAGAGTGCGCGGAGGCATTGCGCTGGCTGTGGGGCAGGGCGCCACTGCGGACCTGAGCCTCGGGCTGGGAGAGCTGAAACAGCAGATCACCGTAAACGAGAACGTTCCGGTGGTGAATACCTCCACTCAGGACATTTCCGGGCTGGTGGGCGAGCAGCAGGTGAAGCAGCTTCCGCTCAATGGGAGGAGCTATGACCTGCTGCTGACGCTGAATCCGGGCATCGTCAATTTCACTTCGCAGAAGACAGGCGGGACGGGAGTGTCGAATTCGAGCACTGGCAACAACTTTGCGGTTTCGGGGAACCGTCCGCAGCAGAATTTGTTTCTGCTGAATGGAGTGGAGTTTACAGGTGCGGCGGAGAACAACATGCAGCCAGGCGGCGTTAGCGGGCAGCTCCTGGGTGTGGAGTCGGTGC
>Ga0213872_10001396_pt1 | contig 15904 bp, 18 predicted proteins | sample VelepicomBERX_R2_FD_160071 | JGI IMG/M metagenome (GOLD analysis project Ga0213872, IMG submission 160071) | Rhizosphere microbial communities from Vellozia epidendroides in rupestrian grasslands, the National Park of Serra do Cipo, Brazil - RX_R2 | ecosystem: Host-associated > Plants > Roots >...
GCCCTGGCGGGGCGACCATGAAGGCGAGGATCTTCGCGGGCATCCCAGGCTGCGCATTCTCGGATGTGGAATGGAGCGCGCCCGTAGGTTCGTAGAACATCTCGCCCCTTCGCAGAACGCGTGGAGGCTCGTGATTGATTGCGAAACGGATTTGCCCCTCGAGCACATAGCCGACGATGAAGCCTGGATGCCGGTGCTCGGCCGAGCGCCCCCCGGCCGGATAACTGACTTCCACCAGTGAGGCTTCCATTCCGGCGAATGGGCCAGAGAGTGCCTGCTTACCGATTTCCCGAACGCGCGCGTCGGCCGGTTGCGCGCACGCCTTGCGCCCCTTCAAAGCGGCAGCCGCCAGAATCATCTTCCACAGAAGCATCCGTCGCGATTTCATGTCCCATGCTACGATTGCACTGGTTACCTGGGTAGGCCCATTTTTGGCAAACGCATGGGTCCACTTTTCGGTGCCGAAATTCACTGGATCCGAGCCCAGCGTGAGGGGGAGCGGTTGCGGCAAAGCGCTCTTTCCCGCCCTAATCCAGCCGTCCCATGGACCGACCCCAGCGGCCTCAACTTTGACAAGGACGTCGCTCGGGCCAGGATTGGGCCGAACGACTCGCTCGAACCCCATGACGTCTGGTGGCCCAAACTCGTGGACGCACCGAGCCATCATCGATAAATGAGTTGGATCCTCTGTGGCTTGATGAACAACGTTGGTGGCCATTTCCTACTCCTTGTCCGGTGTAGTCAGCGGACGGTCTTTGGAATCGACGACGAAGACAGCCAATAGGCTCGCAGGTTCCCTGTCACTCGCGTTCTCACTAATCCGGTGATCCGAGCCGGGCAACTCGTAAAAGCCTTCGCCGGCCTGATAGACTTTAGCCGGCTCATCGCCAACCTGGCTGCGAATGGCGCCCGACAGCACGTAAGCGTAGATGAATGCCGACCGGGCATGATGATGGGCCGGCGATTTGGCGCCTGGAGGATAGGTCACAACGACGGCAACCACGCTCTTTCCTTCGGTGTTCGGGATTCCGTGCTCGAAGACGAGTTTCACCTGCTCCACATTCTGCGCAAGCCCGGGCGAAACCCCTAGTGCTATTGCCGTCAATACTAGCCCTAAGAAGCCCGTTCGCATTACTCGCGTCATTGTTTATTTCACTCTCACGTTTGATCGAGCAAGCTAATGTCCGTTCTTCGCACGATCCGGTCGTTACGACCTCAAACGCATGAATCGCAAGCCTAACAAACTGGCCCGGCAACTTTGCAATACATCCTCTTTTAGAAAGCTCATGTCAAACTTTTGACATTCGAGACCGCATTTCATCGCTGCCCGAAGGTCAAAAAACTCATAAGTGGCTGAACATCTGAGAACTGCTGATCTGAGAAGATGCAACATGAATGAAAGGTCATCAATGGGCTCGGGTTCTGGCGTATGTCAGCGGTGTGGTCAATCAGGAGTTACTCCTGTAGGTTCTGTTCGTTAACTTGCCTAACGGTTCTAGAGATGCGACTGCTCACGGAGTCCGTGCAAAAGCCTTCCAATACGTGTCCACTTCGCCCAGCAGAATGCTGCCGAAGTAGAGCTCGTACCGATCATTATTAATCTGCAACAATCGCCCACGGTCTCGTGACGCAACGATTCGCTATATGAAGATCGACGTGTTGCGCATCTTGAGTTTCCATCCTTGTGAACTCTCCGGAGCACAAAACGCTTATCATACGGGGGATCTGGCACTATGAGGAGGCAACCTACGAGGCCTGTGGCCGCAATGTTATCGAACTGCCTTAAATTGAATGTCCGATACCATTATTGCCTGCTTGCGGTGCCCACATTTAAAGGATCTCCCGTCAAAGTGGTGAATACCCTGCTCTCGCAGTAAAAACATGTCCCGTCCTTACATTCCTTCATAACAACGAAGCAATTCTTCATCCGGCCTAGGCCTACCGTGGACTGACAACACGCGGCTATATAAGATACGACCAATGTGACCTTTCACAAACGTTTTTGCCTGGGCGGTGTTACAGATAGCCCGGACGGCAAGACAGTCCTAAATGATGTGGCATCAGTTCATGATGACGCTATTGTGAAGTCTGTTATGAGTCGTAAACAACAACGTTGGGAATTATCCGGATCGGTGTAGCAGTTAGAAACGTTTGGGGATGTCTTCATGACCAGTTGATGCAACTCTTCACTCTTTTCCTGCGGGACTGAGGATTGGACGAGGAGACCGTGTAACGTATTTCTTTATTACCTGGCTTGACTTCGGAATCGAATCCCAGAAATCCCCGCAGGTCCAGCTGGCCTTTGGCAGGCCAGTGCAGTAGTTCTTCAGCGGAATCAACCGATCCGCATGCCCCGCGGCTTTCGCCGGGTCCTCCATATAAGCCGCAAAGCGTCGTTGCTGCGGGCCTGGCGCGGATTTCTTGCCCGCAAAACAATGTGCGAACGCGGCCAAATGGGACTGGTGTCACCCAGAGGACGCGCTGTTCAAATACTGGCAATGAAGAATTAAAACCAGCGTCGCACCTGGTCTCCCTTCTGCGAGCGCAGCCTAGAGAGTAGACTCTGTTTCTGCGGCGAACTTAGTCTTTCCATACTTGGCCATTGTCGTGCTTCTTCAAATGCGAGTAAACGCCGTGTTGCATGTTTCGAGCGATTCCCATGCTCGTTGCTGCTAAACCCGGCTTACAGCGTCGTTACGACTGGATTCGAGCCACCAACCATGGCGACAATGTTCCAGACCGTGAAAGCTGGTATTCGTAGGTGTCATCAGTAGATGACGTTTGAAGATGCGAAAAACACAAAAGGAGAGATTGCAAATATGTACCGCACATTCGTGCTTATCCTCTCGCTGAGCGTTCTCGGAACATTCCGAGTAGCGAACGCGCAAGGCAAAGAGTCTTTTGAGGGATTTAAGCTCGTCGACAAGTCCGGCAACATTAAGAAGCCGGCGGATTACCGCGACCTTTACCAAACCCTCGGCACTTACTTCGTGCTCGATCCAAAGGGAGGAAATCAGATGCACCTAACCTATGCATCGCCGGGGGCGGCCGACTATTACCGGCGCAACAAGAAATTCGCCGATGGCACGGTTCTGGTGAAGGAAGTCTTCGGAACTGATCATGCGCAAATGACAACGGGCGATGCGCATTGGGCGAAGGATACCAAGGTCTGGTTCGTCCTGATCAAGGACTCGAAAGGCCGCTATCCCAATAATCCTCTGTGGGGCGATGGCTGGGGCTGGGCGCTCTTCAAGTCTGATGCGCCCGATAAGCAGGTAGCGACTGACTACAAGAAGGACTGCCTCGGCTGCCACATCCCTGCAAAGGCCGACGACTGGATTTACGTAAAGGGCTACCCGGTACTCCAAGGCAAGTAAGGAGAGACGAATGCAGATGAATTCAAAAACAAAACACGGAGGGAACAGGAGTGTCCAAATAGCAACTGCCACCGTGAGAGAGTCCAAGCGTTTTGCGAAGACCAATGGGTGGGGCTTTTTCACTTTCGGACATCATGCCATGCCCTATGCGGCATCTGCCGCGGAAGCGCCGGTGAGCGAGTGCGCTGGTTTTCACATGGAGGACGTCGCCAAGACCGACATGACGTGGGTGCAGTTCTATCCCTTGCCCCGCGGCAAATGAGAATGTGAATGCGCAAAAAGGTTCCGGCTCGGAGAAGGCGGCATTGCTACAAGCTTGTTGCCAACGGTGTCTTCGCCTTGCGACGACGAAACCATATTTTAAGAAAGCGTAAAGGAGAGATTTATGTACTTCAAGGATAAAGTAGCGATTTTCACGGGAGGCAGCTCGGGCATAAGAAAAAAAACGGCCAAGCGTTTAGTTGCGCATGGCGCTTCCGTACTTATCGGCGGCACAGACGAGGCAAAGCTCCAGTCGGCGGCAGCAGAAATTGGAGGAACCTCCGGCAAGGTTCGTGTTCTCGCAGGAGACATTTCCAGTCCGGCGACCGGAGCCGCTCTTGTCGAAAGCGCGGAGCGCTATTTCGGCGGCCTGGATAAATTCGACAGCGGCACCCGCTGGCCGAGCTTCGCAACACAGGGAGGCGTACGATGAAGGCGATCGTGGTGACGGACCAGGCTGCGGGAACGGCCGGGGTGAAGCTGGTGGAGCGGCCCGAGCCGCAGGCAGCGATAAACGACGTCGTTGTTCAGATTCATGCATCGGGATTCACCGGGGATGAGCTGTCGTGGCCCTCGACCTGGACCGATCGCGTCGGCCGTGACCGGACGCCTTCAATCCCCGGACACGAGTTGGCCGGGATGGTCACCGCTCTCGGCTATGGAACGACGGGGCTGTCGATTGGACAGCGGGTGTTCGGCCTCACGGACTGGTATCGCGACGGCACGCTGGCGGAGTATGTAGCCGTCGAGGCACGCAACCTCGCGCCTCTTCCGGGCGCCGTTGACTTCACGGTGGGCGCGGCCCTCACGATGCCGGGCCTGACCGCGTGGCAGGGGCTGTTCGAGCACGGTCGCCTTCAGGCGGGGCAGAGCGTCCTCGTGCACGGTGCGGCCGGCGTAGTCGGTTCGATGGCAACCCAGCTCGCACGTGAGGCCGGCGCGTACGTCATCGGCACCGGACGCGCTGCCGCTCGTCAGACGGCGCTCGACTTCGGCGCACAGGAGTTCGTCGACCTTGAGAACGACGCGCTGGAAGACGTCGGCGGAGTCGATCTGGTTTTCGATGTCATCGGCGGCGACATCGCGAAGCAGTCCGCAGGCCTGATTCGAGCCGGAGGAACACTGGTGACCGTCGTCGGGCCGCCCGAAGCGCGGCCCGCCAACGGCCTGGCGGTCGACTTCGTTGTCGAGTCCGATCGTGCCCAACTGAGTGAGATCGTCCGGCGGTTGCGTGACGGACGGCTGCGGACGAACATCGGCAAAGTATCGACCCTCGATGACGCCGTCGCCGCCTTCAACCGGACCGAGCGGGTCAAGGGCAAGACGATCATCCGCGTTCTTCCGTGAGCGACACGCGCCTATCGATTCTTGTACTTCAACCTATCCCTTCACCCAAAGGAATCACCATGACCAACGGAAGCACTATGACCAAGGGAAGCACCATGACCAACGCCGTCATCGAATGTATCCTGAGCCGCCGCGCCACCAAATACTACGACCCTGCCGTCGCTTTGAGCGACGACCAAATCCGTGAGCTGGTGCGAATCGCCACCACCGCGCCGACATCCTTCCACATGCAGAACTGGCGCTTCATCGCCGTACGCACGCCTGAAGCCAAAGCTCGGCTGAGTCCGATCGCTTGGAGTCAGCCCCCGATCACCGATGCAGCCGTTACCTTCATCGTCTGCGGCCAGTTGGCCGATTCCAGCGTAATACCAGAGCGCCTGGCGCCGCTGGTGGAAGCGGGCATCATGCCGGCGGCGATGGTGCCGGATTGGGAAATCCCCGCACGCGGTCTGTATTTCGAGCACCCGCAGCGCCAGCGCGACGAGGCAGTACGCACCGGCGCCATCGGCGCGACGGCGATGATCTATGCGGCCCTCTCGCTGGGCCTGGGTTCGACGCCAATGATCGGTTTCGATGCCGAAGCGGTAGCCCGCGAGTTCGGACTGGCCGAGGACGAAATTCCGGTCATGCTGTTGTCCATAGGGGCGGAGCGTCCGGGAAACTGGCCGCAGAAGCCGCGCCGTCCGGTGGCCGATGTGCTGGAACTCGCGTAGCGTGGACTTTCCCCAATTAGTGAAACCAGTAACTTACGGAGACTACGATGCCAAGAACTGCAGCTCTAAAGCCGGAACAGGTGCCGGCCGATTCGAAACCGACTCTCGATATGTTCACCAAGAATATCGGGTTCAGCCCAAATATGATGGCGACCTTCGCGCTGAGCCCGATCGCGTTCAACTCATGGGCCGCCCTGCTCGGCTCCTTGAGCAAGGCGCTCGACGTGAAGACGCGTGACAGCATCGGCCTCGCTGTCTCCGAAGTGAATGGCTGCAACTACTGCCTGACGGTTCACAGCTTTACGGCCGAGCATATGGCCAAGCTGCCGACCGATGAAATCATTCTCGCTCGGAAGGGCCATGCCAGCGACCCGAAGCGGGACGCCGCCGTCCAGTTTGCGCGCAAAGTCATCGAGACCCGCGGCAAGGTCAGTGACGCCGATCTGAAAGCCGTCCGCGATGCCGGCTACACGGATGCAAACGTCATGGAGATCGTCGCTCTGGTGGCTCAGTACTCCCTGACGAACTTTTTCAATAACGTGTTCGATCCCGAGAAGGACTTTCCCGCCGTTACGCCGGCTGGCTCGATCTGAACTCTATCCGGTCGCACCGACCATGATGGCCTTGCAGGACTGGGAAGCGGTTCTGCCCTCCACTCTGACATCATTCCAAGAAGTAGAGGATAATCTGACCGCACAGTCCGTTCTCAAGACGGAGGCTGAACAACAATGTTGCGCTACAGCCCGCAGCTGAGCAGGCCGTTGCGCTCTTGATGTGGCGCTACAAGGACGGTGCGGATACATACCTCCAGGTAGTTATCTCGCAAACCGTTGCCTTACAGAGCGAGAGAAACGAGATTGACATTCGCCGCCGTCAGATGGCGGCGAGTGTCTTACTTATAAAGGCACTCGGAGGAGGCTGGGATACTTCCCAACTTCCAACCTATTGATACTTCCGATGGAAGCACAACTGAATGGCTGATTTCACTCAAGGTACACACCAATGCTAGAAACGGCAAAAGAACTGGAAGAGCTATCACAGGAGGTTCGCACCACCGCGTCGCCAGAACGATTGCAAGCGAATACACAGACAATCTCCGATCTAGTCGCAAGTGGTCTAAGCGCGTCGGCTTTAAGAGAAGGAGATGTAGCCCCGGACTTTGCCCTGCCCGACACTCACGGACATGTCCTCGCTCTCAAAACGCTGCTTGATCGCGGGCCAGTTGTCATCAGTTTCTACCGTGGAGGCTGGTGTCCATTCTGCAATCTCGAACTACGTGGCCTTCAGCGTGTTCTCCCGGAGATTGTGCAGGTGGGAGCGTCCCTCGTAGCGATTTCGCCTCAGTTACCAGATAATTCTCTCTCGACAGAAGAGAAGAATCAGCTGACGTTTCCAGTGCTGAGCGACGTCGGCAACATAGTAGCGAAACGCTTTGGTGTCGTTTTTACCCTTCCGACTGCCTTGGACCGGGCAAATAGGGCAATAGGCCGTGATCTCGTTGAGATAAATGGCGAAGCCGGGGCAGCCCAGCTACCAATGCCGGCGACATTTGTTCTCGACAAAAGCGGCGTTATTCGTCTTGCCTTTGTCGAAGAAGACTGGAGCAAACGGTTGGACCCAGACATTGTCGTAGATACGCTTCGAGGCCTTGACAAATGAAAAATGACGGCGTCCATAAAATGACCAACAAGGCGAAACTGCGGGCTATGCTACTGCAGCTTGAAGCGCTCTCTATTGCCGAATCAACAGGCCTTTATCAATCACATCTCGACACCGCGCGGTTCGATCTCAGCGAGCCAGATGACCAAGGACAGCGTTCTCAGCAGGAACAGAGCGCGGTCGAAGCACAAAGATTCGAGGAACAATCTCATCTCCATCCAAAAGCATCGAAACGCGATCGACACGCTTCCTTTCGGCCGTACTGCTGTTGTAGAACCGGGCGCAGTGGTGAACGTGAATAATCTCTATTTCATCATCGCAGTACCGACACAAGTGATTTCGATCGACGGAATCGACATCATTGGCATTTCAGTCGAGTCGCCGCTTTATGAAGTGCTGGCGGGATTACGGGTAGAAGAAACCTTCGGACGGCAGGCTGAAATTGCCAACGGGTTTTCGCAATTGGGTTTTTGTCGGAGGCCCGCTCACGCCGAATGGATTGAATGGGGGACAGGCAAATTTTCCAGAATTCCGCTACGTTTATGTGGAGGGCTTTTTCACTTTCGGACATCATGCCATCCCTATGCGGCATCTGCCGCGGAAGCGCCGGTGGGCGAGTGTGCTGGTTGTCACATGGCGAACGTCGCCAAGACCGACATGACGTGGGTGCCGTTCTATCCCTTGCTTCGCGACAAATGAGAATGTGAATGCGCAAAAAGGGTCCGGCTCGGGGAAGTTGGCATTGCCACAAGCTTTTTGCCAACGGTGTCTTCGCCTTGCGACGACGAAATCATATTAAAGAAATAACTTACGGATTAATCCTGTATTCATGCCTAAATAACGGTGTCTGTTGATCAATGTCTTTAGGTTATTGTGATCAGTTCAACACGCCTATCTGTCACGCGGTCCACGTTGACCGCGTGAAAGGAGCGAACATTACTTTGGAACAAGAAATACAAAGAGCGACTCGTAAAGCATTCACAGCGGCATTGCTGATTACCGCAGATATGCATTGCGCTGAAGCAGTAATGCTTCATACGATCAATTCGATTGAAAGGAAAGAGGTGGACATTGAAGCGCTACTGTATCGTTCAGTGCGTCTTGCAATACGAAGGTGCTGTGGGGCTCCCGACCTGAAATTGGCAAGGTCCTCATGTGAGTTAACCACTTTGCCGATCGAACTACAAACCGTCATTAGCCTACCATTTTTACTTCGTTGTTGCTTCGTTTTGCATTTTCTTTTGGAACTGCCCCGAGAAACATCGGCCGGTTTGCTGCGGATGGACGCAAACCAAGTAAACGAAATGGCGGCCGCTGCTGCGTGGCAACTTGCGGCAATGCAAGAACAGGCAAGTTAAACCACCTTAGTTAAGGAGAGAATACGATGTCCCGCCTTGCGATACCACCCATCGATGAATTGCCGAGCGGCTCAAAGCCGGCGATCGATGCCGTCGAAAAACGGTTGGGGGTTGTTCCGAATATGCAGAGGCTCTTGGCGACCAGCCCTGCCGTGATCGAGGGTGTAACCTTACTCCAAAGTGCACTAAACAAGACGTTAGACGCGAGGACAAGAAATGGAATCGCGCTCGCGGTATCAGAAGTAAACGGATGCAACTACTGCCGCCGCACCCATGCCTTTTACGCGTCTAGGCTCGGCAAAATCCCAAAAGAGGAAATCGAATTGAATCGTCAGGGACGATCCGGCGACTCCAAAAGAGCGGCCGCGGTTCATTTTGCTCAGCAAGTTACAGAAACGCGTGGTAAAGTCTCGGATGCCGATCTTCGAGAGGTCCGTGACGCCGGCTTCAGCGACGCGCAAATTTTAGAGATAGTGGCGCTGTCGGTGCAATTCCTTCTGACAAATTTTATAAACAATGTCGCCGAGACCGACGGCGATGCTTTTCCAGACGACGACGTTCAAGGTTCCGGGGTCCTTGTGGACGCCGATTAATCATCTCTGATCGTCTTGTTGTTCACCTATGGGAGGTCGATCGGGAAGGGCTAATGCGAAAGCATCTGGCCACATCAATGACGCTCCGGTCCAATCCAAAGACCGCCACGTGCTCTGACACATAGGATGGGGAGGGAGCCGGTCATGTATATCAAGGAGATCTAGTGGTATCCGGTGAAGTTCATGGCCGGCGAATCATTGCAGGCGGCGACTCTGACCGCTGACCGCGCTCGGCTTGGAGGGTGATCGGATTATTCAGGTGAGGAACGCCCGAGGCGGGCCGATCACGGCTAGAAGTCATCCGGGGCTGCTCGGATTTAAGGCCGTATTGGACCGCAACGGAAATCCGCTGATTGACGGCGTTCCCTGAGATGATCCGCAAGTGCTGAAGGCAGTCCGAAAGGTGGCGGGGCCAGAGACGCACTTACTACGCGACGAGGGTTTGCATCGATTCGATCGCTTCCACCTTTGGTGGCGACGGACGGCGCGATTGCAAAGTTCGGTCACGATCGCCGTCGCCTTCGACCGAATATTGTGGTCGGCGGTGTTCCCGGACTGGAGGAGCGTGAATTACACTTGTCACCCAAATGGCTGTCAGTTGTCACTCAAGTTAAATCGACAATACCAGTCGTACAGAACGGTAAGTCCAGGGATTAGCATTTCGAGCAGCACTTGTTCCGTTTGGGCGTATCCTCCGGGTCGGTTGGCGACGCCAATCATCCCGACTACCTCATCTCCCCTTATGGCCGGCACGCCTAAGAAACAATGTAGCGCCGGGTGCCCCGGTGGAACTCCGTCAGGAGCTGCGGCCAAGCTCGGAATTCCGCCCACGACTCTTGACTACAGGATCAAAGCACTAAATATCGATAAGAGCCGGTTCAAATTCTCACAAGAATCACAGAAATTACAAGGTTCACAGAATTCGCGAAGCAAAATGAGACCAGAAATTTAGGATTTATCACCCCGACGGACGCGCGCCGGATCAGTTACGAAGAGACGGTCCGTTTTAAAAAGCTTCATGAGCAGCTTATCGGGAGTTTGGTTTTGAGAACAACGCTTACGAAGCGAGAGGCGCATCGATGCTGCAAACTGGCTTCGTCCAACCGTACGGATCTGGAGCACGACCATAGTAAATCGCCTGCAGAGCATCGTACAGTTGAGCCGTTACGGGTCCCACCTCACCGTGCCCAAGTGTGACGCTTGAACGGTCTTCAAAGCGAAGGCGGCCGATTGGGGCGATGCATGCGGCTGTCCCACACGCGAACGCCTCAGTGACGGACCCATCGGCAATGGCCGGCAAAATCTCACTGAGCAGAACTGGCGCCTCGATGGTCTCGAGCCCAACATCACGAGCCATATCCAAGATCGACTGCCGTACTACGCCCGCAAGTATTGTTCCAGACAGGGGCGGGGTGATAAGTCTGCGGTCCCGGACAAAGAAGACATTCATCCCCCCCATTTCCTCAATCGCATTCCGGTTTACAGCATCCAGAAATAGAACCTGGGAGCAGCCGTGCTCCCGCGCAGTTGAGGTGATTTGCAGTGTTACTGCGTAATTGGCTCCGGTCTTGATATCCCCGGTGCCGCCGTAGAATGCGCGGACAACAGAGTGACTCACCAACACGTCTATCGGCCGAGTTCCCATCCCCGCCTCCTTAAAATATGCTCCGGTTGGCAGCGCCAAAATGTAAAAAATGAATCTCGTCGAACTCCTGATCCCTATGCATGCGTCTGATGCGATCATGGTAGGCCGCAGGTAGAGACTGCCGGGAGCCATTGGCACGAAATGTCTTTCTGTTTGGACCAATTCATGCAATGCCTCTAAGAATAGTTCCTTCTCAACCGTAGGCATCGCCATGCGCGCGGCAGAGCGATTAAACCGCTCTGCATTCAGCTCTGGGCGAAACAGCACAACCGTGTCATCTGTCTGCCTGTAGGCCTTGAGACCTTCAAAAATTGTCTGTGCATAATGGAAGACCAGTGATGCTGGGTGCAAGATCAGATTCTTGAGCGGTTCTATTCTAGGCTCTTGCCAGCGCCCATTCTCGAACTGCATCACGAAGAAGTTTGGACTGAAGGTCTCACCGAAGCCGAGTGCAGAAGGATCCAGCACTTTCGATGGATATTGCGGCGCCGCGTCAACTTTCATTTGCGACCTCGCCGATACTAGCGAATAGGTTGAGCCGCTTTTTTTCGAACTGGCGCTTGAGGACGTCACCCGCGCTGCCGACTTCTTTCGGCCGACCGATGATCGCCAGCGGCGTCGATGGCTGGGTTTCATTGGAGGTTTCGCCGCCGTTGGCCCACGACACTGCTTGCACCATCTCGGCTTCCATTCCGGCGAATGGGCCAGAGAGTGCCTGTTTACCGATTTCCCAAACGCGCGCGTCGGCCGGTTGCGCGCACGCCTTGCGCCCCTTCAAAGCGGCAGCCGCCAGAATCATCTTCCACAGAAGCATCCGTCGCGATCTCATGCCCCATGCTACGATTGCAATGGTTACCTGGGTAGGCCCATTTGGGGCAAACGCATGGGTCCAATCTTCAGTGCCGAAACTCACTGGAACTCCTGAATTGGCGCTTGGCCCGCGTCCGCCGGACACCACGCTCACTCGCTGGCTATATGACGAGCTGGGCCGCGCGATGCTCACGGGCCGGCGTCCGGTAATAAACACGAACGCGTCTTCGGCCACGAATCGCTTTGCGACAGCGAGTCCGATCCCGCTATTGCCTCCGGTGATGACGGCGACTTTCCCTTGTAGTGCTGGCATTTTCTAATCTCCTTCTCGTTCTGATTAAGGCTTGACTGGATGGCTGGACGCCACAACAAAGATGGCAAGCCTGAGAATGACAAATGAGGTATAACTACCAATCATCCTTTTCACGCAGCCTCATTGATTGCACGAACAGGGCCAAAGAGTCCGTCGGTGACTTAATCTGCAGCTTAGAAAAGACATCAGATGGTCGGCTTCGAGAGAAAGGGTCCCTCGGCGCTGCCCGAACATACTGTAGATGCTGTCAGCTAAGGCGAACAACAGAACCGACCTGATTTGTTGTTACCGTTTTCAACAGTGCAATCCAGCGCTGTCCGCCTCTGGCATCGCGAAAAGATCAATCGCGTTTCGTCTGTTCGGCAGGCTGCGCCCGCAGGCTAGGCTATTCGAAATAGCTGTCAAGGAGGTGTCGGCGTGTTGCTATATGGACACCACGAGTTCGGCCCAACAGCGCACTCATCCCGCGCCGCAATACTATACCCAGCAGAACAGGTCCTATTCTTCTGGCTGATACTCGTTCTGCCCGTTTGGTCGTCGGCGTGTCTCGCTCTTAATGCTTGTCGGGCTTGCTTTTCGATGGGCGGAGCCACGGAGATTGTCAAGTTTGTCGTGGGCCTCCGCGGACAAGGCGGGCGAACTGGGAGTAGAAATGCAATCTTCGAACGAAGGGCGATCGCAGGCGCAACTGGACACATACCGCTCCGAACGAGAATGGATAGAGTTTCTTGCCCTTCTGTGCCGTAAACGCTCACGCCTTGAAATCCCTTTCTTGCGGTGATCGATCCGTTAAGGATAATCAAGCCCATGTCATTGATAAACGGAAGCCCGATCGATGTCAATTCGAGGTGTCAATTTACGCAACACGAGATATCCAGTCGACACCTTTTCGGACATTGCGCAATGCAGCCTGTCGATCAGAGCTCCTCACCCCTGTTACCGACAGAAGTAGGAATTCGGTCATAACTCCCTCTGCGCACATACCCAGGTTATTCGTAGGTACAGCCCGCGGCCGATCGTCGCACCACTTATGACGACACTGCAGCCGAAGATCGCGACGCCACTGCCCAAATGATGACAAGTGCGGGATTCCGTCCAGTGCCGCAATGATCTCGTTTCCGCGAGCTTTGGTGAGGAACCTATGCTTCTAAAGCCGACGAGCATAGCTACTGCAGAAGAATTTCTAGGCGGTCCCTGAATGTGCGCGGGCCGACTCTGATCTCGATGTGTTGGTGGGTCGGCGAGACCGGTATTGGTACCGGACCTAGTGTCGAGCTCGCCATTATTCGGTGGAGAGCTGATAGCTACGTTCCGTTTGAACATTGAACGACAACTGTAGCGAGAAGAGCGGCGTTATTGGAATGCTCGATAGCAAGGCAGACGAGAATTGGAGCACAACGTGCTTGACATCGTTCGGGGCGTGGCAAATATCTGCTGATGTTCCGCGCGGCTTTAGCGCTTCGATCCGGAGTAGCTCAACCACAGCCCTCTAGGGAACGAAACGAGAGACAGAAAGAAAGGATAACTCAATGAGTCTTATACAATTGGTCGAAACCTCGAAGATCGAGGCTATACCAGCGCCATTTCCAAACACCAAAGGGACGGCCACGATCAAGGTCCTAAATAGTGATCAGTCCTTTGGTCCAGCAGTGGCCATACTGAGAATGGAGCCGGGGAGCGAGATTCCGAGGCACCTGCACGAACAAACAACTGAGACGTCGTACGTCCTTGATGGTGATTTCATAAACGAGGGCACCTCGTATCCGAAGGGTACGGAATTCAATATCAAACCGAACGTTGCTCATGGTCCCCATACGACGAAGACTGGCTGCTTCGTCCTGGTCACATTCAGCTACCCATCTACTTTCGATGATTTCAAGTTGGCCTAGCAGCTCGTCTTAGGAGTGGCTTTTACGCTACTAGTGATCAAAATCGGTGGCCGTCCGCCGGAATAGCGCGGACGAGGCGCTCGCCATAAGGTTGTGATTGGTTTTCAGGAGCCGTGCAATCTTCTGCGTGCTCGAATGGGTGCTGCCTCGACGAGTGCTGGCGAGTTTTGTCGAGAACTCGTGGCTCCGTCTCGGCGGCCAGCACCCGTCGAGGCCACCGATTTTTGTAATCGCGCAACATGCTCATGGCCTGGGCAACGCGTAAGTCCAAACGCTTTAAAGGCCGCGAAATCCTGGCGGCCCGTTTTTTTGAACGACTCGCTACGGTCCGGCCGGATCTCTTCGTACATTGGCAAAACGGTGTGGTCAGCACCTGATGGGAGCCGAGTGAGGCGGGAGTCTCACGCTCGGTTCTGCGAGGGGCCGATGGCGCAATTCCAGCGGCCTACTCACTCAATTGCGGTTGCAGTCCGATTGCCGAGCGGTCGTCGTTTGATCATCTCCGGCAGGCAGCGGTTGATATCCGGTAACTCGACTTCCGCTCGGTCGGGATCGGATTCATACTGATCGCTAAGCCTTTCAACTCGGTCGAGCGCGTCGTGGTAATCATAGACCGGGACCCATCGATTGAGCGCTCTGAGAAACAGATGGAGGAATGTTGCGGGCAGTCTCGGATGCAACTTATCCAGCAAGCGGTTTCTTCGGATTTTGCAACTCCCTCCAGTGACCGGGCGTTTATTTCTCGAGTGCCTGGGCGAGCGCAATCACGGCTTTGCGGATCTCCGCGTCGGTAAACGCGGCGAATCCTACCAGAACACCCTGAATATCACGCCGCCGCAAAACGAACCGGTCGATGCTGAGCACTTCCACCCCGCACGCGGCCGCGCGCGCCGCCGCGGCGTTCGACTTCATTCCGTTGACGAGATAAGCAGTCGAATTGAGGCCCGCCTGGATATCGGGCAACTCCACGGCGCCTTTCAGATAGCGTGTGACGCTGTTCCGCAGCGCGGCCTGCCGGGCGCCATACAGTTCCCGCATGCGGCGCAAGTGCCGCCCGAAGTGCCCTTCTACGATGAAGTCGCAGAGTACAGCTTCAAGGTGTGCCGGAGGGTGCACATCGACCTGGTAGCGGAACGCGAGAAAACGATCCATGAGGGATTGCGGCAGCACCAGGTAGCCAAGTCGCAACGAGGGGAAGAGCACCTTGTTGAAACTGCCCGCGAGGATCACGGCTTCCGACCGGTCCAGCCCGCGGAGGGCCGGCACGGGCCTTCCGGCGAACCGGAATTCACTGTCGTAATCATCTTCAATCACCCGCGCACCCGAACGCCGCGCCGCCGCGAGCAGCGCCAGGCGGCGTTCGAGCGACATAGTCATACCCAACGGGAACTGGTGGGCCGGAGTCACGTACACCGCCCGTGGTTGGGGACAGGCGCGAAGGGCTTTGGCGGGGTCGAGTCCGTCGCCATCGACGGGCACGGGCACGAGCCGTGCTCCCGCATTGCGGAAGGCGGCGGCCGCGCCGCGGTATGCCGGATCCTCAATCCAGACGGAATCGTCGCGCTTAACCAGAAATCTGGCCAGCAGATCGAGCCCCTGCTGGATGCCGGAAAGGATCACGACCTCATCGGGCGTGCAATCGACGCCGCGCCCGGTTCCCAGGTAATCGGCAATAGCCTCGCGTAGCGGGCCGTATCCCTGCACATCCCCTCCCGCGAGGAGAGAGAGAGAAGCGCGCCGCAGCCGGCGTGCCGCGATCCGCGCCCACAACTCCATGGGGAATTCGGATAGGGCGGGCTCGATCGGCCGCAGCGGGCGCGCCGGGCGCGTCCACCACTCCGGCTGGATCGAAGATGACGCGGCGCGGCGGCCCTTGCTTTGCGCAGGTGCAAACTGCAACAGATCTTCCGGCAACTCGTCACTCACGCGCGTGCCCGAA